>Ga0126342_10006725_pt1 | contig 20446 bp, 25 predicted proteins | sample Cyp1metagenome_FD_92528 | JGI IMG/M metagenome (GOLD analysis project Ga0126342, IMG submission 92528) | Coral microbial communities from Lord Howe Island, Old Settlement Bay, Australia - Cyphastrea 1 metagenome | ecosystem: Host-associated > Invertebrates > Cnidaria > Coral ...
GTAGTAGTACGTAGTAGTAGTACGTAGTAGTAGTACGTAGTAGTAGTACGTAGTAGTAGTACGTAGTACGTAGTAGTAGTACGTAGTAGTAGTACGTAGTAGTAGTAGTAGTAGTAGTAGTAGTAGTAGTAGTACGTAGTACGTAGTAGTAGTACGTAGTACGTAGTAGTAGTACGTAGTACGTAGTACGTAGTACGTAGTAGTGCATAGTGATAGTGCATAGTGCATATCCATTCATGTACGTATGTGTATATATACATATGTATATACGTATGCAGTCTACAAATATATGGTGTATACTGCATGTGTATATCAAATATGGAGTACATGCATATGCCTTTCAATATGTGGAACAAATATAATCAAATATACATATGGTTAGAGAATGGGGGTATGCCCGTAGTATACCTTCCATTTACTCATATGATTAGCTAATATCCTTATCTGGACTATCAAGGTATACATAATTATTTACAAGGATTCTCATAAGGGAATCATCTCGATTGCGGATTGTACGAACTCAAATCATTCATGAAGATTATGAGAGTGAATGCTCCCATATGCACTGGTTTGAGGATGTTTGAGGATGTTGGTATACCATACCCTTGATTTCCAATGACTTCAGCAGCCCCTGCCTGTAACTCGCCTCGATCCAACCGGCCTTCTGCAAGGTGACACAAAGCCTCTGGCTTGGCGACGGGTCAAACAGCAAACACAGCGCTGGATGGGAAGAACCCTGTTGGATTCCAACAAAATCTGTAAATTAGCAACCTAAATTAGGCAAGAATTAATCCATATTTCCCTAATGATGAAGAAACTGGAAACTTGAGGGCTGGGTACTTGGAGGATCATCCCGCTTAGTTGGGCTTGGAAAGTGAGATTATCATCCAGTGATGAATGGGATCAGCCAAGTATACAGGGCTTCCCAAGAGGGGGGACTGCCCATCAACCACATGTGAAAGCATCATATATCATACATCATATGTCGTATATCATATATTGCTATCATTGCCATTATCACTTTCATCATCATATCATTGTCATTCATTATCATGCATTATTGCTATGACATAAAATCAAAAACGCATCGGTTGGTTTTGATTGACTGTCTTGGCAGAGTCATGTTTCAGCCTGCAGGAGCACCGCACTGGAATGAAAGACCTCAGGCCAGACAAGTGGTCAGGGTGACCACGTCAACAAGAGAATTCATGCTCATAAATGAATTGTAAATATGAATATCTATATATCTATATATATATTTGTATACACGCTATACCATAATATTACCTATATCATATCTGATCTACCAAAATATTGAGACTTCAGCAACCTGTGTCAACCTGCAAAGGTCGCAGGACATATCATCGATCGCATCGATCAAGCCTTTGCATCCGGACCTGTACATTCTTGTCCGGTATTGTCCGCATCAGAATGGCCACATAGGCATTCCTTAGCTCCATCTAGCGCCAACCGCATCTGCAGTTCTTGCCAACCCAGTAGCCAGTGAGGCCTTAAAACTAGATCTTGGAAATGAGTCTGTCCAGAAGATTGGCTTGTCCAAACATGTTCTAATGCTCATTTTCGGACAAACGGATATCACAAAACTTGGGCTCACACATCAATGCATCCGCATCCTCAAGCCAAGGGAAGAAAAAACTGTTTCTCCACATTATGGGTCAAAACCCTGTCAGGGTGAAAAACTCTCAAATATGTGTATGTGTCTATGTGTGTATATATATATGATATATATATACACACATACACATACATACATAATCATATATATATACATAATTATATATAGTTATATATATATTGTATGACAACATGTAGTGTGATGGATTTCATGGGCTATTCAGCCACCAGTGTTAATTTTTAAACATCCAGTCTTAACCTGGTGATCTCATCAAACTTGCCCAAATTGGGACCAAAAAAACTTAAAAGCCTTGTTTCCTCATCCTTTCCATCGTTTCCTTGTCATGGCCATCCTTAGACATCCCCATGTGTGGCACAAGATGGTGATTGAAGTGTGGCCTAGGAGGTTTCCTGAAAATAGGGGTACAAAAATTTCATCATCCATTTTAATAGGATTTTCCACTATAACCCATCCAGCTATTGGGGCACCTAGTTTCCATGTAGCATTTTCCATTCCAGTTGTCATCCCTTGCCATGGTGACCTTTCGGTCTCGAAGCTCCAAGGCCAGCTTTTGCAAGGCTGAGTCCCTGAAACCTGCCGTGGATCGAGTTGCAGATTTTCACTCCAAGGAATCATGGTTCAAAATGTCCAAATGGATCCAAATAGTGTATCCCAAAAATTAGATGGTTATAGAAAGTTGTTGAGCTGCACTAGTAAAATGTGTAAACTGTAAACACTAAACTACTAATCCCATTAAAAACCCAGCAACCGATGGTTATAAAATCTTATATCAACATGTTTGTTTGAACAAAGATCTTCGCGCAACAGGACAGCTTGGCTCCAGGTCTTGGAGAAGATGCACTGGACGATGTGTCTGCCAGGGCACTGGACGAAACGTCGCGAAACTCGTTGCGGAACGGCGGGACCGACGACTGAGGCCAAGACGAGCCGAAGGCAGAGCATAAAGGTTCAGCTTCAGCCCTGAGCCATTCGGAAATTGCTGACATGAAGAATCTCAAATGATGTGCGTTAGAAAATGATTTTGATACTGGAATCTTGTCTTCAGATCTCACTTACTAGTTCTGATCAGCTTTGAATATGTTCCTACATGCTGTAGACATTGCATGGATGTTGTCCAACCTGAACTGTGTTGTCAGCCTGAAAACCTCTGCACTCGGCAACAGCATTCCAATGCATTCCAGGTATGGTATGGCTGACGAAGGAAGGTAATTCGTAACATAACGAAAATGGGTCAAGTCATTGCATACTGCATCAGTTTACATCATTTTACCATAAGGATCCATAAGGTTAACCAAAATCAGCCGGTCCCGCAAGTCTTTGCCAAGACACTGCAGATTCGGGGCAATGGGCTCCGGCTGGCCAAGGTCCTGCTCAATGGATGGCCCGGATTGTGATCCCAAGTCGCTGTGGAATCTACTGCCTCCAAATGAGCATCAATCGAAGCGTGGTCATGGTTGGCATCCTTATTTTCGCTGCCCCAGGCAAATCATGGAAAATACAAGAGTTTGAACTCTGGAAGCTGAGGAAGAAGCCGGGAAGAGCTCCGGAGGTCCCAGTTTCCTTGGAAGCAAAGGTGTCCAAAGGTGTCCATTTTTCAGCGGTGACCATCTGGGCTTCCCCATGTTTTCTCCAAGATGCTGAGCACCATGCCCATTGGAATCAGGCTTGAACCCATCACCTGCAGCAGGAAGTGTTTGAAAAGGCATCTGGTTGAGGGTGCCAAGCCTGAAACCACCAAAGCAGTTGGTCAAAATTACTTCAAGTTGCATCATATGATATCCCGGAATATCCCCATCTAGTTCATGGTATCAAAAAAAATACTATTGGATGCGATTGGTATGAAAGGCACAAGGCCGGCCCCATGAGTTGGGTATCACCTCTCCCATTTCGAGTGGGTCTTGGTGCAGTGCTTCCCACAGCAGGCGTCCTTGCAAGGCGTCCGAAAATATGGCATCCCCAAATTTGACAGTTGAGCATTGGTCATCACAGATCACTTGATCATCATTGATCAATCACCGATCATTGAAATTGCCATTTGAGGCATCCGGCATGTTTGGACAAAGCTGCAAAACCGTCCTAGTAGTACAATTGTTGCTGGTGATACTGCTTTACAGTCTAGAGATGTCTAGAGATTGAGTGTTGAGCAAAGTGTCTGCCAAACTCTGAGCTCAGAGCACAGGCATTTCCTCTGAGAATACTGGAGGTGCCTCCCACAGAATGTGGATATGCGTCTACCATTGCGGGGTCAATCAGGAACAATGTTTGGTCAGTCCAAGTGCTAAGCAAGGCAACTCTTGGCACCTCTGCAGCAGCTCTATATCCGCCAACGCTTCGAATGCCCCTGTTCGGCCTGACATGCCAAAGGTCTGAACAGTGGAGTGTAGTGGCGCAATGGAAAAGAAAACAATCACAAGAGAATTCAATGATGTTTGGTTCCAAGCAAAATGACTCTAAGCTAATCTAAATAATCTAAATATCAGCCTCTTGCATAATTGCATTACATTCAGATTTCTGTTCAGCCCTTTGAACTGGATCAATGGATGCAAGAGCACATAAGCGGACACTCTTCAACAAGCGAGCTTGCAGCACTGAAGTGGCGCAGGTGGTCCCTGTGGAACTGCTTTGACCTGCTTCAGTCATGTCGCTGGACGGAGGCTGCTTGACGAAGGGAAATCGCAAAATCCATGCAGGAATTTAGCCTCTGGTAACTTAACATAGCTATTGAAAATCACCATTTTCAATGGGTAAATCCACTATAAATGACCATTTTCAATAGCTATGTTAGTCATTACCAGAGGGTAGATGGTCGCTCCCAGACCAGTGGCAACTGGTAACATGGCAACCCCAGACCGTTGAACAGCGCCTCATCGTCGTCAGGAGCGGGTGGAACCATTGACCTCAAACAAGTTGACAAACATCCGAATGGAGAGCAGAGATGCAATGAATTATAAACTGTTGTATAGACAAAGAAAAAATGAACCCATGGCATTCAAATGGCATTCAAATTCAGAAATTCAATGAAGTTCAATGAAATTCAATGGTATCCATCAAGAATCATAAAGACCTTTTTATGCCCTGACACTTTGTAAAACGCCGTGCCTGGCACCTGGTGCGGACTTCGGATGGGACCTTTGTGTCGCTGGACGGTTCTGTCATATCAAATCATGAAATCCAATGGGAGTAGGATGGAAATGGATGGAGGGCTGAGTAGGGTTAATTTTTACCCTGAAATCTTTGGTTTGACCTTATCCTAGCTGGTAGTCACTGGTAGTCTGACTGTTCTGGATCATCTTCCTTCGATGGTCCCATGCCCACATCCGATCTCAGGCTCCCTGACCGATTGGGAGGGGTCCGCTTTGGAGGCGACGGCTGTGATGGCTTTTGGACCTGGTGGCTCTTGGTTTTCAAGCTGCATCAAGAAACCCACGATGTTGCACAGAGATGCACACAGTAGTTGTATTCAAAGAGAGGTGTTCTATAGGTACAGTATAGAACGGTATCCAGTACACATTATAATACATTATATCTCATTATATCAAACATTTAGAGCTTCATAAATTCTGACCTCCACAGCCAACAGTGAACAGCCAACAGGTGACTCCCAAAATTTTCGAGAACTGCCGGCACCTCTTCTTGCGGCAAGGGAGGTGGCTCGACTTTCGTCTCTTTCTCTTCCACCCCCTCACATTGGTGCCGCAACCTGCACTGCCACCATCCGATGGCGCAGCCAGGAGTGACATCTCTTTTGTATTTCCTGATTTTTTCTTCGTAGAAAATGAATTCATATCTTGCAAATTTGCAAATCCCTGATCTCAATGTCTTGCAAGGCTGAAGACTGATAAGACTGGAAATGTCGCAGCATGCAGAGGAGGAAATCTGTCCTTTAGAGATTCAACTGCAACATGATCAACATGCACCTGTCAATCTCGGACTTCAAGGACTTTGCTACGTCGTACTCCTGCTTTGAAAGTTTCAAGACAGCGTGGTCCGAGAGACGAAAAGAGCTGGAGCTCAACACAATCGAACAATATCCAACCTCTCAGGCGATCGACTCTCCACCCAGGCTATCTTCTATGTTTTCCATGTTTCGTTACCCTATCTGCATATCCAATTTGGTGTCGGAATGTCTCAGACATGGCTTAGAGTGGCTTAGAGGCTTAGCATCCACTATGTACACCGGAACTTTTAGGAGACGGCTATTTTTTGCATTTTTTTGCATCGCTTTTGTCCTCGTTCTCAACCGCGGACTTCTTTTGTTCCTGTGTTTTCTCAGGACCACAATTTAAGCTTCAATTTTCTTGATTGCTCAAACCGAAATGCCTTCCTTAAGTTAAGGATTTTGCTGGCCTCCAGCTCGCAAATGCGCAAGCCTGAGAAGTGCTAGGACAACTATAACTCGCCCAACTTGCAACTCCATCGCAATGAAAGACTGTCATGGCTGACATCGGGCCCTGTCTCATCTGTGAAGTACCAGAAAGCTACCACTCAGGCTGAAACCGGTTTTCTTCAACATCACGATCGCTTCTTTACAGCGCTTTGCGCCTCCATAGTCCTCTGCCGGTCCAAGCTTCGGATCAAGGCATCCCAGTTGTTTGATTACTGCTTGGAATGGACATACAACCATCTCGTATTCATTCGCATGTCTCTTTGAAGCGATGAAAAAAACAGAACTTTGTTGTGACATGGTCTATTCTATTCTGACTGCAGTCCACACTTCTGATACTTCAAAGTAAATATAGGCAAACAACTTAGTAAACAACCTCTATGTTCTAATTTTCTGGGATGAAGCCATGAGGCCCGGTTTGTCGGCGCCTCTGCTTCCACAGACTTCTGCTTCTCGAGGACGAGGCTCTTCAATCGCTCCAAGGTTTTGACCTTTGGTCATCTTTGGTCCATCGTTGGTCCATCGTTGGTCCATCGTTGGTCCAGTCCATCGGCACATGGTCCCCGTCTCTGAGCATCTGACATCATACTTGGTCTCGTCCATGTCAGCCAAGTCGCTGGCAACCTGCGAGCGATTCGACTAGCAGGCTGCGTTGCAGCCTGCTACAATAAGTGGATTACCAAACAGAATGTGATTGTTTCAACCAAAAAAAAAATCAGCCACAAGTTTCACACAATCTCCCATAGAGTCACAAGCAACTTTATCGATGGCCTTGTGGATTGGAGGCTGCACTGTCTTGGGAGTCTTAGGACTGGCAGGAGCCGGTGGCGGCTCCGGAATTTCCACTGGAGCCTTGGCTGTGTTCCAAAGATTGTCAAAATAGTGGATACCCCATTATAGGTAATATTATAGGTAATATCCACCATTATACCCAATATTATGGTTGTACCCATACCCCAGAAAAACCCCATTATATGACCATTTTTATAGGTAATACGGGTAGTAGTACGGCAATATATGGTAATATTACTGTAAACATTATTAAACCACCGGATTTTGGCGGAGCCTATTCTTGAGACAACGCCAGATGATTGGATACTCAAATTCTCAGAAGCGGAAGACCTCCTGAAAAAACATTTGACAATTCAAAATGTCTCTTGATGTCACCGAAGCTGGGCGTTGGACAGGCGTGTGCCTCGCTGGCACCAGAAACTCCTGCGCTCGTGATGCCCAAAATGCTTAATTAGAGAAAATTAGAAAGAAAATCTGTGCTTTTGCAACCCAAGGAGTTGCAAAACTGATCCTCAAATCTTGGAAGTTACAAGATGTTTGTTTTCCATTGGTCTTTCTGGGTCTTCTATATTGCTATGGATCCAAACCCTCACACCACACCCATTCAAATCGAAGTAAATTCTAAGTAAATGATCTATATAATTATATCTAACTGATCTTCACCCTCCCAACATCTCCCAACTATCAATTTTCAACCCATCTCCATCTCCATGTAGAATGTAGACTTCACCATCTGTCGCCCGGCAGGGTGTCCTTTGGTTTGATGGGTGGCACAGCTGGCGCGCTCGGCGCAACCGTCGCTGCTGGGACTGCCGTGACCATCGGTGGCGCAGTCGGCGTGGGCGCAGGAACCGCCGGAAGCGGAACCGCCGAATCCTGCGCCAGGGGATGAATCGACAGCTCTAGGACTGTACCCTGTTCACGTCAAAATGGCTTCAATGGCTTCAATGGCTTCAATCATCTTGGATCTATGATGATCTATGGATGTTCATCCCCTCCAAAAATGGTCAAAAAATGGTCTTATAGGGTTTGACCCACCCCGAACTTGTCATGTTTGGATCTGAAACCATGAAATCATCTAAAACGAACCATTTTTGAGGATCAATTAGTTTAAGCCCCATACCCATGCCTTCAGGTTCTGGTTCAAATATCGAAAAAACGACTTCTGGTTGGGTGATGTTTGATGTGGTGCAGCTGCTCTATACTCGGCACTTGGCCCAGCCTTGTCGGAATCTGAGGTGTTTAAAACCTACCGAAATGGCGGTTATTTGATGAGGGCATCGCTGATGACCAGACTTGGACAGCAATAAAATTCATTTGACCTGCTAAGCTGCTAGCCTAGCCCCAAGTGTTTTAGATGGACAAAACTTCTGCTGATATTTTGTGAATGAATCTGTTCTGGTTTCCATACTCTTCTGGCTCCCAGCCTCTCCCAAGCAGCTCAAGGCAATGAGCCCCACTTGATTGAGCGCATTGTAGCGGTTCACATGGCACCTCGCGCCAAAACCATGTCCATACGATGATTGGTCAATTGTCTTTCCCATGGATCTAATAATCCCCAATATTTTGGGTAGATTTGGCTGGAATAATCCATAATAATCCCCTAGCCTATATTCGTCAATCAGCTGGTTTTTTGACTGCTCAACTGGCCATTCAACATCATGATATGTCACGAGCTGAGTGAGGCGCTTGTGAAAGACAATACGCAGAAACTGCGCCACGACATCCACGTAGACGCTTTTCAGCTCACGCGCCTCAAGGAATGGAATGGAAATACGTGGGTCCAAGAATTGGGTCCAAAGTGCCATTTAACAGGAGAAAATGAGGATTAGTCATCGAATTTAGGGGTACCCCATTTTCAGAGAAACTCTGATGCTCACGGACAATCAGCGTTGAAAAAACGTCCTTGGCTTTGACTCAGTCTCCATTCTGCCGCCTGAAACTGTGACCTTTCATTGTTGTCCAGCGAGAGGTAGCCCAGCCGCTTGAACTGAACCGCCTAGCACGAAAGCGAGATAAATAGAAAGGAATCTGTGCAGTTGTGCGAAGAACACGTAGATACTGTAACATGCTGCACGTGGAAAATTGAGCTGCAAGTGCTCGACGGTATGTGATGTTCATGCCCATTCTCCATAATGTCCACATTGCTTTTTTTGGGAAAGCCAAAAACCCTCAAAGTCAAACAGACGCAGCAAACATTTGAAAGATTTGCCTCCAGGTGACAAAGCCCTGGAGCCAACCCTGTGAAAAGTTCAATCCTTGACAGCCAGGGAGCACGACATCTCTGCATGGTGAGATGTTTGCACCATATAGCTCCAACGAGCATTAAAAAAAAACACACAGTTTAACCCTCCAAGACAAGATAAATCAGCATAAGCAGTTTCAACTCAGGAGCAGACTTGGTAGCAATCTTGCTTTGGTGGGAGAGAAATTGCACCTCTGGCCCAATCGGCTATCTTTCGTCGGAGCAACATGAATCTTGAAAGACAATCATAGTCTGCCCTATTATCACTATTAGATACGTCCATTACATACCCACAAAAAAAAAAAACTGAATGCACAAGCCTGGCGCAAGTGAACCGGGCTATCAAATTGCAGGCATACCTGGCGCGAAGCTGTGGATGCCAAATGTGACATTGCTGGCTACAGCTGCACACATTAGCGACATGTAAAGTTTCTCTGAAAATGGGATACCCCTAAATCCACTGGGCTATCATCATTTTTCCTGCTGAATTGCCACCCCTGGGGTGTATCGGTATACCCCATTTCCAGACACACTCAGGTGATCTCAGTGTGCTTTTTTGTCCAAGACACAACTAGAAAGTTCGGACAGCCAAGTGCCGACAACCCCTGCGGTGTCATCATCTGCAAAAGAGTCTGAGATTTAAATCGAACTACACATAGCCGCCTTTGCCAAGTTCAACGAGTGCCCCGTTGTTGTTGGCTGATTCAAAGACTGCTGACATCACTGTATGTACAAGAAGCGACCTTGTGGGCCAATCATCATCAGGCTCACCGCCTGACTTGATTTTTCTGATGCACGTCGCGAGGTCGTCTACCAGCAGATTCACGTGATCACAGGGATCCACTGTAATGACCTGATCCTTACCCATCACATCACCTTGCACATACTCAGAGCTTCCCACAAAGGGAGTCTCATAAGCGCCAAAGTTGCCACTTCTCTTCTGACCGCCCACCAAATCATCACATCTGATTGTTCCAGTTTCGCAAATGATTTCGTACTGACTGCGATGTGGTGCGGTGCAGCCGCAATCGAACACAGCTGAGCGATTTCCTGGGAACCACAAGGTCCCTGAACAGGCCACAATGGTGTCAACTTTGTTGAAGGTCACATGGCTGCACATGACTTTTTCGGGTTGGATCCAGCCAAAGGCCCATAGAATGGCAGACAAAGGGTACCAACCTTGATCACCCAAACAACCCATTGGTTCTCTGGACTTGTCGGTACGGCCATTGCCTCCCTGAAGCCATGCTTCATCGGGAGCCTTGAAGGTGAAGGATGCTGAGACTCGTTGCACTTCGCCAAGGACCTTCTTTCGCAGCTTTTGCTCGATTTCTTTGGTCCTGCAGAGATTTTGCCAACAAGATCAACAAGCTCTTCTCTTCCAAGCTGATTTGTTTTGGGTGTTGATACCTAAGCTAAACCAATAGTACTACAAATTAGCTAGCCTATTCTACAACCCCTCCCTACGTCACTGGATGGACAAATCCTCTGACTGAGACCAAAGAGTAAGCCCCAAGCAATTAGAGCCAGCTCAGCTTGGATTGTACTCCTTATACAGCTGAGCAGCTAGTTACAGCTAGTTGTAAGTCTAGAGGCTGGAAGCATCCCAAAAAAGGAGAGTATGGGCAGCTGAGTTGTGGGAGTGGCTGAAGCAAGTCCTGATAGAGTGATACCACATGGTGCCATCCATCCACTGAAGACCTTTGCTTTTGCAAGCTTTGATCAGCGAATCCAACTCCTTGATACTACCACCCATAGGCTTCTCTGAGTAAATGTGTTTTCCCTTTTCAATTGCAGCTGCAATCTTGTCATTTCGAAGCCCGGTAGGTAGAGGAACATAGAGCACATCGATGTCGTCTCTGTCGAGCATCTCATCATAGAGCATTCCCTCCCCACAGTCATGCTCGTTGCAAAAGTCTTGGGCTTTTTTCCGATCGCGGCTAGCAACACCCACAACTTTCATCCCATGCTTTAGTCCAGGCAGCACCTTGCCAACGATGGAAGCAGTGCTCAGGATACCAACCCTGACGTCAGCCATGTTCGCAACCTTGAAAACCAAAAGACAGAGTACTGGACACAGCGCGGTTTGAACCAGCCATGTTGCAACATTGCGCAGGCGGCCAGTGCTTTGGCTGTTCCACACTGGGTGATTTTTAGTTGTCTTTTTCTCCTGCAGTCAAGATGTGCAAAAAAAAGATCATCCCGAGAACACCCAAGCCTCTTGTGGGAAGTCGCAATATCGTGCGGTCTGCCATCCCTTCCTCAGTGCAGAACAAGCTTGGTACAATCTTGCTGATTCAGCAAAAATTTTACCAACAAGTGTAGCAACCAATGGCAACCATCCAGAAGCAAAACCTTCCCAGAATCTGATGGAGATTTACTACGAAATCTCCAAACATGTTTCCTTTGTGGGAACCCTCTTCTCCTCTATTTTTGCTTCCCCTCAACACCCACCGAAACCAAACCAAGCTACGTCTGTTGCGAATGGGACAGTAGTTCGGAGACCTCGGTAGGGATGCTGGGCTATGCTGGGCTTACGATTTTTTTGCCCATGGCTTGAGGGGACCCAGGTGCTTTTCTCTGAGCGGAAGCCAGTTCAACTATTGAATCATTCTACAAGTATGACCCATAACTGACATGTGATGGTTTAGTTCCTCGTGTTTTTCGATTGTGAAAGCTACCCAAAATTGTGGTGGTTTAAGTGGGCGGACCCTCCATCTTGCTGCTTCTGAGAGCATGGCAGGAAAGTCTGGCTCCTGATGCTCTCGATAGATCAAGCATTGCCCCTGATTTTCTGGATCAAGTATCAGTGAGTATCAGTATTCGCCTCATTTGCATTTCTTCTGGGAGTAAAATCTTACGAAGAAGAAACATTCAGAGATATGGCAAAGCTTTGATTCCTTCTTGCATTCTTTAATCATGCTGCTCGGTTTTTCCCTGAAGTGCCCTTGGGAAACATCCACCCAGTCTATGGGCTAGTCTGTCAAAAGCGCACAACGCAGCTGCTCCTCCGATGTGCACCTCGCAATCCGATATTTCAGCCTGGACATGGTCGCGACTTCGGCCAGGAAAAGCAGACTTGCCATGAGGCCCTGGTGGGAGCCTCAAAGGGAATTCAACGGTTATAGACATTACAGTACATTACATAGTCAGATTGGCAAAGTGAATGCGTTGCCGTCACTGTTCATGTGCAATAGACGGGGGCAACCAGCGTGCGATGCAGATTTCATGCTGCAAGGGCACACAGTGCCACAGATTCCCACCACATCCGACATGTTCTGGCAGGATATTTGCAACATTAAAGTGACAAGCCACCTTGCAAGCCTTGCAAAGTCCATTATCTATGTATATCTATGTCATATATCTTCTGAAGATACAAAAAAAGGAATCAAACAACCAGTTATGCAAAATGCCGCCTGCATAGTTTTAAGCCTTGCTTTCATTGCTTGCCACATATAGTACCCGAAATGACCGCACCATCGTGTCCCTCTACGGAAGAACCTCGAGTTGGAGGTGGCCATTGGTATTTGGCCTCCAGGTGTCCAGGGTCAGAATGTAAACCCTGGAGCAGCTCACTTTCCAAAGCAAAGGTTGTTTTGGACATAGGTCTCTGTTGATGTTTAAGTCTGATCTTCGGGGACTCTAAGTCTCATTGCCACAGAAATTCTGAGCCTTGTGGCGCTATATGGCAGGCACATCAGTATCAGTGTAGTTCTGTGAGCCAACACAATCTGTTTACGTGGTTCCCTACTGTTGAAGGAGTTTGTGCTTTGAAACTCTCTTTTTATCGGGCTGAACATGCACTTCATTGCACCAGTGCGGGTCGTCATCACTGGTGACTAGTGATGCAAGAGGTCGAAACCCTTTGTGTAGTGAGATGACCAATGAGAGCATGCCTCATTTTGGACTTCTTGCATCAGCTGAGCCGAAAAAACACGAGATGGGACATAGCCAACCGCTTTGCAGGAACAAGTACATAGACATAATACAGGCCGCCTCCAATGGATGAACCAAACCATGAAACTACTTTCGGCAGGCAAAACTCACAAGCTGACCAGTTAAGGACCCAAAACTGCAAACCGCACCGGGAATCTGTGCACAAGCACGCCCGAAGCTCCCTCAAACTCCTGCCAATACTGGCTGGGAAGGCTTGTGGCCACTCCAACTTCATAGGGACCCCGCTAAAATGTCCTGCTTCTTGCTGAGCTAATTGCGGAAACATTTACAGTACACAAATGTGTTTCCAAAGAGACACGGGGTCCCAAGCTTTCATGAAAGCCAGTCCTTGTACAAGAGACCGAGACGTTTTTCGCTGTCCTCCACAAACCTAGGGAGCTTTGGACGTAAGGGAACGGAGCCAAAGGCATGCTGTATTTCATAGGCACCCCTTCATCAAATGTTTCTGTGGTTGGAAATGAGAGAAGCAAAGAGTTGCAGAAATCAATGGGGTATACCTAGCTGCTTCATCATCCAGCATTCCATTCACATGTGAATCAAACATCCATTTTCGCCCAAGTCGTGCACTGTCGAGCTTGTGTTTCTTGGTCATCTTTGATTTTTTGAGCTTTCATCTCTGTGAGAGCCTTAGTTTCAACCGCAAAGTTTCAACCGACTCAGACATCAAAGTTCTGTCGCGTGGAGAAAGGCTAATCGGCTAATCCATGCCATGAACGGCATCGGAGTCGCTCAGCAATTGAGTTCAACTCCAGCATCATTTCTTCTTGCAGCGCCTTTACGGCCTGCACTGAGGACTGAAGCTTGAGACTTCAAGGGAGTCGTTGGACAGAAAATAGAATTTAAGCTCAACATATGGTATCTAGATATTATGTATATATAATTATATATATACCAACAGATTATATATTATGCAATCTATGATATGCAATTACAAACAATATCGGATCTTGTAGGCACACTCACTTAGTATAGTCAAAATGGATGGAGCAAATCCTAGATGACAGTTGAAATTCGCGGTGCTTTCAGTAAGTTCGGAAAGCATGTCCCTTTATGAAACCCTCACGGTAGCCTTCCATTCAGCAGAGACATCCTCAAAACTGACAACCTTGGTCAGCAAGTCGACGACGTCTTGGAAGGTCTAGTTAAAGCTCATGCTACAAATCAATAGAAAGGAAAACGATGGAACAGATCAAGCTGCAAGCTGGCTTTGTGCTTGGCTTCTCCCTGGCAAGTCGCAGAAAAGCTGAGCAGCTAAAAACAATTAAAAACAGTCGCTAAAACTTATCAAATTTATCATATTTAGCTGTGTGTAATTCCTGGTTCCAACATGTTCCAACATATTCCAACTGCTTGACATATTTTCAGGGCCTCGTGGGATCTTTGACCTCGCGCAACCAGACCTCAGTGCAGCTGCGGGTCAAAACCACCTGTGTTTTGCTAAGCTTTTCCACTGAGATGGCGACCCAAAAACCGCATGCAGCTGCCAGCAGCAAGACCTTGACAAAGAAAATGTGACTGGTTGATATTGGGTGAATTATAACTAGCAACCCAAATTATAAAAGATTTACCCCGGTTCTCCTGTGGGTGATGACCGGGGATCGGGCTGTCACCCGTAGATCAATCAATACGTGGACCTGGCTTGGAGATTGACGAGTCAACATCTCCAGTGCTGCATCAAAGCGATCGAAGGCCTTGAGCTGGCGCTCGGGTAGAAGCCTGGAGCAGTGAAAACCACACTTCATCTGCCACCCCGGTCAAACTGAGTCTGCACATTCAAGGACATGAGGCTCAAACAGAAGAGCAACGGCAGAAAGCGGCACAGCTGCTGCCTTGAAACAGCACAGGTGGTATATTGATCGCAAGTTCACTTTGGGTGCCCAAAAACTCGGATGGTCAATACAAAAAATAGCAAAACCTTTTCAGCCACAGGCTTTTGGCCATTCGGAATGGAGTAACCCAAGGCTTCACAGCCACAACTGCTGAGAAACCAACCAAGAAGTGCCAAGTCTGAAACCTCAGGATCAACAATCCGACGTCATGCACCTGGCTTTGGCAACCAAAAATTTGCAGTATCAATATATAAATATAGACCCGCATATCTTTTTCCTAATCCCATCATATCCCATCCAATTTTTGAGAAATGATCTTACCCTCGGGTAATCAAACATGGCTGGAGAAAAAAGATTCTCTCTTGAAGGCCATCCAAAAAGAGTTCCGGTGGGTCTCCGACAGCAAGGTGGCTCTCATGGCCGGGCGGATTGCCGTTCTGAAGATCTACCCTCTGGTAATGTAAAAATGGTGCGGTATAGCTACCGCAAGTTAAAATTGTTAAATGACCAGAGGGTACCTATGATCATTGTCAATACTTCATAGATCATCTGCTAATCTAATGATTCTATGATCATCTACTAGTGTCATTATATTGTCTCTGCTGTTTTGGTCCGCAACAAATCCTACAAGTGATGCGACACCAGATAGCTCATCGTTCCAATGCGCTCGTGCCTCTTGTTGCTATCAACCACCTCAAGAAAAAGTCGACCAAACAAAAACAAAGGGTTCCAATCCTATTTTTTCTGAAATAGTGTTTATATACTACATATGACATATAACTATGCAGTGCTTCAGAATGCGGGAAGCACGACTCACAACTGATCCTAAGCCAGGAAAAGCTCGGGAGGAAATGATCCATGGAATCCCAACAGCATGCAGTCTGAGTGCAGTCCATCCCCAACTCGAAGGCACTGCCAGAATGTTTGCCTTTTCAATCACTTCCAGGCAGCGGTTGAGAAAAGGGTGAAGCAAAGGATCAGCCAAACTCACCAGCTGCTGTATGTTCTCTTGTCCCTGACCTGGCAAGTCTGGCAAGTGTTCAGCACAAAGTCCGTGGGATCCCAAAAATAAATCAGCTGCCGCCTTTTCCCTGCTAGCACTATCCCAGCGTTGGTGGAGCTTCAAACCGAACCTCCTAAAACTTCTGCAAAGGCAGCACGGCCATAGCCAGGCCTTATGCGCAGAGAAGTAATAGCAGCAATATGTAGCCATTGCATTTATATATGGAAGTCAAATGATATCAACATGTGTGTGTGTGTCTCTCTCTCTCTCTCTCTCCCAATGGAATTTCAGCATTCACCAAAGAGAAATCCACTCCTCCATAAACATCAATGGTATCCACAAGTGCTCACTCTTGTGGAGGCACATTAAGGTACTTGCCCAGCTTAAAAGTGATCTTGGCAACGACTCCTTTGGTCAAAGGCCATCTATGAGCAATGTGCATCTAGCTTAGTAGGGTTCCTGCCAACTATGGGCTATAGAATTCAGGTGCTGTATTGACAACGTCGCACATGTGAGAAGCAGCTGAAGAGATCCAGCAACCTATGTTTCGCACAATGAGCTCTTGAACTCGTGAGTAATACTCTTGAAATTGGTACCCATTGTAATAATAAGCTGGGGGGGGGGGGCGATTATTCCTGGGTTAACATTAGTAGTGGCTCTCCTTTGCATGACAAAACCATCACCATCCAAGATCCCTCTGCCGGTTCTGATCCAAGACACTTCCTTGCAATGAAGCAGAAGGCCAACATGGCCTTGCAGGGCTTACAACTAGGCAACGGCAAGGCAAGGGAAAAGCATGGCTGGAAAAACTGCCAGCCTGGGTTTGTCCAGACCTCAAAAACACATCTGGAGAGAAGGGTTCAAACATGGCTTTGATATATGCTTTAAAAATCTGTAAAAGGAAAAGGGATAACCTGGGGACCTCTCCAACTCAGGTGGCTGTTTGCCTTCACAAAAGCGCCTAAGTCCTGAGCGATCGCTGCCAGAACTCCCGCCAAAGCGAAGGTTTCTTCAACTTGGCCTTGGCGGACAGAACGACTCAATGTTCGCATCAAGGGAAATTTTGCAGAGACAAGCTGACAAGCTACACCTTTCATTCTTTCAATTTGAATTCTTTCTGCGGACTCGAAGTCATGAGAGTAGCACAGATGCTGCTGCAGCCATGGCGAAGAGAATCACATCCTGGGCATTGGATTCACGTCACAAAGTGCTTTGCAACAAATCAATACAAATCAGGCATGTTCACTCAAGCCCCCCCCGTCCCAATTTGAGTTGTTTTCCTCTCTGAGTCCACTGAGCCGCATCTGTACTGTACCAGCTCTGTGAATACGACGGGCGCGCCCCAAAGGTGATAAATTTCCAACTCAGTCGCTGAGGCGATGCCCCTGTCCACCAAAGAGTCGGAAGCTGGATGCTCCTTGCAGGGAATCGCATTTCTCCTGATTTGTCCCTGTGGTTCCATTCAATCCCCACATTCCAACCAATAAAAACATGGTAAAATATGTGTTGCATATCTATGAATCTCTCATATATCACACCATATCACGTTTTTGAGACGGGCAGTTTCCAGGACCCTTCAATCGACACATTCTCTCCTTGAACTGGGTCAGATTCGTACTTATCAGCCAACCCCCCGTTTGCATATACAAACACGAGTGATTCTAGCTTTTTCAGGGAGTTCAAGGGGCTACCCCGCTCAATGTATAACCTTTGAACAATGACAACAGGTGGGTCTCTCTCCATTGCGGTCCTGGATCAGGTGTGCCTTGGAAGAGGCAAAGGCGAGGGATGGGGAGTAGCTGAGTGCTTGGCAGGAAGAGTTCCTTTAGCATTCTTAAAAAAGAAACATAAAGAACACTTTGAAAGCGTTGTTAGGAACTGTACTGTATCTTGACTCAATCAATTGTTGCAACTATTGATTGCAATGAATGGGTGTTCACTATTGCTTTATAACTCCCATCTTCTAATTCCTTCAACTCATCCAACTCAGCTTGGCACTGCGTTGATCTTGCCGTGGTCTGTCCCTGGCGGGTCTGGAATTCAGTGCAGGTATCCATGTACCGCCCAGCAGACTCAGAAGCCCTGGAAGCTGCAGTTGATCTTCCAGCTTCGCAGCTGTTTGTCTGGACGGCAGCCATTGGTCCAAGCGAAGCCTTCGCCACAAATAGGCAAAAAGGACTGCGGCAAAGGTCTCCCATTGTACTGACCCATTCAGAACTGAGAGCATCAGCCCAATAGCCAAAGGATACCATTTCTGTTTCATCTCAACGAAGCCCATCAATGTCGCTGGGCTTTCTGGATGTTCCAACGCCTGAAGAGTGAGGCATATCATGGCTAGACTCCATGGCCCTTGGCTGCAGGTGAGCTCCAACTGATCACAGTTGTTCCGGTTCGGGAAGAGCCTGCTACTGAGCTTCAACAGCAACAGAAAGATGCCGTTGCTGCCAGCAGAATTTGCCACAAGCCAACAGAGAAAGCGAAAGGAACCCAGCTCAAACTCGCGCAGCGGAAGAAAAGACACTGCCACTTGCAGTTCTGTGAGGGCCATCAACGCATCTTGCCCACTCGATAGCGGCCGGAAGAGAGTTGATAAGAGGACTGGAGCCAAGTTCCTGCACTAAGAGGGGTCTTTGGAAACTCATTTGGAAACTGATACAAAGTTCGATGATGGTTACAGCATCTTGATTCCCTGCACCCGAAGACCTTAGATAGATTGAAAAAGCATGTAAAGGATGTGTAGCAACTACTGAGCAAAGTTGAACAGAGGCACGAATCCACTGGGAAAAGTTCCAGAACATTCCAGAATCACTTGCGAATTACGTTTGCATTGTCCGTCCTGCGACCAAGCACATTTGCTTGGCAGCAATAGAAGAGCTTGATGAACGCTTCCTCTGTCCGAAGACCCAGCACAGATAGGAGCAACGGACTCCCGCTGCAAACGCCATAAAGACTTGCCAGTAGCCGGGTGCCGGTAGGGCACTGCTCAAATTGGGAAGCCAGCGCTAACCCCATTGGATTCAGAGGTGGAAGCAAAGGGTCGGAGAACTTTGATCCGGCCCTGTGGAACCCTCCTGATTCTCTGAGAGTCTAAGGCTCGCTTCTCTGCAAGGCTCACGTTTTCACTCCCTTGCTTTTGCTTCATTTGTTTCTGGGGAAAAATACGTGCGCTGTGCTGCAATGTCGTGACTGCATCTTCCCTGCGAAACGATGAGTTTTCCCATTTGGTGTGATTTAAAAGCTGCAGGTGAGGTACAGACATGAAGCAACCCTTAGCCAGCGTCATGGAAGTGGGCAAACCCAGCTGGTCAGATTTCTCTGAGCTGCCAACTGCGAGATGAGCATCTTTGCCTTCAGCCAGGAAAAAAATCGGATCTGAACCGATGGCACGTTGCCCGTGCTGAATTGGACTGTGTTGGATGTCAACATCATTATAGCATTATCGGGTTTTGCTAAGGCCCCGCATGCCAAATACGCTTACCGCTTACTCCGGGTTCTGTTGGCACCTGTCGGAATGTTCTTACTCCGTGTCCGAATTTCACAGTTGACATTCTTGAAGGCTCACAACATCCATTCCATCCATGGTGCCTCGCCCAGGTTCCTTCCCCCCAAAGGCTGGTCGCCTCCTCCCTGACTCTCCAGGTTTCGCTTGAAAAACAACGGCAGCATTCGAGCCTGTCGCGGGTTTGTCTCAATGCAGTACCCCAAATCGACTACTTAATCGTCATTCATTTTCCCATATTTTCCCTATTATCCCCATTGCAATTGCCATTTCGGGAGTACCGGCATACCCATTTTCAGACACCCACATCGAAAGATCGCCAACCTCCTGATCCGGCGTTGCTTTCAGCAGGTGTAGGATTTGTTGAGTCCTCACTTTTTACTATTTGCACGACTTGAACACCCTACCTCACACCTCTGAGGGAACAAACATAGGTTTCCAGTTTTGTGTCAGGATGGTTCAACAAAAAGCAATAGTACGTCATACCTATGGCCTATGGACTCTCCCAGCCAACATCGGGTCCAAGCATCTCAGCAACTGTCAGCAAATGCGCATAGTCCTCCTGGCCGAACATACCATCATATTGTTGGGCAGGAGGCTCCAAGATCCCAAAAAAAAGGAACAAGTCAACTTGTGAGACAAATGTTGATCCATGTCGGTCCTTTGTCAGGAGCCATATACATACGTATATGTATGTGTATGTGTACATACATTACATAACCTAACATAACATAACACTGCACTACATTACATTTTACATTAGATTGCATTAAATTGCATTAAATTGCATTAAATCCATTGCATTGTATTACAAGACATTACATTATATAAATACATTTCATTGCATAGATACACAGATACACAGATACACAGATACACAAATACAAAGATACACAGATACACAGATACACAGATACACAGATACACAGATACACAGATACACAGATACACAGATACACAGATAGATAGATAGATAGATAGACAGATAGACAGATAGACAGATAGACAGATAGACAGATAGACAGATAGACAGATAGACAGATAGACAGATAGACAGATAGACAGATAGACAGATAGACA
>Ga0126342_10006726_pt1:0-5000 | contig 20444 bp, 21 predicted proteins | sample Cyp1metagenome_FD_92528 | JGI IMG/M metagenome (GOLD analysis project Ga0126342, IMG submission 92528) | Coral microbial communities from Lord Howe Island, Old Settlement Bay, Australia - Cyphastrea 1 metagenome | ecosystem: Host-associated > Invertebrates > Cnidaria > Coral ...
AATCCTCAAATATGGAAATGCATGCGCTCTTTCCAGTGGCGGTGGGAGTGCACAGGGAAAACCTGATGGAAGCCACCGCTGACGCGTTGAAGAAAATGTGAGAAAAAGTTGCGGTTGCCCTTTTCGAGGCTGAAGTGATGGAAGGGTTGTCATTCCAAAAGTAGACGGAGCTTTTTTTTGATAGGTTTCGAATGCTCAAATCTGGCTCCTCGCTGTGAGGGCGTCGGAATTTTGATCATTTTCTCGCGCCGGTAACGCTTCCGGCGGGATGTTTATGGATCATATGGATCTTTTGGCACAAAAGTGACCCATTGATATTTGTGTCTGGGTGGCATACATGGTGATGATCTCAGTGTGAATTCAGTCTCAGAGTTGAGGCGCCGGACGGATTGAACACGGTGACATTGTATCCTGGGCAAATGCATAGAGAAAGCACGAAAAAAAACGATCAAACATCTCTTGGAACCATCCGAATCTACAACACAGTCCCTCCCTTCATCAAAAAACTCTGAAATGGAGCTGCCATAGCCACCAGGCAGCCACCACAACACCCGGCACTGGGCATCCAAGCGGATCACGCGGGAAATGTTGTAGTGCCGCGGACAAAGCTTCACCACCTGGCAGGTCGACTGATCCCCGGCATCCCGGCATCCCGGCATCCTCCGGTCACCCCGGCGCCTCGTTGTGGAGATACCACATGACCTCGTCAAACCACCAGGTTACACCTCTGTTGACCCCATCCATCCCGCAATTGGGCATATGATGAGAATATGATGTCTACTACATTGAGTGCCTTGGGAAATCTCAGTTTTGGAAGATGGTCTAGAAACCTCTGATATCTCTGGCTTTCCAAATGACCAGGATGGTCACGACCAAAGCCTGAGATCCCGTGTTACTTCTCGATATTCATGTTACAAGGCCAAAAGTGTGGCTATTTGATGTTATTTTACATCAGGTATTATATTGTATTATGCATGAGTTATGTTTATTATATGTATCTGTATATAACAAATAGTCTCTGTCTATATATAGATAGAGATACATGTTTTATGAAATATAATGTTGTAGAATGTGGTATATGATATGATTGATATAATAATGATTAATATTAACTAATAATATAAACAGAAAATCGCGTTTAATCATGCCATGGTGTATATCTCCAGCACCATTGAGGTCATTGAGGTCATGACGCCCGCAGCACTCGCGAGGTCACAGTTTTCAGGTGGGTAGCTCGTGTCGCTTTGGGCCTTTGCAGTGGCAGCTATAGCAGTGGAATAAGATGGAATAAGTAGTATGAAAATTATGAAACCGGCACATGATGCTTTGATAATTTTGGTGTTGTTGGAAAAAATATGGAAAACATGGGAAATTGCAAAGAACAAAAGATCTTCAGGAACAAAAGAAGCCCAGAAATCGTAGCATGTTGCGGCCAAAGAGGTCCATCGGGGAATCAATGGATGCAAATGCAGGTTGATTTTAGACTGCCGATGGCTGCTTGGGCTCTTTTTACGCTGGCAAGATTGGATGCTGGGCCTTCAAGAAACCCTTGAAGTGTGAAATCTGTCAGTCTCCACATCTCCCTGAGGCTACTGGCCCTGTACATGAAGAAACTCATGCTTGTTGCAGCGCTGGCCTGCATCAAACATCATCAAACCACTCAGTAGGTTTCGTGAACATGTCAGTTCCGATTTGGCAGCTCGTACACCCCAAGCATCCTTAGCCCGTGGTTGAAGCGCTTGCGTGATGACTAGTTTTCCCCATTCAAGATCGGGTCAGGGAATTGCCTTCAAACTCCAAACTTCAAGCTAGTCTTGCCTTACATAATCCTCTGGCAAACAATTCTCCAAACAAGATGGAAATGCTCCATTGCAAGCTCGATTGGCTCTAGTCTAGTGAGTCTAGTATCACGGCAAACAATCCATGTCCTCAAAAATCTGCTGGCCACAAACTGTTCCAAACACCTCAATTTCCACCCGAGATTTCTCCACCTTGGAGCATCCTGAGTCGCTCGAAGTGAAGCCGGGCCTCATTCAGACATATTCAGACATGTAGTGAATCATGTAGTGTCAGAAATTTCATGTAGTTTCATGGTATCAGGGGGATATAAGAGGACCCTGTGAATCATGGGAGGATATGTTTTGAGTTTTGACATATTTTGGCTGTATCAGCTTTATCTCTTCCTCTCTGTTGATAAGGAGAAAGCAACACATCCGCCGAAGTACAATCTCGTTGAGAGTATCAACGCTCCAAGTCGAGCTGCCATTCCACAACTATCACGGGGTGTTTTTTGCTCGTGGAGCGAGCGGGTTCGGTCTTCTTGTGAGTCTTTGAAATCTTTTTCGCAGGCAAATCTAAATATGACCGGCAAGACCAGCATGGTGATCAGTGCGCCCCTTTCTCAGGGATTCTGGCGTTTTTGTGGCTGGATCCACAAATGTCTTCACCTTGTGAAAAAGGTATGTTCCAGATTGTTCCATGTTTTCACTTCATCTGGAATTGGCTCATGCCATTTGGTGTTTTTGAATACACACCATGCTGAGAATGAGGATTTAGAGGAATAAGATCAACACAATGGATATGCATTCTGTCAGGTGTCGCATTCTAAGCTAATTACTTTGGTCATTTTCTGCTGTACTTTGGGCTCGGTAGAAGGTCAAATAACCCAAACTGGCTTGGAAGCTTATTGACCACAAACACTTGCACTTTCAAACCTGTAGCAGTCGCATTCCATGTGTACATAGTACAACATACATCCACACGCATGTTGTGAATCCAAATTTGTTTGCATCTATCTCAGTACGCCCAGGGCTCTTGTTTTTTGAAGCCAGCTGTGCGTGAATCCCTGCGAAAATTTTGAGGCGCCCAGATCATCGAAAAACTTCACCTACGCATAATCCACCAACATGGCCTGCGCGCAAGGGAGGCAGGGTTGGGGCGAATATGTTTAAAAAAGGGCACTGGCTATTGTACCATGCTTAACAAGACTACCAACACGATGAATCGTGAAGTCCAAGTTACGGATCTGGCAACTGGAGATACATTTGTAGGAAATGAACCTGGAAACTCAAAAACATCACCCTTATACTTTACACTGCCGACCTTGGCCACTTCCTCAACCTTCTCCTTGCCACATAACTTCTCCGCAATTGTCCTCAGGGCACTGTTTCCTCTGCCTTTTTCCCCAGATTTTGTACCTCAACTAGTTGTGGAAATATGACACACCTTCTGGGGTTCTCCCATTCAAGGCTACACTAGAATCACATGCATTTCACAGCAACAAAATAGATTCACATTCCAACCAATAGATTCACATGGAATCACATAGACATTGGAATCATCGGACCATTGCTTTGTTCCAAAGCAGCCAAACCCGTGCCAGATATCGGCAAGCGGCAGTGCGAAGTGGATGCTGGTGCCTGACCAGGAGATGTAAGTTGAGGTACTCCGGCCAGTCTTCGTAACGATATATATATATATAATTTATATATATATTATATATATATATATATACATATAGATATAGATATAGATATAGATACATATATATATACTGCATACTGTAGGTACCGAAAATGTCAGAAATATATAAAGGTTACTATAATGGTTTCTACAAGCATCAACACATTCATCTTGTATGTGTCATGGTAAAGCATATGCACCTCTCCCATCATTGGAAAGGGTCGGAACAACAGTTCGTCATCGGCTCCACCTGTTCTGAAAATCATTCCTTCTGATTGGTTGCGAAAGCCTGATACATCTAAATTCATCTCTATACTTGGAAATGTCTGCCTAACAGTCTAACTTGCTTGTCATTGTTTCCACGTATTTCATCGTTTTTCAAAAACATGCAAAGATATGCGATGTGATTGATGTGACTATGATGTGATTCTTGTTTCGCAATCTGATCTGGTCATATCTGGTCTCTGTTTTCTGCAGTCCTGCCTGGGCCTTGGCTGGTCACCACTTGCCCATCCACAACCTCGGGCGTGCGGTGACAATTCGGATCTCGAGGTTTAGGACTCTAGGACTGTGTTGGGGCATAGGTCTCATGGATCTCATGGATCTCAAAGGTCTTGGCATCTGCCTCTGAGTCCTCCCGGCAGCTTTGGCATCTTGCCATGCCGCGCCAACCACATCCTTAAACTTGGGATTCGGGTAGCACCTCAGGTGACGCAAAAATCGGACAAGGTATTCGCTCACGATGGGAGAGGTTTGGGGGTTTATGGAGTTTGTGACTATGTTTGAAGTCCGAGCATCATGGAAGTCTGAGCATCAGAGGAAGTAAATAATTGGTTTACCGGTCAAAGCTTGTTGTTTCACCCTTCAACCCTATGAAAGGTAGTGAGTAGTGGCTGCAAGACATACAAAGACATTGCAATGAGTGGACATGGACACATTTATCTCAAGACATGAGGAGATCTGGAACGAGATTGTGGAAGGGGGTAAACCACCACGTACTCTGCCAGCTCTACCGACTGAGCATCCCAGACGTGGCTTTCTCCGGCAAGAGTCCATGGGAGCCAAAAACAACTGCGGGAGACCTTAGAGGCAACCCGGGGCCTCCCCGGAGGCAGGGTTGATGACAGGGGATCGCTGATAGCAAAAATGTCTGTTGGCACCCAAGTATACCTAAGTAAACAGCATGGTACAAAAAGTTGCGAACAGCATATGCATCTCCAAACAACCAGAAGGCGTGTTGTTGCCAACTCAGGTGGCATCTGCGAGTTTGAGCTAAAGGAGGATAATGCGAATAATGATCCTCAATCATCCAAACGTCCTTCCAATCCCAAATGTTCCCAAACGTGGAAATTTCAAGGAACAGGTTGATGATAGTAAACCTCTGCATTGTAGTCTGTTGGCACCTCTACCCCTGGGGCAGCCCGGCGCGCAAACAGCTGCGAACATCTTCCCTTTAGTTGACTGCTCCTGGCGTTGAGCATTTTTTTGCTTGCTACTTGGACCACAAATGCCCTAAACCCATCTAAACCCCGTAAATT
>Ga0126342_10006726_pt1:7500-20444 | contig 20444 bp, 21 predicted proteins | sample Cyp1metagenome_FD_92528 | JGI IMG/M metagenome (GOLD analysis project Ga0126342, IMG submission 92528) | Coral microbial communities from Lord Howe Island, Old Settlement Bay, Australia - Cyphastrea 1 metagenome | ecosystem: Host-associated > Invertebrates > Cnidaria > Coral ...
ATACAATAGAATAGAATAGAATAGAAGAGAAGAGAGGAGAAGAGAAGAGAATAGGATAGGATCGGATCGGATCGGATAGGATAGGATAGAATAGAATAGAATAGAATTAGAATAGAATTATTATTAGAATTAGAATAGAATAGAATAGATAGATAGATAGGTAGATAGATAGATAGATGGATGGATGGATAGATAGATAGATGGATGGGTAGATAGATAGATAGATAGATAGATAGATAGATTAGATTAGATTAGATAGATAAGATTAGATAAGATTAGATAGATAGATAGATAGATAAGATCAGATCAGATAAGATAAGATAAGACAAGATAAGATAAGATCAGGTAAGATAAGATTAGATAGATAGATAGATAGGTAGGTAGGTAGATAGATAGGTGGATGGATAGATAGAAAGATAAATAAATAGATAGATGTCAATAGATGTCAAAAAACAATGGATATACTGATATACATACAAGTGTAATTATGCACAAGTGTCCTCAAAGTGTGGCAAACGAAGCAAAATATCACACCAAGACCATCCTTCTTCGGATTTTGACATGCTATCATAGCTCGGCGTTGGGGTCATGTGGATCTCTCCCCCAGGATAATCATCAGAGCCCAGTGTCTGCACCTTGAGCCCTCGGGACATCTTCACCTGGATAGCTGATATCAGGTCAAAAATATCTCATGTTAGTCGAGAGTAAGGGCATGCGGCATGCCACCATGTCCTTCGACATGTTACTTTACCAGAGATTGTGTGAATTTGGCCCCTGTTGACCCAATCTGGTGGGAGCGGACTTCTTGCACATGTTGCACACTCATCTCCAGATGCGCATCCTGCCTGCAACTGACCTGGCACAACGCTGGCCACCGTCACTTGACAGCCACAGCGCGTGAGTGTGTCAGTGATGCAGGAAGTTTCAATTTCCTGCCAGCAGCGTGTTTGAGACTTCTCCACCCACCCACCCATCCAAGAATTGGTCCATGGAATCTTCAGCAACTTGCGAATTGTAAAGAAGCATTGCCTCATGCATCCGGAAAATAACCACCGAGGAAGTACTGCCATTCACGGACCAATCTTGCACCATTGGGTTTTTTGCCTCACAAGAAACCGAATACTCCGAGACGCAACTGCTGTAAATGTACTATTCCATCCATTGGTCCATATTATCATTCCTTATCATTCCAACTGCTAGCGGTTTTCCTCCCCAAATCCATTACTCCTCTGAGCCATCTGCCACAGGGACCAGAACCTGGCACCATGCAGCCAGTGACCAGTGGCCAATGGTCCAAAAATCCGCCACAGAGTGCAACAACGTAGTGTAACAATGGGGTAGTGTAACAATGGATTCTGATATTCCCCAATATATTGGCTAGTAAAATCCTCTATAATCATCTATAGTCAATCATGAACCAACTGGGGTTTTGAAGGTTTTGAACTTTGCTCAAGTGACTTTAGCTTGCCGTAATTTGTTGGCACATGCTGGCACTGATGAAAGTTGCCCACTGTGCCTTGGCCATGGAGCCTCAGCAGTTTGTGACTCCTTTGGGTCAGCGACTCGTTTGGAGGAGTCTTGAGCCACAAGCTTCACGGCGCCAACTTCACAGGCTGCGGTCCACCAGACCACTGGAAAGAACCTGTTTGATGTAGTCAATGTAATGTGACTGTAATGCGAATGTAATGTGAATGTAGTGGATGATAAGAGCCTTTTGCTTTAGGCACTGGTTTGGCAATGGCTACAAAAGCAGAAGTACTCTCAGTCACTGCCCCCCGCACCTCTGCATTTCATGAACATCTACAGCTTGTCATACTATCAATCCATCAGTCTCTACAACCGCCTCCTGTGAACCCTTCAACATCTTTCAAAATACCTCAAAATTCGAGGACAAAACATGGTTTTATCTGTTTGGGTTAGGTTCAACTCTATTAAATAGACAGACTAAGGTAACTAAGTTCCAGAGACTGAACTCCTGGCCACTCTATGGCTCCCCGACACGCAGGCATGGCATCCCTTCGGGTGGCATGTTCTGGGCCTAGGGCGCAGGATAGATGCCAAAGAAGAAACATGTCATCATTGTTATACTGTACTGACTGTACTGGAAAAATGGAATACTGTGCCAGCAGAATTTGGGTCTCAAAGTCTCTGTCATTGAATACCAGTGGGGCATGTCAATGTGTGGAGGAAAAATGACCAATTGCAGCAATGGCAGCCATGACCGCAACAGCAGGTCCCCGCAACGCCAACATCCAATCATCATGACATTGGGACCAAGTGATGTGAAGGGGACTTGGTATGTCGTCTGCTGGCTTCTTTGGTGAAGCACATCATGCAGCAGCGGGGTGAACAGGCTGGAAGCATGCAATCATGGCAATAAGAATCAATCCGAATTTAAGCAAGCCGAGGTGATACCTTTGCAGCACTGTCAAAGTTGTTTGTTCACCAAGCCGGCATGAGGTCATGGGATGTCAAATTTTGATACGAAAGGCTGAAACGGCAGTTGCTGGCATGAGTCGCTTTCAGAGAGCAGCTAATACTGTTAAGATAGCTGAGGCACTTGGCTATGCAGCATCTTTTTTTGGCTCTGCACATGCCACAAAGTCGACCTTGAGGAAGAGCGTCTGGTGAAACACGGGGAGCTGGGTCACGGTTTGCACCTTTGCCACCCAGCTTTTGGCTTTGTCTCGTTGGAAGCGTTGCTCGAGTTGTGCGGGGTTGCATCTGGACATGTCTAAGAAGGCTTGGACGATGCGGTCCCGCTCTTTCTCTGCGTATGTTTCGCGGGTCTTGGGGCCACGGGTGAACATGGCTCTCTCAAAGCCCTGCCGGATGCAGTGCTGGTGGGCCACGCTTTCCAAGACTAAGGCTTGAAGCTGATTGGCTGTCACAATGCACAGCTGCAAGACGAGTGCCCTCAGGAAGGCTGTCTCCATAGGCTTGTACCCTCCCCTGACTACAAACGCAGTCTGGCCACTGTGAGGAACCCAACTTGATGAGGGTCTTGTTGCCCAGCTTCAGTGCCAGAACGTGCACTATGCCAGACCCGCTTGCTTCAAGGAGGCTACACGTATAGACCTGCAGCTGATGCACCAGAGCTCCCAGCCGTGGCAGCGTCCATGCATGGGCCATGCCTGATTGTCCGGCACGTCTTCGCCGGGCATCCGCATCCAGGTGCCACCCTCATGCGTAGGGCCTTGAGGAACCTGAGAATTTCAATGGTTCACATGCCTGCATGTCACCGTCAGACACTGAAACCCTGAAAAGCACCATACTTGTGAGGGAATGCGTCAGATGCCTCAAAATTTCCATGGTTCACATGTTTGCATGTCACCGTCAGACACTGAAAACTGAAAAATACCACACTTTCGGGGGGTCTCCAAGAACGTGAGAATTTCCATGGTTTACATGTCTGGATGTCACCATCAGACACTAAAACACTGAAGAATCCCAACAGCTGCGTCAGGCTCTGGCAAGCCAAGCGTCGGTCCACTCCATAAAACCGAAGACCTCGAGCCCGACGACGCAGCACCTGGTTCACTTTTGATCGCCGGTCCAGCTGCCTTCGCTGGTTTTGACTTAGCAGGTGCAGCTGTTGCTTTTTTCACCCTGCCGGTTTCTACTTCCATGGCTGTTGCTTTCAACATCTGCACCTCTTTCACCTTGAGCTCTGCCTCTCTCAACTGAAGCAAAGCCTCTCTCTTTTCAAGCTCTGTCAGTTTCATCCTGACATCTGTGTCTCGGACTCTTGCTTTGCTATTTGTAGCTTGAGCTGATAGTTCTCTTCAACCTGCTGGGTCCATCGATCAGCCATTGACAAAAAGCCTGTCATGACTTCCCTTGGCATCAGGAAGCCAGCTTCAGCAGCACCTCGAGCTCGAGCTTGAATAGGGACGGCTTGCTTTCGTCATCATCTGCGCGTTCAGCTCTGGAATCGGGCTGTCTGGATCTCCTCGCTCTCCAGATCCAAGCATCTGTGAGGCTGGTGGACTATCTTGTTCCACAGCTCTAAGCATCTGTGAGGCTGACGGTGATGCAGGAGGAGGACTACCTTGAAGCTGATCTCTTCGCAAACTCCTTGTGCGAGCATCACCAGTAGACTCCGACTTCATTCATTATATTAATTTCTCTTCCACCCGGGGCTGCTTGAACCACTCTCATGGTGGCACTCAAAATCTACCACCTTTTCATCTTGAGAGTCACAAACAGCTATATAAGTTATTGGAGTGAGTCTGCCAGCAAGAAATTGTTGCCATATGTCTATTTCTGTTGATTCACGTTTCTGTCTTTGCCCTAGATTGCAGTTCTCCACCCTTTTTTCACCGGTCATCCAAGAGGCATGACGCAGGATCAATGAAACGCCCTGAAGCCATACACAGCTCCAGACTTTTAAATCTGAGGCCAAAACGCACAACCAGCCTGCCAGAAAGACTACAAAAAATGACATGGTACCCTGAGCGCTGTGACGTCATGGGATTGCATGAGATTCAATCAGATTCAATCAGATTCAATGGGATTCCATGAATTCAATTGGATGAAATCAATGGGTTCCAACTTCCAACAGGATCATTTGTTCCCCAATGACTTCGTGGCATTGCCCCCTTCGCCAGCTTTGGCCTGTCGTTGTTCCGTAGTGCAAGTAAAGCTGCAGTTCCCAGTTGGCCTCGGACTCTGGTCCAACCGTGTCAGCGGTGTCCATGGATCCTGCATTGAGACGTCTGGGAACCGCCTTTTTGTGGCCGTCTGCACCCTTTGGTGCGTGAAACAGGAACTGAGAAGCACACATTCTTTCATGCGATCTCTAAATGAACTGACTCAGCTCCCAAGACACGTGTTCCTTTCTGTCTGTTGGCTTTCACAACATGGACCAACACGAGGGGTTGCCGAATGAGAAAGGGATCCACCAAATATTTACACAAAGACCCAGGTTTGACCCACAAGATGGCTAAGAAAGACATCACTTCTTGGAATTGGATACCAATAATTGCTACAAAATCTTATAAACTCCCACAAGATCATGTCGCTTGGGCGATACTTCAATTCATCGGAATTCCGGTGCCTCTTCAAGGCAAATTTGGCACGCTATCGCGGCTACCGTGGCTCACCTCTGTACAAGCGCCCAAGCACTGATGCTGATGGCTCCCGCTATGGATTCGCTCCATCCGCGGCTTGGTTCTCCTCTCTCCTGCACAGAGCGACTCTGAAGGGTGCCTAAAAAAGAAGGATTTAGAGTGATTGTAGAATATTGATTTGAACATTGTAGATGTCATCTGAACTGGCACCATCAGCAAAACGACAAAAGGGCCAGGGCCGCAATCATTTGGACAAAAAGGAGGTGTAGCACCAAATTGGCACGTTACAGTTCGTGGTTTCCAGACAGATTCTGCCGCATCTCCTCGGCTCGTAACTCCGCCTGTCAGAACTGCTGATTTTATGATGAATTGACCCTGCCGGCCCGGCCCAGGCGGCCCAGGCGGCCCTGCCTCATGACCATGCAATATTTCTGGAAGTTGATCCTCTCGGCTCCCTGCGGGCTCTGGATATATCGGATATATCTAGCTCTATGATCCTCATCTGCAGATCTAATGTATCTATCTACTACAGTATCTACATATAATTCTATGTGTTGTAGAGGACTCCCATTCACCCACAATCACCCATGAACATCTCTAGCCTGTCGCCCGTAACAATCTCGTACTCATCAACTTCGTAAAGGGATTTGGAAAAGTTTGGTTTGAGATGAGAGCCACAACTCCAACACAATGATTGTGTTCATCTTCTCAGCTTGGGAAACTTGATAAAGATATGCCATGACAGGACGTCTCAATACTGCAGAAATGACCAATGGCGCAGAGCTTTGAGAGGTGAAATTGAAGCTGAGACAAATGCTCACTCTGTAAATTCGCTTTCCCTGAATCCCACTGCATGAATTCTGACCCTGTTTTGTTCTGAAGAAATAAACTCTGACCATGTTCCATTATAAACCATTACTTGCCCATTATCAACCCTGCTTAAGAACGAATTCCCAATGATTTACCATTAACAATTCTCAACACCATTCTGAACCCTTATTAACCAATTATATACCATTATATACCATTATTAACCATTATTAACCACGTTTACCATGATTAACCACTAGTAACCATGACCATATTGGAGTCTCTAGCGGCTGAGGGACCTCGTTGATCACCTCCTGAAGCTTCGTCAACCTCCAGTGATGGTCAGAAATGACCTGAAAAAAAAACCTGGGGATCTCTGAAAAAAAAATGTTAATCGCCATTAATAATGATTACTGGTTAAGAATGATAAGAAAAATTAGTAACTTATTTTGAACTATTCATAATTAGTAATTAGTAATTCTAAATAACGGCTAATAATGATTCATGGTCAATGGTTAACACTGATTAATACCCATTTTTCTTTTAATGGTTTCCCAAACAAATTGTTTGTTTCAAGATGAGGGAAGCCCGGAGACCATGAAAAATTGGCTACCCGTTACTTTGAACTTCAACAAACTGTTTGAATCTAAGTGGGCCATCAACCCACTACCCATCTGGAAGTCAAGCTGAAGCCAAGGCACTTCTTGGCATAGCCAGGCAGCTGTTTGATCACTTCCACCTCAGGGTCCAGAAACAAGGGTGAGAATCGTGCGATTTCCGGAGGGCATCGCGTATAACTTAACGGGCATATCTACTACGCTAGAACAACATCAAACCTTTGCGAACCACGATCTTTCATAATGCCTTCCAAACCCACCATATCCATGTCCTATGCACGCACTTTGACTTCAATAGCCTGCTTGGGTGCATCTCCCACGCCGAGCATCCAGAGTAGAGATGGGCACCATGTCATTCTGAGGTTTCATGGACCTCAGCTGAGGATACACAGTGGAAACTCAACAAGTTGTAGGGAAGTATCCTCTTGAAACGTCTCACACAAAGGATAGTATGTGAGAAACCTCTCAGGAGCCAAAGGAAAATAACGATGGTCTTCCGGTTTCAGAACATCTACATGAACAGTTGAGATTCAAACTTTGTGTCACGAGACCAAAATGCAAATGCCAGCAGCAGCTCGACTTTCATCTCTTCAGAAGGGATATGATATGTTCATTATCGCATGACCAGTGTCATTCATGCAACTGCCTGCGTTCCGCAAAGATCCTCGTTTTGGTGGAGGCCAGGGCACTTCAACAGCCCATTTCTTGCGGCCCGAGGAGCCACCAAACGGAGCAGAAGTTGTCTACAGCTCCCTTCTCCAAGCCGAGGAGGGAACCAATTCGACGATGCTTCAGGCGAAGGTCCACATAGTTCATCACCTGAAACAGCCACGTCGATGTCATTGAGCAACTGGAGCCCAGTGGATGCACAAAGGAGAACCATGGATAGAAATGAAGTGCCCAAGAGTTGGATTCAAGAGTTCAACACCGAACATGGTGGGAAACCTGGGAAATATCATAATCTGCAGCTGCGGATGGTGAAAAAAACGATGTGCATCAGCTCTGGTCGGCAACGCCTTCAAGAAGCCAGCGAGATCCACCTTGGTGTAGGCACATTGAAGGGGTTCCGATACCCTCTGTGATACAAGCTTGATTATGTTATGCACATCTGTTGCAATACATCCATCTGGACCAAGGATCAGGCAGAGATTGATGAATTCCAGGTTACCAAACCCATTTCCTGCCAGTCCCAGTGCTTCAGGATGCTTCAGGTATGCATGGATGATAATCAACTGTCAATATTTTCATAGATACTATAAATAGTCTATAAATATCTAGGCTGCAGCGAAATGCAGATCACCCGCCGGAATTTTCCGATCCGTCTCCTGTCTCCCCATCTCCCCTCCACAACTTCCCACGGCTCCCTCAGGATGAGCTTGGTATCTTCAGGGGGCCACTCCGCCCGAAGCTGGCTCACGCTCCAGGCGATCTGGGCGTGCCAGGTAGACAGTTTCAACAATCAGATAGATTCAGATAGTTTCTATGTTTCAACTGTTTCAACCTAATTCTAGGTAACTATTGCAAACCCTTCAGCCTTCCCTTCTAAGGTGATATAACTTATTTAACCCTAAGATTCTGAGATGGTGAAAATATGTTCAAAACCGAGATAAAACATGATGAAACCTCAGGTTTCCACCTGAATGTTTCACAGCGCCTCGTCATCTCGGATATTGCCATCCATTTCCTTGTCCGCCTGAGTCACGGCAGAGCGGTACAACCATGCCAGCATGCAAAACATTGCAAAATGTGGATAGTGTATGGCATATGATGTGTGAATATTTATACTGTATGTGAAAATCCCTCCAAAGCAGTCTGAATCATAAGAATTGCTATGCAAACTGGGCAGCCCGCTAACATGAAATTCAATCTCATGAAGTCGAACTCCTTGTGGACAGCAGAGAGTGAGAGTGAGAGCACACATGAATGGCTGCTGCGTGGGCAACTCATGTCGTTTTTTTCCAAGGAATTGAGTGTCCTGGTCACCACATTTAGCCCTGAGTATTGTTGGGAACATAAAAGAATTGTGGCGCATTCAGCCTGATGCTGGCCAGTACTTGGCTTCACGAGTTTCCGGGTATTCATGTAGCTGCTTGTAGCAACTTTGCGAACATTCCCACTTTGTGTGCGGCCATCATTAGGAATCTTCCTCATAAGGACAAGCAGGGAGAAATGCTCGAGCCGAGCTAAAGATACCAGGCTTGGGAAATTTCTTGACAACACAAAGTGCAATTTCAAGGCTCATTGGCAGCTGCCGAAGTTTTCGGTTTACAAAAAGATTGCCTGATATGCGTTGAAAACTGGTTTTCAGCCAATCACAAAAAATCTAGATGGAAATGCATATCTTCAGCAGATTCGCTGCAATTTGCTGCACCACTCTGAGCTCGTCCTCCGCGCCCCAGCCATACTCCAAGGCCAAATCCGCTTGCTGTCGCAAGCGTCGCCGTCGCAGCCGAGAGGTAACGAACTTGACCTGCAAAGTACCATCCCAAATCTGGGAGTCTTCTGAGAACTGGCCAGGCCCATCTTGTCACATTTCCCCATTTCCCACACAAATTCACTTTTACAAGTGGAACATATTTTCAACATGGGCTTATGTGGTGGTTTGGGTTGGTGGTTTGGGGGTCTGGGAATTTTAAGTTTTTTAACATGTTTTGAGAAAGGCGGCCCAAGTAGTGGGAAAAAAATCCAGAATGCTCTCATCGTTTGAAAATAGAACGTCTCACTTCCTTCTTGGCATTCCTTGGCGGACTGCCTGACATGGCGGCCAGCGGGTGTTTCTGTACAAGGACGCTTTGTGCGTCCAACACCCGCTATACCCGCTGACCGCATTTGGACCGGAGGGGGGTGGAGGGGGGTGAGAATTTTGCATTTGCTGCATCAACGTTTGGGCAAACCGAAGCAATGTAAGGGACAACTGAACATACCACTCCCGTCATGCATGACTGCAGCATGGCCATCACACAGTGGGGCTCCAATGGTAGCGGTCAACACCCAAACCAAAAAAATCAAAAAATCACAATATCCCAGACCCCCCAAACCAGCAAGCCAAACCATCACATAAGCCGTACCTGGTATTTTGATCATAATACTTATTAATAATAATAGTTCCTGCTCCAGGTGTCAGACCATCCGTAGGAATTCCTCCAATTCCAGCTCGCCCGACTCATCCAGGTCGTATCTCATTGGATCCAGAGATGTGCGGTGCTACACTCCCTCCCATGCACTCGGCATAGGTGGGGTCACTCACAGTCATGCAGGATTCGCACTGGTAATCTTCGTTTCAGAGTAACTTGGCCAGATTTCACATGTGCGTGATCTGATTGGACCTACACTTACACTGATTTGATTTGGCTTCTGCCTGGTTTCTGATCTTCTGAGACACCTTCTCAATTCACCATTGAGTCTCAAAAAGTACTTTCGTCATCTGCTCCAGCTCTCCCGAAGTAGATCTTCGGGCCGCCCGGCTCGTCGATGAGACATGTGATGAACTCAGATTCCTGGCGGCGCCGGGTGCTGCTAGAGCTCGACATGTAAACAGCCGCTCCCTGACATCTTGGATTCTGACTGTACTTGAGATCCAATGGAAGATGCAAAACCGTACTGGCCAACCACAACGCTATATAAGGCCATGGTTGCTCACCAGTGGAGCGCCTCCTCTTTTGCCTTAATGCCACAGTCCTCCAGACACTTCTGACACTCCTAAGCTGTTTTAAGCAGTTTCGCTGATGGCAAGCGTGTGCAAGTCTTGATGTGAGTCTTGGTGTTTCCTTCCAGCCTACAATTGGCATTCTGGTGTTCTGTATGCTTCCCCTGCATTTCTGGGCCCCGTCTAACCGTGCAGATATGAAATGTTTCTAGTTGATTGGCATGTGTCGGGATTGGGACTGAGATAAAGGACAATTGAGTTATATATATATATATGTACGCTATTAATGCCATTTAAACGCAATTAATACGTAGACTTTATACATATATATATATATATATATATATATTAGCTACAAATACCTATAACATGAATTAACATCCTCCCGTGCCAAGCATTGCCAAGCCACCTCGAGACTGAGCCCGTTCGTGCTGTCAGAGTCATTTTGATTAAAGACGTCGATCACACGCTGACACTCCTGGAGGAGAAAAATATCCCCGCCATGCGTCGACTTCTGGAGTGCTTCTGCCAAGGATGGAAAGAGTTGCTCTATAATTTTTGATAAGGTTTAATTAATTATAGTGTATCCACCAACAATTAATTATAGTTTATCCAATTCACGTTGTGTTTTGATAAAGCGCTTCTTGGAATATTCCAACATTATACCGGTATCATCGAGTATCCCTTTTTTTTAGCCGCAACATCATTCACAAACATTATTCGAACTGCGGCCATACGGGCACCCGTTCCATGCTCACTTTGGACAGCTCCTTCTCACGGATTTTGCTAAGGATCCTTGGTGACCAGCGAGAATCAGTGGAATAGTTCTGGAACAAACCTTCCAAGACGAACTCCTGGAACCAGTTCCTAAATGCTATTTGCCACATGAACAATGAAGAACCATTTCCATCCATTACCTGAATTCCCAAGATGGGTCAAATATGATAGTAAGACATATTAAGACCCTTATTTCTGAAGGGTTGGGCTTTGGAACCTCCACTAGGTCTATATTGTTGTTTAGACAGGGCGCTTGAGACATTGCCGCAGGTCTAATCGATCAACTTTCGACCTTGGATGCAGCCGTTGTCTTTCAGCACAGTGCAAGACACTGTCAAGAAGCTGCCCTGCAAGACAAGGGTCTCAAAGATTGTCAGATCTCCCTCCATGTTTGGTTTGTTTCGAGTAAACTATTGAACTATGGTCACAAATTGTCACGGTTCTTCCATGGCAGCAATTCATTCCGCTGTTCTCGGGTTTATCGCACTGTCCCCTGCCTCTCTGACTTGGCCAGTTCAGCCTGGCACCAAGCTGAGGGATCCCAAAGAATGGTTTCCCCGGGTTCCCCTTACAAGGATGGATGAACCATGATATACTAATAACCAGGTTAGTAACATCCCCTGTTTATGGGTGTATATGTATATATATATACACATATACATAATATACATAATACCATGATGAACCCCTGTTTCTTTGTCTTGGAAACGACCAGGTAATCCAATTGTAAACCACCGTTGAATGTTCTCCGTTGAAACCGAAGCACTGGACGTTGACGCCGATGCCAAAAGTTGCAGACGGCCTCGGCCATGGAGCACAAGAAGCTTCGCAGGGAGCCATGCTTCGGAAGCAGCTCGGTGTCCATGAAGACCAGCGGAAGCCTGTCGACCTGTGGCCCCAAAGTCACTCAGCGGGTTCAGGAATCGGTAAAATTCCCAAACATCACTGAGTTCTTGGAGGTAGACACTGCAACTGCCAGACAGAATGTTCAGAACACACAATGATGCTATTTTGATTTGTACTGATATGTAATCAGCTTGTAGATGTCCAAACCACTGGATATTGCACTCCATCCTAACCCTGCTGCCTCGAGTCTGTCGTCGGAAAACCGTTGAAAAGCCTCCCAAAGGTCCAGCAAGCTGTCCTGCACCAGTTTAGGGTTGTAGCTGCAGAGCTGTACTAGAGATATGGGTTGGTGTGGACCAAGCCAAAGCCAAAGCTGCTTGGACCCAAGGAATTTGGGAAGACTGATTGCTTGAGGGTCTCCTCATGTCCTAATTTTCAGGCCCAAAAATACAGAAAGGCGATTTTAATTACAGCAGGTCTCCAGTCAGATCATGACTGCCCAAGATCTTGAAGGGGTTTCGACATCTCTCGTCGCATCTGTCCTGCCAAAGTTGTCGCTCCTCTGCATCTAAGCTCAGTTCCTCTCAAGACTCGAGAAGTGACAGCGGCTGACAGCGGAAAGTTGGGTCCCCAGGACCCAACTGGAGCCACCGATCTTGGGCAAACATCTCTTGGGTTGCTAAATGTTGCTATTGCGAAAATGAGGGACCTCCTCCCTGAAGAATCTCATGTCACTGTGAAAGGAAAGGCTTTGGGTTTGCATCACAGCCACACCCAAGCAAAGCTGAATTTCGAGCCAAAAAACATGATATTTGTTAAAGACCAAAGAACGAAGAGGTTCACTGAATAGCTCTTCCAATTCCTTGGCCATGCGGGCCCTCTGGCTGACTCTAGCTGCTATCTGGCCCAATCCTCTGCAATCTGTAGTTCCATTTGAAGTCGCTGGCACTCAGACCTTTCCTGTTCAGCAGATTGATTCAAAATCGGCTTTCTATTTCTATATATATATACATACACATACACATATACATATACATACACATATACATATACATATACATATATACATATATACATATATACATATATACATATATACATATATACATATATACATATATACATATATACATATATACATATATACATATATACATATATATACATATATACATA
>Ga0126342_10006727_pt1 | contig 20444 bp, 12 predicted proteins | sample Cyp1metagenome_FD_92528 | JGI IMG/M metagenome (GOLD analysis project Ga0126342, IMG submission 92528) | Coral microbial communities from Lord Howe Island, Old Settlement Bay, Australia - Cyphastrea 1 metagenome | ecosystem: Host-associated > Invertebrates > Cnidaria > Coral ...
AATGTGATTGCAGGTTGACGCGATTTGCCATGTGCTTGGCAAGTGTAGTATCTGATCTTATCACTCGTGAGGCATTTCAATTCGAGACCAAAAAGGCCTGTGCCTTGCCCTGTTGAACTAAGGCTGTAAATCCACCATTTATATATATCCATGAACGTATGTTTACGTATAGAGGATTTTCCGCTATAGGTATGTTTACCATTCCCAGTCATGGCTAGTTTATGGTATTGTTTTACCCAATTTTACCCACATGAGTGACTAAATAATGGATTTGAATGGGATAATTCCTCCATTGATTGTGGATCCCCCCGCCGATTTTCCCCCATGAAAAATACCAACATCTCAGGCCGGCAGCGCGCACGCACGGCTTGCATAAGCTCAGTGACGTGGCCGTGTGCGCCGTGCGTGCGTTTTTTTTTCGTACCTTACGATGGGTTCAGAGATTCAGGGAATTAACTGGATCTACCCTCTGGTAAACTAACTATAAATCACTATTAGATATGGAAAAACACTATTTTTAAATGGGTAAATCCACTATTTAACTATGGCCATTTTCAATAGCAAACTGTTAGTTTACCAGAGGGTAATTGGTTTATTGGGAATGAACTATATATATATTGGGATAGTTATTGGGATTACCAGAGTATTCCTGTTACTAAGTTATCGTATGGGATATGCTATCATGAAACTATCACTGGTTTATTGGGAATTATAGTTAGGCTATATTATGGTTATACAAACTTGTTTATTGGGATTATGAACCAACCCATTTTCTAGGAATATGTACTAATCAATCAACCATTCCTGAAGTATTTAAGGTTTATAAATGGGTCAAGTCACACCTTTGTGAAATGGAGATATGTGGAATTATGTGGATGTGCATCTATACTGGCTTATATGGTAGTATAAGCACTGCTACTCCTGGTAGTATTTTGGGTAGGATGATAAGATATATCGCCCAGTTCCTGCAGTTGCCAGGTACATTCTGGCGCAAAAAAGGCCCAAGGATGTGAAGCAATTCCTCGAGAAGTCACAGACTCTGAGTGCAGTTGGTCGCATGAACGAACTGAACGAAGTGAATGAACTTTGGGGCTGTCATTGTGGCCATGGGGTTGAACATGGTTGAACCCTGCTACCTCGTGAGCATTAAACATTATATATTTGAAATAGTTGGAAATGGATGTTCATGCCACCAACAAACCAAAATATGGCAAGCCTGCAGCTTGGGTAATATCATCCAACATCCAGTTCTGCCCAGCTAAACGTTCACTTCTTGCGGCGGATCAAGGAGCATGACAACATATGGCAGCATACACCAAGCCGTGCAAAGTGATTCGACGGCTTGGCATCCCTCAACAAACTGTGACCAAGTCGTCAAATCATGCACCGCTGCCCTAGGCTGCAAGACTTAGAGGAAACGCTCAGCGTCCAGCAGTGACCTCAGATGGTTTGGTTTTGGACCAGAAAAGCGAGAAACACCGAAGCGCGCGGCCATATTTAAAGCGCACACCGAGGCGATTTGGTATCATTCGAAAGTTAGATGAAACGCTCAAAGCCAGAGACTAAGACCCAGGGCCCCAGGGGACCATTCGGTTGCGCCAAGTCTTTGAGTTGGCCGAGTCTCGACCGGAAAAAAATACGCCATGAGACCTTCGATCATTCACTATCCATTCTGCCATTGCTGCAAGATTCGCTGCGTTGAAGGGAAACTCGAGCGGAAATTGTGATGCTTTCCATCTGAGTTATAGATTGGTCCTGCTATTTGTCCCTTCACTTCTTGATCTTCTTGGAAGGTGTCAGGTTCTGACTGATCTGCTCGTGGCTCCTTTCCACACCCGGAAACAAGATCCTGAGCCATGGACGTCGGGAGATCTCCCGGGAAAGTCATCACCAGGCGAGTGCTGGAGTGGCCCCTGGCCATGGGCGGTCGTGGAGCTTGTTCAAACACATGGGCAGTCGCCCACTTTGTGGCAATTGGAACGGGGAAAGTGAGGTTCTAAACATTTCTAAACCATTAATGTCAACCCCGGATTAATAAACCATGGTTTATGAACTAAGGGGGTATACTCCTCCAATAGTCATACTCTGATACTTAAATGGTACCTTTCCAATTAAACGGCCGTTCGGGGTTTATTAATCCAGGGTTGACGTTAGATTAAGTCTTTTTCCCCACAAATTGTAGACAAACAGTGAAAAACCCATGTTATGGCTACCCAATTCAAGGGGCTTCTAACCCAGTGCTACCCTTGCCTTTTGCCATGCTATTTGCCCATTTGCCCAGCCATCAACCGTTTTGGCTTGGCTGATATGATGTCATTCCATCAGCAATGGAGCTGATTGGTTGGAATATGTTTTATGTTCCAGGTTCGATATACTGCTGTGGCCAAATCCATGCAGTTTCCAGTTGAAGCAAATACATGGTCCCCAGTGGCATTTATAAATTATACTATACTTAACCTATATAGGAAGATAGAACATGACAGAACATGACAGAACCCCAAGTGTGAGTGGTAATAATCAGCATAATACGGTGGGCGGAAGAAATCCTGCACCACCTTGGATGGTTGAAACCCTATAAATAATGGGATAAAATACACCGTTTTCAACTGGTGCAGGATTTCGCTGGCCCATCCACCGTGGTCGTCCCAAGGGTTTTCCAGCAAGCAGCTGCAGGCCGACCTGCCGGTCCCGGTGGTTGGAGAAATCGGGGCATGGGCGATGAATGGAGCCATGCCAACGAACAGGCGCCCTGCATCACAATTCATTGGGATGACTAGCTCAATCGCACACACACACACACACTGCATCATATCATAGCATCAAAACATCTAAATATACATATATATATATATACATATCTATATGATTCTATATGCACCGTAATTTTATAGACCATCCATCTTATTTATGTTCCAGCGGCACTAATGTGTGTCCCTGATACACAGTTGCACATCGATCCAACCGTTGCGCTTCGGCTCGTTGAAGAAAACAGCCACCATGAATCGCCAAGAGTTCCTGCGGTGCGTGGCGGAAGAAATCAACCATGCACTGGAAAATGGCATTGCCACCCGATTGTTGGTACTTTTACCGCAGTTTCTTGGAAGCAGAGAGGCGTTTCTCTGAGAACAAACACCAAAAATTGTAAATTTATGAAGGGAACATGATGATTAAATTGTGGATTTAAGGATTCCTATCTTCAGACGTCAGACAACGATATTTTATGGGCCTGGATCTGACAATCATGTGCAGCTTATGCTCAAACTGTTCCAAACTTATATAACAATCTTTATGACACCTGAATATAGTCCACTGTCCATTCCCCGTACATGGCCACGGGCTTGAGAAGGAGTGGCAAATTTAAAGATTGTTTGGGGCTGTTTCAAATGGAAGGGATCCAATTTCCCGACAGCAAAGGAAGCTGCGAGACACTGCGGTGAGCAGAAAGAAGTGTGACTTTGACATTGAGTTCTTAGATGAAGGCCGGCACAATGTCATGATCCCGGGGCGCGCAGATTGAAAACACCACAGCCACCATTCATTGTAGTTTTTCAGGATCCATCTTCTGGCCTTGGTTAGGCCTGCGACGCTGTGAAGCGCTGGTCTTGAAATGCCCATGCAGCATTTGCGACAAGACCGTGCCCGGTGACACCCTTTGCATGCCCGATTGTTCGGTGTCGACCCTAATCAAAAATTCAGAAGCACGCTTTACTGCAAGATTTGAAATCACAGTGTCTACCTGAAACACAAAATCTGTACATGATATGTATATGTATATATATATATATACGTGTGTGTATTGCATTGTATTGCAATGTATTATGTAGATTCAATGTAGATAGATGTATGATGTTTGCATATTATACTGTATAGTTTCTTTCAGCTTCTAAAGGTTGCATGAAATGAAACTGTTATGATCAGTAGCAACATGCACCAGCAACGCTAGTTATGAGTTTTGCACACCCGCAAGGGCTTGGAATTTGAGTTCACAGCTAAGGAAACGCAAACTTCTGATGAACGTTCTCGCACGTACAGCACTTGATTTTGACCCCGCGCGATACAGCCATGGGGACATCACCAGGTGTCTTGGAATCTTTGCGAGCCATCAAGCAAAACAGATCTCCTTTTCGTGGTTTTGAAGGCATCAAAGATTGAGAAGCGGAGTAATTGCTCTTGACATCTTATAGCTCATAAACACAACATACATCAACATACAATATGTATACAGATTATTGACTATATTTATATGGGGGCTTCCATAAATGGGGGTTCCCAAAATGGATGGTTTATAATGGACAATCCTATTAAAATAGAGGATTTAGGGGTAGCCCATGGTACCCCCATTTTAGGAAACCTTCATATAGCACTGACCATCAGCACGATCTTTTTGGTGCGGCTTTGGCCTCGGCCAGGCTTTGCCAGCTGCTAAGGCTTGTGGTTGCAAGGCACTCGGATGCATGTCGATCACGCTTGGAGCGGAGAAGCTTTGCAAGGGCAGTGATCCAAAGAGCCAAGCGAGACATGCATCTTGTTGACATTATGAGTTCTAATTTTGGAGAAACGCTTGGAAACCAAGATGTTGAAATTGGAAGTCAAAAGTTGACAGCTTCCAGTCACTTTCTCCATTTCCATCCTCCAAAAATGCAGCTTTGCCCAGGGTGCTTGGCCGGCTGCCGGGGCAAACCTTCTGAGAAGCCCTGGCACAAAAAAAATCCTTCAATAAAATCAGAAACAATACAAATTAAACATAATTAAACTTAAACCAGAAAATGGAGGATTATCACCAACAACTTAGCGATTACCCATATTATTTGACACACTTTTCCATACTTTCACGGGGCGGCTCGCTGCAGGCATGTTGCCGCCTCTCGAGTCTCGGCCGGTGATAATAGCCGCGGTGTAATTGCCTATCTTGGGACAGGCTTAGGAGTTACTGTATATAATACTAATGGTTCCTATAATGGTTCCAATATTTACCAGGCTTAAGCCATTATTTACCAGGCTTATCTTAGTAACCATAAAACAAGTTAATCATGGTCGATAATGGTTCCTATTGGTCAATAATGCTTGATAATGGTTACAGACTGTTAATCTGTAACGAATAAATTGTTGTTCGGCAATCTAACAAATGGGATAACAAATGGGAGAAGAGATAATTCCATCCCTCTAATATTGAATACCCTTTGTGACTGGGCCCCCAATATAAATAGATCCAATACCAAACCATAGTTTCCAGGAGGGTACGGTATAATATATATATATATATTATAATATATACTATATAACATAATTAAAATAATATATAATATACATATACACATATTATATGATTTATATAATATATACATATACATATATATATATATATATTCAGGGTAAGGGATTCATCATTTCAGTGTGCTTTTACTTTTCTAGCTTTTTGGGGTTGCCATGCTGTGTTATTCGCTTGAAATTGAACCCCTGCATAGTCAGAACCACCAAATCTGTGGTCCTTATTTTAGTACCGTTGTGCAATTGCAATCCATCATTATGACACCATCTTGCTGCAGCCATAGACTGTTTCGATTCTGTTCATGTTGTTTGAACGCTTTGTGAACGCTTTGCGATCGCTTTGTGAAAGGATGTGAAAGGAGCATGGGAGGATTGCTTCTTGCAAGCGGTTTCATGTTCAGCTGAGGAAAACGAACTCAGCGCATTGAAGCTTTGCGTGATGCCATGGGTGCAGGCGCTTTCTCCGAAATGGTCAGTCGTCAGTTGTGGACCCGGCGCACTCGCGGAAGCAGTCCCTCGGGGGGACAGGATTGGGCCCAGACACTTCAGTGGTGGCACTCTGATGAGGGCATGATGTACTGGAACCCGCCGCCACAACCACACCCGCAGCATGTTTCTGATGTCTTGCGGCGTGGATTAAGCCGAGGCCTTCCAGGTTGCTTTCCGGTGCCAGTGGAGAAAACATTGGAAGTGCCAAAGTCAGTGGTGCCCTATTTGGCATTGAGAATCACAGATTGGCTTCAAGAGCGACAAGAGGAGCGTTTTCCAGGGCTCAAAAGCCGATGTTTTATGTCTGGCCGCGTGAATTTCAACAGGGAGGATGGTGAGAGAGTGCCGAGTGTTCACATCTCTTGCAAACAACATATGGGTGACAACCTCGTTTTGTTGCTAGGCTGAGTTTCTTAATGGCTTTGCATTTGAGATGATTTAAGCTAGCAACTCGACATAACTTGACTATAGGAATCCAAACCATGGCACCTAAGTGAATGCTTGGTGGCTCACCCCAGTTAGTCGGGTATAAACTCTGAACTGAACTAATCCATACTAATCCTACTTATATCCATCGACCTACATCTACTTGCATCTACTTGCATCTACTTACATTTACTGTGAACTGAGGACGGTTAGTTATAACATGTTTTAACCCACTTACTGGGACGAAGCAGTGGCTGTAGATGTTGAGACCGGCTTTGAGGCTAGACGCGGCGTCTCTGGAGAATTTGATGCCGGGAGATGTGGTGGTGCCCCGCGCCCTGCTGAATGTGAACGGCAGAGTTGTGGCAACCGTTGCTTGGGAGGCCGGGCAGTCCCCATTTCGTGGATGATCGCATTGATCAATGGCTATTACCTACCCCAGTTGCTAGCCACTTACTAAGTTGGGATGATCCTCCAAGCGGGAGAGCAAATGTATATAGGTCAAGACCAATCATGGGATGAAGATCCAGAAGCACCAGCTAAGTCACCAGCTATTTTGTTGGTTTATTTTTACAGCAGGGCCCAGCAGGGCACCAAGGGTTTGACCCACAACATACCCAAGACCCACATTTTCACTACTTGAATTGGGACCCCAGCAACAGTGGGTATGTCAGTATCGTATCAGCATGTGTCACCCCAACGGTATATGTTAGCGTTTCATGACCATATATATAACGAGATGAAATGAGATGAATGAGTGGGACCACCAACTAAAGGCATCGTTAAACACACCTAAAAACAATCTTTCATTAATAAGATCAGTATGTAGAAGATTTGTGTCTAGACATAGTTATGCAATTATTTACACGTCTTATTATATCAATATATCAATAATCAATCTCAACCGTTTTTGGTTTAATCGACCAGCCACACACACACATATATATATATACACATACACAAAAATACACACACACACGCACACGTATAATTATATACCCATAGGATCCATGTATGCTATATATGGTAACATTTACCATCAATATACCCCCAATGTTAGCATATATACCATACATGGATCCTATGGGATATATATAATTATAAGAATATCAGAAACAGAACAGACCGAGCCGTAGGACGTGGCGCTGGCCTTGCCAAGACCACACGACAAGTTTGCCGGAGACTTAGAAGCCTGCGCGTACAAAAAGAACCATTCTTGAAATGAGATTTCACATGGGGATACTGTTTACATAAACATTTATATATATATATATATAATATGTATATTTAATACACGTACACATATGCCTTAATCAGATTTTGGGCAAATACCATAGGCGAAGATCAACCACATCAAGTTGGAATGAAGGAAGGAAAAATGCAGGAAAACCTAAGTGAGAAAAGCATCCTTTCCTGCAGTCTCCCCTTGAAACAACCCAACGAAAAGTGGAAAAAAAACTTGGTAAACTCCCTTGAGCAAATCCCCGTTGTCTAGTTGGGAATTGGGGCTGCCAGGCCACGGGATCCACGGGCTAAGGATGTCTACCTTCGAGGCAATATGCCGCCAACTTCCAGACTTGCAGTCGGATGGGAGCCTTAGCATGGCGGATTGCCACATGGGGATTTAACCGTGATTGACCACCAGTTTCATAGTCATTTTGGCCTGGGAGAAAAAAAAACACAGCCACAAAACTGGATCAAATTTTACGGTTGAATAGTTGACTGGTTGGTGGTTTGGAAGCTGCGAATGCCCAAGCCGCCTGCCAGCTGGTGCAGCTGCACTTTCCGAACGGGGGCCGTTGTGTCTTGTAGGTGCCATGGACGTGGAATTTCCTGTCAACTTTGGGTCATGTGATACTGGTGCGAGGATTAGCATGGTGGCTTCTTTGGTTTGCTTTGACCATACCCATGATGCTCATCTGTTTAAGGCTTCTCATGATGGTACGCTGTTTCAGGTGTGTGGATTGTTGGATGGATCTGGTGACACCTTTTCCCTGATGAATGTGAAGTTTGTCAGACAATTTCCGGTTCCTCTTGTTGCTCTGGATGAAGGGTCGATCCTTTTCAAACATGCTCCCCCAACATGGTCTTCGTTGTATGAAGTTGTGGAACTATGTGCAGGCTTCGGTGGAATCTGTCAGGGTATGGCCACCTCAGGTTTTCACCCAGTTGCTGCAGTTGACCAGAACGAGCGCATTCTCAAACTGTATGATGTGCAGAACCAAACGGAACTCATTGGTGGGGATGTTTGTAAACTTAGCACTCTTGCCAAAGTGTGGGAACGGGCCAAAGGAGCGGGAGTTGTTGCTGCCGGATTTGCTTGTCAACCATTTTCTCGCCTCGGCGACCAGTTAGGTGGATGTGATGCCAGGGCCCAATGCCTGACTGGAATCCTTGCAACTGCTTTTTACATGCGTGCACAGGTGGTGATCTTGGAATGTGTTCAACCAGCGGTGGGGAACTCGTTTGTTGAAGCTGAGATTGGCCGTTTCCTGGAGCTCAGTGGCTATCATTGCTCCCAATGTGACCTTCATTTGCAAGACCTATGGCCATGTAGGCGTTCAAGGGCTTGGTGGGTAATCACTTCCCCCATGATTGGTAAGGTACCATTGGTTTCGTGGCCGAGGATGACCTCCATTTCCAAAGTACGTCAAATCATCTTTGATGTTCTCCCATGGGATGTGAATGATGAAAAGGCGCTTTCTTTGAATGAACGTGAACTTGACTTCTTTGGGGCTCATGACAATTCCTTCCAGAGATACCTTTTGAATTTTGAGACCTGTGCGCCCTGTGCGCTTCATTCATGGGGATCGCAAGTTGTTGGATGTGAATGTGGATGTAGGGTCCGAGGGTTGTCTGAATCCAGACTCCGAGACAAAGGCCTTTTTGGATGCATTGTCCGCTCATGCCAGACTGAGTTCCATGATAGTTGCCTCCGCCACCTGCATCCGAATGAAGTCTTGATGCTTTGTGCATTCGACCCATTGATTGACTTTGGATGTAATCCTAGGTTGACCCTTGCTGCTGCTGGCCAGATGGCTAGCCCCTTGCTGCAGTGGATGATCAAATCCAAAAGGTCCGGGTACTGAGGCCCAAATTCAATGCTGAAGCACGTGTCCAGGCTTACATTACTTGGCTTCTCATGCGTGGAAGACAGGTTTGGCCTGCCAAGGTTGAGACCATCCATGACTCAAAGGTTCTCTCTCTTGTTCAGTTTTGGAGTGAAGTGTCTCAGTTGTCTTTGCATGAATTAATGCATCCGAATCGCTGGCCAACCATCCCGCTTCATGAGTTGAACATTGGATCGGTGCTTGATTTTCTGATTTGCAAAGCTCAGGGTGAGCATGGACCTCCGCTCCATGTTGACGCTGACCCAATTGATGTGCCCATGACCTTTCTGGATGATGAGACATGTGAAGATGAGCCTACACCATGGCATGAAACGATTCATTGTGAAGTTGGGGATCTCCCTGTCGGTTCTCCGAATGAATGTTTGGTTATCTTTTACCATGAGTTTGCCAACCCAATCAAAATTTGTGTGACAGAAGGATGTACCATCCAACACCTTGTTCATGCTCATAGCCAGTTGGTAGGGGGTCTCCGAGCTACCTATGCCTGTGATCGTTTTGGCACCACTGTACCGCTCTCCCATGTTTTGCAACTTGGCCAGGTCATTTGCATTCACTGTGAGGAAGGTTCTGATGTCAGTGAACCAGCTGCGGGATCCAAAGAAAGTGATGGTGCCTCTTCTGAGCTGAAGGTTCAGGACAAGTTTTTGCCTGTGCATTCCCAACCTGAGTCTCGGCCTGCTGATGTTTTGATCAGCCAGACTGTGCCCTGGACGATCCCTGCACATGAAATGGAACCATCTCAATGTGGGACATTTGGTCCATGTGATGTTGGTGAATCGCCCATGCCAATCCAACGAATGGCTGATTGTGAGTCGTGGATTTCAGCGGCTCCTTTGATGAACCTTGAACAGGACCAATTCAAGTCTTTGCAAGTTCCAGTGGTCATGTCAACCAAGCATTTGTGGGCCCTGCGTCATCAGCTGCTGAAGTCTGAAGACAGAAGTGTCATCCTCAAAAATCAAAAGGGTATTTGGGCTGATGATGAAATCAGATTTCACATTGCGATGCTCTTGCGATTGAGGAATGAAAGAATGGGTGCTTCTCCGGATTTCAATTTTTGTAAATGTTTTATGCTGGACCCACTGCTATTGACCGGATGGGCCACTCATGGAACGCATCTTTGCCAAGAATGGGGTTTTTCACACCCTGAAATCCGACAGGAAGGTTTGATGATTGTCTCTGCTTGCATGATTGATGGACATTGGATTCCTGTAGTGCTGGTACCCAATGGAGAAAGAATGCAATTCACCACGTGGGACTCCCCAGACAGGTCACATGATGCGCTGAACAAAACTGTTGAGGCAATTGGAAGTGCCTTGGGCTTTGGGGGTGTTGATGGCCTTCGTCACCAGAGACTCTTTTTCTCATCCGACAAATGTGGTGCCCTTGCCATGGCCTTCTTGCATCACTCAGTCCTGCATTCAATGCTCCCCACGACAAGGGAAGAAGCTGAGGCAATCCATGATGGTTTCAGATGTGAGTACCAGAGAGTTCTTGAAGGGTGTCAGCTTGCTCGACGGCCTTGGATCTGGGGCTCAGGTGACGCTGAAGATTCGTGGTTTGACAATGAACCTGGTACGTCATCCGCTGCGGGACAGTGCTTGCCAACTCAGCCTGCTGCGAATGTTAGCTTCTCACATGTGTGCATGGAAAAGGAGGCTAGGATGGACCTGTTGCGTAGCAAAGGCAAACAATGGGGTGATGACGAAATCCGTTTCCACTTGCTGCATTTGATTAACCATCAATCCAATGTGAGTACGGCGCCCATGTCAGCCATTCCGGGGTTTGTGATGATGGACCCTCTTATGCTTTGTGCGTGAGACACTATTGGCAAAGGGCTTTGTGAGTTGTGGTGCCGCAGAAATCAAGTGGTTCCTGACCAAGGGTTTCACATTGTCACGGTCCTTCTGTACAATGAACATTGGTTTCCGGTTTGGGGTGTCCCTCATGGCAGGACCCTTGTGGTTCACACGATTGATGATGGGGTCATTGAGCCACAGGTGCTTCAACCCATCCTTGATGTTTTCAAGGCGCATTTTGACTTCCTGGATGTCGTTTTGCATGTGTATCCCAGACTTCTGTCTGATCATTCCATGTGTGGTGCTGCGGCTATTGCGTTTCTGGGCCACATCATTGTTGGAGCCGAATTGCCGGTTGATCTTGAAGCGTTGGGCTATATGCACTCGAACATGAAGGCCAGTTTCGTTCAAGCCCTGTTTGATGGTACATGCTGTATTTGCCCTGTCTCTTGGGGATCCGGTGGAAATGGCTCATTGGTGAAGTCACTGTCTGCTGAATTGGTGAAACATGGGGTTCCTGAGAACCTGAGTGATCAACGTGCGCAACAAGCCATTAAAGTGATTGGTAGTGAAATGGTTGCCCAAGCCATGGGGTCAAAAAATGTTTGGCGCTCCCTCAAGCAAGCAGGAAATAATGTACGCTTCCAATTTCTCCTTCCTGAAGAATTGGCTGCTGTGGTTTCCAATGTCAAGGGTGTTCCAGTTGGAAAGAGGATGAAGAAAGGGGTGATCAAGTCGAAGTTGCCTGTTTCTGAGGCTGTTGACCCAAGCAAGCTGATGTTGCCTGCGGACACTTTCCAAGCTGAAGGCCACAGTGTCGCTCAGATCTCCCTGAAGCAGATTGGGCCCATCACCAGGGGGATTGCATTGGTGTCGATGGAAGATGCAGTTCCCTATCTGAAAGCGGGAAAGGCAGTGTCAAGTGAACCCTTGGCCATTGCTGTTTTTCCTCCGCCTGGGGTCTTGGTTGAAACAAGTCTGCCTCACAGTAAGATGCTTGTCCCGTGTGTCTGCATTGCCAATAATGAACCTCTTTTGACGGAAGCTGTGGTTGTCCAACTGGGATCAGGTTTTGTTGCCAAACAGGTGGTCTCTGAGGCAATCCCGATGGATCAGTTGGATGTGGTTACCATCAAGGTCATGGTTTACAAAGATGAGTACCCGGGCAATTGGGATGAGTTTGTGAGCACACCCATTAAGCACCTTGCCAAGATCTTTCCTGTTTTGACGAGATGTGAACGTGATGCCTGCGAATGTGGTGCCTGGCATAACCAGGAGAATTTGCCTCTCAAGGACCCAATGCTAGATGTCTGGCGTAGACAGTTCCTCCAGAATGGCTTCAAGCCGGTGTCGGCATCAAAAGCTGACATCTTTTCAGTGTGTGTAAGGGTGCCCCGAACCATCATGCTCACCTTGCTTTCGCAAAGCGGGGCTTCAGGTGCCTACACTGAGGCCAGAACACCTGACGGCAAGGATGTTTTACCCGAGTTTGTCATTGTGTGGTCCGCTAAGATGTCCCATAGTGAGTTAGCTCATGTCATGCAAACGAACCCTGTGGTGACCGGTTTGGCACGCCTGGGTGAAAGAAGGGGACTCAGAGTCCACACTGACCATGCCCAGAAGATACACGATGTGCTGAGGCCCGATGCAGCCTTCCTGCCTGGAGGTCCCAAAAGTCAGTTTGTGGTGGGTCCTTTTCCTTGGGGATCAGATAGGAATGCCATCAACAAAGCACTGAAGCAGGCAGATTGGCAGGTGAAAGCAGTTCAGCCAACCCAGCCGATTCCTGGGCGTGGATCCATGTGGATCATACAGGCGGTGGATATGCCTCCCAGCACCATCTTCCATATGTCTCATGGTGAAGTGGTGGTATCGAAACACAAGCATCCTGATGCCAACAAGCCAGTTGTGACTCAGTCGGTTGGATCTGTAAGTACCCTCTCCTTATGCTCTGCAGGTGCCAGTGATGTTCCGACTGACAGTGACCCGTGGTTGAACGCTGACCCCTGTGGATCTTACAACAAGGGAAAGACTCAACCTGTTGTGACGGCTCCCAATGTTGGCCTACAGCAGCTGGAAGAACGCATCCAGAATGCAGTGCTTGCCAAACTTCCCTCCAACATGGAAGATGATGCCCCTGCCAGACTTGCCAATTTGGAGTCCCAGGTGCAACAGCTGATGCACAAAAACATGACGCTTGAAGGGCAATTCACAGAATTTTCTCAGCAGAGCACCAGTCAGTTTGCACTTGTTCAGCAGCAAATTCAACAGCAAAGCCAGACGTCTCATGGTCAGCTTGAAAGTCAGACGCAGAGCGTGCAAGCAATGTTCGGGTCTCAGATGACCCAGATTCGTACGCTTCTGGCCAAGCGGCCGAGGGATGATGCCAGTATGGAATGATGGTGTGGAGAGGGGTCTTTTGTATCCTTGCAATATGGTGTGTGGAGCCTCTTCATTGGCCTTATGATGTGGTTTGCCATGCTTGGGTGCTTCTGGATCCTGTTCCCCATCTTTGGTTCTTTGCTGTGCCATGCTGCTCCACGTCGAAGCTGGTGGTGCTCCAACAGATGTGCGAAAGCGGTTTTTACATTGATTTTGCTTGGCGCCTTTCCAATTGGGGAAGCCTCAAACCCTGGACCTGACCATTTTGAGGAGTTTACATTGGGGGCCTTCAATCCTTCTGGGTTGAGAAACAAAGCTGAATTCTTCCAGACTCATCTTGCACATGGTGATGTATGGGCGGTTTCAGAGACTCATTTTTTTGGAAAGGATGCCGCTCGTTTCAAAGCCGGCTTGCGTGCGGCTGGCTCAGCCCACAAATATTGTATCACTGATCAGACCTCGATGAAGAAAAGTCTCCTGTCACAGTCCTCTTGGAAAGGTGTTGGAGTTTTGTCCAAGTTCCCTACCAGGGCGGTGCCAAGTACTCTTCCTCAGCCAATTTTGGACTCTGGCCGGGCGCTCATGTTTGCTACGATGGCTGGTGACTCTTGGATTCATGGGGCTGTGGTGTATGGTGAACCCAATAGTCACCTGCATCCTTCCTTCCTAAGGAATAATGAGTACCTACTGCATCATGTTGTTGCCCATTTGTGTAATTTGAACACTGGTTTGCGATTTGTAGCTGGAGACTGGAACATTGAACAGGATTCTTTGCCTGCGTTTGACCTTCTTCGAAGTGCAGGGTTTAGGGATTTGCAAGATGTAGCCCTCGAGCGGTGGGGGTTTCCAGTCCAATCCACCTGCAAGGGAAAGACAAGGAAAGATTACCTGTATCTTTCCCCAGAATTGCAAGACCTGTTGGTTGATTCCTCTGTTTTTGACGACATTTGGCCTGACCATGCGGTGTTGATGGGAAGATTCCGTGCTCCTGGCATGGCGCCTCCGGTTAGGGTATGGCCTTCTCCCCATGATTTGCCTTGGCCTGAATCTTTTGCTGATGAGGTTGTTTGGACTAATCCTGGATCCATGACTCAGGGATATCATGACCTTTGGCATGCCATTGAACAAGATGCTGTATTGCAAAGCAAAGTGCCAGTGACGAAAGCTATGTTGGGACGTGCTTCCAAGACTTCACCGAAAAAATGCAGACCTCAGTCATGTTCGCCGGTTAAGTCGGGCCGACAGGGTGAATTCCAACCTGAGTATTTTGGACCCTCGACAAGGCATGCACAGTGGGTGCGCCAAACCAGGCGCCTTCAGTCCTATGTCCGTCTTGCTGCCAGTACCAAGCCAGTTGGTGTTGTGAAAGCCGAAGTCTGGAGCTCCATCATGCGTGCCAAGGGGTTTCATCCGGAATTTTCCATGTGGTGGTATGCGTGTGAGTTTAAGTCTGCTGGTGCTCCCCTTGAATGCCCATGGTATCCCCCAGATGAACATTGTGCACAGGCCATGCTTGACTCGATGATTTTGGCCACTCGACACTTTGAAACCTTGCTGAAACAGCAATCCAAACAGTATGCTCGGTTCAGACGTGACATGAACCCCAACTTGGTTTTTGCTGACCTTCGTCCACCGATGGTACCAGGGGTTGACGTTTTGCTGCAGCCTATCCGGGCCAAGGTGGAAGAGATTGATGTTGACACTGGCCAGATCACACTTGATCACCCCTGTGACTTTGACACGTCTCTGGTCATATCATGTGATGGTAAGCCCTTGCCGGTTGTTCATCATGATTCTGACGCGCTGTGGGTCGAACAAGTTGATCATGTGAAAGTTGGTGACACGATCAATCAAACTAAATATGTTGGCAGCCATGAAGACCTTGAGCATGCTTTTTTGGAGGTTTGGAAACAGCGATGGCTTCGCCATGTTGATGTTCCTGAGGAGAGATGGAAAGTCATTGTTGATTTTGCCAAGCAACACCTGCCACCTGGATGCTTTCATTGGCCCTCCATGCAGGCACAGGATCTTCGTGACATCCTTCGCAAAAAGAAGAGATCAACTTCTCATGGTTTGGATGGGGTGACCTTGGCTGACCTCCGCCGTATGCCTGATTCTGCCCTGCGTGCCTTTTGTGACATGTTCAGAGAGTCTGAATTCACTGGTGAATGGCCGAAACAGTTGGTTCATGGAAAGGTCGTGAGTCTGGCCAAAGTGTCCTCCCCGGGGACCCCGGCAGATTTTCGCCCTATCACGGTCTTCAGCATATTGTATCGGGCCTGGAGTTCCTTTCATGCCAAACATGCACTGACGGTGCTGGAACCTCTGATGCCAGACAGCCTGTATGGTAGTAGGCCTGGCAGATATGCAGGGCAGGTTTGGGCGAAGTTGTTGTGGTGCATTGAGCATTCCTTTCATCAAGCGATTGACTTGTCTGGCCTGGTTGCTGACCTTCAAAAGGCTTTTAATATGTTACCTAGGCTTGTTGTCTTTGAGATTGCGGCCCACATGGGCTTGCCAGGTTACATGTTAGTTGGATGGGCTGGAGCTTTGGCCGACATGCGACGGAGATTTCTGTTGCGGGGCTCATTCACAGAGGGTGTCCCTAGCGTGACAGGCTTCCCGGAAGGCTGTGGTTTGAGCTGTGTTGCAATGTTGTTGCTTGACAATGCCTTCCATGTGTGGCACCAAGTGTACTTTCCGCTTTGCACCCCCATCTCGTATGTTGATGATTGGCAGCTGATTTGTCCCCATAGTGACCTCATCGCAGGTGCCAAAAGATGTTTGGATGCTTTTGTGAATGCGGTTGACCTCCAACTTGATGCCAAGAAAACTTTTACCTGGTCGCTGACGGCCTCAGGACGTACTACCCTGCGTCAACAAGGGTTTTGTGTGGTGCTTTCTGCCAAAAACCTTGGAGCTCATGTTCAAATGTCCAAGAAGCACACAAATGCCACCTTAATGGAGCGTGTTCACGGGATGACTGACATTTGGCCGAAACTGAAAGTCTCTGCCTGTAAGTATGTTACCAAAGTCCGTGCGCTTCTGGTTGCCGCTTGGCCTAGGGCTTTACATGCTGTTGCTGCCACTGGTTTGAGTGATGCTGCTTTCCATTCTTTGCGCACTGGTGCGATGAAAGGATTGAACATGGAAGGAGCAGGGTGCAATGCGTGGCTCCAACTGGGGCTGATCGAACATGCCATTGTTGACCCTCAGTTCTGGTCGGTGATTCAGACCCTGAAATGTGCAAGGGACTGTGGGGACACTCAGCAAATTGCCTATGCGATCTCAAAGATTGTTGATTCCCCTGGCAGTGTTCCAACCAACACTGTCACCATGACCTTGCTTGACCGCATCCAGATGTTAGGTTGGCATGTTGACGCGAAGGGTTTTATCCATGACTTCCTTGGCCCCTTTTCAATTTTCTCTGCAAGTATGTCGGAAATTGTGGTTCGTGCGCAGTGGGCTTGGCAAATGGTTGTAGCCCAGCAAGTTCAGCATCGTCCAGGTCTCAGGATGATCCAATTTGCGGATGTGCAGGATACCAGGCTTTTCCTTAAGACACTTGGTGCTGAAGATAGGGACATTTTCATGAAGTGCCTGAATGGCTGTCATATCACCCAAGATTGCAAAACACACTGTCAGGAGGATGGAACTGATGTCTGTCCCTACTGTATGTGCACTGACAGTAGGTATCATAGGTTTTGGGAATGTGAGAAATTTCATGCTGTCCGGGCTGATGTCCCTGCCGCAGTGCTTGACCTTCTGCCCTCTGCCCCTGATTTCCTGTCAGGGTATGGGTGGAGTCTGCGACCCCACACTCAACTTGAGTGGTGGAGTGCACTTGCCAATTTGGAGATCCAAGTGGCTGAACCTGTTGCGGATATAGCTGCCCCATTCCACATGTTCACTGACGGTAGCTGTATGAACCAAGCTTTTCCGGTGTGTCGCCTTGCTGCATGGAGTGTAGTAGCTGCCAAACCATGTCACCTGACCTTGACCCAGGTGTTGGATCTGGGCCCTCTTCCAGGCCTTTTGCAGAGTGCGTATCGTGCTGAAATCTTTGCGGTGTGGAGAGCCTTGAGTCTTGCCAGGTTGCAGACTGAGCAGGTACATGTGTGGTCAGACTGTGGAGCTGTTGTGAAGAGGCTTGAACGGTTGTTGGCAGGTTGTGAACACAAACCCAATTGTGCGCATTCGGACCTCTGGGGACTTATTCACAGATGCCTTGGGGATTTTCGTGCTGGGCAAGTGGTGGTACACAAGGTCGCAGCACACCAGGGTGTTAATTCTGCCATGTCTCCAGTTGAAGAATGGGCCTTCACTCATAACTCCTTTGCTGATCAAACCGCGATGCATGCTCAACGAAGGCGTTCAGATGAGTTCTGGAACTTGTTTGGGAAGCATGTTAATGCCACCTTGGCCTGTCAGCACATTTCACGTGAGGTCCAGAGGACACTTCTTGCAGTCAGTAAAGCCGTGTTGCGTGACCGTGATCAGGAAGAACATGAGGAACGAGCTGAGGTTTGCCAACCAGCCCCAGTGCCTTCTGATTCCTAGCACATGTTGGGCACACTCAGTATTCCCAGAGCAGCCGTGAGGTGGTATGGAGATGAGATTGTTCGAGGTATGCTTTCATGGTTTTGGCAGGCTTTGCATGGAGCTACTGCGCATGTCAAATGGGTCTCGCAATTCCAACTGTACATTGATTACATGTTGAGTGGTGAAGAGGGACCTACCAACTATGATGGATGGAAGCCTGGACGTTTGACGGTACATGCTGATCTCACTGCATTTTCTTTCCTTTCAAGAGCACGATGGTTCAGTAAAGTGATGCGTGAGTGCCTTCGACATCATGGTACTAAATGCATGTTCCAGTATTGCCGCCCTTCCTCTCGGGCCATTTTCATGCATACTCGGTGTGCTGCAGTGCCGTGGTGCGATCAAAGATTGGCTCTGGTCGATGAATGGCTCCTTGCCCACTCGAGGACTGGCTTCCATCGTACATCCAAAACGTTGGAGAACTTGCCACTTGGGTCCAAAGATGACCGATTTGAAAGGGTTTTTCTGACATGTGCATAGGCTGCAGTCTGACCAAGGACTGTCAGCGTTTCGACCCTGACAGTGCTTCGTATAACGTGGGATAACGTGGTGGTTTGGAGCATTCTTTTTTCCCTTATACTAGGAATAATCATCCCAACTGACTTTCATATTTTTCAGAGGGGTAGGTATACCACCAACCAGTTGAATATGATGATGCATGATTGAATATGATTGAATACCAAACATCATCAGAATCGTTGCAAAGACTTGGCCCGACTGGATACTTTTGGGACGTCCAGATTCAGAGATGTTGTGAAAAGATGTGAAAAAACTAAGGTCTGAACTCACATGATCAGTTTATATGAATTGATACGGATTATGATATATCAGCCTTATCAGCCTGTGAAATGTTCCAAAAAAAAACGTAGGCTCTGAAACATGTCATTTTTCTACATGTGTGTCCACCTTTTTTTCCACCACAGGATTTGACCAACACCTTAGAGGAGGCAGAGCTCCACATTGTTTGGCTCTGTCTTTGGGGCCGCAGCATGGAGCTGGTCGTGAAACTGGTGGGCACGGAGGATACGGCGGGGAATGCCACAGATGAGACCTTGCAGGAACTATGGCAGAGTAGCTTGGCAGGCTCCACCGGTCGATCAACATGAAACGGATGGACATAGAAACTGGGATTTACCCAAACTGACATAGATGTGGAAAAGCCATGGTTTTTGCAGGAAAATCGTCTACAAATGGTTGATTTTTCCACACCTAGAATCTATGTTAGTTTACCTTTGGAATAATAGGTTCTAATGGAATAGAACAGTTGGGTTACTTCATTTGTGTGTAAACATGTTCAACCATATTCTGACTGGGATGATGATCCCCAATCACGAGCATATTTTTTCGCGGGGATTAACCCACCAGGTGAAAATGATTGGACATTCCATCGGGGGCCGAGATAAGCACACAGTACATTTGATCAGATTCAATGATAATGATCACCGATACATTCCGCAGTTACCGATGTCAAAGATGACATGACATGTACAAGTTGAGCCTGCCCAGGAATAAGTTTTTTTTAATAACCCCATAAACTAATATTAACTATAAATCTATATAGATCTATCTTCCGTGAACCATACTTAACCTGGTTCAAAACCAACTTACCTATCTAGGGGGCCTCACCTTGGCCATCCCAATTTGGGAAGGGATGTGACCAGCTGAGGTTTGTCCAACGACTTGGCGTCTCACTATGCTCCCATGTACCAGCGCTTTCTTGTGAGGCGACGCCTTTATGTCGACTTGGAGCCTGGGCCCAGCATGCCCAGTTTTTTTTTTCTGGCTGTCTATGTTTCAAATGGATTGGTTATGATTGGTTTAAGGGAACGAAGTACAGGAAACCATGGCTTAGGTTCCACTAATCAGAGGAAGCTTCCTGCAGATTTTTCGAAAAAAACAATTCTGGGAATGTTTGGAAACTTGCCACCGCAGAGGAAGAGAGAACCACGGCAGCTCTTCGGTCCCTCATGCAATGCACGCGCAGCAACTTGGTGATGCGATGTTGAAGTGCCCCCCTATGGAGGAGGCCTCGGACCTCTTCGATCCCTGACATTCGCCAAGGTCTTGTGCAGCCCATGGTCCGAGGGATTGGCCGGTGCTTGAGACGAGTGGAAGAGTTGCTTCAGGAGTGGCAGAATATGTGCAGAAGATTGACCCTATAAATCATGGTTGAGGCCAAGTTGAGGGTAAAGCGATGAGCGAAATGTTGATATACATCTTCCACCCTGTGGTGCAACATTACTTGTGACATCTTGTGACATTTGTCAGGAGTGGTTCCTTTCTCCTACATCCAGGGCTATGCGCACACTGGGAAGATGGATTGAACAAGCAGCCAATGCACTCAGAT
>Ga0126342_10006728_pt1 | contig 20444 bp, 16 predicted proteins | sample Cyp1metagenome_FD_92528 | JGI IMG/M metagenome (GOLD analysis project Ga0126342, IMG submission 92528) | Coral microbial communities from Lord Howe Island, Old Settlement Bay, Australia - Cyphastrea 1 metagenome | ecosystem: Host-associated > Invertebrates > Cnidaria > Coral ...
CAGTGTGCAGTGTGAGGTGTGGAGTGTCGAGGGAAGGACACGGTCGGGACAGGTTGTCTTTGAACTATAGGTCATTTATGTTTGGGAAACTTCCGCCGCCGGCTTGCCCGGGTCTATGTTATGATAACCCTCACTATATTGGAAGTACAACCTCCCGCAATCAACCAATTGGGGGTTAGCAGGCCATGGGCTGCAACTGCAATTCTCATCCACTTGGGTTTCTCAGTTTCTCAAACCATGGGCTGCTCCCAATGTCAACTGCAACTTGTATATATCTTATATAAAACTTAAAACCATGTTTTCTTAATGGTTTTCCCAAACAATTCCACCATCATCTCCAACCTCCTCCCTTCGAAAAACGCCCAAGCACCGGCCGGTCCCATGAAGATCTTCGTCAGCGCCGCGTCGAAGACCCGCGCCCCGTCGCCGGCGCCGTTCTTCGGCACGGCATCGCGGACGCAGTAGAGCCGGTCGCGGACGTCCTCCAGGAGCTCCGGGCGTTCCAGGAAGGGCGCCCAGCCATTGGCGTAGAAGATGCGATCCTGGAAACACGAAGTGGAGGCCATAGGGGGGGCCATGGTGGAGATCATGCTAACCAGTATCAGTATATATAATTATAATATATATATATATAACTAGTTGGAACTAGATGGCAAGATGGTGTTTCAGGTCGCTGGCCAAGTTGGTTCAGTTGTAAAGGAGGTTCCCTGTTCGTTCGATGAACGCTGGATTTACCAATTTATGATTCCGGTAAGTGAAAATACGTTGTTGCTTAGATGGACCATGGAGTTAACATAGTTAACATAGGTTTAACATAGTTAACCAGTTAGGAAGTGTGCTATAATCCACAGAACGCGAGTCATTTTTGAGAAGAGTTTGCAGTGAACCAACTCCATGGCCCTTAGTAAATGAAGCTTGGTAGTATCATCTTCTGACATTGTGATCATTGTAGGTCTTATTTGATGCAATTTCTATACAATGAGTCATCATTTTTGTGTTGTTAGTACTGTCATTGGATGTGTTGGTCATTCTTCTCATTACTGTATGATGTTGGGCCCTGAAATGGGCCCTGAAATGGGTCTGATGGATATCCATGTGACCATCCAAGTGGCTCAAGGGCTACAACAAAAGGGGACCTAATCAGTGAATCAGCCCGGAGGATGAGTAAAATACCCACATCACAAGGTGATGAAAGCTGAAAGCACTAGAGACCACTGATAAGTCAATAAATCCATGTTTTGACTTTGATACATGGGGATGTATGAAGCAAATCATGATATGATCCAGTGCGCACAATCAGGGGTATTAAGTTCCCAAACTGACTCTATCCCAGATGAAAGTAAGATCAAAGAAGGATTAGAAGCCAGTTACTTGGTTGGGTGACTTCTCTATACTTCTCTTGTAATCACAACAGATTGATTCGATCAATAAGAAACCAACAAGAATGGGACTGGACCCTCAAAACCAGAAAACATGTTTTTGGCATGATGAATGTGTCAATTTCAAAGAGAGAAAAAACACTGGAAAAACTGATCTGTGCAAGGGTCACGCCCCTTTAGGGAAAAAAAAAACTTGTCGCACCGCCAAGAACATGAGGTTGCTCAAAACCTGGGTACTGTAGCTCAATATCATCATTTTGTCCCCTAAGAATTGCCATGTTGAGTATTTGGGGGTGCAGTTGGGGTTTTCTTTAACGGCAAAAATGGTGTATAGCTTACGGTATAACCATGGTGATAGCTCTAAGTCAGGATATAACCTCTACCAGTATGATTATCTAACCCCTACAAGTATAATATAACCCCTGCAAATATGGTCACATAACACCTACAAGTATGGTGAAATATCACAACTATAGTAGTGGAACTGCACCAGTCTTATCTTATCCACCACTTTTTTGTTCGATTCATGCTGGGGATGTCGCATTGCACCCGCTCCTCCAGTTGAAGTGCATGAAAAACGCTCGCCTCACCTGCGGCGCAAAACCCAGGAGGTACTCCCCAAATGGTTATGGGTCAAAACCCTACTACTTTAGGTACCCTGGATGGTTATTCCCCTAAATATAATGATAGTAGGTGTTGACCCATCCCCAAATAGTGAATTCATCTGATCCTGAAAAATGGCACCCCACCCTGCACCCCAGTTACACAGCCGGTAGGGGTTTATGAATCCAGGGTTGATATTGCATATGCATAGACGTATGTATGTATGTATGTATGTATGTATGTATGTATGTATGTATATATATATATATCTGTGTGTGTGTGTATTGTATGTGTGTAATTGATTATAATTGTATATATATATATACATATGTATGGAAGGGATTCTTTCCAATCCATAGAGGCCATCTGGGAGTTCCAGGATGATCCTTCCCCTTTGTCATGACGAGAAGTCTCTGATATGGTTGAAGTCCAAAAATAAAAACCATGACGAGAAGTTTCCATAAGTAGTCCAGTAGAATGTAGTCAATGTAGTCCAGTTCAGTATGCACGTTGTGTATTCTATGACATCGCAGTCCAGCGTCTTGTCTTGCGCTGTGCTATGTGTCAAGTCATCATAACTCATAACATAGGTACGACTTTGTGATTGTGTTCTTCGTCATCGTACATCCTGCATGATCAAGGTGGTACAAAAGCACAAAACGTTGGCACAGATCCCCCAACATCTGGGTCTGCATCAGCCCAGGAGGTTTCACCAAAGTTTTGCAAAGTTTGCGATATGCTTGACCCATTCCCACATTAAACGTGGTTGGTTGACGTTTGGATCGCAAGCTCATTGGCTCAAAAATGGTCCTGTCAGCGGTAGTGCAGCCCCAACTCTTTAAATGAAATTCCTCTCATCTCCCATCTGGGTCAAAACATTCCAGAAATCATATCAAAACCATCTCAAAACCATCTCAAAACCATCCACCCCAAGCACCTTCCAAACCTCCAACTCCCGGCCTCGAACGTAGCGCACGAACTCCGCCAGCGGCGCCTGCACGGTGCGAATGTGTCCGCGGTCCACGTGACGGAAGAAGGGCGCCAAATCGCTGCAGGGCATTGTCTCGTGGCCATAGGTCGCTGCCATCCTGGGGATGGTAGGGATAGGGAACTGCTAAGGAGGGCTTGATTGATGTTAATTGTAGATGGGATGGTGTGAAGGGCATGTGGAACTACGAAATACATATACACAATGTGGTTGTATATACAGTAATCGTAACAGGTCATGGCAGTGGAGGGAGGAGTCGTGAAAATAAAATCCATGGGCTGTTGCCAAACGTCGCAACGGATGGCCATGCAAGACAGTTGACTGAGAAAACAAACTGGGAATAGCAGTGGCAAACACGGCACAGAATGTAACCAACCAAAATGAGAACACAACTGTAACCAATGTTCACACACGTTTTTTTTAGAGATCACTGATATCACAAACAACCAGTGCCAAAAAAGCTTGATTCGGGATGTATGTTGTATTGAACCCTGTCCGGCCGCGGTGCCACTGGGGTGGGGCCTCTGATCCATCAGCCGTTTTTTCCGTCAAGGTACCACTCGAAGGTCCATTTCTCGCGCGCAGGCCAGCCCTCTTGCGCATCAGTCAGCACCACTGGGGTGCTGTCGCGAAAGTGTTGGTCCATCTCCTCCACCGTCAAACCGTGGCATTTCCTCGGCGCCAAGGGGCCGGGTGCGATTGGACCCACTGGAGGTGGGGAAGTCCTGGGAAAGTCCCAAATGAAGGTCCGAAGATCGGGGTCTGGGAGGAATTCTGCAGGTAATACACATCCTTCATTGGCTCCTTACATCTGCAAACATCCCGAATTTTGGGGTAGCAAACCAGCATTCAACTGTTTTTGACGATACTGAAAACCCCAACAATCCACAAGTTCATGATCCATTTTGGAGCTTGGGAAGCATCCGACTTTGGGGGTCCACAAGTAATTTCAAGGCCGTAACTGCTTGTGTTTGATGAATACTGATTATGTATAAATATATACTATACGTGTGTGTACATGAATGTGTATGTGTACATATAAACATATATATGTATGTAATGGAATGTAATGTAATATAATGCAATGCAATGCAATGCAATGGAATGGAATGGAATGTAATGTAATGTATGTATGTAGGTATGTAGGTATATGAGTGTAAGAATGTGTATATGTAACATACATACGTACATTCATATTTGTGTATGTATATCTATGTATATACGTCTCTCAATTAAATCCCCAACTGCCAGTGTTTCCTTCTCTTTCTCCGAGTTTCTTCACACCCTTGGCTCCTTCCACCATCACCTCCTCCAGCCTTTCTCGCAACGGCCACTTGGGCATCGCCCGCGCGGCCGGCAGCGGCAGCCAAAGGTGTGTGCCCTGCGCATGTTGCATGGCAGCGACCAACTCCTCCGCAGGCTCCTTTCGGAGAAAGAAGGTGTTTTGCCACAGGACCATACCTGATGCGATGAGATGTCGCTCTTTGAGCGACCCCTCTATGAAGAAACCTCTTTGAGATGGGATTTTAGATAAGCAACAAAAACTCTTGTGTGGATTTGATAGAGACTGACAATCGTGGGATCAAATCAGAGGTCAAATTTATTTGGTGCTGAAGTTGGATTATCCCCTCACGGGGCCAGTCAGTTGTGAACATAGATAGATAGATGGATGGATGGATGGATAGATAGATACATAGATAGCTACCTAGGTAGCTAGGTAGCTAGGTAGCTAGGTAGCTAGATAGCTAGATAGCTAGATAGCTAGATAGCTAGACAGACAGATAGACAGATAGATTCAGATAGATATGGGGTGCAATACGTAAAATGTGATGATCCTGGCTAAGGGTTGACGGAGTAACTAAATGATCGAGGAAATCCGTTAGAAAAAGGTGACCATTCAAGGCTTTTGTTTTGCAGGTTTCATGAACAATTTCCTTGGAACCAAGTCTGCTACTTCAAGATTTCGAATCAGTTTTGGCAAAATAGTGGCATCGCGGTCAATGTTTGGTTTGTGGTTGGGCAACCATCCTGCTGCAACCAACCACTGCCAGTACCAACTCCTACAGGGGGGTGCATCACAGCTAGTAAGTGGATAATAAGTAACTATACAACTGGGGATATTCCAGGTCTATATGCGTATGTGATACCCCGCTTGGGGGCGTGGATGCGCAGCCAAGCATTGAGGTCAACCAACAAGAAAAGGCGCCTTTGATATCCGATAGATAGTGATTCGGTTGATTGTACAGCATTGTATGGATGAATTACCTCAATTTTGGGGTACTGCTGCGTGGGTCTCAAACTACGCGAATGTGTTTTGTATCATACCTATGGTGCTCATCCAACAGTTGGGTATCAATGATTAAGTTGACACACCTTGTCACACCCATGTCTGTGAGTCTTGCCACAACTTGCAGTTGTGGTGAGATCTTTTTGGGTGTGTCTTCGCCAGATGGCGTTGGGCCTATGCTGTTTTTGTTTTTTCATGTCCACAAAAGGTGAAGTTGCATCAGAGGAGGCGATTCCACTCTTGCTGGTTCAATTTTTATTTTCTTGGTTGGATGTTGATCGGCGCTTGAATCCCTCTCTCTTGCCGGATAGATTCCCTATCGAACCCCATCTTGGTTAGTTAGAACTTTTTGCTGTTCAACCCGCAATTTGCATCATTTTTCCAATTAAATCGGAGGAATCCACCATTTTTGCTGGCTTTTCTGTTGCTTTTCCCCCCTTCCTTCCCCGCCTCCAAAGCCTTTCTCCTCACAGACCGCCTTGGCCTTTGCGGGGCCCCCAGTGCTCACTGCGCCAGCGTCGTGGCCCGGCAGGGCATCGGTGTTGAAGACCATGACCCAGGAGCCATCCGGCGCCTGAAGTCATCATTGGGGGATAGAAATCCAACCATATTGCCCATGAAAAATAGGGAACCATCAAAAATATGGCTTGAACTATCAACAAAAATATGGATTGAACTATCAACAAAGAATAGTTGAATGGAGGTTAACTATTTAAAAAAATAGTTGAAATAGGAATTTGACAATCAAAGATGCTGATTCAACAGAGGTTAACCATCAAGAATTGGGATTTTAACGATCAATAATGGTTTTAATGGAGGTTAACATTCAAAAATTGGAATTCAATCAAGTCTAATGAGATTTAATAATATTGGGGGCGAAGTGATTTGTCGCTATTTATCCATCTTTCGATCGACCTGTGCTTCAATCTACCTAATCAAATCAAATCAAGTAAAGTAAAATCCGTTCTAATCTCACGAAGCATCTAGCAAACTAACTAACTAACGAACTCACTAACTAAATCTACGCATACATGTCCTATTCCATCCCGCCAGTGTTCAATCATCATCATCATCATCATCACCATCATCATCATCATCATCATCATCACCGGTGAATGTTTTAAGTTCCTTTCCTGCGTTAAGTGCTCTTATTGCTCCGGCCAATAGGGAATGTGTCATCAACATTGCGTTCATGTCTCCTATGCGTTTCATTCGAGTGATGCACACTTGAAAAGAGGAAAAAGACGAGTCCAAACGCCAAACTCATCTCAGGGGGCTAAGGATGACTCTTGTAAACATCCAAAAATCGTGCTGCCTTTGCTCGTAAGACGGCCTTCCAGGTACAAGTAAGTTGTTGCACAGGCCACTTGCCTAATTAACCTACATATGTGCCAATCCCTTCCCCATAGGGGGGCCATAGCTGAAGTAGTGGTCCCGGTCACTCCAATCAGGGCAACTGTGGTGTTTAAGCACCTCTACCATCTGCATATCTTCACCGAAACTCTGCAAGAACCGAATCTCACTGCGGGGGGATCCAGCAACTCTCAGACTTGCTAGAACTGGCGCCATTCCAATGATGAGGAGCAAACTGTCTGGCAGTCCCTTCGCCAAAAACATCCAGAAAACTCCATCAGTGCAACACAAGTCAGGTCTTGGACCGATTGGGATGCGCACAATGGTTATGTGCCAACGCCCCAATGTAGAAATTGGATACAACCCATCCATGGTCGATGTGTGCACTCCCTCCATCAATTCACCATCAATGGGAGGACTCCTGCAACCAAAGTCACAGCACCCTCTGCACGTTGCACTCGAGATGTACCTGGCAGCTGGCACAGCTTCATCTTGGCCCAAGTCATCCTTCCAAACAAAAATGCAATTTCTCATCAGAAAAAACGTGCCACGCGGGTGTTCCTGAAAATCGGCTACTCTCAAAGCCAAATGATTAGAGAAACCCCAGTTTTGGAAGCTGGGTATTTAACCATGGAACGTTTTCGGCGATATAACGAATGAAAATGAGCCTGTCGAGAAATGGGTTGTACCCCATTCTATGGCACGGCACCGGGCACTTGACAATGGATGAAACCGCTAAAGACTGCACATTTGACCAACGCATGGGGCAGCTTCAACCAACTAATCAAGATCAATCAGTGCAAAGCATAGAATCTTCCCAGCATCGCTGAAAAACCACACCTTGACATTGTCCTCGGTGCTCTTTCCACATCTTTCGTTGACAGCTGAAAGAGCAGAATCGCACTCTGCGGCAGCCGCTGCCTCAGCGGTAGTACTCAAATGTGCCTGGGAGATACCATTCCATTCCCACTACACTGAGTTGTATAACCTACAGTATCTTTGATGGCTCACCGTTGCGTCGTCTAGGGCTTCGCCCATGATTTGCGTCTCTCGTTCTCTTTCTTTTTATGTACTGTATGTGTATATAATATATATATATATAATATATATATATGTAATATATATATAATATATATATATGTAATATATATATATACATATATATATGTAATATATATATATATGTAATATATATATATATATATATATATGTAATATATATATATATGTAATATATATGTGTGCGTGCGTGTCTGTGCATACTCTATACATATACATATGTATATATATATATATAGATATACATTTGTACGTATATATGTGCAGGTTACAGAGTGAACCCCATTTTTAGAGGCTTTCCGGACCACAGTGGGCAAGCATAGAGGTTGAAAGCTCCAAGAACCTCCAGGGTCGCTGTTAACATCACCCTTTGGAGAATACCGAATTGGTTGAAACCCACCAGCCAGCTATATCGGTTTGCCTTGGTGATGTATGCATACACATGTCTATATCTATTTAGTTCTATGATGTTATACTTTATGTGTATATATAATATGATACCCTATGTCATATGTGTATAAAAACGCGCTGAAAATCAGTTGCAACTCCATCTTTGTTGAAATAACATTCTTGCCAGGTGTGTCCATCACATCTTCCCAAGTAGGCTTGGAACTGATGGCTGAAGTCCGCTATGTTCATGAGTTCAATTCCCGGTTTCAGTACTTCCATTTCTAGGCACCAAATCTCAACCAGCCAAACTTGAAATTGCATCAAAATCCACATGTTTCGTGGGCTTCAAGTCCCACTCTTGCTCCTTGAAATCCCATGTTTGCTTTCAAAAACATAGTGTTGACCATGGTTTTCCACTTAAACTTCCAATCTTCGGTTTTTGCAGAGTTCATGAAGCCTCGAGGTTTGAACTCCCACTTTGTCGCCCAAGGAGCACAGGAAGACGGCCCCCAGGCCACAGGCGGCGCAGGGCAGTTCCTTCATCTCGCCGCGGTTCCTGAAATCTGGGGATTTCAGGAAAAATCTGGAGGATTTGACCATCAAATATGGAGCTTCATGGAGGTTCATATGGAGGTTCATATCCTGGTTTAATGAAGCTTAACCATGAACAATGGGGATATTGAACCATGAAAAACTGGTGATTTCATGGTGGGATAACCCGATTTCATCCGATTCAATTGGGAGTTTTCATGTGGTCGTAACCAACCAAAAAAATGCTGATTCACTGGGCTGCCAGGATTTTTTCATGGATTTTCACCAGCATTTTTTTTCACTCACCAGTTCTGTTTGTGAACAAACATATCGTTTCACCCAGTTCACTGGTTGTTCTCTGGCCACCCCACACTTTGCTTGTGAAACTGGAACAAAGAGGTGAGATGACAAATTGACCCCCCTTCTGCCTCTGATGCACCTTGGTTGTGTAACCTATTATATACTTCGATAATGTTCGATATATCCAAGGTAAACCCAGTCGTGGCCATCACAAGGGTAAGTTCAGCACCAAAAATCTGGTAGTTTTCACGGATGACTGGGGATTTTCCTGGAGAATTGGAGGGTCACTCATTCTTAGGTCTTAGGTTGCACTTGTGTTCACACTTTTCTCACACTTCAAAGTGCATGTTTGTCAAGCATGTGATTTTCATGAACAAGCGCACAAGCGGGCAACACAATTCTATGGGTGACCGAGACTTAGGTGGTTAATTTAATATCTTCAGCAAAAAAAGTTAATTAAGGGTGAATTCTAGGATTCGCCAAGTGAAAAAAACGTGAAGACTTTTAGGACTGAATCTACAAGTCCAGAAATGAGGACGTCAGCACCAAAAGCACTTCTTACACAGCCCTGATTTTGGGATGAACAAAAAGTCGAAGTGTTGCCAATTGCTGAAGAAAGCGTCTGAAACGGGATCTCTTTCATGTACGTCATGCGGCCCACCGTCTTTTTTGGCCTTTTTGGCTACTGTAGCAACGCTTACGGCAACGCCTGATGGAAGCCTGGAAGCCTAAGGTTTTGGGAGGTAATTCTCAATGGAATGTGATGGTTGTGAGATGTTATGAGCATGTCATAGTTTTCAGATTGGTGGTGAAGAAGTCTTCAGCAATGAGACAGGATATCATGGGGGGACATGACAGCTTGGGGCTCTTGGAAACTTGCGCGATGTGGCTTCACACGTCATTTGCTCATGATTCACTATGGCTTTAATCATCTTTACTCTCCAACTTGACTTGCACGCTCCAAGCCAGAATCAGCTTGAGCGCCAGCATGCTGGGCTTGGTGCAGGAAGACCCTTGTGTTTTGCACATGTCAGTTGACTTGTTACCCTTGGCTACTCTCCATTTCTGGGAGGAATGGTTGGAAAAGAAATTGGGCCACAGTGTACCTGGAATGTATCTTAAGGAGCCCAGTTTCCAACTACAGATTCTGAATCAAAAAATGGCACCCCAAACAAAAAGAGAGGTTGAAGTCACCAATGTTCATGGTGTCCATAGATTCACCAAATAAATGGCTAAGAGTCAAAACCCTGGTACTCTTCCGTTCACCTGAAAATAGCTTTGGATTTATGTGTTCATCCCACATATGCTATGTCATAGGTTTTGACACATCCCAAGAATGCTAACCCATCCGTTTAGTGATTCTCCAAGGGTTGCAACCAATTGATGACCCAAAACACAGAGGTTTCCAAAGTGGGTGTACCCCCAAATCATCCCAAAATTCCAAAAAGACCATGACTTACTATTGAAACAACCATGATGACTTGGGGATCCCCAATGACTTAAGAAAGCCCCAATTATTATCAGTTATTATCATGTATAATCTAGCGTTAATCTACCGGTTGGATCGTATTGGTTGTTGACCCAATCTGAGGCTCCAACTCTATGCGCGTGATCTTACCATCACGGTCTGAATCGATCCTCAGAGAAGCTTCACCAGCTTCGCAAGGACTAGCTGGAAGGTATAACCCTGACTTTCAGGAGAATTGCTGGTTTCATGAGGATTTGTTGAGATTTCATAGGGATTTATTTAGATTTAACTTGTTGATAGGGATTTAGTTGACTAAGCTGACGTATATCTACATGAACTGTTGGGTAAATTGGTGATGAAATGACTACAGTTAGTGGGCGAGTGAACTTATAACTGGGGGGCACAACCTGGTGGTTGGTGGTTGAGCCACCCCTGAAAATCCCAAAGTCACTGGGGATATTATATAGTCGTTCCATTTCTGGTTGAAATTAAAGATATGAATGAAACCAGCCATGTATAGCTGGTGCAAGACCAGGTAAGACTCTTCTAAACTTATGACCCTGCCTTACGATCCTGACTTCTTATGGGTTTGTGCGTTACCTCAGAGGAAACAAAAAACGGGAACCCATAATAACTTCTTGATATATACTACAGTAAATTAACATACATGTGGACAATCCACCATTTATAGAGTTTCCTGGGAAACTATTTCCTGGGAAACTATTGGTTTTCCATGTCTATGTTGGTTAACCCCAGGGTACCTTGTCAATGATTTGTTTAAGATTATTATAAGAGTCGTGCTTCCAGATAGGTTTGCCTGGTTTGGGGCAAACCTTACAGGAAAGTCCGGAATTTGATGGTGTACTGTAGAAACCTTGGCATGATTCCCACAGGTCTTCAATCTCAGTGCAATCCGATGATTTCGTAACATCATCTGTGCAATGAATATCAATCAAATCTTAGCACGGCCATGTTGCAACAGAGCTGCTCATATTGACTATTGACCCAAAATGGGAATGGATCAAAACCTATCAATTACAGTATACCATATTGAATATGGTGGGGTTCATATGCCAAGGTGATGAGGTTGGGACATAGTTGCCCTCCGGTCTGATCAAACATGGTTGTACAATGTTGTACAATAATACTTTTATTGGGGATTCTTATTTCCTATCATAGATCCATCGCTCGTTCACAGGGCGTTACCCCTTTATGAATCCACCGCTCTACCGACAAGAACAGTGTAACCCCATTGCTAGATGAGATGATCACCCTATCGACTGTTCTCACAACTGGACTACAGTCAATCTTAAAGAAGAATATGATAAATTCTTAGATGGTTACAAGTGGATTGATGATCCATCAAGAGGATTTGTTGTCCCACATAACATCCTTCAACGCCCCCTTTTGTCATCAGCCCAAGCAGCAGTTTGAAGATCTGTTTCGCCTTCACCGCGTCGTAGTGAAGCCCAAGCCTGATCTTGGAATCTTCTCAACAACCTTTCATGGTGATAGAATAGATAAAATGAATGGCAACTATATAATATGTCTGTATGAATCAATAATCATGATGATTTAGAATGATTAAGAATTCAGATTTGAACAAACCCATCTGGGGATTTGCACTAGTTTCTTCGAGTTGAACATGTAATGAAACAACAGTTGGCGCACTGGAGCAACAAGAATCAGCAAAAATGGAATGGATAGAGTGATCCCGTCTTGTGGCCAATTCTCCATCTCACCCATCCCTGGTTTTTTGGGGGAACCGACCCAACTGACCCTAAGGCCCATCGCCTGGATGTTAGCAGTTGATTGAAATGCTCCGCGGTGACGAAGGGGTTCAAAGCATCAAAGCACATCTCGGGCGAAGCCTGCGCGGATGATGAACTTGGGGTCAGAGGTCAACGTGGTTTCAAGTTAGAGGGAAACCCACAACAAATGAGCATCGAGAAGTTCAGAATTTTAAGGTGTGAGTTGAAAATCATGCCAAATTTTGGTCCGAGAAGGTCAAAAGACGCAAGACTCGCCTCGCCCACTCTTCGCACCAGTTGCTGCACCAACTGTTCCAGGACCTGACATGGTTTTGGGGATGGTTCCATCAACTTTTCAGTGAAGAAATCGAAACTGGGATCCCCTCATAGGAAACCCAAAGATGCGCTGGCAGAAAATCCCTTCGGAAATCGACATAAGATGGAGAATGGAAAAGCTACAACAGGAGATGATGCCAAAATGGCCATGGCAAATGTTGAATATTTAGCCAAAATTCTATTTTTGGCTGAGATTGCCATGGCGAATCTGAGATGTAGCCAGCAAACATGTTCTCTTTTTGGCTGGGTATGTTGTATTCCCGAGCAATGCCAACCTTTGTCCAATCCCCCCCAAAACGCCTCACGGCCGACTCCTGGCAATAGCCCGTTCATTGGGATGGTCATATCATCAAGGATGTCTAAAACAAACCAGTTCAAAGAATCTTGAGTGGCAAACGCCCCATCCACAACCAAAATTTTGTTCTGAATTCAGAAAAATCATCATCCACTGTGCAATAAACCCAGGCATAAAGTATAAAACATGCTCTGTCATGCAATGTCAGCATGTTATGGTTCCTACCGCAACTTCCTGGCCGGAAAAAAATTCACTGTTCGTGTACTCCAAGATTCATACTCAAAAGGTTTGCAAAGAGACAGTTACTCCACTTCTGGATGATATTCCTACATGAATTCACGACTGTCACTGGTATTATTGCCATATCTTGGGAATGACCTTGAAGATGTGCATCCCTTAAAAAGGACAAGAAAAGGAATCAAATCCTCGGTCAAAGGATTTTGAAACTCAAAAAAGACCTGTGCAGATCTGGCCCGGCACCCTTTTGAAGGAGGCATGTGCTTCCATCTGCTTCTATAAATCCCAATCCTAAATGCCAAACAGGGGAAAAACATTGCGTTACTTTGAGTGATCCCCACCCTTACACACTATTCTTACATAGTTTCTGACAATCTGGAAGTATTTATGGCATATATATTCTGACATTCTATCTGACATTCTTTCTGGCATATACGCTGACATCCTATTTGACATTCTATCTGGCATCTATTCTGGCGTTCCTTCTGGCATTCTATGTGGCATCTATTCTGACATTCTATCTGTCATTCTCTCTGACATGGACACTGCGGTTGAGGTCCGGCAGTGCCCACTGACATCTGGCGCTAGAAGGGTTGAGGTCCGGCAGTGCCCACTGAGATCAGCTCGCGGTTGAGGTCCGGCAGTGCCCACTGAGATCTGGAGCTTGCACCATGGGGCCCGGAGAGCAATTGCTCTCGGTGCTGGTTTTCCCTTCCACCATTGGATGGATGCATCTATTGCCTGAAGAGCAAGCGTTCTATAACACTCCAAGATATTGGCTCCAAGACGTCTGAGCATATAGCACAGTGTAAGGCCTCCATCGGAAGACCGAAGCATCTTGGGAGTCTCGAAGCGAGACTTTGTGTTTGACCCGAAGTCGGAAAAGATTTTCCAAAGACCAAGAGGACTCTGGAATCGTTCTGAGCGAAGTATGTCTTTGACCACCTGCGGGGTGAATCGATGTTTTGCTTTCCTTCGAAGTGATGCCAAGCCAAATTGCGAGTTGGTGTTCATAGCTGGTTATCGCAAAAGACCCTTCCGTGGATCGGGCGAGGTTGCCACCCCTGTATGAGGGCCATCTCCACGTCTCACAAACAACGGGATTGGTGTCCAGGCAAAGAGGTTGTCGTTCTCGGACAAGCTTGTCGGTCTCCACTTGTAAAACTTTCTCGCTTCACGGTCCAAAACGTGTTTGCTGGCAGGCCCGATGTAAAATTTGGGTTGCATGTTGGCGATGTGCATGAACCGGCTGTAGACCGAATTTAGGGACGATCGGAATCTTGCTGTCCCATGTGACACTGATGCCGAATGATTGCGTGCTTTTCCGATGTAGTGACCACTCTCTTGACAGCAGCCTTCAACTGAGCCGAGTCGCTTCCTCCTGCGCTCAATCTCAAGTGCTCTTGATGTCCCTTGTAGATCAAGCCGAGAAGAACTGGTTGTTGTGCTTTCCCTTTCGTTGATGCTCGATCGACAAGGTCCTTGAGGTACCGGTCAGGTATGGCCTTGTCTGCTGGCACTGAGATCTGGAGCTCGCGGGTTAGGTCCGGCAGTGCCCACTGAGATCTGGAGCTCTCGGTTGAGGTCCGGCAGTGCCCACTGAGATCTGGAGCTAGAAGTGTTGAGGTCCGGCAGTGCCCACTGAGATCTGGCGCTCGCAGTTGAGGTCCGGCAGTACCCACTGAGATCTAGAGCTCTCGGTTGGCAGGAGGAAGAGGAAGAAAGGAGACAAGCAACTCTGATAAAATCTAGAGACCCTCACCTGGCAGGTGGGCTGCCTCTGTTTTTGGGCCTTACCCTGTGGTGTCATCAGCCATGGCGCACCGCTTGCTGGCAATCCCCCCGCCCTTTCGCGGCCTCCCGCTCCATAATTGGGTGCAGATCCTGGGCCACCTGGCTCCAGCTTTGGGATCTTTAGTGGTGATTAACTACCCATATCACGGTTTAAGGCTTTATCACAATGAATCTAGATTCCAATGGTCAAAATGGGTTTAATTTAGTGGTGATTAACTACCCAATTAATCTTTATCACAATGAATTGAAGTGCAGAATCTAGATTCGATGAATTCCTGAAACCCATTTTGACCATCGCACATGCTCTGGGCAAATTATAAGTCCCGGTATTCAAGCTACTAGGCCATGTATTGATGGTTCTACAAATGAAGACCTATCGTTGGTTGGTTGGTATTTCCCTCTCATGCTGATTCATATCTAGGTATGGGTCAATTCACCCCTGGCGTTATTTTGTTTTTGCACCAAAACATTGCTGACTACGGGTGGATCTCGTAGGTATTGACCCATATATATATATATATATATGGCAATGGTTATGAAAATCTGACCGAACATCTACGGTACCTAAGGGGGGTTGCTGTACCTAAATCGCACAGCTTTGGCAGATCTTTACGATTCACCTGATTCCCAGTGCTTGTGCAAACAGAATGGTTGAACATGCCGTGCCTTTGACGAAAACAGTTTCCTGCATAGGGGATAGTCAAAACTCCCCAGTTCTTCATCTATGTGGAAATACCTATGAGATGGGGAAAAAAAACAGTAATGTTGGTAAAGCAATGTCATAAACCACCCATAGTTTCATGATTTTTACCACCCATGTATGGTGATTTATACTGTACTATGTTCATAGTTGAGAGTACCTATATGCCGATCCCCAACTTGTGCCGGTCTTCCCCTTTCCAGGTGCCCAGAGATTATCCAAACCATTCATTTTGTAACATTAAACCCAAGCATATCATAATAAGTCTATTTTGTTCTACCGTTCTACCCATTTCGTGAGATGCCATTCAATGGTCCCATTCGATGGCCAACCCCCTGTTCCCAGTGACCTAAAGAGGTGGTTTCGTTTGGGCTGCTCGTTAAGGTCGGTCCAAAAATGGCCTCAAGTGGATTATCCCTGGCTAACCCAACTTAGTAACCAGCTACTAATTGGGATGATCCTCCAAGGAAGTGTGTTGGTCTGTGTATGTCTGTGTTACCAGACCAAACTCAAGACTCTTGCCAGAAATAGTTGCTTGATCTTGTATAGCTATATAGTTCAACTTCGAGGAAACATATACGCCTTGCCCTGTGGCTCTTGGGAAATGCGAGCGTTCACCAAAGAGTTTGACTTCAGCCACCCAACTCCAATTGATGGCGAGATACAGTAATATGATAGATACGCCAAAGCTACTAGTTTCCCCGGTTTCCCCATTTCAGGGCCCCATCCAAAGTAATCGACATGACTGGTGGGATTCTCCGACCATGAAATCCATAGGGTATAGGAAATTGAAATTGTCTACTTGTCTATCCAAATCATTCAAGATTGCTTCGGGTTATATTCTGCAAATTGGCACAGTAGATTCAAATGAGTCACAATGGGTCAAAACGAGTCAACACGGTCAAAACTCGAGATTTCCGGCTGAGCACCACAAGATGAACCCGGAAGCCCAATCCCAAAGTTTATGGCAGTTTCCCAGTTCCAGTCCATTTGTATCCATTTGTTTAGAGAATCATCACTCTACTGTGGATGGTTTCGAAATCCCGCACCAGTTGGTGGATAGTTACTACTTACCTCAACTGGTGCGGGATTTCGCAACCATCCGCGGTATCATAATGAAACCATAAAATAAAAACAAGTTTGTGTAACTTTCTGGTGCTTGGGCAGGAAGCGTACAACCGTACGCTTCCAAAGATTCACATCTCGTCCCAGCAGCTGACATCACGGTCTCGGAAGAGAGGCGGTCACTCCCTGCAGGCCTGGCCCCAGGTATTTAGTTCTTAATCCATTTCACTATTGAATGGTTGTCACTAGCGAATCCAAACAATGGTTAATAACTCAAACCAAAATTGGATCGATGATTCAGGAGTGAACTCACCATTTCATGGTCAAACTGGATTCATTCTGCATCAAACTACTGTAGTTACTGTTTATAGCAACAACAGGAATTTCAGCAACAGAAATTCTATGGAAGATTATTGCCTGTGCTGAACTTTTCACAGAAAAATCCAGAGACATTTCTTCTACATTTTTTATCCAAAGATCAGGCCTTTGCAACTGCTATGCGTCCAAAACCGGCCAAATGTCCACTGAAATCACCGAAAAAAATCACCAGAACATGTCCTAAATGTTGATTATCAAATCCCCACTTGTGCGTCAAATCCTATGTTTGTTTAATGCTTGCCCTCAGGTAATTCAAGAGTTTGCTATTAAAGTTTAGATGGCCCATCTAGATGAAAATAGTTATGTAACAAATGACCAGAGGTAAACTGATAGCCAACCCCGCCAAAGGTCCCCCCAGTAATAGATGCCTAATGAGCTTTCTTAGGGCTTAGGGGTTGTTGTTTCGTTGAATCCCCATTCGATCCCTGCTTCCCGGGTGCCTCATTTGGCTCGGGTCCTCCATACAGGTCTGTTGAAGGAACTTCCAGAGCCTCTCCTGCGAAAGCAGGCAGCGAACACCGAAACCTCCAGAATCACTGCACCAGAACCTCCGGAACGGCCCAGAACAATCCGGAACCCGAACCTTTATCTGGGCTGGGACCCCTAGGCCAACGCTGTTGGGGAGAAAGTGAGGAATTACATTTTGGGGGGGGGGAGTTTTACTAGATATCCAGCCAGCAATAAATGGGATATTCAATCAACATAACCGGGCCGGGTATTGAGCAAATGGGATCATTTTACCCGCAATATAACGGAGATATCAATGTTAGTGGGAACATGAACGGGGGATTTAACCAACCATAATGGGGAGTTGATGGGATATTGAAGTTAAAGCAATGAAAATGAAGATTCTACCGGCATTCATAGGGAGTCATGAGCCGTCAACAATGAAAATAGATAGACCATGCATGATAGACCAATTCGGCTATTGAGACCTATTGCTTGGGTTTGTCCAAGCAACTGTAGATTTTGCAAAAGAAAATAGGGCTATGAAAGCGCCACTCTGTGGGGATACCAACCACCAAGGGTGAAATGGGTGTCTCCCAGAATGCAGGAGTTCTCACCTTATTTTTGGTCGTTTCAATGGAGAAAATGACCTTCTCATCCCCCAAAACCATGTGATTTTGGGATACCTATTTTCAGACAACCGCATATCATTCCGAGAAAAATCCCACGCGTAATCCTTCGAAATATGTGTTTGAGAGTTATGGACCAAGAGTGTCAATTCAAACGGACGAATAAACACCCAAATCGGCTGCTTCTCAAACCGACGAATCTCACTTATGAACCCCAGAACTTTCATTGCTTTCTTGACTCCAAAGAACTTGGTCGCGTTCATTTACCCTGGGCAAATGGCAAAAATTGTCCCAATAATCCCACTTAGATACCCATCTAAAACTCTGGTTTGGAGTGTAGGCTAACCCCCAAAGAAAGACGGAAAAGTGACTTTAGCACCATTTTAGGATTGGATTTTATTCCGGTTATCTATCAATTTTTGGAGGATTGCTATGAGCTTTGCAACTCGAACATTGGGGATTCGCTCCATCTGCGAGGAGCGCAGCTGCGGCAGGAAACGCAGCACGAGGTCTCGGAACTCCTGGGGAATTTGCAGCAACTCTGGTGATTTCAGAGATGAAGAAGTTAGCCAACATATTAACAATGGTAGATGGTTAGTGTTAGCCAACTTATATCCATATGGACATGATTAGCCAAATAATTAAGTGGGTTGGATGAATTTCAAGAACAAAGGAGACACGACACGAACCAACGAAAAGACTTAAAGGCTTTGCATGGTATCGCATGGTATCCCCTGACTAAGAGGTGCAGATTTGCTGAGTTTTCCTGTACAAGTTGCCTACAGTGGTAAAGCATCTACAAGCTATAATATTCCTATATAATTCAAATGAGACGGGATCAGTGTATACATGTGGATAATCTTTGCTGTCCTGGATACATGCATCATGTTGCATCCATTCCACTTGCAGGTAGATTGATTAGACTGAAAACCAGACTCTGCAACAATCAAAACTGACAAAGAAATTGAAATTGAGTAAAACCAAAGAACATGGGGTTAACGCGTGCAACACATGGCAAATGGATGTTTCTCTTCAGGGCGAAAGCTGCACTTACCGGCAACAAAAAAACACTCCCAGGTTTATCACCATTCCACGACCATTTACTTTGTGATCTTTGCAGCTGCAAACAGGGTCTTATATACCTAATATACATATATATATATACACACATATTATGAGTCATGCAGTCTTCCCGATATTTCCAGTGAAATATCCCTCTGAGCCATACCCCTTTCAGCCGCCTTTTCGGACACTGCACCGCCAGGGATCAGCTGCTTAATGCTCAAGCCCGCGTCCTAAGTGGCTCTGATTGGATGATCCTCCCATGGAAACTGGAGCGCCTGGAATCCATAGCTGGAAACTGGGATTTTCACTGGTGTTTTTGAGGTTTTGAGCCATCCCAATTTGGCAATTTTCATGGAAAACAATTATGTCTAAACCGTGTGATTCTTGTGGTACCCGATTCTCACACAGAACCACACACCTCTGGTTGCACCGTTACGGACATGCAGGGTAACTAAACCATCGAATGCTGGTATTTCACAAAATTCGAAGTGCTGGCCCTCACAAAAACAGATGGTCCTTGCAATTTCACACTTCACCCAACTCAGTTGTGATCTAGGCCATGACCTTTGGTAGGTGAGATATGCCCCCCATGTTGTTCGTGGAATATTCCCTATGTTTGTTGGTTGATATTCAGAATTGATGGCGGGACTCTCCCCCCAATCTGTCCAATTTCATGCACGATTTCTGCATCTTTCATCAGTCTCGTGGCTTAAACTCACAGGAATCCCCCAGTTTCTTCAAGAAACTCTAAACATTGGGTATCCCAACAAATCTCATGGTTCATCATCATCATGTTCCGGTATTTTCCCTATCGATTACCTTGTTAACATACAGAAATATGTAGTTGAAGTAGCTCATGTTCCTACAAAAACCATAGGTGTTCCACATTTTTTCTATGCTTATCCTATGCTGCCATCCATCCCATCCTGTCAGGACGGATCCGGCCTGCACCGCAACAGCGAATTGCTGGAAGGTCTCCTGGCATCATAAAGATTTGATCTATGTGATCTACATTTTTAGATATACACATATAGATATAGATGGATAATCCAATGAATATACGTGGATATTTCAATGGATATTTCAATGGATATTTCAATGGATATTTCAATGGATATTTCAACGGATATTTCAATGGATATTTCAATGGATATTTCAATGGATATTTCAATGGATATTTCAATGGAAATTTCAATGGATATACACGTCTATTAAAACATGTACTTGTATTTTACCAGGTCAACCGACAATGGGGTAAAATGCACAACAAACCGCTAAGCTCTCAGCTCTTTTTGAACCAACGCTATCGGGTAGATCGATGATATATACAATACATGGTTTTACTGCAGGAGTTTTTACACCCCCCTCGGGCGAGCAGGGACGACTGCG
>Ga0126342_10006729_pt1:0-7500 | contig 20444 bp, 13 predicted proteins | sample Cyp1metagenome_FD_92528 | JGI IMG/M metagenome (GOLD analysis project Ga0126342, IMG submission 92528) | Coral microbial communities from Lord Howe Island, Old Settlement Bay, Australia - Cyphastrea 1 metagenome | ecosystem: Host-associated > Invertebrates > Cnidaria > Coral ...
ATATATAACCTATAATATATATATATATATTTATTTTAAATTATATCATATATATATTATAATATATATATATATATATTATTATATATATTATATTATATTATATATAATATATAAATATATTATTATATATATAGTGTATAAATATTATTCTTATATATTTGATTAATATATAAATATTTTCTTTGTAATATATAATTATTTTTATTATGTATATAATCTAAATATTATATATATCATAAAATTATATATACATATATATTGTCATCCTGGAGTAGATAGCATATGGAAATGTCAAAATGTCATGATCCATATCCCATATGTTCCCAGATCATCCCACAATGAACCCGAAAACAATGCACATATTAATCTCATTACCCACTAATATATTAAAAAAAACAGAAGCCATGGTTTAGTAGGGGATGAAACCACATATTTGGGACCATAGAACGGGGGCTGTTTACGGGTGATGGGATTATATCATCTGGTCATCCACTTAATGGGACTGGATCCCATTATATCACATCATTGGGCCGGGATCCGGGACGTTTAAGCCACCATTTTTCCCATGGTTTTCCGAAGGCATTATCGCCTTGGTCACCTTGTCCGCCCGTGCATCATGGTATACCCTGATGGATGCCTCGGTGATCATCGGAACGCCCACAGCTGCCTGACGAGGGATTCCGGCATATTTTTTTCATGGGAACCTATGAAAACTTCATAGGAACACTTGCTTTTGGGACATGTCAAGATGTTTTTGAAGGGTAATCTAAGTAGGACATATGCACAACTGCACAAGTGTTTGATCTTCCATAGTTTTTGGTTGCCATTTGTTGGCCAGAGGGTAAGCAGTTGACATGAGGAACCATGGAATTGGCAACTGGTTGTTACAGCAGGATTTTCCCTGGATTAATTTAAGTAGTATTTAAGTCTTGTGTTGCAACTGCTTCCAAAACATAAACTTTAACTCCAAGGATCATCTCTTCGGAGAAGACGATCCAGGTTGAAAACACATATTCTAAAGGTTGCGAGAGCGAACATCCCAGCATAGTCTACTTGGGGTGCGGTTCCATGAATAAGTGGTTATACAGAAGCATAGTTGTAGGGCCCCCATATGTATCCCAACTTATTGTGCCATTGTTGTAGCCATTAAATCAGCCCCTAGGTGTGAGAAGTGGATTATGATTGACGGATGGGATTTGTACCCCGTGTTTCGTAGTTCAATCACGATTGTTGATGGTTGTATCCGATGTATAATTGTCAGGTTCATATAGATAGTGCATTGATATAAGTGTGTATATAATTATATATATATATATATATTATTATATTAATATATATATATCATAGTGTATATATATATATACACTATATTATACGAGTATATACCCATATTGCCAAAGATTCCTGTAACATGTCCATGAATACCTGGGTAAATCACTTTGAAGAGATGATGTGCATCTTGGAATAACAAGACAGCCTGATGGTCACAAGCAAAAGGGCAGTTTGTTCACGTACGTGCATAGATGAATATACATACACTGTGCATGCATATTGTATATATAATTTTGATTACTGTATGTATATATATATATATGATATACGGCATTTTCGCATGGAACCCAAAATATGGCCGGCAGCGGTTTTCTGCATCCGGGCAATTCTTAGCAACTTTAAAACGATCCAGCCATAGATTTTGAGGCAATTTGAACATGAATGCAGATCCCCCAGATGAATTGACTTTTAATTCTTTCGATTCATGCTACTCTAGATTTATGTCAATTATTTCAGTCTTGTGAATTATTGCAATTCCCCCAGATGTAGTAACACGCGTTAAATGTGATGTGGAGATACTGAACATATGTAACTATGTAACCTTGCAACATGCAGGTACATGACTAAAGTGTTTTTTGGTCATGCAGTCATGCATATTTCTTCAAACATATAGGAAGTGAAGGACACCTCACGGGTGACTGCCGCCGTTCTTACATCAGGATATCTTGGAAGTCTTTGATGACGAGGATGCGAAGGATGGGAGACCGTGCAGCGCTCCCATTTTGGGTCGCCGTGGTTCTCATTTGTCTAAGCTACCTTGAGTCTTGAGTTGGACTCAACTGGGAATGATGGAACATCACAGCCGCCAATTGGATGTACGGATGGTGTAAACCTAAATAAATTCTCGTTGGGTTGGATGAGACTTATGACTGCGTTGAAGGCAAAGAACTTGTTGTTTGGTCCATAGTTTTGTTTGACTGCGAACTGTACCTGGCATGATACCCTCTGGTAAACTAATTATGGAAAATACCCATGGTAATAGGAAAATCACCTATAAAATGGGCGATTTTCAATAGCTATGTAACAAATTAAATTACCAGAGGGTAATGTTGATTAATGGGTTATTCATGGTTTATTCATGGTTTATTCATGGTTTATTCATGGATTATTCATGGATTATTATAATGTTTATTAATGTTTATTAACGAGGTTTTTTTTCCAACTGAGAGATCAGTCGAAATCACCGTTCCAGGAGGTGAAAGACCTCTTGGGTCGGGTGGAGGCCACGGTCGGTTTTTTTGGGTCGGGGACATCGGCGTTTTGTGCGGCCATGTCGTTGTGAAAAACATGGTGAAATCTGAGATGTCGATTCAAACCATGGTTCTATGGGAAAACTATAGGAAAACCATAGGAAAATGGTGGTTTAATGGGATTTAATGGGATTTAATGGATGATTACCCTCTGGTAATTTAACGGTTTGCTATGGAAAGATCCACCATTTTTGATGGGAAAACTCACTATTCCTATGGCCATTTTCAATAGCTTTTTGTATGTTTACCAGAGGGTATCATCAATGGATCAATATGATTCAATGTGTATTATATATATAATTATATATGAATCAAACAACATTGGCATGTTTTAATGATTGTAAATCATAGATGTGCGGTTTGAATATGCAGCCAGATGGGTCAGAAACAAAAAAAGATAAAATCAACCCACAACAATGGGGATTGTCGCTAGATACATGACCCTACATGGGTGGAACTCAACAAATGCTGAGGGGAAATGATGGTTGTTTCAACAACGAAGAGGTACGTTGGATACCCTCCGGAAATTCCTGTAGCTTACCGTGAAAGGCCATGAATGGTTGATTTACCTATCAAATTTTACCAAACATGGTTTTCTGTTCCAGTTCGCTATGTGAGTTTACAATGACCAGATGGTAAATGGTCCAAAAACCGTGAAAAATCATGAAAAATTCATAAAAGGACGGGTGTGATGATATCCACCAAAGGGAAAGATCCAAACTCAGCGGGACAGGGAATCAATGGTTCAAGGGATATATTTACAGGAAATTATGTCTACTATCCAAGAGTGAATTACATGAAATCTTGGAAAGAGAAAACAACCTTTAGATCACATGTTTTTGAGTGCAAACCACACCGTTTGTTTTTTTTGAAAACCAACCAAAGTTGAAAAAACATGTTCAACATGACCCGTGGTGACATTATTTTAGGAGGGCGTGTTGATAATTTGCCTCGTGTTTCCGTGCATTTATGTGATTGTTAGGTTGTTGTTGGCTTTTCCAACTCATCCTTCGCCTATTTTTGCTTTACATGTTTTTTTCTTAAATAATATGTGGGGTGAAGTGGGGCGGGGTGGGGTGGAATGTTAACATTCAGTTGAAATTGAGTCCAATGGATGTTGACGTTCAGTTGAAATTGATTCCAATGTTGATGCTAGCCTGCACAACTAGAAGGCGAAGTATTTCAAATGGCGTGTAGCCAATTACACGTTCTCCTATGTTTGGCGTTGCCACTCGTGCCAATCTGCTAGTGGAAATTACCAAACTGGCTTAGGATTATATATTTCGAGCAGAAAAGCAATGAGGCGTAGGTGCAACTTTGCCTGTGCCCTGATTTTCGACACCCACCTTCAATTACGACAGAATGATTGGAAAACCATCTTAGGTCGCCGGAACCCCAGTCCAAACATGTCAAAACTGGTTGATGGGTTCCATCTGTGTCTTCTGTTATAACTTAATTCGTTGTGGTGTCTTATCATATCTCCAGATTCTGCTTGTATTTGTTCTGCAATGTTTTGGTTAACTCACATTAGATGTATGTGTTCGATAACGGAACCATGTTTTTCTTGGTTTTATCCATGTTGTTTTGCTACTTAAATATCCATGAATATTGAAAAATACATCCGCATGTCTTGTTTTTGTTTTAATTGTCCTTAGTTCTCTTACATGCCGATTTTTGTAGCCAGGGTCAAATTAAAAACTGTTGTTTCCTCCTCAAAACCAACCTTTTCCTCATATGATCCCTATTGTTCCTGATGATTTATTTGAAGTGCATGAAATGCTTCATAAGTTGATTCATAAGTCCTTCTCAAACGACACATAGAAGCCATAAGCTACTTAAATGGGCCATGGGAATAGTTGACTGGCTAGAAATTGGCATAGAACTGAGTATGTAAATGATTGTAATCCAGTCACTAACCAGTGAACTGATCCCGTGCCCCATGGCCCATCTGTTTAACTGGATTCCAGCCAAAATGATGAAGGTTGTTCGATATTCTTTCAAAATCATGAATTTGTTGCAAGCAATAATTGCATGTCCGAAGGTTTCCCATGGGTGTGTTTGACAATTTCAACAGGCTACAGTACCCCCAATTGCAATGGATTCCTCACCACTTTCCCTGCTAAAATTGTTATTATGGGTATCCCCTATTTTCAGACAAACCCAGATATCATGTCAAGTTTGTGATAGCTATACATCCATGAATATCCCACCCCCATCCCCATATAGTCCGTATTGTCCCCATTAAATGCTATAAATATATATATATATATATATATATGGGGAGATATATCTATATCCATATATATATATATCATTTATATATTCTATCATTCTATGGGTTATATTCTATTCCCCATTTATATTTATATATATATGCTATATCATTCTATCTCTTGCTTTCCATCCACGTCCGTCGCTTAAAGTTATATCTCCCAGATCCACGTCGCTTAAAAAGGTGGTGATCCTCGATGAGTTAGATGAGTGGCTGGGTTTTTCAGTGGGAGCTTGAACGGAATACCATTGAACATCACCAGTTTTTTCCATGGGGAATCTGATTACACATAATATATATATATATATGTATATATTTACATACATATATATATAATGACCATTTTGAAAACCATCATATTTGGAGATGTTCCATCATATTTTCAGAGCCTTCAGAATTGTTCCGTGTGGTTGGCCCCTAGGGATGATCAACTCCGAAATCAATGGAGAAAAACGAAGGCGTTCAACGGGGGCGACGTTTCGCCGACATTCGGACTGAAACATCGAAGCAACAGTTAAGTGATGAATATGGAAGTCCGAATGTTGCTTGGATATGGAATCCAACAGCAAGAAATCGAGTCTAGTCTAAAGGTCTTGGATATGGAATCCAACCAAACAAAGTTGGGAAAGCAATCAACGATGTGTGTTGATTTTGTCAAACGCACAGAATTTACTCAGCCAGTTTTGGGGAGGTCAACAAGCATGAAGATCTGAGCAGCGAAGGGATACAGTCACTTTGGGGTGCAGTTGAAGATATAAATATAGAACTATGGTGACAAGCACTATAGTTCTATATTTATATCCCCAACTGTATGGTCCTATGGTCCTATGGTTATGTATCCACTTATCAGTGGAACTGCACAGCCAGTGGAACTGCACAGAACCTTCAAGACGGCGATGTGAACGTCGAGGAACACGGCTATGAAAATTAGTGGATTTGGGGCTACCATTTAAAAAAATCAGAGAAATCCACATGAAGAACTGCTTTCAATGGTGTATCCCCTAGTTACCCTAGTTCTTGTGGATGGTTTTTTCGCCGTTTTTGGTGAATGTAGAAACAGATACACATGGTTTGTCACGGTTTTGTCTGAAATTATAGGGTACCCCAATTCAAAAAAATGATTATCAGGTTGGTGGTTTGGAACGTGTTCTATGAGTTTCCATATAATAATCCCAACTGACTTTCATATTTTTCAGAGGGGTGGCTCAACCACCAACCAGATTATTATTCCCATAAAAGCCATGCCACTTGGATGGTACCCATTATCAGAGAAACCCACACAGATCCCATGGTGAGTTACCATTAAATACCATCAAAGCACCAGTTTAAGTTGGCGATATTTCATTACATTCCTGTTTTATAACAGTTTTCAGAGGAGTTTCACAATATGCATATTGCTTCATTCTAAAAAAACACATTAAAATAACCAATATCTACCCTCTGGTAAACGTTTGCATAACTATGGAAAATCACCATTGTTGATCGGTAAATGAACTATCAAGGGACCATTTTCAATAGCTTATTGATGGTAACAGCTATTGAACATTACCCATTTATATATATATATATATTACAATTTAATCGTTTGGCTATTACCCCATATTCTAATTTCTACCATTGTATATAGGGAAAAGTTTGCCCTCTATCAACTCTTAATGGTTAAATTACCAGGTAAAAGTTTCCCACGACGGCTGTTGCGCTGTTGCCACCAGGCTGTTGCCCAAGCAGAAGTTCACTGGACGAAAGTTGGCGAGGCACGGGCGTTTGAACCGCTCTGAATGGACATTGGTTGTCTACATATATATATAATTATATATATACATATAAATAAGACTATAAGTATATATATATATATGCATGTTTTGAAACAACTATACCTATTTGACATATATATATATATATAGGCATGCTTGCATGATATCTTTATATGATAGATATAGTATATAGTATATATATATATATATATGTATACTTTTATACTTACAGACTAATATCATAATATAAGGCAATATTCGACCTACACAATGTACTTTTAGGTTATATTTATACAATATATATATACACTATACTGTTTTGATATTTATCGTTTGTTATTTAATACACTTCTCATGTAGACATAAATGCACATATGATATGTATTTGTAGATATAGACTCTCCGTGTGTATGTATACATGTACTTATATATACACACCTATGATGTATATATAATTAAGTAATACTATATGTGCATACTACAGTAATAAACGATATACTTAATCTATCTCTACTTATAATACATGTACTTAATATATATATATACACACTATCATACCGATATATACGTTATCATATATATATACAGTATATTGATACATATATAGTCTTATGATTTAAACATACTCACAATAGAAACATAGAACGTATATATATATATACATATACATGTACTTTTTGTATATACTCAAATATACATACACACAGACATGTGTTTATATATGCGTTATGCATCTTAATCTTTAGTGAGTCAGATGCATCAGCACGAGCCCTGCGCAAACCACCAAGCTGTGAAAGGTTGCGTTCTGTAAACATGCTGTAGATTTGCCGAGTGTAAGGCCAAAACACGTGCGTGTAAGGGGCATGTAAGGTCTGGGTCCCAAAGCAAA
>Ga0126342_10006729_pt1:12500-20444 | contig 20444 bp, 13 predicted proteins | sample Cyp1metagenome_FD_92528 | JGI IMG/M metagenome (GOLD analysis project Ga0126342, IMG submission 92528) | Coral microbial communities from Lord Howe Island, Old Settlement Bay, Australia - Cyphastrea 1 metagenome | ecosystem: Host-associated > Invertebrates > Cnidaria > Coral ...
GTGCTGCAAGCTGCTGCCGCTGCGCGCGCTGCTCAGGGCGATCGAGGCGATGAGGGCGACGGCGACAGCGAAGTGGGCAGGTGCGAAACGATCCGCGCTTCGGGGACGTTGTGGAGTAATTAGTTATTTAAACCTAAAAGGCATAGGGGTTGGGTAAGATTCTTAAGAGATCTTAATAGTAGTTTCCAGAAAACGGATTGAATATGATTGAATATTATTGAACGATTTTAGGTGTCTTAACCATGATGTATGGGTGACAGAATTGATGAGGGCTGGTTGATGATAATTGATGATACATGAACCTTTTTCTCACCCATTGACCTTGTTTGACCGTAGGGCGCCCCAAAAGCTTGGGGTTAATCATAATTGTCCAAATTATATAGATGTGTGTGTGTGTGTTTGTTTTTTGGCGCACCTTTTTTTTTGTGACACATCCAAAATCCAAAATGGGGTACCGCTTGAAATTGTTCCTTTCATTTTTTTTAGCATCTTAAATTTTTGGGGTTGGTTCATTTTGAACCATGCCGAAGTTCCAACAAAATGGGGAGAATTAGAGAATCAATCTGCATATATTTGTTTAAATCAATAAACATTAGATTGTGCAACAACATGATTGACATGTTAATTAGGTATCTGCAGATTGTGTTGCAACAAAATGTTGATATGCGACACAATAAAAAACATCAACCCTGTTGACTGTTTCATGGATCAAGTCATCGAGTCATCGGGTGAAACAATCGAATTGTTTCACTTCGGCGGCAGATAGCCAAAGAAAATGGCGCCTAGGGACCAAGGACAAAACTTAGAGTCAGATGAATAGTATGAATAGTCTAAAACTGAAAATGACGAGTTTTCCAGATTGATTCATGGATTTCTGTGTTTGTTTTTTTGTTGGTCTTTCTCATGGATTTGTGCGCAGCCAAGGCGGATCCCGGGGAGGAGCAGCTACCGTGCTCTACCAGATTCTGGGCATGATGACTGATGGACCTGGATGAACATCCATGAACATGCGGGCTAGTAGTATTTATTTATATATATACATGTACTGTATTTATGTTGTAATTATATTTAAGATTATAATAACATATATATGATATATATATATATATATATATATATATATAAATGATAAAAATATAAATATATACATACAGACAGACATATGCTTCAATAGGATAACCTGAGATTTTAGAAACGAACTCAGTCAATTTGGGCTGATCTGCTCCGCTGGGTGATCGCTGATATTCAGCGATGCTACCAGTGGATCATCCATTTTTGACCCAATGTCGAGCGGAAAGGGGGGGGTAAACATCCAGAGAACAAATGGTGGATATGTTTGTTATAGTTATATATAATGTTATACACATTCTGTTAGATTCCCACTGATTCCCACTTGTCGCTGGCAACACTTTCCCCATGGCAGAAACTGACATGAGGCTGGGATCCAGCACTACACTTGGAAGGTGCAGAGGGGTACCATTGAACGATACCCTGCGCTGTCATCAAACATGGGTGGGAAATCCGATAGAAATATCTATACTGGAGGTTTTCATGGGAAACTCAAAGAAAAAATGGTGGGTTTTCCCAGAGATTTTCCAGCGCCAGATGGTATTTCAAATCGCCACAGGGATCGAGTGCTGCCATGGCTTGCTGGAAGATCTACGGAGAATGTTCCCATGACGTCTGCCAAAAACTGGGTATACCTACAAAAACTAGGTGTTTTCTTCCCTTGCCATCTGAAGTTCGTGTAGGTCCGAGGGTCAGCAAATCTCTGTAGTGGCTGTATGATGGTCTCAAATGACCCAAAAAAACTTCAACTCACAACAGCTCACCCGCAAAAAGCAGTGTTTTGTAGCGGGAAATCAGTACAACAGATGTGGAAAACCTATGAAAACCTATGGTTTATGAAGAAAACGTAGGCTCTATAAATGGTTTATGTGGAAAACCTATGGTTTATGTGAAAAAACCTCTGATTTTCCACATCGAACTGCTAGTTTTCACCATTTTTCCAGCTCAACTCCCATTCGTAGCGCGCCATAGGTGCCATTGAGTGGCAGCCACGCTGCTGCAGTGGCAGCGGCTCTGGACATTTTGCGACCCGAGTCCGCGCTGATCTTCGTGTGTCCCAATGCAGGGGAGAGCGTGGCTGGCCGCCAAAAGCGCCGCCGGATGAAACATGCTGTTGGTGAAAATGGTGGTTCTAGATGGATGAAAATGCTGGTTCTAGATGTATTTCACATGTATGAAAACCGTGAAACATGATTTTGGGGGTTATGGAATATTTTTTTTGTGAACTTTTGTGCGCTTCTGGTTTTGAACCCATTAAACCTGATCAAACATGGGGGGTCTAGTCAATTGTTGGTGACTGGTGGGTCAGCCCGCTTAAAAGCTGATGATTTTCGGCAAGTGAAAAAGGGGAACCCAAAGCAACGCTGTTTATGTAAATGATGGGGAAACAGTAGATGGATGACTTTGGAAGCTAGTACATGATTACCAGTCTCAGTATAGGTAAATTTAATCAAGTTGACACCTACTATTAGTTACTAGGAATATTATACCAATCACTATGCCATAATTAAATTATATACTAGTCTTATATTCTAGCTTACTAATCTATAAATAGTTGATGATTAAAAACAGTAATGATACCAATGATACCAAGTTCCTACTGACTTTCAGGATCATCCGGACGTGGTTGCTGAAGGGGAGTCAAGCATCAAAAATAGGGGACATGTGTAGTATGCAGCCTTAAAAACATTTAGGATTTTATGAGTTTACCATAGTTTACCCATTTTTGAGAAATCCTCTTGTACCAGCTGGTTATTTTAATTGTTTACCCAGCCTTAAAACACAAAGATGCCGGGTAGCCCATCATCCTTGGGACCAAGGTGAAGGGCGTTGTGAAGGCAGGGAGATCAGTGGATCATTGGATCCAGTCGTTCAGCCACTTCTTGGGGATCTTCTTTCCCATGGTTTTTCATTTTTTTTTCAAGATCATGTGGGGATGGGTCAAAACCTATGAAATTACCATCAAAAATGGTCAAAACCTATTATTACCATATTATTACCTAATATTGGGGGAATAAACATTCATGAACCAGCTATTTTTTTGGGTACCTATGGTACCAGAGTTTTGAGGCATAGCCATGTGACAACATGTGTTTCAAGACTTTCAAGATATATTTTTTTCTTGGGATATTATTGTTGGTTAAGACAGATTAAGATCAATGTGGCAAGAATGAATGCTGACTGAGCAGTGTTCAACACGTCCGGTGGTTGATGATTAGATTGAGGGTTTATGGTAACATATTAAAACCACTATATGATGGGAATACCGATTTGAATGATTAACATCGATGAACCAACCACACTTTTCCACATGACGTGCGGTTTTCCGCGGAAGTTTCTGAGCAGGACCTCACGACAGCTGGATGGTCCAATGTGGATACCTTGTCGAGAGCGCACCTGGGCGGCTGTCGATCCGGGTTGTGCTGTTTGTGGGGGTCTGGTATGGCTGTAGATGAGTGTAGATGCTTGTAGAATCTTCTAGCCGCTAGCCCATCATCTTTTTGGTTGTAGCAACAGCAACAACAGCAACAACAACAGCAACAACAGCAACAACAGCAACAGCAGCAGCAACAACAGCAACAGCAGCAACAGCAACAACAGCAACAGCAGCAACAGCAACAACAGCAACAGCAACAGCAAACGAACAACAAACAACGAACAGCGAACAAAGACTTCCGCAGGTGTGTCTCACGTCCTCCCTGTGGATTCTATCATTCCGATTCGCTTCGGCAGAAGGTCAGCAGCCACTTGATACCTAACCTCAGAAGTAGCAGAGATATGATGACATATGTTGAAATATGATTATACATATAACGAACTATGCTGATATTTCGAATTAAATGTGGGGCGGCTATTGCAGCTACTTGTTGCTTCCGGATTTGTTCTTTGTTGTTGATGCTCTTATTTCACTTGCTGTTGCAGTAATGCTTGTTTAGTATGCACCCAATTTTGCTCATGTCGTTCGATTTTTCCCGTTGGGTGACATCATCTTCTAATTATTAATTAGACAACTTTTTTTTGTTTTCATCATGATTTATGCAGTCCAGGTGTTTGTTGGAAGTTGGACATGTCTTGGTCGTCTGCGTTTTGAATCGTTTTGAGGGACCTGGATCCGATCTGAGGCTATTCCCTGACTCTCGCAGTACCAATCCTGGGAAGAAGGCTTCGCAGGTGAAGGGCGAGGCTGGACCTGAGCTTCCACCAGAAATCACTCTGAATATCTGATCTTATATTTAAGATGCTCTATAGATTAAAAACGTAAAAATACATGAACTATATATAATTGTATATAATTATATATATACCTCTGTTTGTATACGTCATATTATCAGCCATTATCAGCCTATATCAGCTATAGATATGACACTTTGGCTTTCACAGCCCAAAGGGGCCCAGAGTGGCCATGAGGCGAAGGGCTGGCGGAGTGCCAATCGCCTCGTGGAACTGCGAGATGCCACCAAGTTGCTTGGGTCGGCTGTTGATGCTATGGTTGGTGTACCATGGTGTACCGGTGGCAAAAACATGGACAATTGGCTATAAATATGGTGTTTTTTTTGGGGAAATCATCTAAAAATGGAGGTTTGAATGGGAGAATCAGCTATTTCCTGGAAGTTTTAATGGGACAATCAGTGACAATCAGCTATAAATGATTGTTTTCATGGGACATATGAAAATTAAGCCTCCAGAAATCCTATGGTTTAGTTTTTTTTTAGGTTACACATATCTTGGATCATATTAAATGGGAACTCTACATCTTACACAGGGGAAAGGGATTAATAATTAAGTACTTGGGGATTTTATTGGGATTCTCATGAACTGGGAATCCCGTTCTTAACCAGTCATTTGTGAAACGAGGGTTTTGACATGTTTTGACCGCAACTCAATTCACCGGATGGATGAATTGATGAATCGATGGTTAAAATTGTTTCGTACTGTTTGATGACATAAATTCTTACACTTGGAGTTCGAGTTACGATGGCTGGATGGAGTTGGGCCATAACTGATATGTATGTATACAGTATATATGTATTATATACTCATCATAATATATCATATAAATGGATAGATAGCAAACCCCCACAACAAATAGACATGTAACATCCTGCTATGAGATAGTGGTAAATTGAACAGAAATTACACCATGTCTGTCTTTTTGGGAGGTGTACAATTGACATCCCGTGGAATCAGAGGATTTGCCAACCACAACTGCTGGAAAGACTAGATGGACTTTCATCCTGAAAGCTGCTACGCTTGGACTTAGCTATTGTTGGGGGCTGGTTCCAATGGGTCGACATGACCGAACGCGAAATATGAACAGGTTGAAGTGTTGGTAGGAGCTCAACAGAATACCAGGAATCACAAATGATGGTTAACATATATTTGTTGATCACATTTAACATGTCACATTTCACATCATGATTCTATTGGTATGTTAATCACCACCACATTTTTTCACATATATATATATATTGTATATTGTTACAATCACCCGAACTGATCATATTTATATTTTATTAACACGTTTTTTCCCATCCCAGAATGTGCCACCAACATGTCCTGAGTTGGCCAATGGGAATTTCCCCAGAAACGCATGGGAAATTAAGTGGAAAGTTAACATGGTATGCTAGACCCAAGAAGAATATGACATATAAATCACCGCAATTGAGAAAATTACTATATGTTTTTCTTGGCTGCATTCCAGCTCTTTGGCACCTCGATTTATGAAAAGATCCTCTTGAACTCATAATTACCCTAATGTCCATATTGGCTTCAAAATGAATAGATCGAATAGTCAACCAGGGTTTCGTTTGGGGTACATATTGCAATATTCGGTGGAAATGGCTTTTTTGGAGCCCGAGTTTTTTGTTGGTTAGCCACGCAATCCCAAGGCGTGGCTATAGCCAAGAAGGTGACTTCTACCGAGAGGCCGGTAAACCCTTTGGAAATGAGTCGAAAGATGAGTCGAATCAGACAAGTCAAAAGTGGCTTGATGATTTTTCCCATTAAACATAGTGGTTAATAAAGTAATAATCATAAATAATTATCAGTTGTGATTAATGGAGATTTACCCTCTGGTAAACAGTCACAGTCAGTCACAGAACGAACTGGAAAGATCCACCATGTTTAATGGAAAAAATCACTATTCCTATGGCATTATGGGGGGCCTTCGCCGGCGTTGAGTATGGAGTTGTCCTATTCAAGATCTATTCAAGATACGGATCATGTTCCATTACCCGTAGCTCCCTGGTGGTATCATGTGTACTGTCCCTAAAATCGTTGGGGTTATCAATGGCTTTGTTGGTCACTTGACCAATCTTGACCATCCAGGTATGCGACAAAGTTGTAAACGGTCCGTGTTTAGGATGTTTCAGGATTGTCAATGGATAGAACGAGACCAACAAAACCAATTGGTCACTGATTTCAATGGTGCTTCGTTTATCCTACATGGGTCTACATGGGAGGCTGACTTTTCATGTCCTTAATGACACATGTTGGGATTTTGTGGATGGTTGGTTAAAGATACAGTCCCTGCTGTTAATTGACAATCAACATAGATATCAAAAAGCCAGCATGGCAATGGAAAAAGACAACCACATTTAATTGGATTATTTTTTGGGCTATACTGTAAACCTTAAGCATACCCCTTGCCACTTAAACACATTCTGTATGAAAGCATTCCTTTCAGACTTGGGATATTGGATGGACTTGGGGTGGGTCATTAATCATTTTGGTACGTTCAAATCATTGGTGAGTTTTCCATTAAAACACATTAAACCGTACTTAAACATATTAAAACATATTAACGCCATTTAAAACCTCCATGGTGACTTACCGGTTTGATGACATGGCTCAGGCACCCATCTTCGTAAGCGCGGAGGACGGTGGATCTCAAAAGGGGCTTCGGAACTTTTTGGGTTTCCCAAACGGATGGATCTTAAAGATTCCAAGGATGTGAAAGAAAAGTTTTTTTCGATTTTTTCGGGTGTCCAACGTGTCATAACAGTCATAACATTTCGATTTTTCTTGGCTGCGCGAAAGACATGGAAAAATTGGATATAATTGGACTGTATACTAAAAAATGGTGGTTTAACGGTTTTTCACGATGAACACATTGCCTACAAACCCCTTGTTTGGTAAGACATGATGTCCATCAAGATCTGGACCTAAGGCATTTTTGTCTTGGGTAGCTGTGGGTAATATTAGCTTCTGATAGTTAACCATGGCAATGAAGAATGCCACATTTTTGTTGATTAGTTTATATTAGTTTCACTTAAATTCCTACTGAAATGGAAAACTTTCCATTACCATGTTTGATTATCGGAGGGTACCAAGTTTATGTTCTTAATCACCTACATGGTAAGCGGCTGATAGAACGCCGCCTGTTTTTTCCAACCGTTGCAAGTTCACTTTCCCTATGTTTTCTCAGGGACTTCTGCGTTTGTCCATTTTTTGGACCCAGTCAAATCCTGCACAAACTACTTTGTTTTATCAATGTTGTATCTGTAAGTGTGTATCTCTTTCTATCACAAGCGTTGCAGGACGTGAGTTTAATTTTGATAGACTTCGTAGGGACTAGATGAAGGTGTCCAAATTCTGTACAACCATGGTTTTATCAAAGTATCGATTTCTGGGTGCATCTTGGATCCTAAGTTCCCTTTGATTTTGCGAGGGAAAGTTGATCCAATGAATTCTTTTAATCCTCTCCAATGCCGATCAATACATTGAGTTCCTGCGTGTTAGAAGTTACTTGAAGAAGTGCAGAGCGTAACATCAAGAGCGTGTTAGAACTTACTTGAAGAAACGCAGAGCGTGTTCGACGCACTGTGCACATGACGTTAATACCCCCCCCCCCCCCCCCCCCCCCCCCCCCCCCCC
>Ga0126342_10006730_pt1 | contig 20442 bp, 12 predicted proteins | sample Cyp1metagenome_FD_92528 | JGI IMG/M metagenome (GOLD analysis project Ga0126342, IMG submission 92528) | Coral microbial communities from Lord Howe Island, Old Settlement Bay, Australia - Cyphastrea 1 metagenome | ecosystem: Host-associated > Invertebrates > Cnidaria > Coral ...
AACCCACTCCCGCACCTATTTTTCCCTTCCCAGACCCACCCTTGCCCCTATTTTCCTTTTCCGCGCACCAGCCGTGCACCAATACCCCCCCCCTCCTGCACCAAAACGGTAAAAGCAGTCTTGAGCCAAACGGGGGTTCTACAAATTATATATATATATATATTTATAATTATATTATATATATATATATGTATGTGTATATAAATGTATGTAGATATATGAGGACAACACTCTTCCAACTTTGCCCATATTTTTGAACGCAGCCACAACAAGCGCATTCGCCAAACGATTTCACAATCAGAGGGGCAAACATTTGCATTGAATCAACAGCATCAAGCAAGTTAAGCACACGTACAAATTATGTACATATGATAAGCATTTGTACATCTATGACTACAAATATAGGCTATCGGAGTAGGTTTTTTCCCCAGTTCGGAATCGCCAAGTTGGTTTATAATAACAAGTTAGTGTATGATATTGGATTATAAACTATGGGGTTATAAACTATGGGGTTCTAATGTATTATATCTATGTATGATATTAAATTGATATTCACTTTATAAACTAACAAACATAACTTGGGGGGCCCATCCTGTAGGATGCTATAGCTATAGATACATAAACCCATACCAAACTCCATCGATGGCTGTCCTCCGGTCGCAGTCGCTCTGCAAAGAGGTCAGCGGCCGCCTGCCGACGCAAGGAGCCAACTTGGTGGAGAAAATCTGGATAAAACCCATGGATTTTCGGAAAATCATCTAGAAATGGGGATTTAATGGTGAATCTAATGGTGATTTACCCTCTGGTAAACTAACATAGCTATTAAAAATGGCCATAGAAATGATTTTCCCATAAAAAATGATGATATTTCCATCTTCTAATAGTGATTTAATGGTAATATCATGGAATTCTTAATGGAGAATTGGACCACGCCCTCCGGTAATCAAACGTGGCTGGAAACATGTCCATTTATAGTTCATTTTCCCAGCTAAAATCCTCCATTTAGTTCGGAGATTTTCAATCGCCAGATTTGATTGCCAGAGGATATTCTAAATCTTGACTAATCATATCTAAGATGTCTATCTTATCTAATCAGTACTCATATAACTGGAACTCATAACTGAGCCAATTAAAAAAAAAAACATCTCCCCCATCGTACCATCGTACTTGTTGGTTGATAGGTTTCCCGTGTCTCTGGGTTGTAACAATGTCCAATAACCAGCTGCTACAATTCCTTACGATAACCAATCAACTATTACCCTCTGGTAATTTAACATAGCTATTGAAAATGGCCATTTATAGTGGATTTTCCCATTGAAAATGGTGATTTTCCATAGTTATGTTAGTTTACCAGAGGGTAGGTATTTTGTTCATGGCTCATATGACCTCAGTTTTGGATGATTTCCGTTCCATTCTGGTCCCAAAAAAACTCAGCTCCCACAAAAAACGACACTTGAGCCATGATACTACAGTTATGGCCCTTTACCAGTTATAAGTACTTATAACTCCATTTATAGAATGTATTTTATCCCATAGAAATAACCAGTTATAACTAATAGCCATGGCCATAACTGTAGTTGGTTGAAAACGGTTTCCCTGGCTGTCATAATCCCCAAGGAAGAGGTATGATTGGTAGATATTGGTAGTATAAGTCCCAACGAATCATGGCCAATCTTGGATACCCTGCAACAAATGACAAATTCTTAGCTGGTGAACGTAGATAATCCATGATAATCCCAGATCAAAAGCTTAGGATTAGTTTCATCAAGTTGGTGACCCTAGTAAGTTATGATCCAGTTCTCTAACTGTTACTAAGCAGTATATGATCATCATAACTGCTTGGTGCTTGACCTATCCCAAAAAATGATGGACAACTCGTCAGTAATGATGACATTCCCAATATATATGAGAAATTCCATTAAAATTCATTAAACCACTATAATCATCTATAATCCATATGAAATTCCCATATGGAAAGTCATGAACAAAAATTCCAGTCGGTTCGAGTCACCATCAACCACTCAGTGGGTCCAAGGCCCGCCTGTGCCAGCGTTTGGGCCCAGGTCTCGTTGCTCTCCAACTGCTGCAGCACGTCCAACAGATTGGAGAGGTCCGGGGCAAGCGGCACATAGTGCCTGAACATAGAAATGGTCAAACATTCATTGGATTGGTTTAAGGGAAAATTTACAGGAAACCATGGTTTTTACCATCAAATATAGGGCTTTCCTGTAATTTTTCCCATAATCCAATTCTATGAAACATGGGATAAGACATATGATGTACAATGGTATTTATATGGCAGTGTGTCAAAACCTTGTACCCCTGGTGAACATCAAAATAGCTGGTAAATGGATGTTCATCCCCCTAAAAATGGTATTAATTAATAGGTATTGATCCATAGCCATATGGGTTTATAATTTACAACCAACAATTTTAGGGGATATAAATGATATAAAGGGACACCATGGGGATATAATTATAATGAAATAACCACAGTTGCGGCCCTATATTATATGGGATGATTACTGTACGTAAAGGAGGCTATGAGCCAGTTGCAAGTGTTAAAAGGGCTATAACTGTGGTGACAAAATACCTACCAGTAGTCCGTTATTGTAGATGTGGTTAACTAGAAGCCGGCCTATCACTCATGCCTTTCCTAGTTACAGGAACAGTGGTCGCAAAAAAGAGACAACAAAAACTTGAAGTACCCGTAATCACCGTTAATCCAAGGTTTGAAAAAAACATGTGTTCTTTTGGATTGGTATATCGTTTTTTTTTGGATAAGTGGAGTAGATTCCCACATGGATCCTGTTATCTATGGATTATCGGTGCATCACTGATAGTGCCAGCGATTTGTGGGGGTTTCACCAACAAGACTAGCACTATTCCCGGATTTCGGCAGTCAATATTGGATTTCAGTGAACAATAACTCATCGGGAAACCCTCCGGCGTCATTTCAACATGGCTTGCTGGACAATTTTAAACACATATACCCATTTGTCTAGCTGGCCGTGTAGTTCCATGATTTTTTACCAAGCTAGAAACTTCCATTGAGAATGCAATATTCCATTGTTGTCCCATCTTGTTCCCATATTTTCCCATGACTAGCACAAGTCAACCTCCATTGACTTTGGGGGCGGATCTCTTGGAAGATGGCCGGCAGCGGTGCGAGCTCTCTGATCTCATGGGAAACAGTAGCTATAGAGAAACAAAGGCAGGTCTTGGAGTACTGCAAAAGCTTCAACAAGTGTACTCTTTGGTGGGATTGACCACTCACGCCATCGTGTCAATTCAGAAAATATCAAAAAGATCGTCGAAACTTCGAAAACAAAATAAAAACGTGTACATCTCAATTTGTCATTCCTCCCCTGATGTATTGGTTTAGTACCCAATCTATTGATTTGGGCTCACTTATTGGAGGTATTTTGTATCAAGGCTATGGAATTGGATCCCAACAACAACACTGGAATCTAGAAGCGCTTTGCACTTTACAAGAACTTCAACATCAAACATGTCATAGGGCCTAGCCAAAAAAAAAGACATATGTGACATATATATATATATCTCTCTCTCTCTTTCTTCAAGAAATCCATAAAATCACCATGTTTCCCACCATGTTCCCACCATGTTTCCATAAAATCACCATGTTTCCATCATTTCAATCACCATTTCCCCATGGTTTCCATAGGTTTCTCGGGGATTCTCCAACCTCCATGGCTCCAGCAGAGCGTGCAAGGCTTCGTTGGTGGAGCTCTTCTGCAGCAGCAGAACAGATCCGGTGCCTGCAGTGCACTTCACCAAAGTTCTGGGGGAGCATGGAACAACACGCTTGGTGAAATGTATCCTAATCCATATGTATATATAAGTATATATATATAGTATACTATATAATATAATGTGTATATATATATATATATTATATTCAATATATCTATATAATTAATGCATAATATATATATATATATATATATTGTATTATACATATAATGTGTGTATGTAAATATGAATGAATATATCTATATATATATATTATTATAATACTATTATGCCTCCAAATAAATTGGAATAACATGGTTGGTCATTGTAAACTGTTTTTTCTTAATCAGTTTCAATCCAACACTACCTTAATTTGGATTTAACAAAACTAGTGATTTCATCCTCAATTTGATGGTGTCACAGTGCTGCTCCACGAGTTTTGTAATTGGTTACGCCAAGTGGGGTCAGTTCACGCAGGTTTCTGAAGGGTTTTTCTTCATTGGATAACCCAATAAGAATCACTTATGAAGCAGGGATGGGCCTGCTTGGTGCTTGATCAATGGAAATGGATGACCTACTATCCATATAGTATGGTTAATGATGGTTATTATATGGTTAATATATGGTTAATATATGGTTAATATATGGTTAATATATGGTTAATAATAATCTAGTTGGTGGTTGACCTACCCATCTGAAAATGATGGAGTTCGTCAGTTGGGATGATGAACTTCCCAATATATGGAAAAATGTTCCAAACCACCAACCAGTGGCAGTTTCACCAACCAATTCGGAGCCCATTCAACAGGTGTATCTGCAATTTCATGGTAGTTCAATGGACGAAACATGTGGCTTTGATTTCCGCGACAAGAACCATATTGGAACCCTGGAAAAGAATTAACAACAATGAGTTATGTGAGTCGGACCTCCAATCATTCAACATATATTTCTAATAAGGACTCTGTAACGGAGTCCACTTTTTAAGAAGCCCTCTAAATAGCAATCAGGTTACAAAACTCGTGTAGCATAGACATTTACGTGGAGGAGTATTTTTTATGCTTCTATTAATTTGCCCTCTGGTAATCAAACATGGCAATGGACCATCCCGTATTACTATTATATACTATTTATAAATGATTTGTTCCCATGTAATTAGTTCCATATACCCTCTGGTAAATTAACATAGTTATTAAACATGGCCATAGAAATAGTGGATTTATCCATTAATAATGGTGATTTTCTATAGCTACGTTAGTTTACTTGCCATAGAAATAGTGGATTTACCCAGCTATAAAATGGTGGATCTTTCTATAGCTACGTAAACGTTTACCAGGCCGGGTCTTTCCCTGTTCAGATGTTTCCAGGCCATTTTCGGGCGTTCCTCATCGATGATCGACAGCTGGCTGAATTATCATCAGATTCCCCAAACCCAAAATGAACATTTAGCTGCATTTAGCTGCCAGAAATGTGGGATTCTGAATATATCTATCTGGCCTGGTTGGTGGTTTCAGCCCCTCTGAAAAATATGAGTTCGTCAATTGGGATGATGAACTTCCCAATATATGGAAAAATAAATTAATTTTCCAAACCACCAACCAGTGGCTGAATTATAGTTATTCACCAACCAGAATTCAGAGCTGAAGACTTCGGTCATTTGGGGATGATTCCCGTGATTTCCCGAAACCAAGATTCTATCCAGTGACATCACCAAACGAGGTCATGATTTTTTTCATCCAAATGACATAAACCCATGACAGAACCCCCACTAAAGCACAAGAATCATCTGTTTTTCGTGGTTAAATCCCCCAATATTCATCGGTGAATCCCAATTTTCAATCGTAAAAATATCCATATTTTTCATTTATATACTTACATTAAGACAAATTGACTTAGACATGTAAATGTGTATGTATATATATATATATATACATACACATATATATATATATATGTATATATATAATTACATGTGTATATATACATATGTATATATATATATATTTATTTATGCCCACATGTTGATTCATCCCTGTCCCATGATCCCAGCCACGAAGCCGAGCCCAAGGAACCCAAGAGGTACGAGAGACGCCAGGAGGAAACCACGCCGTTCAAATTCAGCACGTAGCGATAGTGCCTCGCCCGTTGCTCCACGGCCTCGCTGATGCCCATGGTGCTGGAAGTATCAACATTTGCCCCTAATTTATCACCCAGTTTTGTGGGTTTTTATATACCAGCTAAACTTGGTTCGCATCTGGAGTTACAGTTTGGTTGATTGGTTAATTCCTACTGTAAGTGAAACATAAGTGAAACATACCCAGATGCTCCATGTATGGTATATAAAAACCTACATTTGGGTGATCAATTAGGGACACATGTTGATGAATATTCCTTACATGGAGCATATGGGATTAGTGAAACATGGAGTTTGTGTTTCCATATATATATATAGTTTTATCATCGTTGGATGGTGAAACATTCTAGTGAACCATTCTAGTGAAACATAAGTGAAACTGGATGATGCTGGTGAAACATTCTTGTGAAACAAAAGTTAGATAAGTGAAACATGGAGCTTAAGTTGAGTTTCCATATAGTTTCTACCATTGGAAGTGAAATTACAAGATTCTGATTGAAATCAGAGTCTCTCATAGAGTTAAAGTCACTGTCTCTTGCGGGACATCATCACGATTTCTGCGGCTACAAGCGCTATTTCGAAAGGTAACATCGCAGTTTTTCAGCTAACATATATGGTAAAATCACGAAAATCTGTTGGGTACAAAACACATCACCATCAGATTTTTGATCACCATCATGTTGCTTTTCTCATCACCATCGTTTTCCTTCAAACCGCCGCCCGTTCGCCCGATCCCGCCGATCCCGCCTCAAAGTTGCTGAAGTTCACCCCGTGCTGCGAGACGATGCGCTGCACGGTCTGGTGGCTCCAAACACCCCAGGTACATTTGCAGGGTAAATTTGGGTAATTCAATATATAATTATATAGAACTATATAGAGGTAAATCTGGGTAAATTGGGGAAGTAAATAGATAAATATATATATATACATAGAAATATGTTCATTTATAATATTTATATATAGAATTATCTGATAGAGGTAAAATGACCCATTTAGCCTGCAAAAGTGGCTATCATTTACCTAGAATGAGGTGGAGCAACCCTGAATATCATGGGAACATTATGAAACCATATGTGTTTGGTGATTTGAACATTGAACATAGAGATTTAACGGGGAAGAAACATCGGAATATTTTCCATGAAAAAAAATGATGAACTATAGGAGTTAACCAAGAATAATGGGATTCACCGCTTGTAGTTGCCCATTTTTGGGGTAACTTGACCAGAAAAATCTTGGTAATTTCCTGGGAATACTGGACATATCACGGGAATACAGTAAGATTTGAGCATCCAATGAATGGGAATAAGTTTCAATGGTAGAATCTAACCGGAATATCATAGGAATATGGATGACATCCATATCATATAAAGAGAATTTAAGCATCAACAGTAGGATTCACCAATTATAATGTCCATTTTTTGGTAGAACTTGTAGTGAAACAAGTAACACAAATGGTAATCTGACAATGAAAAATATGGAGTTAAGAGTAATATCATGGGAAAAAATGCCAACAATATGAGATTGGTGTGTCTGCACAGGGGGTATAACGGTATAACCCAAAAAGTCTTATCTAATTGGGAAAATGATGATAATCAGTGGATGGAATGGGGTATCCAATTTTCAAACAATTCCTTCTTGTAAGTTTCCTATATGGTTGGTTCCATCATGTCATGTCCCATTAAATTCCATTATGATGTCCAAAAAGTCCTTTTTTCAATCCGGTAAATGTTGCAAACAATTCCACGTATATATACTGTACGTATACTGTGTAAATACAATAATAATACATATATAATCATATATATATATACACTATATATATACATACACATCTTATCTGCATGTCTCCCTAGACTTCCATTCCCACCTCCTCTCAGAACGTAGGTAGGTTGGCAGATTAAATGATATCTCTATGTATATATAGATACACACACTGTATATATATATACACATATATATATAGAGTAACCAAAAGGGACAGAAAAGTCAATCTCCACTATTTAATGCTTCTTTTCTATCATTTCTATCTTGGGAATGGGGGTTTGCTATCTATAAACTGACTCACCTGATAGGGAAAACACACATAAAACATCATAAAACATTGATCAGAAAAAAACAAAGATACGAAATACTAAAACAGTTACCCTCTGGTAAACGTTTACAGAACCATGGAAAGATCCACCTTTTTTAATGGGTAAATCCACTATAAATGGCCATTTTCAATAGCTATGTTTGTTTACCAGAGGGTAACATTGTTCATGGTTGACTTTCACCATGTCAGAAGCAGTGTAGAGAATCAACAAACATCTCATTTTGCAACACATGTTTTACGGGTAACAAAAATGTACCTCTCAGCTGAGGATGGCGTGAACCTATTCATTATTGCTGGTTGAATATGGCGAATTTCCGCTATCCAACAAAATCCAGTGTTTTTTTGGGTTCGGTTCTGGATAGATTATAGTAGTTCAACAAACTGCAAAAAGATAATAACGCAATTTTGGGGATAGTCTTCCATACTATCCTTCCAGTGACGTCACGACGTGAGGTCGTTATACTTTATCCAGATGGATGTCTAAAGAAATGGTGAATTGTCCATATCTATTTCAATTTGCTGGATGATAATTCCCAAATCAGATATGTGGGATAATTCCCTTGTTCAATTATCGTGATGTCGGCTGGTGAGGCCGCTATCATTTTCCGGGGTATATCAGCTGTATATCCCAGATGCTCCATGTATGGTATATTTACCAACATTTACATATGTAGGTTTTTATATACCATACATGGAGCATCTGGGTAGATCTTTATGACTGATTTCACATGGTGGTACAAGAATCACCGACATGAGACATACCCTCTGGTAAACATACAAAGAACTATGGAAAGATCCACCATTTTACAGCTGGGTAAATCCACTATTTCTACAATGTGGGGCCCCCAAGATAGCTAAGTTGGTTTATAACTCCAATAACTATGGTTTATGGTACTTATAACTATAGTATTCATGGGGTTTATAAACCAACTTATAACTGGGGGGCCCCACATTGTATGGCCATTTTCAATAGCTATTTTGACATAACCAGAGGGTACGTTGGAAAATCACGACAACATGGGCCAATCCAATGCAACATTTGCTGTGTCCCACAGTTGTTTTAGCTGCTACAAATAACCATGGTGGTGTTTGTTCATGTTCTATCTCATGTTTTATATCATGATTTGTTGAAAATATGTTACTTCAAGTTTTTCATGTTTATTTGATTGCATATTTCATGTTAGTTCATAATGTTCAATGTTTTTTTCCATCACCATGCCATACACCCTAGTTATATTCATGTTGAATCAACTTAGCAATAAACCAACTTAAGTTGCGATTCCGTTCACTGGGCCCCAGTAGGAACGTATCAGAAAATCTACAACTGCCAGACTTGGTCAAGGCGCAGATCAATGCAGGATTACTAATCCGGTACAAACATTGGCCAACCTTTGATATACAAAATAGGGAAGCCAGCTCTTTTGTAGCAGCATCGCCATCAGTAGCCGCATTTACGATGAAGTTGTAGTTTTTTTTTTAAAGTTCCATTAATGGTTATGATATCCCATTATACCCATTAATTATAGTTAATGGATTTGTAAACCAACCATCACTGGCATCACTGGGCTGGTTTCACTGAGAATTTGGCGCCTTTTTGCCCCACATGACTTTGAGATGATTATCCACAGAGTTCACGGCCACATCAAACCTGAGAGTGGGATCCGCTGGGAAATCGGGAGGGATTGCACATGCACAACTCGGATTTCTGGTGGACCAGCTGGATGAAACTGGGAGGGACCTACCCTGCACAGATTCACCCAGTTTCATGCGTTTTTGATGTGTATGTCCAGGTTCGTTGATTCTTGATGGTTAACATCCCATGTTTATTTGTTCCCTAGCTCATTACTCACTGCTTTACATGGCCAATCCTGGATATTTCACAATTTATAGCACAAATTAAGTTGTACTACACTACCCATTCATTTGGTTTCGCCAGTTTCCATCTGTTTCCCAAACTTTGGAGCTGCAATGCTTCATGAGTTAGAAACACATGCTGGTTCCATCCTTATCATTTGGAGGACACTTCTTCATCTACAGTAAACATCAACATCAAGCAAGGACGAATGGTACCTATAACTTAAAACGTTAACGCGTGTAACTGTTTGATACACTCAAATATACCCCAAACAAATTTTGGCTTATATATAAGTATCTAGTATGTATATGCATATATATATATAATATGAATATATATATATATATAATATGAATATATATATAATATAATATGCAAACTAATATGTATATATATAATTATATATATATATACACCATTAGATAGGTATGGATAAAATCTGTGATAATTCATCCCCCACCCCAAGTGGTTCAGGAGTAGGGGGGTGGATCGTACATTTTTTCAAATGTATGGGGACCAGGGTGGGGGGTAACCTCTCAAAATGAGGCATGTATGAATGTCAGATGCGGGACATGTATGCTTTGCGTGGGGTACAACTGACAAGAGCCAATGGATACATAAACTTTTCCACATGTATGGAAGCATGGGGGTTCTGCAACTTAATCCAGTTGATTCTTTTTCCTGGGAAACCTTTTGGCTACATGAAGAAAAAAATAAAAACAAATGGAGATGTCGCAAAATGTCTAAATGGTTCCCGAAATGGAAGCTTAACATGTTTTAAAAAAAATGGTTCCAAATAGGTACCTTGTGAAATTAAAGGTGCTTTTAAGCCATCTACAACAACCAGTCCCTATGACTGCAGAGGTCGAGCCCGGTTTGGCCCCATGGCTGGAGGACCCCAGGGCTTAATACTTTTTCAGCAGAGGCACATCAGAGCAGGCTCCAGTTCATAAGATTGTCCACCACAGAGAGTGATGGTCAGTGATGTACCCTCTGGTAATTTGTTACATAGCTATGGAAAATCACCATTTTTCATGGGAAAATCCACTATAAATGGTCATTTTCAATAGCTATGTTAAATTACCAGAGGGTACATTTTTTTAAATAAATATTGATTTACAAGACAGAACATGCCATTGAAATATGCTGAAATGTATGCTTTGCAGGGGGTACCAAGGAATCCCTTAGCAAGATGTATAAAATCCATTTGCCAAAAATGATATGCTTTTTGTCTACCCAAGCCCCCTAAAATACTTTTTTCCAAAGAAGGGTATTCCCCAGAAAAAAAATGCTACATACCTGGGTATACCCGGGGATCCTGGAAAAACCAAGCCCGTAAAATGTATTAAACCATCGACCACCCTCCTAAAATAAAAGATCCTGTGGGGGTGGATATCCCGACCCATGGATCCTATATTTTTCAGACTCCCCTCGTCAAAAAATGTATTTTGGGGTGGTCCTGGGGAATCAATTTTGGAGGACGAGAAATGCTTTTTTGTTTTTTCCATAACCTCCCCCCTCAAACACATGTTTAGGGGTGGGTGATGATAATTCACTAAGATGAAATGTGAGGCTATTGGGGGACACCTCAATCCCCTCAAATCCGTATTGGGGGACCAACCATGGAGCTGATGACAGAGGGTCAATCATAACAAGTATCCCCTTTAGTTCAATGATGTTCCCATGAAATATCCCCATCATATATCTTTTTTAACATCATAGCCATGATTTAATAGTAGTACTTAATTCATATCCGCATTCACATCCATGAAAACTTCTATCGACATCCACTAACAAACATCCATTAACATCCATTAAAGTCTATAAATCCGGATACCCTCTGGTAAACTAACATAGCTATGGAAAATCACAATCTTTAATAGGAAAATCAACTATAAATGGACCATTTTCCATAGCTATGTTAGTTTACCAGAGGGTACTTCTAAATATCAAAGTAGTAGTTCCCATTTTGTGCCACCGTTTTTGTTCTGGTGTCTCCGAGACGCAGCTCTGGCTTCTCTTTGGCCAGCTGAAAGATGCGCAGCCGAGGAATGCTAGAAGCCTAGCCCAAGGCGGCAGAAAATCTGGAAAATCCACGAAGAATCTATCGGTTCATCCAGTTTTCATGGATCGTCAAATACCTGGAATTTACGAACAAATACATTAGAGCAATATTTATAGATGTAGTATGATGTAGGTACAGTTTAATTCAGCATTTAAAGAATTACGTCATGAATCATTAATCTGGCAATTTCAAGGGATGATCCACATGTGTTTGCGATCTTCGCAGTGTTTCAGGACGTAGGGGACGTGGTTTCTAGTGGTCGAGAGATGTTTAAACATGTTTAAACAATGTGGTGCCCGTTGTAAGTTCTTTTGAAACACCATCCAGCTATACTCTAAGTCACCAGAAAGCCTTGCCAATCTAGTTGCAAACCAACGTATCCAACGTAGTTAGGCACTACCATGTAGCATTTCACAAAACGATGTCCATTCCATCAAATGATGATTACCATTGCAAGGATCAAGCAGCCGACCCCTGCAGTTTTCTTCTGAACATCAGGGAAATCCCTCCAACAAAAACTCCAAACAACATTGGTCTCTTGTGCATCAAAGTGTGTTTTCATCACCTTGTTTGGTGTCTTTTCATCAAATTGTTTCTCATCACCAAGTTGTGTTTGTTTTTTCAAGCAGGTTTCCATTGCCAATCTGAGATGCCCTGCAAAAAAAAATGTGTCAGCTGGTTAGTAGATATGTCTATTGAAATCGTACATATTAACGGATTAAAATACTCATTGGATTGGCAAAAATTGGAAAACAAATAACCAGAAACCCACATAATTATTGTTTATGGTAAAAACCACGGTTTCCGGTTAAGATTGTCCCTTAAACCGATCCAAACACCCATCCGAGGTTGATATCTCCAATGTCTCATGACTTTCCGCTTGGCCTACGCGGCCCGAAACCCCAGAGGCATTCCACACAAGCAATTTCCAGTATGCATTGATTAACCGTAGATTGCTATATGGTTCACTGTGTTAATTCGTATAATCATCTCTTGTTGGTCATGTTCTTTTGAACAAGTTGAATTGTTGATAAACTAATGCAAATGATTATATACATATTTCATTGTCAATATACATTGAGTTGACTCTCAATTCACGATTCCAACTTTTGGGAGCTAACATTCAACGATTCATGCAATATATAATCGCTATAGCTGGCTTCGAAAAAACTAGACTTAACGCTCAACAAAAAATGTATTTACTGTCAAAGTCATGTTAAATCCTAATTAGATTTAACAGTACAAAGACAGACGTTGTATGTTATGTGTTGGCTAAAACCCAAATGGGTTGATGCGTCATGAACTGGCTATGGACCAAAGCTTGGGTACCCCATGTAACACCAAAATAATTTGTAAATGCGGGTTCATCCTACCAAAATATGGTAGTTTAATGTAGTTTATAGCTTTTGATCCATCCCCAATTCTCGAGTTAGTGGACTAACCCTCCTCAGCCTACTTCTAACTAAGCTGAACATCTCACTTTCCAAGTGGGATACATCCCAAATGTATCCAAATGTTTGATTCGTGACCTCAAGGATCTCCCATTCCAACATCCAAAGGTCTCCATACCCAGATGTTCGTGCTGAAATATTTACCCTCTGGTAAACATACAAAAAAGCTATTGAACATTGCCATAGAAATAATGGATTTACCTATTAAAAATTGTGATTTTCCATAGTTCTGTTAGTTTACCAGAGGGTACCTACATTTACCCCCAAAGTGACCCAAATGTAGAAATCCAGAAATTCCAGCACGATGGAGTATATTTCCATGTTTTTTTTACAAAATTTGCTGACATGTTTCCACAGAAAAATTGGGCCACAGCATCCACGGCACCTGATGCTTGGACACCTCATTGGGCGCCGTCAAGCTGCCGCGCCAGTAGACTTTCCGCATCTTCGAGGTCCAGGGGATGGGAACCGGCCCTGGACTGAGGAGCTCCTTGTGGAGGGCCTTCAGGTGGAACCTCCGATTTCACCGGTGCCACAGCTTGAAAAAAAGGGATCCAACATGGACCAAGCAAAGAGATTGGAAAAAAAAAACACTGGGTCATGGAAAACTCATCATGATCGATTTTCTGGTGAAATGTTGCTAGCTTCCCTTTATAAACCGATATATCGTATGATATAATATCCTATATGAATTCCTGTGATATATATATATGTGCATATAATAGCACTCCTTTTTGCTCTGAGCGATCGGTCTCTCATTAGGGTTTCCGAACAAAGGTGCCGACTGTGCCGACCCCCCATTTTTGGCGTCTTGGACGCTTTGGTCACAGGGAAGTCTGAAATCCGCTTTCGACAGATTCGACAAAGCACATGATCACATGAAAGTCTCCGTGGCTGGTCACTGCAACCTTTATGCTGCCACTGATCTCCAGCCTTTCGGGAAGGAAGAATGGCATGTGGCTGAAGGTCACCAACCTGGAGTCGCAAATCAACACGCGTATAACTCATATAACATACTAATCTATTTAAAGCACATATCCATCTCAAACATATTAAAACAATTTATAACATAATATGTTGGAATTGAGACGATCAAAATTCACAGGGCGTATCATATCTACTCTGAAGTATAGTTGACAAGAAAAGCCTGTTTGAACGATTCAAACCTAAGGTGTCTCTTGCCCACTTCTTACAGAGACTAAAAGGAAACGAAACAAATGCCTTCAGCAATTCCGTGGTGCAGCAAATACGTTATCAACGCACCTTTCTCAGCCAAGGCGCCGGTTGGGCAGTTGTAGCTCTCGATTCGCTGGCGAGTTCGCCATCGACTGTGCCACTTGTCGCTCTTCGTCCAAGACACGCCACAGGAGCGAAAGACTGTCGGGGCCGAAGATGTTGGGCAACCTGTTTCAGGGTGCGAAAATGGTGACGCCAGTGGGCAACCTGGACCTTTTTCCTAAATGGGGGATTGCGGAGGAAACATTGGTATTGAATGGTATTGAATTGATATGTATTGATATGTATTGATAGTTGATATGTCTTAGCTAAGTTGGTAAACAGTTCACACACACACATATTTACTGTTGGGGTTGATGAGATAACTAGATCGTTAGATGGAGTAACAAAAACGATTTTCGCCAACTGACTAGACACAAACCTGTGCAAACTGTTGGATGCGTGGTTGATAACCCAAGTCGGATGGGTGAAACTCAACAGGTTTATCGTTGGCACTTCTTGATTGTAACCCTTCAAAATCAGGTGATATAGTTCATTGATATAACCGTATAGGGATGTATAGGGGTTCCAAAAAAATATAGAAACGTGTTGCCAAGATGGTAAAAATCATATGTTTCCTCCATAATTTCGAGGTGTCCAACTTTTCTATTCGGGCTCCCTGCGGTACTGTCACGAACCCGTACCAGTGGGTCGACCATCCGAGTTGTATGCCGTATACCTGCCGTATACCTGGGAGGATCATCCCACTTAAATAGTGAATAAGTCCCCAAAGATCCCCAAGTTCTCTGGCTATTTATTAAGAAATGGCTAGTTATTGCCACTATAAATGGCCTATAAATGGCCTTTTTCACTACGGTTACTAACCAGGTTGCAATTCGTGGCTTGATCCTCCCAGGATGAAAACAATCCCCAAAAAGATGCCGCAGCACCAGAGATTTCCGGCGACTGTCACTTCAAGTGACTACATGATATTTACGAAGGGTATATATATATAATAGTTTCCCAACTCTTCCATCTATTTTGGGCTTACAAAACTAAAAGGTGTTTGTTCTGCCAACATCCACAGAACCAACTCGCGCAGAACTGCGGCTCTCCGAGCAACTGTCGTCCCGCCAAAGAGTGATACGGAGCAGTGGCAGCAATAACCACCTGGTGATGGGGAGAGCTGGGTCAAAAATGGCTACTACAACGATGGGATTTCAACCCCAGTTGGTGTATATATATATATGTAATATGTAAATATATATATATATATATAATGTGTATATATATATATTAAGTATATATATATACACGCACAATATATATATATATATATATATATTGTGTATATACATATATATATATGTTTTATGATGATTATATATACATAAGACCCGACATTTATAGGGAATATTTTTTCCCCCTACAACATCCAACAGGGATTCTAAAGCCCATAAGTTGGGATATATATAACTAGGCAGTACAGCTCCTCAAATAATCTAACGACCAACGTACTTTTGAAATCAGGTATTAATGTATTATTTATATATATATATATCCAATTATTTGAGTTCAAAAACTGTTGGCAAACAACTATCATGATGAACCATAATTCAAACTGTTTTGAAAAACCATAATTAACCAGGTATTAATTAACCATCCATAATTAACCATAATTAACCAGGTATTAATTAACTAATTAACTCAACAACTGTTACCAAACCACAATAAACTGGTGAAGTCCGGTGGTGAAATCACCTGCAATTTACACTTCAGAAACTACAGGATGCCCCCAGTGAAATGTTTGTTGGTTTACAGCCCCATCTAAATATAGCTATAAGTATCATACACCATTCTTATAAACCAACTTAGCTAACTATGGGGCCCCATCCTGTAGAATCCTAATTCGTTTGAATTCATATGATATGTTCATGAGTGAATCCCGCGTTTGATGCTTAAAGTTGCACTTTGACCCACTTTACCATGCATGATTGTCATGACCATTATCAGCATGTCTCTGGATAAAGTATATCACAATTCATCATCATTATGACCATCATGATATGGTAGAACAGTACAGTATAAACTATAGTACTACCACTATATTTATATTCTACATAGGGATATCCTCAACTATGATCAATAAGATTTGTTTTGGAGCTGCTTTTTGTTTTTTATGATTATCATTCAACCTGCTAGTAATGGAACTTATAAACTTAGCTAGCAAACTGAGACCCCACCTTGCAGGATATTCTCTACTTAGAATACATTGCTAATATTATCCCAAAAAAGACTTGACAACCTGAATGCGTATTAGAAGCTATTAGCAAATCCCCTGCTCAGTGGCTCACTAAGCATCACGAAAAGCTATGGATCCGATATGATCCGATTCCTGTGATCAATGGACCAAATGAGGACTGCGTGGTAACGGGATTGGGATTTAATCTTCAAAAATCCGTGTACTTTTAGCACCATCATCCCATGTATCTCTATGGCTGTTTCAAATCAAGAAAACTGGAGTTTTTTAAGATGTTTGTTTGTCTTGTTAGATCTTGTCAGATAATAGATCCATACTGTACTAGTGGTAAACTAAGATTTTGCGATGGAAAATCACCATGTTTAATGGATAAATCAACTATTTCGATTGGGCCATGTTCAATAGCGAACTGTGACATAACCAGAGGGTATACCTATCTCGCGATCGCCTGAGTATCCACATCAATCTCCAGGAAATTCTCCTTGGACTTGTCGTTGCACGGCACCGGTGGGCGCAAGCGCCACTGCCCAAGAAGTCCCAGGCTGTCCTTGAAGAAAGTCGAAAAGGACAGGGCAAGTAGGACAATTGGGTGTGTCTGAAAATAGTGTACCCCTAAACCCAATGGTTAATGATCATTATCCCTATTAAATGGCTATAATTGGGAATATACCCTATTTTCAGACAAACCCAATTGGGATTTAAGATGATTTAATTGAACATGATGAAACACAACTACAATATAAAACAACTATAATGTGACGCAACCACACAAATCCGATTCTTAAGAATCTGTTTCATACTAAGCTGGTTTATATAACGATGCTAATTATCGTTGAAAAGGTGGGGATATCTTATAGACTACTTATAGACCAATTTATCCGGGGTCCCCCCACATTACTATGGTCAATTTTGGCCCCTTAGGAAATCAACCATTCTGGCCTATTGGTTCATAAATGTTCATAACACGCTCAACGGGAAACAGGGTTTTCTGAACCATTGGATTTTGTGGCTACTCAAAAAAGTGGACAGACCCAGGGGGGTGTCTGGTTGCAGCAGAGGGGGCTAGCTATAAGTAGGGTTCTCGCCCATGTGCAGTTCTTGGTGGGTCGCTGGGTCATTGTGTGGATTGGACTTTTACGAATCACCGCCAGCGCCTTTGGAGCTACTGCTAGTGTGTCTGGGCCACAGGAAGACCACAAACGACTAGTAAGTTGGGGGCCTCCAGTGATGTTTCTGGGTCTACAAAGCCCATGAACCGTAGTTATATCCTCCATAAACCATAGTTAATCAAGTTGGAAGTCAAGTTAGCTATCGTTTGGGGGCCCAACTTTTTTTTGGATGGTGAAACATCTGCAGTTCAGGCCATCCTGGATCCTCTGACCAACACTTTGGCCAGAACTCTTTCGGTAACTCGTATGAACCTTAAGGGGAATTGGTGGCGAACCATCCCCCTGACAACCAACAATCCTCTGTCCCAAAGTCCAGAAACAAATCCAGAACATTACCGTCCCGGTTTGTGTTTTGGCAATATGATAAAATGGGGAAGGGAGGAACAGGATGGCCCCCCCCACTTATGTTTGTTGGTTTATAACCCCATCTAAATACAACTATAAGTATCATACACTATTGTAACTATACTTATAAACCAACTTAGCTAACTATGGGGCCCCATCCTGAAGGGAATATACACAAATCAATTCGTTGGCAAACTCTTCACCAATGTTTACCCAGTTCAAGAATGCCCAAAATGGGTTAAGCATTAATACCGACCAACAGGGAACCTTGCGCTAAGTCACTAGTTTGGTCAAAGCATGTTGGTCAACCTCACGCTCAAATATATATATATATACACATCTTACACAGACTAGATTCGATGTGATAACAGGTAATTGCGACAAATCATCTTCACTATGATGCAAATACATGGAGAATCATGGAAAACTCTCCTGAAACTGATATAGCACTAGGGACACTTTTGGATATTATAATATATATATATATATATTGCTAAGATTACAAACACTTGTGGACTAACAGTATCATGGACAACTATGTCCAAAATGATGGAAGGCTACCGGCCTCCTTGATTCGTTTTCTCATTGCAAACTACGGAACATCCCTTTCAAAAAAACATATAGAACAAATATGAATAAATTCTTCAGAAACATGGAACACAAGAGAACAGTCTGGACAAATACTCTCTGCACTACCAACAATTCGATGTTGGCATGAAAACAACTCCAGCTTCCATTTCAGTCTGGCAGAGAGTAAACACATGCGTAAAACCAATCAATCTGGATTGGTTTTCTTGGAACAAATGCAGGAACCCCCATTCAATTTCATGGGAAAACCATGGTTTCCGGTTAAGATTTTCCCAAGAAAACCAATTCCATATAATCCAACGATGAAATCACGACCAAATATATGTATATAAGTGTGAACAAATCCATGGTTTCCAGTTCATGATCTCATGATGGTCCTTCCTAGCTTAGTATTGGCCCTTTTATTTGGGATCCAAAAACATCCAAAAACTATGACCCACGACCTCCATTTTGGATGCTTCTTCCATGGCGGGTCCCACATCCTGCCATCCTGCGCTGTTCCAAGTGTCGGATCCCAAAGATGTCGTTGACCGCCGATCCAGGGACGCACAGCCCTCCACAAACACGCTAGCCGTTGCGGTACCACCAACCATCCACTCGTGGTCGGCGCCGTCCACTCGGCGCATGGCCAGGGACTCTTGGTCTTCCAGGTCGCGAAGGCCTACGATGTGACACTTCCTGGGAAATTTCGAGGCAACAAGAAGAGAAACATATCTGACATATATATGTATATATACATAAATAAATGTGCAATATATACATATATGTACAGATAAATATGTGTGTATATATGTATAGTATATAATATTATATATCCGTATACATTTTTAGCCCTTTTCACAGTTATAACTGGCTCAGAAAACCTCATTTAAGTGATATTTGTCAGCTTAGTTGCAGGAGTAATTTCATCCCATTTATATCTGTTCAGGATTGTTAAGGGCCATGATGTGTATATATATATAATATTATGTATATATATATAAAATTATATATAATAATATATAATATAATATATATATATATATATATTGTATATATATATATATATATGGCGGTTTGCAGCTGGGAAAATCATCGAACAAAATGGAAGGTTTTCCACTGCCATGTTTGACTACCGGATTGTATATATATATATACACATATCTGTATATACATACTTAAGGAATAGTATATCTACATCGTCTAAACAGTTGGAAAATCTGATGGTGATTCATTTTACTTGCGAAGTAGGTCATATACCCAGTTGCCACCACTTCACGTTGCAGGTGTTTAGAAAAATAAGGCCCAATCATATGCTTGAGATGAAATGTTGAATCATCTGGCTGGATTATAATATTCCACCATCGTGACAAACCCTGAAGTGAGGCCATGATTGGGGCATTCCCCTACTAATCATCGTCATATGGTAATGGTGATATCATTTTAGGTGCTTATATATCCGCCGACCCCGGCCTTTGCCAAGGCCGGGGCGGCGCCTGGGACCACCGGAGGTGTGGATCCTGTCTTTCTTGAACC
>Ga0126342_10006731_pt1 | contig 20437 bp, 20 predicted proteins | sample Cyp1metagenome_FD_92528 | JGI IMG/M metagenome (GOLD analysis project Ga0126342, IMG submission 92528) | Coral microbial communities from Lord Howe Island, Old Settlement Bay, Australia - Cyphastrea 1 metagenome | ecosystem: Host-associated > Invertebrates > Cnidaria > Coral ...
ATGGTCATCATGGTCATCATGGTCATCATGGTCATCATGGTCATCATGGTCATCATGGTCATCATGGTCATCATGGTCATCATGGTCATCATGGTCATCATGGTCATGATGGTCATGATGGTCGTGATGGTCATGATGGTCATGATAGTCATGGTCACCGCCGCCGCCGCCGCCGCCCCCACCACCACCACCACCATCATCATCATCAGCAGCACCATCATCATCATCATCATCATGATCATGATGATCACGATGGTCATGATGATCACGATGATAATGAAATACATTGCCCGATATTGCCCATGATTTTATATAATCACAAGGGGTCCCTCCACAATGCGTAAACTTGGGTCATCAAACACACTTCATGTTTTGCAGGGGTGACCCTGAACTTGGTAAGTGGTTAGCAAGTGGATACTAAGCGAACTTAATATATCCCACTTGTATGCACTTGTAAGAGGTTAGTTAGTTCACCCAGTTCTCCATATATAAAATTAAGCATTTTGTTGGTATGATATCCCCTTATGTCACTGGTGACATACCCCACCCTTCATTTCCAGTTACCTGGCAGATAGGTAACTAGCATTAACTAACCCAAAATGCCGGATGTCCTAAAGGTATGCAAGAGGAGGCCAGTTCCTAATCATTTACTATGCATTTGCTCGCTCATCATTCTCTGTCCATTTACAAGGCTTTGTGTTGGTAATACAACTGATATGGCCTTATACTTATACTATATATATACTAGTGATGCAAGTACTGGTATACCATAGGTGCGAACCAACAATCTTCATTACCCCAGTTTTGTAGATGGTGATTTCACTGCAACAGATTCAAGTCGTGGCTGTCCCAAGATGATGTTACCACTGGGAGATACTGAACTAGCCCAATCATCCAAATTTATATAGTAAGTATGATATGGAGGTTTCCTAAAATGGGCCTGCCACCAAATCATCCAAGTCATTATACAGACATATTACAGACATATTATAGACAATTTTAGTGTTGGAACCTATGGTGACTTGAGGATCCCCCATAAAAAAAACATATAGTATTATATAGTTCGAAATACCCTCACAGTTGGAATCAGAGATCATCCCATTGAAGATCGAAGATCAGTAAATTCGGATGTCGGAGCATTTGAAGTTGATCAAGCGACTAATATCACCGACATATCATTCGCCACATATGCCAAATATTCGTACCCTCTGGTTATTTAACATAGCCATGGAAAATCACCATTTTTAATAGGTAAACCATCTATAAATGGGCCATTTTCCATGGCTATGTTAAATAACCAGATGGTAATTGTATTTCTTGACTCATAGGGGTTGATAGTCCCACATTCCCACGAGATTCCCATCCCTGAATTGGATTGAGAATATGAACCAGAACCCCTATATTTGAGGGTAAAAAAATATAGGCAGCAGGTTTCCTGTAGATGTTCCCAACAAAACAAATCCATTGATCTTATTTAAATATAACTATAGTATCCCATAATCTAAGTTTTTAAAACCCATAAATATCTCATATGTGTGTTTTGCTTTATAGGCTTAACATTCCCATAGACCCATAGCCATAATTTCATATGATATAACCTTATAGATATTTTACAATATCCCATATTGTCCAATAATTTTGATATTTCCACAACTAAGACTAAATCCATCAAAAAAAACAGAAAAGAATATGTCCAGTGAAATTTCCCACAATATGTTTATTATCCCATAAAATCCATTGTTTTAAATATCCCATCGCATCCCTGCCCCAAGGAGGGCACCATCCGCAGTGCTTTAGACGCCGCGGAGCTCAGCAAGTTCTTCGATGCGCCGCTGGTGGGCAAGGCCGTGGGCTTCGAGGGCAAGGCAGGTGCCTTGGATGCCTTGGCGCAGTGGCAGGGATGTTGTTTTGGAAGCCCATTCAACAGGGGTTGGGAACTCTCCCATTTTGGGAATATTGGACATCACCTGAAAAAGTAGCCATAAAAAAGACCATATACCGGTTTTGGTTGGGTGATGTTCAATGGGGACATTTAATGACCCATGTTCAATCGCATGGTAAACAGAACATCATTTGCCATCAGTGTGGTCATAAATGTCATAACATAGGATATCCTCTGGTAATCTAACATATCGACAGTCTGTTTGTAGACGATTTTCCTATTAAAAATGAGTCCTTTTCCACAGCTATGGCACCATGTGGGGATAGTCCTCAACACGGGAGCGTACCAACCTGTAGCGTTGATGTTTAGTTTTCCCCTAAACCCAAATCCATACATTTGGACATCTCTCACTTAAGATCCGGTAAATCACACATGACAACGGAAGACTGTTTTTTGGATGTTTACTGTAACTGTAACCCATTCAATTGAAGTCAACCATGATAGTTAAGATGATAGGGATCGTTTTTACCATGTAGTTTGGTGCTATTTTGAACAGTGAAAGGGGGGGGTCCCTGAGGAAGTAATTTATGACAAAAGCTATTTATTTCAATGTTTTTCCTACTGTTGGGCATGGTGATTTCATGAATTCCTTGTTTGTCTTTCTGGGGAATGATAGAAATACGACTTCGATGCCCCAGACATGGACTGGTCGGTGGTTTGTCGAAGATCACCGATGGGTTCCAAGGTTTCATCGAAGATCTCGCCTTGAACGGATGTCTCCCCAGAGCCTTTCACAAGTGTTGTGCACAAGCGTGGCTGAGGGGAATATCATTTAAGGTTATCATGGGATGTAATGAGACAAACATACTGGGATGGATATATTATATATAAATAAATATCATTACACAACCAACACAGTGCTATTTGGATATGTCTGAAAACGGGGGCCACCCAAATTTACCGGTGGTTTTAAGAGGGAACATGATGATCAAACATAAATCGGGTCTCGGGGTAACCCACTATTGGAGAAACCAATCTATTTGCAGATTCAGCAAGTTTATCCAACACACTCATAGAGATGATGCTCAGCAACTCAGTCTGGGGTTTCATTTCCTCCAAGTAGGCTTCCACTTTGGAAAAAATGTCGTAGAGATTCCTTTTCCACATGACTTCATGAAATTGTCGCAGTGCCCAGAATCTGAGGTCTCTTAGTTGAGATCCAATGAGTCTGACAGTCTATGAGTCTGTGGGTGTTGGACAGGGTTGGACCTTGGCACCCATCAATTTTCTGGTGCCCAACTTGGTTTCTTTGATGTCACGGGTTTTTGGACGGTTCTAGCATGTTCTAGCTGATTTCAACACGATACAAGGGGTCATTGACAAGTTCAAAGAAGCAAGCAACAGGGAACCTTGGGGAACAACATTTCAGAGAGTAATTTTTACATATGTCGTGAATTTCGGCCAACTAGATCTGAGATTATTATACATAATTTACCTGGGTTTGTCCAGAAAGGGGTATACCGTACCCCATAATGGCATGATAAACCACTGGGCTGTGCCCATGTTTGAACACTCCACACCAAAAACGATGCACTAACCAGTGAAATATCCTAAAGCCTCTTGATTTACAATAATACATACCAAGTTTTGAGACTTGAACTAACCCATGACAAATCATTGTAAATCGGCTTTAAGATATTTTTCATCTATTTCTATCCCAGGTTTCAAGACTTTCAAGACATCAAAATCATCTCCTCCAAGGACTGGGTTCAACCGTGAAGCACGGTGTACCTTTCAGCCGCATCCTGCTGGTGGATGACGATCTGCTGGAGTTGGAACGGTGCAAGGCGCGTGGCATCCAGGTCTATGCTGCTCCTGAAGAGGGTGCCATGGCATCCATGGCCTAGGAAAAACCAAGGGGAGGTTACCCTCTGGGAAACGTTTACATAATCTAACATAACTATGGAAATCACCATGTTTAATAGATAAATCATGATAAATCAATGAAAATCATCTATAAAAGGGCCATTTACCATAGCTATATATAGCTATGCTAGTTTACTGAGGGGTAACCATGGTTCAACTAGCATGAAACAGGCGTTTAAAATCATATGGGGGTTTGAGAGGTGGCAAGGAATTGATGGGCATCAATTGGTAGCAACATGTTATGGAAATGTAACACGTAAACACGGGGATATTAACAAATCATGATCTTATTTGGTTGGCGGCGTTGGCGGTTATTTTTGTTAATGGCTGGATTTTCCAAGCCTAGAAATGGGATGATGAATGGTGATAACGATGCTAGCCTCCTATTTCTTGGATGGCTCAGCAACCAGAAATTTCGACGCATTTCTTCGAATATGGGATTGCAGCTTCGCTGTGGTGCTCCCATTGGATAGGTATCAATTCGGATGTTGAAAGCTGTGACATCGATGGGACAATGGGTCACCCCAGATGGATCAACTGAAAGTCACTTGGGTTCCACCAGTCGCCAGAAAACCTGTAGTTACTTTGATTTGTGTGAAGGTCCGAAAAAGATCTCAAAAAAGAGAACGTTCGTACAAAAGGCACATTTTCCAAAACGTAGATTGATCTGCTGATTCATTTTTGCCAGAAGCTCACAGTAGATGCATGTACCGGTGAATCCCCTGCACTACTCAGGTGGTCTTCAAGATGAGGATTTTGATGCCATCAGCCACTGGGATCTGAGAGAATCTCCTGTGCATGGGTAGATGAGTCGAAAAAAACATAGGCATCCAATGGAGGAAAAGATATCTATGGCTAAGGAAAAACAACATTTCAATACATTTCATGCATGCAATCTTGAGTGGATTTGAAATATAATCTTCACATCCCTTCTGATGGTTGTGTTTCTATGGCTTTGTCAATCGGGATCAGCTTGGGACAGGAGACACCGCCAACCACACACACAACACACCAGGTCCTCAAAACTAAGGTGAAGCCTTGCGCATCCCGCGCCCCCGCAGCCACCCCGTGCGCAGCGCGCTGCCCGGCGCCCTGGGCTCCGCCCGCCTGGGTTCCGCCGCAACGGCGAGCCTCGGCACGGCGTCCTGGAACGATGGGGAGCGGCGGCTGTCGCGGTGCCGCTCCGCGGTGCCGGTGGGGCAACGGGAGGTGCGGCTGCCGTCCATTGGAGGACGCTGGAATGGCAAGACGAGGCCATGGAGACTGGGGAGACTGGGGAACTGGTTAGGAACTTGGGGAGATTCATAGGAAGTATAATAACTAGTGATATACTAGTATAACATAGTATAACATAGTATAACTATTAATTATAATTTATTACATATATAATACTAATTATTCTCTATTAACCATGTTCATTTGGGTGCACAAATTAAGGATGATATCTCCAATTCATATCAATTTTTGTGGAGAACATTATGGTCAACCATGAGAATTTGGGGTATCCTGTGTTCAGGCAAACCCATATGCATTGGCCGGATTTGATGGTGTGTGTATATATATTATAATAGACACATGTCATGTATGTGTAGATATGATATAAATATATATATACATACATATACATGTATATACATGTATATATTGGCAACCTCCAAAAAGATAGAAAGGTGAAGTCTATGTAAAATCCTACTAAAACAAAGGTAGTTGACTCATTTGAGGGGGTACTGTATTACATCTACAAATGTGCATCGAGACAGTGAGGTCGGTCAGCATTTACCATCGTGCAACCACAGAGCCATCAGTGTTGATCTATTTGGAGACTGCTCAAAACCATTGGAGGGATTTAACCATGAGACATGGTCATATGGTTTCATGGGGGGGTTGGTTCATGGGGTTTCTTAAGATGGGTATTATATACCAATTAGGAGAATCTTTGGGCGGGAGCCAGGCCAACGAGAATCTTGTTCTCTGGTGATTGCACCTTGGTTTCAAGAAGAGCAACCACCAGTTACATGGTGGATTCCAGCAGCAAAAAAGGTTGGTATAAATCGGTATAAAGCCAACTATCATACTTGTAGTAGTACTAGGAATATTGATCTATGATCTATAGTTGACACTAGGAATCCTATCTGGTGATTGGCGGTTTCAGACAATTTCTTTGCTGTATTCCGGATCGTTATCCCCAACTACTAGTATATAACATTTTTCAAGGAGGTTGGAACCATTTATATACTGGATAAAATTGGTTTGGCTGATGATTTTTGGATCTTGTGGGTCTATTTTGTGTCATTTTATCAGAATGCAACTTTTGGTGCCATTGTCTCCAATTTTAGAAGGTAAGCAAATTGAAACTATTTGCATTCTCATGCGTTCATTTGAAATCATTGTGACCAGGAGAATAGCAGTTTTCTTTCACTGTGTTGTTTGTTGTTTGTCCTGTGTGTGTGTGTACGTAAGCAATATGTTTTTGTAAGCTGCATGGTTGCATCAGTTGTATGTACTGTATGCCGTTTTTGTTGTTGCTATAGGTCAGTAGCACCAACTATTCCTTCCGTGTTGTGTTTTCTTTTCACATGTTTATTGCTATGTCGTTTTAAGGATCAATTCATTTGGTTGATTATATACTACAATGTAGTCCCTACTGTCGTGTCAAATTTCTCATCGTTGTCGTTCAACTCCCTATCAATACTCTTGAACTTCCTTTTGCATTTTAATGATCTCAGCGACGAGATCTTGTTCATTTTTTTGAGTTTTACGTCCATTTACACACCATTTGACAAGCAGTGTTCAACACATTGGTTGATGATTATTTTGTCGGTTAAATTCTCCAAGTTTGAAATCACAGCATATTGAGGATTCCCATCATGAATTGGGAATACCGTTCTTAACCAACCAGGATTTCCGTGGAATGAGTTTTGGAGTAAAGCCACATTTTTTTTCCTCATATTGTTGGTCAAAAGTTCCCCAGTCAAAATCCCAGTCAATAGGAAGTTAGCAGCCACTGCTCCTTCCTGTTCTGCCAGCTTCAATGCAAGGGGATCATTCATGTTCATATATAACCGTTATTCATGCTCATATATAACCATTATATAACCATCACCAACCATGTTATTTGTAGTGGTTATCAATACATGCTAATAAATGGTAATATCAACCTGTGTTATTCATATTGTATTGGATTATTGATATGAATGGATATCACTAAGCATGCTATTCCCAATTTATGAGGGGTTTAACATGGTTTAACCATTGTTATCCCCATTAAAATCACGAAAAAAACTGCTCTCCGTGATCTTTCTGCCGAGGTTACGACTGTTTTGGCGAGGACTTCACTGCCACGAGCGAGGGCTCACGGCTGATGTCCCAAAGGCGACGGGAACGGTCCAGCCTCAGCGAATGATGGGCGCCGTGGCCGTTGCGAAACACGCCGCGTTTTGCCAAAAAACGCCGGGTAGAAACGCGTCCGTTCACCGGGGTGGGACGTTCATGGAAGCTATGGACAGTTTAGACGAGCAAATTCAGCCTAGTGACAGCCGCATAAATGTTGGTTGCTTGTTATTTCCATTACTGTCTGGGATGATCACTGATCACCCTCGGTCAATAATATAAGGTAACACTATATAATATAATATAATATGATGATAAAATATACAATATAATTATAATACAATACAATACAATGCAATACAAGACAATACAATACAATACACATGCAAGTATACATAAGTTTTCCGATTTGTTTGAATCACCAATCACAAAAGTAGCATGTGCCGTTCATTTGGTGAAATCACCATTTTAGTTGTTGGTGCAATCCCGACTTGTCGCAAAGAAACAACCCATGAATCTACCATTCAGCCTCAAAAAAATACCTAATCCAATGATGTCCAATCCCAAGAAGCAGGTGGTTGACCCCAAGGGCAACCTCCTCGAACTCACGCTCCCAGCCAGCAGTTTCACCCAACCGCAGACAGGATGCTGCGCGAGCACAGCAGTGTGATGTCTGCCAGGGGAAACGAGTGCTGGGCTTTTGGGCAAAGGGATGATGAACCTAGTTTGTTCCTGTTTGTGATGAATGATGGACATCAAGTTAACATCAGGTTTCAGGAATCTTCAGGATTTTCATCATGTAGAATGGACATCAACTTTCTTCATCAGGATTTTTGGGGCATGTTCCGGTGAGACTTCCACGATTGTTGGGCTTCCAGAGGTCAGAGATGGTCGCAGCCAAGGTGAACGGCACGTGGAGTTACCCTTGCTGGAGACTGACGGCGACAAAACGCCTATGGAGCGAGTGCCGATGGCTGCAGGGTGGCGGGAGAATTGAAGGAAACCTCTGGTAGTGTGATAACCCCGTTGCCTTCCAGTATATGATTTAACGTGGCAAATGTTGGCAATCAAAAATCAACGAAAATAACTTATAAATTACTGTAAAATTATTATATATCCCGATTGTTTTCCATTAAGAGTTGGGATTTTGAATTGATATCTTACATTACCAGAGAGGGCAACTGCACCAGTCACCAACCACAATGCCCTTCCGCCCCGTGGATGGTGACTATGGCAGTGGGTTTACCTCATTTATCCAGCTAGGATCGCCCCATCGACTGTTCATACCCAGCTATATATTGGGCTTTCATGTTGGTGATTCATGGGGAAATATCCTCCAAACACAAAGCTGAATTGCAACATATTTATTGTTTAAATATGTTTAAATGCATTTATATATATATATTATAGAGACATAGCCTGACGCAGCTGTAGATGTTAAAGATAGGGGATTTTTGCCATGTTTGGCTGCTGGAGGGCACCTAAATTCTGGAGGTACGTATCGGGTGGAAGGCCCGCGTATTGTTTATTAAGTGTCGGTATTGCGTGGTAATGTACCTACATGTTTAATCATGTTTAGGTACATGAGATTCCCGCATCTACAACGAGAATCATCCATGTCGATGGATATGACTTGATTAATCTTGATTCACTCAACTCCCAAATCCACCAGGGAACATCACACCAACATGACATGTTTGGAACATAGTAACTCCCAAAAGGATAAAAGTGTGTTTCAGGATGGTATAGGTTTTCCACGTTGTTTCCAGGTCCAACTTTTCTATCTTTTGGAACTTTTGGGGATGCCATAGGATTTTACCAATCGTAAAACCCTGTCTGCTCGGAGTTCTGGAGTTCAAACAGCCAAGATCAGTTTGTCAGTGAAAGGGAATATGACGTGTAGTCACTTTCAAATACAGAATCATATTATATATGCATATGGAATTGTATAAATAACTGCATATTATACTATGTTCTTTTCCATCCTGTCTGGAATGATTATCCCAATTGACAGTTTTTTTGATGAGTTGACGCCATGGACCAGATAATAATAACCAGGAGAATAAGCAACAAGTAAAACGCCAACACCAGTGAGTTTACATGTACTAAGTTGACTCCATCATCAACTAGTTCTAATGGAGTACCTCAGTTGCTGTCTCACGTATATATATATATATATATATTATGTGTATATATATTTTATATACATAATCATCCTGAAATAAATAGAATGGATTTTGCAAACAAAAAACACCATGGGAATACTAGACTATTAAATCTATTTCACATTCCATTTTGTATCTACTCTAGGACTCTAGGACGACTATTCATAGCCATTTGGCTAACCGGCTGACCTGTTACATTCATGCTGTCAAGAAAGCTGAGCATCATTGAAAATGGCCAGATTCTGGGGAGGTGTTGTTCTCCTCATTGGATGATCCTGCAGTGGATTTCAAGATACCCTCTGGTAAACGTTTACATAACTATGGAAAATCACCATTTTGAATGGGAAAATCCACTATTTCTATGGTCATTTTCAATAGCTATGTTAAATTACCAGAGGGTATTTGAATCACTGGAAAAAAGGAAAACAACTGTCAAACAGAGATCAGTGTAGGATTGAAATCCATGGGCTGACTAAAGAATTCGCCCCGCAGGTGGTCGGGCCATGGTTTTCCAGTGTGAAAAATCATCTAAGACGCGCAAGTTCAGACTGGTGAACCGTGAGCTATCATGATTTTGGCTTGAAATCTGAATAACTCTGCCATATCCATCAAACTGTTGGAAAAATATCGAATGATTTTTCCTTGTCTCTCTCAAGCCCAACTGTCAAATTGTGGCCCACAAAAAACCATGGAAAATTACTATAAGTGGTAGCATTCCCATGCATTCCCCACATTTCTTCCCATGATACAATTTGGCAATGATCATATGCGTAACCGACATGTTTTTTGTAATACTAATTTAGTTTTGCTTCGCCTTGGCCTTTCTGAGGTTGCACAAAACCTTCATAGGCGATAGGGGACGACCCTATACAGATACCCCATTTGTAATACCTCCGGGAGTACCTCCTGTGATCCCCATCTTGATTTTCATGTTTAGTTCATGTTTAGTTCATGTTCAGTCAACATGTTCCTCGACTTTTGCTGGTCAAATGCAGACTATTTGGATATGCATCCCAGTTACAGGACCTGTTGGTAATAACCACATCATATAATCCAGTTCATTTATTTACAGGCCCCCAGTTAGATTGATTGCTTCACCCATGGATCCTTCCAATGTTTGATGCATCTAGTTGGATTAGTGGCGTATATCTCAGTTATACATGGGGTATTTGCCATATACCATGATATACCCGACCAAGTCTTGGTCTATCTTCAAGCCCAGTTTTGTCACATTTCAATCTTTTGGTTCTTCTTTGTTTTACGTTTCAATTAACATTGTTGGTTATCTATCCAAATATAGATATGTTTCAATTATATCCCTATGAAAATCTCCCATTTAACTTCCCCATGTTTCAAACGGTCAAAGCCTAACGACAGACCAGACGTCCGCATTTGAGGTGCTCACAAGGGAACAGGACGTTGAAGATATGGGCCTGAAAGACCTAGAAGCCGCTGTCAGGAGCCTGGATTTTTTACGGTGAGAAATGGTGACTTGAACAACAACATGATCAACATGAAACATGGATATATGGGATATAATGATATAATGGGATATAATGGGATATAATGGGATATCATGGGATATCATGGGATATAATGGGATATATATATATAATGGGATATAATGGGATATAATGGGATATAATGGAAAATGATCAAAATGGTGGTATGATTGGGATATAATGAGGAAATGAGGATAAAACCGTGAACATTTGCTCCATGATCTGACCGTGAACCAGGGTTATACTTGTCAACCATGAAACAGGGTGATTTATAAATGATTTATGGTGGGTTTACAGTAATGGTTTAAGCAAACCATATAAGATCTTTCCTGGATCCTAAATAGAATCTATAATTTCGGCGATGTGATTTAGGTTTGTCTGAAAATATGGAGTATAGCAATGAACATCTTTTATGTATGATTGGACAATTAATGTTCAACCATGGGATTGTTGGGGATTTTCCTGGCTTTTCTGGCTACTTCTCATTCAAAGCCGGGGATGGCTATTTTCAGGTGTGAGGATTCCGTTTGGCAGGAACTGTCATGACCCTATTATAATCTATCATATATATATATATATATATACATGTGTCGACCAATCGTATGTATATACACATATATATACATATAATATATATATACATACGTATATTTGGTTGACTCTATATGAATCAACTAGTAGAATCCCCATGAATCGCACTGCAGGTACAGCCTTTGGTAATCAAAGATGGCAATGGGAAATCCCACATGGAGGTGTTGTGAACATCATCTACCCTCTGGTAAACGTTTACAAAAAGCTATTGAAAATGGCCATAGAAATAGTGGATTCTCCCATTAGAAATGATGATTTTCCATAGTTATGTTAGTTTACCAGAGGGTATATACACATTTTGGATTTTAATGTCCTTCTCTTTCGTGACCCATGCTCAGCCAGATCTAATGCCAGACAGTGGCTGGAAGGTCAGTGATTGCAGTAGACATTTCTCAAACATGTGGATGTTTGAACAATGGGTTATACCTCCCAAATGTCGATTTCAATGAGAAAAATACGATTAAACCCATGGATTTTTGGGGTGCCCTGTTTTCAATCAAATCCATATATCAACTAGAAGCAGGTGAATGGACTCCATGAAGAGCTGTTGAGTAGTTTTTGTTTTCTGACGAGGACAGACAATCCCCAGCTCGAAATGAACAGTGTTTGCAAGAATCTAACATGACCCTCTGGTAAACGTTTACATAACTATGGAAAATCACCGTGTTCAATGGGAAAATCCACTATTTCTATGGACATTTTCAACAGCTATGTTAAATTACCAGAGGGTATATCCCATTAATCATCATTAATCACCAATAAATCACCATTAACCATGATTAACAATATGATGTTCCATTGATCACCAATAAATCACCCAGCAATATGAATCATATGCATCCAACGACCGGGAAGGCACCACATTGCCGTTCCACCCTCCCAGGAGCGTCCAAGTGGATTTCTCCCATTTGCCTGAGGAAAAGAAGGCCGAGCAGTTCCCTGGTCTTCTTGGGCAACATGGTGCTGCAAATATGTAGTTCAATATATTTGGGGCTACGGAATGGGTATAAATGGTGGAAATGGAAGGTGTAAGTCCTGGTTCAGACTTTGTAGATTCTGGGCCTTAGAACCAACACTATGATGGGCATCATTACATCAACATTAGTATTATAGTATTTGGAACATGGTGGTAAGCCATGGAATGGAGTGGTGGACTCTATTTTTCAGAAAGTCATATGAGCCACGTTCAAAACCTTTGTTCATGTTTAGGACGGGCCCTCTTGTAAGGGTGGTGTAAGCAAAACTCTGGTGGGCGTAAGCCAGAAGAAGGTAAAACAAGATATGCGTGTACTGTAAGCAACACTTGTGCGTGCGTGAGCAAAACCTAAGCAATGGAGTAAGTAGTTCCTAATTTGGTGCCAGGATAGAAGACATATGAATGTGGCGCATTATGACGTGAAACGTACCATTATATAATCAGATGCAATCAGATACCTTTCCATATTACAGTACATGGTCAACATCCCGTTCTTGCTTGTTCATGTCCACTTTTTTTGGTAAACGGTGGGCAATTAACACTCCCGTGGAGGGAATTGGGTCAGATTGATTCTAGGGTAGGGGAGACAGTGCACCAGTCCTTACTTGGATTGATTCAGCCATGTTACAGATAAATCGATATACTATTGTATAAGAATCTCCATCGGCTCATATAAGTTTGGCCGGCAAGCCCAACCAACCCTCCGTTCCGGTATTTTTCAAAGAATGTACAAAGTGAATGACGGCGGTAGGATGTGTAAAAAACCGCTGAGTCTGAGCTACAGGCTACATGAAATCGGAAGGATTGGCAGTTTCAAGGGTGTGATGTTTATGAATATAATTTTAAGATATGTTTTATCATGAATATATTTCACTAGGAACGTGTACCAATTGACCTGCATATCAACTTGATAACATAAACAACAAAGGTGTTTGAATCCCTCATTTTGGTTTGTGCGAATCAATCCTAGGGACGATAGAAGAGAGGCGATTTGACTCATATCCAAATCCACATTTTTGATACTTCATATGTGCTCATCAAGTTTCATGAAAACCCAATTTATCCCTTGTTGGTGTGAACAGCCCGATTGATAACAGCACACATTTTGGGGTAAACAGCATTTTTTGAGGGGTGCAGTTCCAGTTGTAAATGTATATATATATATGCATAAACATATGCAACCATTATTGTAGGGCTTATATCCCAATCTATGGTCAGTTTGAACCGTTGTTATACTATATCCATTTATACTAGTAACACTTTTATAACACTTTTATACCATTTTATAACCTCAACTGCACACTCAATTTACTTGGAATTGTTTTTTTCCATGACCATTTATAACTATATAACCAGTAAATCCAATTTCATTTTAAATACCATTTACATATAACATAGTAAATAACCATTAAACCCACCATTTATGTTTAAAACCATGAAATCCAATGAATGCCATTTGACCACAGATATGGTTAATTGAATGGTTCATGGTTAAAATCATTAATGGTTAAAATCATTATATAACGATTAAACCATGGTTATATGGTTATATGGTTTGTTAAATTGGTTAGTTATTATGTTTAAAACCATTAAATCCCATCATATAACCATTAAACATATGGTGACATTCCCATTAGATCCCATTAAAATTCCCATTAATTTCCACGTGAAATCATGGTTAAAATCATTATATAACGATTAAACCACCATTTCACCAATCATTTAGATGGCTAAAAATATGGTGATCTAATGGGATTATATAACCATTCAATCCCATTAGATCACCATATTTTTGTTGGTTTCCATTGAATCCCCAGATTCGCAGGAACTCGCCGCGGAAGATCGCTTGATCGACAGCAAAACGGTGGAGGCCGAATATGCCGAGCAGGTGACCGAACTCACCAGGCACGGCCAAAAACTGGAGCGATTTTTTGGAAAAAAAACATGGAACAGGGAGTAAAAAGAAGGATTTACCATGATTTAAGCATCAAAAATTAGGATTTGACCAGCAAAAATATGCAAACATGAGGATTTAATCATGAAGAATTGGGATTCAACCGGCAAAAAATTGGAATTCACTTGATTTTACCATCAGAACATGTGATTTAACCACGGAAAATTAGACTATCTCGGTCCAGCTTGGATTTCAGCTGCCACGTATCAAAGAAATGAATGCCTGGCAACAACACGACTTTGTCCTAGCATAGGCAACAGTCATTGCCGTCTGTCCTCGTTGCAATCCTAAGAAATTCACCACTTGAGATTTAACCAGAAAAAATAAGGATTTAGCCATCCAACAATTTCATTTTACCACCAAAAAGGGTGATTCAACCATAAAGAAATATTGCTTTACGCGGCACACATTTGGATTTAACTAGCAAACATGAAGGTTTAGGCAGCTAAATTGAGGTGTTTGTTACGCAGCAAAAATTGGGCTTGAAGGAAAACAAACCTGGGGGTTTGACAAAAATGGAGTTGACATACAAATAGATTCGAGCAACAAGGTGCGTGGTGTCCCCAGATATGTTCACATGGTGTGAACCTCCTATCCGCACAAGGATGGTTACCCAATTTTTGGGATTCACCGTTTTTTTTTCGGGCCATGAACAGTTGGTCAAATAGTGTTACGGTAAAATGGGCAAAATCGTGGGTACACATCATCTGTTGGCGATAAAGTGCGATAACCCCATTGAATTCCTGGCGAATTGTAATCCAAGTTCCGGACCTTATGTTCTTATTTGGTATGACATGACTCCAATCCTTATCTCTATAGCCCAAGTATGTCCACTGACCACTGGGAATGTACTTGGTATTGTTGGCCATATCATTATCCATTTCACGCCACGAACCCTTGTGATAGGTTCTACGTAGTGTATCTCCTTTTCATGGTGATAGAGATCTCCCTCATTCCATACTCAGCATCCAACGGCTGCATCCTGCTATCATGTGCCTAGCTTGGTACAATCTCACTGTACTGTATACCAACTTTCGCTATGAATGATAATGGGGGTTATTAACCACTCTTGAAGTCTCTCACAAGGTTTTATCAAGGTTTACTTTGATGGTTCTAAATTCTAAATTATAAATCCTTAAGATCAGCTTTAGGGTGGCATGAAGTGTCAAACATCATCCCCATGGTCGATTTCCACTGCGCCACAGGGAACTTGAGAATTTGAACCCCAACATGCAGCTGGGCATGGTCCGGCTGATGCCGTCACATCCGAATCCATGTTCGCCTGTTCACAATTTTTGTTGCTTAACATCACAAGTTTGTTATCCTATATCATAAGCTTTATAGTATCTTTATTAAGCATATTATATACTAAGTATTTGTTGCTAAATCCCCCCATATGTTGTTGCTTCAAGCACTATATCATGCAAGACTTGTATCCTACTGGCCACGGCCTCCAGTTCTTAGGGTTACGAAAGCAGACTTTGTGGATGATGGATCAGATCTTGATATTTTGTGCCAATTTTCATTGAAGTTAGAAGTGGCTATTTATAAATGGTAAAAACATAGATATGCTAACATGGAGAGTGGGTGATTCTTCCGCTGGAGGCATTCCTTCTCACACAATGGCTGGTCAGTGAAGATACAAGTGTCAACCATCCACGTGACAGGCCTACATCCCTTCTTCCTTGGTTGTTTTATTTAAAGTATGCTGTAATTTTCGGATGGGTCAAAACCTATTGTTATTCACTACCAGATCTGGGGAGAACATCCGTGAACCCCAGCGATTTTGCTGTGAACACAAGGGTACCAGAGTGAATTGACTCGCCATCGTGGTTTGTCTGAACATACAGTACCTCATTCCATCCATTGTTTAATCACTTGTTTTTTCCCCTGAAAAAAAAAGTCATTCATGTGGGTATTTGACACTTTCGGACCCCCTTTGTTAATTTTTCCAATGGTTTCCAAGCCCATCGACGACTTCATGGGGATGGGCGCCCAATCTCAACCGAGGCGTGCAATGGAACAGTGTGAAGTTGAAGAGTCCAAGTTGCAGGACATTAGGCGAGTGGTTGACTACCTGGGGAAGTTGACTGAAGAACCAACAAATCATGGTGATAGTTATATAAATGGGATCTCATGAATTTGATGGTATGTACTGCGGATATAATGGGATATCATCAACTATCTATACTTGGGGCTACAGTTGAGGTGATTCTTACGGGTATAACAATGGTATAACCATTGTTAAAACCTCCATAATTTGGTAATATATTATATAGTAACCCCTACAAATATGGTGAGACATCCCAGATTATAGCTGGAACTGCAGCCCCAAGATTAATTTTGGATGATCATAACTGCATGGATGGTCTTAGACCCTGGTCTTTGGATGGTTTACCCTTTGGTAATCGGTAAATCATCTACTTTCATGGGTCATTTTCCACGGCAAACTGTTGAATTACCAGAGGGAGTATATATATATATATGTTAGTTTAGACTATGTCACCTGTATATAAACTTATTAACAATTTGTATTACAGTACCTGATCAACAGCACGGATGGTTTTAATCAACAAAGACTTGCATTTGCAGTACCTCACAGATACACTGGGGTGTGAACCAACTTATGGGGACCGGGAATTTGATATTAACCAACATTGTAAAACCAATAAACATAGAATATCTGGAGAAATTCTTGGAAATGACACCAACAAATATACAGGGATATGTATGCATATGAATCACTATGTAGACACCAGTGATTGCATGGTCCATCAAAGGCATATGTAGACTCACTGGTGTTTGTATGTATTATGTATGTATGATATTGACCAAGAAATATTTGTCGAGATTGGCCTTCCACCATTGTGATCTTGGGGATGCGAGAATTTGGCGAGTGGCCTCGCAGTTATCCATCTCTGTATATATATATACATATATATATATACACATATTTGGGTATTTCATGTTATATACTGTATATATAATATATATATACATCACATACTCTGTATTGTGTATATACATATATACATATGTATATATATATATATGTATATACATATATATATATATATACAATTATTTATTATAATTATATGTATACGCATGTATAACAGTATATACGCATGAGTTCCCACGGCACGTGGGATTTCCATGCCATGGACTTTCCGAGCCAAATGAGCCCACTGGAACTTGGAGATTTAATGGGATTCATAGGGACTTCATAGGCAATATCATGGGAATATAATGGAAGGTTACCGTCTGGTTATTTAACATATATAAGTGTTGGAAAATTGGCCGTTTTATATAGTTTGATGATTTACCTATTAAGAGTGTTAATTTCCCGGAGCTATGTTACTTTACCAAAGGGCATACTATCGTATATGTGAAGTCTAAACTTTGAGAATATGTTGGAAATTATATTCTATATAAATGTTCAAAACATATTCTTGAAGTCTAATGCATGTCTTCAAACATTTAGAATTTAGAATATAAGAGTTTTGGTGACCCCAAAATCATTGATGATGTTTAAATCTTCACCACTTCAGAGATTTGATATGCCCCGAGATCAAGACCTTCCTTTATTTTGGATCACATGCACTGGGCAAAGCTTGGTCACTGTGTACGTACGTGCACATGTTAGTACAACAATCCCACAATTGTTTTACCCAAAAGAATTGTAGAACCCCTTTATTTCATGAGGAAAACGGTACATTTTGCCTTTCAGGTTCTCCTCACCCCGAAATTTGGTGTTCCAGGCAGCAAGCAGATGTGGCCAGCATCGAAAGTCAACGAATTCTGCGAGAGTTCGAAGCTGTTAAGGCGGAGAGTGTTGAGGTTAACTTACGACATGGAACGAAATGAGCACAAATAGGATATTTCATGATATTTCCATATGCTCCATGTATGGAATGTGTGGAATATTTACCAACCTTGGGGGTCATGTTTGTAAATATTCCATACAAGGAGCATATGTGTATGTATATATATATATACATCATATGAACATACACAGATATATATATATATACATACCCATGTTCCATCAGTTCCTTGATGAGATCGGAAATTGCACAAATCACTTGGAATGGTCTGCTATAGAGATAGAAATAGTGAGAATGTAAGAAAAACTATAAACACATATGGAAACGGGGCTGTCCGAAACAGGCCTTGACTGTACTTTGCGTGCAGGCAGGTGGTAGAATCATGACATTTATTAATTATCTGCAATAGATCCGAGATGCCTCAATGTTAGGAGGCCTGATGAAGTGATCCCAACTTTTTTGCTGGTTGCTGGTTTGCAATCATTGAAAGATTGATTCAGATATTTTGCTGTCGTGGTTTAGTTTAGGTTCTTTTCCATCGACCAGTGTGGGAATTGTGGGATAGATAGATACTGTGAAGGATCCCTCACGATTGGAACCTTTAGACGGTGTGACCTGGAATGTTGATTTGTTCAACAATTGTTGTTTCCACCATCTTCCACTGGTGTATCGATTGGACTCAATCAACAGTATGCTGTTGGCCATGTTAACCCAGAAAGTAAATCATCTCTTCATTGATTCAGAGTCTAGCGGCTTCGCGAAAATCTGCAGCGTTGTCCATTTGGATTGCTTGTTGTTTGCTAATTGCTGGTTATTTAGCAGATTTAACATCATTTAGTTTCAATTTGATGCTTAACCCCAAGCATTGGTTCTTGCGGGGTCATGGTTGATGTATGAATGACAGTATGAGATGAGCCGCTGAGCCGCAGGCGGACCGTGTGTCGCGCTTCATGAAGTGTTTCAAACATATTGAGGCTGACAGTGCACCGGGGGGGTTGGCCAGAAAGTGCTTCACAAGACCGTAATTCATCATAATTCTGGATAAATTATAACGACATCACTGCGACCACTCGAAATGATGGGTCGCAATGGTAACTATCCCAGACTAGCCTTATTTCAGATTGGTGAAATAGATTGAAATAGTACAATTTATCCTGATAATTGTATGCATACAGAGAAAGCATAGGAACTCGAAACAAGTTTTGAAATCATCCTAGATTGGAATATAATTCAGGAATCATGATATGGGGGGGTTACCCCAAAATAGTGATAAGTAGATAGTGACAAGTTACTATGCAAGATGGTACCCGCCTATAAAAAGTCCGCAGCTGTGGGTAAAACAATAGTAAACCACCCATTTGGGAATGGTAAACATACCACCTATTTATGGTGATGACTGGGGGATGCTGTTTATTATTGTTTCACCCACAGGAAAATTGAAACATCTCTGCGCCCACAACAGTTCCATGCCAGGAAAGGATCAATCCGTACTATTCAGAGTTAACCTCCTACGACGGCTTCGCCGGTGGTTCCGCCCCTTGGGTCAGAAAAGACTACTCCGTAGGATGGAGTAGTTTACCAGCTGGGTGATGGTGGTGTTATCGTTAATTGACTTTGAGGGATGGGTTCAAATCCAAATGGCCCGGAGATTTGGCATGGCCCCATGGTTTGGAGGAATGACCAGCAATCTGTCGCATGGTTTGGCCGCAAATTGAATCATGCTCTGAGCTTAGCATTCCCAATGAGGTGCCCAATGCACAAGTTTCTTGCGGCGAGTTGTCAATTGACACGAATAGTGTTCCCATGCAGGCAAGATCATATTGACGTCCACAAAAAGATAGGAAAGACATGGAAAGACATCAAAATCTATAGACTATTAGACAATCAGAATAGCTGAATAGCAGGGAATAGTTTCACACCAGGCAGTCGTCTATGTCTGTTTGCATTCACGGTTTTTCTTGAGGCCTACTTAGACCTGGACGATCCAGAGGTTCGTCTCCGGCGGTTTCGTGTCGCAGTGGGCAGTTGGCCGAAAATATCCGAATTATGGTCGGTTTATTGGCTATTTACTGTATCGGATATAGTGAGATATTTATGGGATATTAATGGATTTCAATGGGAATTGGGGTTATAGCGGATAAACATGGAATATAATGGGGATAGATGGCATATGACTGAGTTTGTCTGAACATAGGGTACCCCAAAAGTCATGTTCCCCAATCATTGAGGGGCCATTGAAGGGGTATATACTCCATAGATACCCTCTGGTAATTTAACATAGCTA
>Ga0126342_10006732_pt1 | contig 20437 bp, 19 predicted proteins | sample Cyp1metagenome_FD_92528 | JGI IMG/M metagenome (GOLD analysis project Ga0126342, IMG submission 92528) | Coral microbial communities from Lord Howe Island, Old Settlement Bay, Australia - Cyphastrea 1 metagenome | ecosystem: Host-associated > Invertebrates > Cnidaria > Coral ...
ATGGTATGTAATGGTATGTAATGGTATGTAATGGTATGTAATGGTATGTAATGGTATGTAATGGTATGTAATGGTATGTAATGGTATGTAATGGTATGTAATGTAATGTAATGTAATGTAATGTTATGTAATGTTATGTTATGGTATGTATGTATGTATGTATATGTATAATTGTATACACATTGGTGGCGAACTCCGCCATTTTCACGGACCACTCCCAGAGCTGTTTGGTTCCCCAGGCAGAAGCGATGCACGATGTGCCAAAGGAGAAACCCAAGAAGGCCACTGCGCCCTGGCCCAGTGATGGAGGGATTTTCGTAAGATGTGATGTTACATCCCCTATCAATATTGGGTTCTTCATGCTAGGAGTGATATGGATTTTCTATGGTTTGACGTGCTTTATTAATTAGGTATGATCATGGGAAACTCATGTTCAAAAGTCTGGTTGATGATTATAGTCACTCAACGGGACGGTTGAAGCATCAAAATATGGGGATATAAGTTATATTGGGGATTGTCACAATCCAGGGGAATCCCTATTAACCAGGCTTTAAGATCTTTGAATCTTACACTGGACCTTGGAAATGAGGGACATGGTGTGAAATAGTCACTAATCTTTGGTGATTTTTTTTTAGTGTTTGAATCTGACTTTAATAGTTAAGGCCCAGTGGTGAAAATCTGAGTGATACACTGGAATTTACCCTCTGGTAATTTAACATAACTATGGAAAATCACCATTTCTAATGGGAAAATCCACTATAAATGGTACTTTTCAATAGCTATGTTAAATTACCAGAGGGTAGAGTTTCAACCTGGACACGGGATTGATTGTGTGAAGAATGGTTAAATCATCACCTTTTGGCGATGGTTACCCCGACATTCAGATGATCTGTGAGGGGAAGTTCGAACGTTGGAAAACCAGAAGAAACTCAGGGCAAAGGTAGAAACACTTAGTGAAACTGAGGGCAAAAGACCCTGGCAGTGGATTTGATGATTCTGAATCGGTGAACATCAAAACAGTCATTGGGTGGTTCCGTTGCTTGGGTAAGCCTTGGTCTATGGATCAGGTGGGTCAACTGTTCGCCATGAATTGGGTGAAGGCTGGATGAGACCCAGCAAACCCCGTTTCGAGGCCGCTGAAGGAAGCAAGAAAGGCCGCAGGGACGATGTGGGACCCGTGGCACATGGCACATGGTGATGGATCAAAATTATGAACATTTGGGATTGAGATGGATTGTGCCAACTATGTACATTGTTTGAAGACCAAGAATTGCGATTGAAACAATGGCATATAATGGCATTAATAATGGCATTGAGACAACAACAACTCGGGATATCACCACTTTTATGTGGAGATTTTGCCAATAAGAATTGGCAGCAGCCATCGTGACCTCCAAAAATCATCACTGCTCCTCCCATGGGCCCATGCATGTGGTGAGGCAAGGGCAAGGGCAAGGGCAAAGGCAAGGGCAAGGATGGTGAGGCCATGGGTGGAGCATGGTCCGTTGAAGACTATCCAACACATTCCAAAACTAGGCATTCTTTTTGCGTGTAAACATGGCTTGATCCCAAAAACATAAATGTTATATTAATTTGGTGGCAGCCAGATGAGGTATCTCCAAATATTTGGGGACGCCTGAAATCCGATTGGCAGGTGAGATTTCTGGTGTTGACGATATCCCCAACTTGTGACTTACTCATTCATTTTCATGGATCTCAGATATCTCAGTTTCTGTTGGTCAAATTCCAATTCTTTCTTTATGACTGTTGGTTGCATCCCAATCGTTGGTGAGTTCCACATTTTTGTTGGTGAAAAGCCACTTTTTTTTCTCCCCACTCCAGGAGCCCATGATGAGCCGCGCCGAGTTCTTTGCTGCCAGCCCTGTCATCAACTGTGCCAGAGGGCCTGGAGATTTGGGTGAACAGTGGCCATTGAAACCCGTTGAACATATGGATGTAGCCAGCAGTCACTAACAAACAATTGGAATTCCAACAATTGCGATTCAACAAACAAGTGTTTGACTGAAGCCATAGACTGAAGACATTTTGTTTTCTCGTCATTGGTTGGTCTCGAAATCCGCTGGTTGTTATCATCATTGGTTTATGGTATGTGGATGTTTATTGGATGTTTATGGTGAAGAATGTGAAGACTGTTGATGATCATTGTCCCTCTCAAACTTGCCTTAAAAAACACCTGGTTTTGTCAGCCCCTTTTGACAAACCCTGAGGCCTTTCAAATCCCAGGCGTTCAGGCGCTGAAGTGCTGACGCGCGGGCCTAGCCGTGCCGCACTTTTGAGATCTGCAAAAAGATGTATAGATTTTTCCGAAAAAAAAGAGAGATCTGGAAACAGATGATGGATTATAATAACATATAATAACCATTAACTATCACTTATAACATCCTAAAAAACCATTGAGTCACTTGGCTAATCTGCAGATGAAAGTCATTGAGTAATTCTTTCAGCTGCAGGCTGCCGAGAGCTCCATGGAGAATCTGGTGGCGAGGCGCTCTCCAGGGTACCTGGGATTTCCTGGTTACCCTGGGTTCCACTTACAACTGGATTATATATAACAATAGTATACAATAGTCATAAGATGTCATAAGATGTCATAAGATGTCATAAGATGTCATAAGATGTCATAAGTTATAACTCCGGTTGCTAAGATTTGCTAAGCAGTGGGGTGACACAAAACGGCTGATGAATTCCTACCAGGGGAACCATGTCAGTCAAGGTCGGCAATCTCTTCATCTCTTCAGCGGCGTATACCCTCAAGAAACTCTGCATGCCATCCCAGAATTTTAAGGTGAGTTTTGAGGGATATTCTGCAAGAATCATGAGTTTCTCATCCAAAAAAGTGAGATTTCTTTCAATTTGTCCCAAACTCCCAGTGCTTTTGCCATCCAACACTTGGGATTTCGAGTCCTTTTTCCGCATGAACGCCCCCAGCACAGCACCAGGATGTTCAAGTCGCAGGGGGTTGGCTGGTTCTCCTCCACCAAGTTTCAAGTCCCTGTGGCATCCAAGGAGGCGGATGGGATGTTGTTGACTGGGTGTAGACAGACCTCAAGGGTTGAAGGGAAAACTACACCAAAAAAAAAACTGTGATGTACACCTATAAAAAAACGTTAATTTTTCACCAATGTACACATGGAAATTAGATGAAATTAGATACCCTCTGGTAATTTGTTACATAGCTATGGAAAGATCCACCATTTTTCATGGGAAAATCCACTATAAATGGTGATTTTCCATAGCTATGTTAAATTACCAGAGGGTACTTACTAAACCAACTCATAAACCAATTTCCTGCAGAGGTCACTGTGCAAGCACAAGTGGTGATGAACGTGGCGGGCTCGAAGCATTGGGAGGACGGCGAAGGTGCAATTCAGGGAAGCCCACAGGCTTGTCATATCTTGTCATGCTAAAATTGAATATGTTGTCTTTGGATGTCTTTGGTGGATTGTGATTGTTTACTTTTTTATATTTGATGTTTTTGAATGCACATGGTCAGAGTTGGTCCGATTCTACTTGTGTTTCTTGCTGCCAGAGCATTTCAGCACCTAAGTAGCACGACTGTCGCCAGTCACATCGGATGTGTCTCTCCGCCCTTTCGGCTTCAAGCAGTTCCCATTGATTTTTCTGTGCGATTGCTGTGTTCCGCAGCGCAGGGTTTTCCGAAAGGAACTGCCCAACCGCGACCGTCGTTTCATTTCAATGGTAGTGCCTTCGTCGGCCGATGAGTATGAGGCAGGCATTGTTGCCGAGCTCAACGTTGGACCTGGTTGGACCTCTATCCACATGTTGGGTCATTTGGCAAAAGGAGTTTCGGACCCAGACATGATTCACGATTTTCTGAGCCTTGAGCTTTGGCAAATGGAGGGGAAGCTGGGACATACCTAAGTATGGTTCATATCCAGGATATCGTTGACAACCCTATTTCAACGTTCGTTGTTTGGCATGCCCGATGTTTCGTTTTGGGTCTGATTTGTTGCTGGATAAAGCCCGCGGTCATTGCTTCTGATATCTTATTTCCCATATGTTCCTGTTCGAATCTGTGTTTTTGTTGCATGACTCCAAGATTTTTGCTGGTAAAATCTTCAACTATCTCCAACTGAATCTCCCTTTTTGTTGCTCCATCACCACCAGGGGTTGCCGCCATGCAGGCGCAGTGGTGGGGTCAGGCACCTCAAGAGCAAATCTTCATCCTGGTGCTGTGCTCAGTGCTGGGTGACCATCACTGGTGGTGGGCTTTACGATCCATCACCGATGATGGTTTTTTGGCATGTTGATCAACCATGAAAGAAACGAATGGAAATGGCATGAAATGACACAAGAAGCAGAAGAAGCTACAAGAAATCATAGAAATCATGAAGAACTGGTGGGGTCAACTAATGATTCAGTGCTGATGTCAGGTGCCGGCCGACCAGTACCAGTGTGGCTATATGCCTTGGGCGCAGCAGAACTGGCCCATGACCTCCCCAGGCAGAAACATGGAGTTTTAAGGTTGACATAGATGATATCAGTAGACAGTACACACTTCTGTAATCAAGATCTTTTTTTGAAATATCTTTGTTTTCATGGGTTTTCATCATGTATTTAAGCGTCATTTTGATTTATTGTGTATCATTTAATCATTTTGTATCATGTTATCTCATGTTGCATTGCTTGGTATCTATACATCTATCCACCTATCTATCTATCTATCTATCTACCTATCTACCAATCTCCCTGTCTACCTATGTACCTATCTAATTAATCTATCTAGCTGTCGCTATTTACCTGTCTATCTACCTACCTATTGTATATACATCGCTATCTAATCTAATCTAATCTAGTTCTAATCTAATCTAATCTAATCTATCTACGTGTATATATGTGTATATTATATATTGTCCACACCCATCGATAGCACATTTGGTGTATCTGCCCATGTGAGGAGCGTGGCCCATGGATTCCATGGTTGCTCCATGTCAGCCGCAGATGCAGATGCCGCAGATGTCGCCTCAGGCGAAGCCGCTGCCATGGATATCTCCAACAGCATGGGGACAGGCATGTTGTGGGGCATTTGTAGGGTATATATGTATATGTTACGTACTATATATATAATATATATATATATAATATATATATAATATATATATATATTATATATATATACATATGTAATATATTATATATAGAAATATGTATATATATATATATATGATATATGATATATGACATACATAGCCACCTTATGACATGACATCCACTCCAATAACTAAGAATAGCCTCTGGTAATTTGAGTCATCAAACTCAATGGGCCACGGCTTCGCAGGTGCCGAAGGTTGAGCCCTCTCAAGCCGCGCCCGCGCCCGCGCCTGCGGCGCCCCTGCCGCCGCACGTGGCGCCGGCGCCTGCGGTGCCAGTGCCTGCGGTGCAGCCGATGGCCGTGAACGGCACCAAGTGGCTTGGCATGGGGCATGGGATGGGTCCCCAAGACCATGGCATTCAATAGTAAAGTGGTCCAATGGCTGGAGGGTTAGGGGGACCCATCTTTTAGGAATGGTCCATATGTATTGGGTATATGTGATATATACATGATGGGAATATAACAAACATAATATGATAGTGGCAATGTAACCATACAAATCTTCAGATTCTGGGAAAGTTGTTGGTTTGTGGGGACAATCAGCAAATAGCTGCAACACTTTGTATGTGTTAAGGTTGAAGGGTATTTTGTGACTCTCAATGATGTGGGTGGGTCACAACTATTTTCAGAACTTGTCGAGTTTTTTTTGTTTCTGCATTTCTGTGATCTTGGACCTGTCATCCATTGTCATCCATTGTGTTCTTTTTTCTGGCAGCACCTGAGTGTTAGGGTTTTGCGCCCATTTGTGTTTTCCATTTTGTCGCACGTAACGTTGTTGCAGACGGTTTTTCAGTAGTACTTTGAGAGTACAGTGTTCAACTCAGGACCAGCTGGTCTGACGAACCGATCGGTGGTGAGGTGGGCAGAGCGCAGACCGGGGCATGAGGAAATTCACATGGAAAAACGGCATTGAACAAAAAAACAGGTGTGATAGAGGGATTCCTTCAAAGGTGACGGCTGGTTCATACTGGGAACATTTCAATTTCTCCTCGTCTTTTTTTTTCGCAGCGATGATACACAACCATTAGGGTGTCTGCCGTCTTTGCATTTCCTGCACCTCTTTGGGATGGACACTCTGGCAGAGCAAGCTTGAAAGCGCGTGGAATCCAAACTTGGTCCATGTAGGAGGAACTCTTACCATGATTTGGGGTGTCCTCAATGTTTTGACCATTACATATTTGAGGCCCCAAAATACCCCCCCCACATATGAGTTGTATACAGATATACAACGATATACAATTTTCTAGATGAATCAATTACTACAATGACCTCATGACGTCACTGAAATGATGGTGAATGTCATTGGAATCATCCCATTGGCTTTAGCAAGCCAGCTATTTTCAGCTCGGTGAATTATTGCACTTCATTCAGATAAATAGTTGCAGTTTATCATACTATATGTGTATATATATATATATGTATGATCAATTATATAGATATAATGTCTATTGAAACCCAATTTCGCTGGTGTGGACACACACACACAGAATACACACTCTATACTCTATACATACATTTAGCCAGATAGATGGATGGATGGATGGATGGATGGATAGATAGATATAATGCAATCATAAACATATATATATATACATATACCAAAACAACTATCCACAAGATATCACCACACTTCCACAGTTTCGAGCCCCTAGGCAGACCTGGAGGCCCAAGAAAACATGGACGATTCCGCAGCTCAGGTGATCAAGGTCCGGAACATGACTGGGGGACTGGTCCAAAAACCAAGAAACACCAACAAAGACGCGGAGATCATGGGTAGAAAATGGGGGATATCATGATTATCTACTGATTGATATACTGATTTGTGCATCATATATATATGCCTGAAAATAGGGGAATGGCACCCCACCTTAAGTCCATGAAGATGGTGATGATACTTCAAAGTCCATCAGAACCAATCAAGTCCATGAACATCCATTCATTAGGCCCTGCGAAAAGTTCCCATCAACACCCATTTTTCCATCCAAAATCCATGAACATCGATCCCAAATCCATCAAAACTCCATCAAAAACCTATCACACATCCATTAAACCCTGCAAAATCCATCAAAACTCCATCAAAAACCTATCAAAGATCCATCAAACCCTGCAAAATCCATCAAAATTCCATCAAACATCCATCAAACCCTACAAAATTTTCCAGATTTTCCCTGGTTTTTTAGACTTTTTCAGGACCGAAATCAGCTTTTTTCGCCAGGACACCGAGACCTCCGAGCGCCGTCCCACCTCCAGCGCCGCGCGGCGCTTGCGCCGCAAGCGCGCCTCGGAGCGCCAGCGCCAGGCAGAGGTGCCAATTTTTTCGTTGTTTTTTTCGGGGGTTTTCCAATGGCTGTATCTATTGGCTAATAGATGGCTTATATTCCATATTTTCCAATGCCATATTTTTTTTTGGGGGTTTTCCAATGGCTGTAGTGATATGGCTATGGTTAATACCATATATTGGCACCTCTGGAAAACCAGATTAGCTGTAAATGGTTCCAATGGCCATATATTATGGTTCCATATGGCTATGGATCAATACCTATTAATACCATTTTGAGGTGGATGAACATCCATTTACCAGCTATTTTGGGGGTTTTCCAATCTATCCAGTGGTAGGGAGCCAAGGAGCCAGGGGTATTCATATTCCCTATTAAATGGGGAGCCAAGGAGCTACTTAGAGTTTTCCAATCACCTAATAGCAATGGCTGTAGTGATATTATGGTTCCATATGGCTAATCATCTATATGGCCTTATTTTTGCCAATTGGTATTGTTTTTCATTGGTTCCATATTGTAAAATATGGCTATAATCCTATTGGCAATAATCAATCCAATTGGCTATAATCCAATAAAGGTTCCATATGTTTTTTTTTTTTTAATCATCTATAATCCAATTGGCAATTTGGCTATTCATAAGCTGATTGGGTGTATGAAATAATTGAGTGCTATGCAATACAAAAAGCCAATTGGCTCACTAATATAGCCATTATGAAGCATCCAATTGTAAACCCAATTTTGACGCCCAAATTCTGGGGGAATCTCTGGAACAAGATCAGGAGAATCTTAATACCATTTTGGGATTTCTAGAAAAAACATGGGTGGATTTCTGGATCAATTGAGTGATTTGTTGATGACTTTGGAGCAAACTTTGGGTTTTGTTTCAACGAAATTGGTGATTTGAAGGGGATGGATGTTGGCGGCCGGATTTGAAGGCTTCATCCAAGAAAACATGGGAAGTTCGGGAAGAGATTCAGAGGTGAACGAATGCACCAGCGTGTGTAAGCAAACTTTTGTTGGGAAATCCGGGAAGGTTAGTTTTGGGAAATTGTGGAGGTGAAGATTTTGGGAAATTTTGCCAAAAGATTGGGGCTGCAGCAAAAGATCTGGCTGACATATTGCATAATGATAGTAGATAACGACGATCACTGGCAGAGATCACCAGAAATGATGGGTACTAAGACGAAGTGCCCCAAAATCACTGAACATTTCAGCTGGATGAATCATTATCATTCAGCAGTTGAACCAGCAAAAGATGAGCATTGAACACATTGAATCACCTAAACATGGAGCTTGAAGCTCAACTTGAATGGCAGAAGACGGGGATCCATTCATGCAACTTTTGTGCCAGTGCAGGCAGATCCCAATCCCTATCCCGAAGAGCTCGACATGGACCAGCTGCGCAAACGTTTGGAAACAGATCCCAACGGCGTGGCTGGACAAATGCGTGGCCATGTACCCTGGCTATCACGGCTGTACAGCGCTTGGATGGCAGGATTATTTACAGCTGGTTGGGAGGGCTTCGAACCGTTGGGGATGAACCCTGCATTATTTACAGCTGGTTTTGCGGGACAGGGACAGGATCAAAACCAATTACTGTGAGGTTCTATCTTTGCTTAAGGTGGTTTCAGTGGATTACATTGGTTGCCGACCCATGACTTGTTGACAAAAAGTCCATCCCCAAACCAGTGACATAATCCAAGGGACATAATACATAGTTACATAGCTAGTCCCCAAGGTTCAAAGCAACAATCCAACATAATCCAGAACTCCCCTGGGACTCGCTGGGTTCCTGGTTCTGACCTAGGTCTACGACTTGGCTCGGGATCCTTCTCACTGCCGCCTGTTGCAAGAGGCCCAGGGCCATGCGTCCTGAGATCTCACCAAGGATCCCCGGGAGACAATCGTGTTTTACAAGATCAACATGCACTAGGTCACTAGATATGATCACAAAATTGGATAAAGATTGGATCATCAATAAGAACCAACAGTAATTTTCATCATATTTTCCTCATATTTCATCTAAACCAATTGCCAGGTGGTACAATTTTGGCACTTTGAAACAACCAGGTGCTGGAGCGCTGTAGCAGCCGCGAGGGGCAACGCCTTGCTGAGGAGTTGCAGGCGGCCGGCGCCCATTTTTTCTGCGGAAATGTTCGGAAAGTGTTGGGAAAATGGTGAATGTGTTAGGACAATGTTGGGATAATGTTAGGATAATGTTGGGAACATGTTGGGAAATTGGGAAATCCAGATGTTAGGAAAATGCTACTTAGCCAATCAATTCAATAATGGAAACATAGAGGTGTAAACCAAAAACATTGGGGATATGATAGGCACATGATCAACACTCTGATATTTGGGTGTGTCAAAATGGGGTACACCTCCCGATTTTGACCATCTGCGGAAGGGAAAATGATGATGAACCGTGGGATTTGGAGGTTATTTTTCCACAACTATTACTGTCTATTAATGGTTATGATTAACAATAGTTAATAGCAATTATAGCAATTTTCCCAATAACTATTATAATGGTTAATTGCTGTAATTGCTATCAACTATTATTGTGTAGTATCAAGTATAGATAATTTTGTCTCCATACAATTGCTATTGATTAGCCATATATATAGTTGCTATTAGCCACAATTGGAACGTGTTGATATTTTCTTCCAGATTGATAAATGGACATTTCCTAAAATGGGTGAATACATTTTGCGGATCCCCGGAACCCCCAAATGATGCCAGGTTCCAACCGGAGTAAATGTTGCTGGACAAACCTTGCTTTGGGGGATGGGGCCTGATTTTGAGCCATTGAGCAATGGACACCATCTTCCAAGAATTGCTGTATGTAGACAAAGTCTGGGAGAATTTGATGACATTTGTGTCATTAGTTGTTATTATATGTTAATATTGTTATTATTATTGTTATTACTATGATTATAATATATATATATATATATATGTATAGTATTTTTACAGTTTGATGTGACTAATGCAACTTGATATAGGTAAGCTGCTGTGTAATATGTTAACGCTACTCACATCCAGGGCCGTGTTTGGGAGCTATCGACCTGCCCCCATGGCAACTTCGTGGCAGCTCGGCGAGATTCGCCATGTTTCACTCGGGGGGAAGCCACGGTTGTGAAGGGTGGCTGGTTGGTGAAAATCGGGAGAGTTATGAAGCTTCATGGGCTGTGAACATGTTTGGTGAAGATATATGTACATATATATATATTTACTTTATATATATATAATGTATATATATATATATATATATATGCATGTTTTATATATTTGTATAGGTTTCAATTTTTCTTTGGGGCAGGATGGGTGGTTTCTACAGTATCACTGTCATCGCCCAGCATTTCTTTGCGGATGTTCAAAGAAACAGACACGCCAAATCGCACTCTTGATGAGGAGAATGATGACAAACCGTAAGATTTTAGTGTACGCTATTTCAAGACACACCAACACATAATATGTATTTTCTCCACAGTGTTCACAACCATGATTACAATTCATAATTCAGTCCTTACATTCATATGGAGGATAGATTTGAAGAGGATATATTCCTCTCTTTTATCAGAATAATTAAACAACATCCTCATATAATCCCCTTGGACATTTCTAGAATTCGATGATGTGAACAAGATTCAAACAGACCACCTCAACATGTTTTTTTTGGTAAGAACATGGTTTTTGTCAGGACAGGCCCAGCCGTCCCCAGCCGTTAGGTGCAAAAAGTGATTTCGCACCTTTCGTGTTCTGCCAGTGAGTTCATCGCGCGCGAATTGCAGGGCTGGGCGGTGCCTGCCGCCAAGAATCGCCAAGCTTGCCGCATCTTATGCCGACTTCTGGAGCGGAATTTGTTGATTGAGCTTATGATTGATGATTTATAGGGAGACCTGGAGATTTTTGGTGGAAAACATGGGAAACATGGTAGTGCCCGAGGTGATCTTTCTTGTTTTGTTGCAATCCGAGAAAGTTTTGAGATCAGGACTCAGGACCATCAGGAACCAGGCTAGACTTGAGGAACCATGCAGCCAAACAATATCAATGATATGTGTATATAATGTATAATATAATATAATATAATATAATTATAATTATAATTATATCTATAATTAAAATTATATTTATAACATAATATGATATGATATGATATTATATAATATAATATTATATAATATAACATAATATAATATATACATAATATAATATATAATATAATAATATATACATATTATAATATATTATAATATAATATAATATAAAATAATATAATATATATAATATACATATTATAATATAATATAATAGACATATTATAATACAATATAATCTACATATTATAATATAATATAATATACATATACATATACATATACATACACATATACATATACATATACATATACATAGTAATATATATATAGTAATATATATATATATCTGTTTATGACGGCCATTGGTCCAGGAGTTTCGTGGAAGTGGTGCCACCTGGGACTTGATCGATGAATTGCTGAAGGACGTGGGCAGCCTATGCCAACACAGCTTTGCACACCATGTGATCCAGTCAGTCCTTGAGCATGGCAAGGCGGGAGCTGAAGATAGCTGAACTTGGCGAAATTTTGCAAAACTTGGAGATTGAAGGATTGAGTAGGATTGAACTGGTTGAACTAAAAATGCAGATTGAACCATGGAACTGATTACAATGTATAATCCAACAAGAATTGAGAATTGAAGCATTAGAAGTTCCAGGTTAAAACATGTTGGCGCCAAACCCCACGTTCGACCATAACCCACAAGATCTCTCGAAATCAAACATTATCTGCACCCTCCAAACACGCTACTCTCTGGCGACACAAGTAAAGACTGTAGCCTGCTGCTTTCAAACAATCCTGGTATCTGGCTGAGACATCTATAAGTTTAACAGGGACGCTTTCTACTAGGGGAATCTTCTCTTCATAAGGGATCAAATCCGCCACCCCTCTGAACATATATGTTGAATTGTTTATTAACTTCCACTTCTCTTCAAAAGGGATCAAATCCCTCACCCCCTCTGAACTTCAGTTGACTTCTGGCACGGTTCAAACGTAGGGTTTGCAGCGAACATGTTTAAACACCCGCAAGTGGACATTGAACCGCGATAAGTTGGGGATTAAGCCAACTAATCCTTGCATGGAATGTTCATCAACAAATCAACAACCATGTGGATATCACCAATATTCAATTCAACATGTATGTCTCATCATCCTCACTCTTTGTTAATCAAATGAATGTGCCAGGCTGAGCACAAGGAGCGGATCGCTGATGCCTTGCTGTTGGATGGATTCAGGCGATGCGGTGCGGTGCTGTGGGACTGGAATTTACCTGGTAGGGGGGTGCAAATCCTCCCAAGTAGGGGCACAAAAATCAACAACACATTTGTGTTCTGTTTCATGTTGCTGGGTTATGATTCCTTTGTTGCTATACATGGTTGGCAGTACTTCACTCCTAGTCAACATGCAGGCTATCTAAGATTTCTCATGATGGGGAAAGTGTGCATCCCAAATGTTGAACCCCAGAATTGCATTGTTCAATAGTGAAAACGGCCAAACTTCACACCCCATTCTTGAGCAATATACAAACAGAACACCAACCCATCAATTGGTGAAGGATGGGCATGAAATCTCGAGCTGTATCCCCCTCGACATCTCTTGCCTCCAAAGTTCCCTCTCCCAAAGGTGAAAAACTGATGTGTTCAACTAAAACAATCCAACCCAGAGCCACGTGTTGACGCATGTGCAGTCTGAAATGAACTTGAACTGACCCAGATGACCCAAGTCTACCTCCAGTGTTGGAATTGCATTGCAGGTTTGCGACCCACAAACATTCCAGCTACCTCATCGAGAAGGCGCAATGGTCCATCCCATGCCCTAAAACATGTTCCCCAGGTTCCCTAGGTTCCCTAGGTTCCATAGGTTCCCTAGCTTCCCTATTTTTTTTTTTTTTTCAGAATTGGACTAGAAGAAATTTCCCCAGGGGGGTCCCAGGTGCTGTGCTACTGCAGCGAGCGCGACCAAGAGAAGTTGATCCGCTCCCTCGGAACGATGCCCAAGCTGCTGGAGTGCCATGGCAGGGTTTAGGGCAACGGCAGGGGATTTCCTTTTCGCAACTTGACCAATTTCAAGCAGAATGCGACATTTAAGATATGTATAGTGGCTTGATGGACCATTAAGGATGGGATTTTGAGATATTTTTTTTAAGCCTGTAATTCCTTGTTGTTTGATGTGTTTTGCCTTGTGAAACAAGGGGGTGAATGGATGTGAATGGTAAAGAGGACGTCTTTCAGCTAGGTAGCATCTCGGTTAGTCATGTCCCAGCAGCCCTTATCAACATGAACTATCTACGGCGTGGGGATCCCTTGCAACCTGCCACCACATTTCAGATTTCTGACGGCTCCATCGGCAAAGTCTCGATTTGAACCCAGCACAAGCCAAATCCATGTCGCTTCATATTCCCCTTTTCTGTTGGTATATGCTGCAAATAATGCTTCTATCATCTATCCCCAAAGTATGTCAGAGACGAGCATGCCCCAATTTCTATTGCTTCACTCCCCGAGAAAAGGGCTGTTTCCGTGACATGATTTTCATTGATTTTCCCTCCAGATTTGGAGAAACTGATAAACTGCTTTCAGTGAACGTTGAGGTGTATATTTTTTCTTATTTTCATATATTTTCATTTCATATATTTCACGGGAAAACAACATCGAACAACCCCATGGTTTTCAGCATTGTTCGCCGGAGGTTGGCCAAGACGCCCTACGGTTCGTTCGTGGCCCGTGCGCTCCTTCGAGACGAACGAGTCAATTATGAGGGAGCCATGCGGCTTTTTAAGTCACTGGACCAGAAAAAATGGTGGCTTTCAGTGGAACTGTTGGGATTCCAAGTATCGAAACTTTAATTGGAGTGGTGGATTTCAAAGTCTCAAACATGGGGCTTAAAGCAATGAACACTGCAGAGCATAGGGTATATCCTGGGGGATATCATAGGGAAAAAACCAACGAGATCATTTGGCTTTCCCCAGTTCCCCTACTGGCCCAGCCGAGGCAACATCAAAAGGAGCTTGAAGAGTCCAAACACGGTCTCCGCTTTTTGTTGGAGCTGAAACTTGTGGTTTAGTTCGCTGGAGCGCCCCTTGGCAATGGGAAAATGGTTGAGATATGTTGAGATGATGTTCTTGGAAGCTGTGGATATTCTGTTAAATATCTTGCGGTTGAGATGTTGATGTTGAGACCTTCAAACTCCAGATGTTTGTGAAAGGCAATGATTGGTGACAAGGACCTTCATCTGATGGGACTGTCGTGATACCTCCAATTTGATTTCTGTCTTGCTGAGTAGCTGCCTTTTCCTTGGAGCACCCTGCCATCCCGCATCCTGAGGCTGCACGGTGCGCCCGTTGCAGTGGCTCAACTTGCCCGCCCGTTGAGGCGAAATCCTCCCCCAAAAAGGTTAGTAGTTCGGTTGAGGGGTCCTGATGTTTCCCCATTCTTGGGGGGTTTTCAACTATGGAGACATTTTATGAAGACTACATCCCAAACATGATAAGGTTCACCAACTGGTGCTTCAATGTTTGAGTTGTGCAATGGCCCCCTAAACTGGTGATGTTTCTCGGGGAAACAGCAGGATCCGTGTGATTTGGCGCCCGTTGCGGCGAAAAGAATTCAGAGTTTTCGCAGGGAGCTGGGCGCTGGTGGGACCCCGCCTGGCCCCATCATGGCGCTGCTCCGGCGAAAGGTTGTACAGATCGACTTGTTGTCCCCTGGAAAGTTGGCTGGATCTGAGGATCCCTTGTGGGAGATGGTGTTTTTTTGTTGATGTCTGAAGAGGATGTGTAGACTGACTTCAGTTTCAGACAGGCTCAGACATGATACCGATACAATGATATATATATATACACACATACATGTCATAATACACATTGATATACTGATGAGGCTGATGAGGTTTGAAAAAGCGCTGGGATGATCCCTCAAATTAGTGTATGATGTCACCGCACATCTCAGAATTTCGAGATCATCCCAGTAGCTACCTCCCTGGGTGCCTTCCGTTTTCGCGGGTTTGTTTGAACATGGGGGACCTTCAAAATCCATTGGTGAATCATCATTTATCGTCATTTTGCCCAGGGCCCAGGGGCCAGATATGCCAGATATGGATGGTAAATTCCCCAATTTTCGGACAACCCACAGGCACCCCACAGCGCCGCCACTGCGGCCATTTTGAGCACCATCACGACCAACGCCAGGGCGGGCGACGACAGGGCACCGCAAAAAACCCCAACGGAACGAATTCTCCGGGGCGGTGCCACGTCGCAAGTCGCACCTACCGCACAGTGCATGTGACAAACCGCGAGTGCATGAAGTTCGTGACAAGACAAAGCTGAGCCAAAGTTTTGCAGGTACCTGAACGTTTTTCCCAGGCTTTGGAAGAGATATTCTGGGAAGAAGTAGAGTAAATTGATCATTTGACCTCAAAACTTCAACAGGCCACAGATTTTCTGATAAAGCCAACAATCGCACCAGGCCAGGAGACCTGCTTCAGCTTACTTGGATATGGCTCAACGACTCACCCTCCAAAATGGGTCATCCTTTAGGGCTTCAGCTGGGGAGGCCTGGATGAAGTCATGACAATGCTGGAGCAGCGTCAGGCAGGGAGCTGATGATATATAGCCTCTCTGAAAGCCTCACCCTGGCTTTCCAGGACAACCCCAAAACAAATTAGGGCATTGGGGAATATAATGGAATATATTCCCTTTCCTATAAGGAAAAACCTCTTGTTCATGGGAATCATATGAAATCATGGATAGAACATGATAGAAATATATCGAGCATTGGTTGCCGTGGTGAATTCCGAGGGAGCCTTGGGGACTTCGCCCTGGAAAAACCATGAAAGATGGGACATTCACCAGCCATTGGATGCTGGGTAAAGCAACTGGTGAATGGCTATAGAATGAACTCATGCCAGCAATGGATGGTGGGATGGGATAAGCTGGAGATTTTGGCACAGAGTTCATCATGTTCATCCCGGTGTGACCATCTGCTGCCCATGGCCATATATGGCATTTGTTTGGCCATCGGGAGCATGATGACAAGAGGATTTTGGGGACAACGCCATCTATAGTCATACAGCTCTCGCGTGTTGATCGGCCCAAGTTGAGTCATCAGCCATTCAGGTCTTTCAGTGGGCCCAGTGGTCCCTTGTATAGTATGCCAAATACATCTTACTTGCCTCTTGGCATTCTTCTTCTGGTCGCAGCGACTGCGACCCGAATCACCCTAGACAAGTCTGAGCACCCGGGATTGCAGCTGCCGTCATCCGCGAAGGTGAGGGGATGGCTCGAAGGGACTCAATTCTTTCTCCTATGTTTGAGATGAAACTGATGAAACAACACTCGTCGGTTTGAGATGAAACGCAACTCTTCGATGGTTGAATAGTCACCCACTGAACAGATGAAGTGATGAAGTTTACCGGGGAAATATCAGCAGCCAGGTATCTGCCCGCGTCACTACCGATGGTGCTGTGAAATGGAGCAGCACTGGAAACGTGTCCTACAAGTCTACTGCCTGGTATCTCACAGCTGTTTCGGAGCACCTCTTGAAGTTCCAAGAAAAGCCAAACAGCGGTGCAGATCATCGACGAACGACCTTTGTGGGTTGGAACAGCCTTCTCAGTGGCATGGTGTCAAGATACCTCTTCGTGACGGACTACGATGAGGAGGGGACCCAGATTCTTTCCTGGTGCTTGATGTCTAAAGAGCCGCGAAACAAGGGCTACATCGACCCCTTTGTGGAAGTTCAGGACTGTTTGGTGGTCTTATTTTTATGTTTACATGATTTTAAATGTTTGGATCCATTTCGGATGACAAACTAATCAGATTCAATCAGAAGTAATCCCAACTCACAAATCGATTTTGGGGTCAAACCACCAAGCAGAGGAGAAGTTCATGTTGGATTCAGCTTTCAAAGGCGTTTGGTCCTGGAAAACGCCCACCATCGTCACTTCGCACAACACAAGGATGCATGGAACCATGAACACAGAGGTAGATGGCAAGAATACCATCAATGCCACTATTGTGTCAACCCGTGACGATCACCAGAGCGTCTTCACCGTTGAATACAGTGACCATGTGAAGCAAGCAATGCCAACACACAACAGCATCATCTACAGGTACATGGATGAAAGCTGTGACGAAGTGCCAAATTTTGAAGATGTACCCCAGATCTGTGTAGATGAACTGTTGGCAGTTGAATATGCGTGTGGATATGCTGAACTGCAGTCCACCAGTGGCAGTAATGCTGCCTGAATCTGCCTGACGTGCTACAAAGGCTTGACACATTGCTTTTTATGTGTGTTTCTCTCCCGTAAATGGGAGTTCAGCCTGAGAATATTGGGGTATGTAAGTTTACTTCAAAAATCAATGGGGGTTCATTCTGGTTTAGCACAGGATTGATGTCACAGGGGTTTGTTTGAAAATAGGGTGCGGTACGTCAAAATCTGATGGTCCATCATCATTTTTCTTTTTCAACAGCCACAAAAAAGGGGTATACGGTATACCCCGTATTTTAAGACGCGCCCAGAACAACTCTGAATGAGACGCGTCACAAACAAACACTCATAATAGTGCCAGAAATTATGGCATACCCCCAGTAGACCGAATTGGACTTGGAAGAAATTCGGAGTGTGATCTTTTTCGTGGTACCATGTTATACCCCCATTAGATTAATGTGACTCCCCATTAGATCCTTTTTTTGGAGATTCCCCACGATTTCCCATCAATGTGGAGAATCCGGAGGCGGGAGGCTGCAAGCCAGAGGAGGCTGCCCGGGGGTTCCCAAGAGGTGTTTCTCATGGGGAGAACAAAGGGGCTGAATGGGTTTTAATGGGTTTTAATGGGTTTTGAATGGTTTTTGAATGGGTTTTAAAACCAATCGGTTTTCCAAAGGCTTGAAACGTCAGATTTTTCGTGTCCCACACTTTCTGATATCGGACAGCTTTATTTCTCAATGAAGCCTTGAGTCACATGTCCAAATTTTCAAGAGTTGAAAGTCCAAACCCAAACTGCAAGGCACTCAGCTGATACTTTAAATCCAGTAGGGTTCACCCTCCAAAACTAGCCACCTGGTTCCCTTGTCGCCTAGGGCGTGGATTCTGTGGCACCGGAGAAGTCTGAGGTGGCAGCTACAGCAGTCGGTTTTTCACCAAGAAAACATGTCAAACCATGGGGGTTGACCCGGCTAAACCTTGGGAACTTAGGCGTTCACACAACCAACAACCAAGATAACCAAGGGGGGTGCAGCAGCTAATTGGGACGTAAACAAACAGCTCACATATTTGCCGTAAAGTTGAGGATGATAGTGATTTCACCACCAAATGATTGATTTCAACACGAGGAAAGGGGGGGTCAGTATTGAAGGCCACTGATACTCACACATTTAATTAATTATTGATGCTCTTGACCTTCAATGCCATGTATTTCACGAACCCAAAGTGAGGATACAGTCACAATGCAAAGCGCAGCCTGTGGCAGGTACATCAGGCTCTGGAACATCCAGAGACAGAAAGCGCGCAGCAAGAGGCCGATGAACCAGCATTTTGTCATCTGTTTGGTGGTATATCCCATTATCAGAGACATTCAGATATCAGATGCTTCGTTATCTCCTCATCCCTGTAGATATCCCCATGATTGCTTGTTTATACCACCATTTTTACTATAAAACCCAACCATTCACAAGGTGAAGTTGGTCCCCTGATCCCTGAAGCATTTCCAGCATCTCCTCTGCCAGGCTCCCGCTGCAGCTGCAGGGAACTCATCTGAGGCGTGGGCAGCGAGATTTTCAGATTGCAAGAGATTCCAAACAAGTGTAGTGACCCTCAAAAAGATAGAAATGCCATAGACATGTAATTTATCTTTATTTTAGTAGGCAGTTTAATATTTTGGGGGGTTACCTTATGGGGAATCATAGGAAAATGAAAGATATTGAACATATCGATTGAAGTTGGCACAGTTTAGCTGCTTAATCCTCCACTTTTGATGGTCAAAGAGTCAACCAAGACAACCTTTTGGATTTCGGCCGATTCAATTCTTGTATATATTTTGTGGTGATTCTATCAAATCCAATCCCCATCCCAATTATTTCTTGCTTTAAAAACCCATTTCCGATACATTTTTAAGGTTGTTCAGTGCAAATCCCCTCTAGGGTTGGTTAGTTTGTTAGACGCAAGCTCCAGCTCCATCTCACCTGCAGCAGGCTGACGCAGCTGCCAAGGCCGGGATGGGTTTTTACTGCCAGCGCCAGGCATCCATTTTTAGGCACAGAGAATCAAACATGGCAACGGGAAATCTCACACCATCTATAACTGGATCAGATCGATGTAAACAGGGGATTTTCGCCAAGTCAGATTGCTGGAGGGTCCCCATACCAACTGCGAGGACGCTGATGAAGCACCACCAAACGTGGAGGTGAATTGATGGGCTGTTTGGGGCAGGTCATGGGATATGGGGACTCAACAAAGAATGGCCGTTTTGTAGCAGCTGAAACTGGTCACCAACAACAACAGAGGATTTCACCAACGAAACATACGGAAAGAAACAGTAAGAAAGGGAAACTCGCATGTCAAAAATGAAAACCCCGCGAATGCCGTGAGATCGACCCCCATTTATTGGTCATCAACCATCCCAGTTATTTACCCAGCTTTGGTCCATTGAGATTTTACGCCAGGCTGCTGATAGTACGGAAGTTGGATCAAAGCTGGAGGCACAACGCGCATTTTAACTTGGATGGTGGGGTCCCCCATCACATAAGAACTCCCAAAAAAGGTGATGTCGTGGTTGTTGGTGTAAAAACCCATTGACTAATAGTTCATTGATGTTCATTATATCTACATTATACATAATTCCATAATGTATCTACCATCAATCATAGAATTCATCCGATTGCGTGTCATTCATGTCACTTGCTCCACTTGCTCCACTTGCTCCACTTGCTCCA
>Ga0126342_10006733_pt1 | contig 20436 bp, 18 predicted proteins | sample Cyp1metagenome_FD_92528 | JGI IMG/M metagenome (GOLD analysis project Ga0126342, IMG submission 92528) | Coral microbial communities from Lord Howe Island, Old Settlement Bay, Australia - Cyphastrea 1 metagenome | ecosystem: Host-associated > Invertebrates > Cnidaria > Coral ...
AAGGTGTGCTTCGGTCTTGGGATCGGTCTTCCTCCTCAACATCGTCATCTTCCTCCTCCTCAACATTCACATCATCATCTTCTTCTCATCATCATCATCATCAGCATCAGCATCAGCATCGTCATCATCACCATCATCGTCATCATCGTCATCATCATCGTCATCATCATCATCATCACCCGAACCATCACCATCATCATCATCATCATCATCCTCATCATCATCAACATCACCATCGTCATCAACAGTAACATCATCATCAACATGATAATACATTCTCCTTTTACTCCCCCCACACTGTTTGGGGTCTCTTGCCGGGATAATATAGTTTTCCTCATTGGAATCGCATGAAATAGCCATAAATGGAGGGAAAATCACCAATTTTGACCCATCCCCGGTCGTCGTGCCGGCGTTATATCTCTCGGTTTTTAAGGATCTACGACCTCATTGACGATGTCATTTTTTTGCGCCTTGGAGCGAGTGTGGAAACCAGGATGCCTGAGGGGACACATAGAAGATAGAAAAGAATGTGAAAACAATGATTTCCTTGCAATTTCGCCGACCCAGTGGTTAAGAAGAAACGTTTCGCAGCTGGGTATCTATATTCCCTGTTGAATTGGGGCCAAGGAGCTCCGAAATGTTTTCCAAACCCATGATAGCATGTGACTCTCTGTTGAATCAATCTAATGGGTTGGATCATCCAATGGTAATTACGCTGCGTCACCGTTTCAGTTTGTTGCTGAGCCATCCTGGACTGGGCTGCCATCCGCAACTAGATGGAACTCGCCCCTAGACCCTGGTTCATCACGGTTGTTACAGCCACCACAGGTGCCGGCTAGCCCCCGCGAAAAAAACTCAATGGCTGCACCCTGGAAACAATCATTCATCATTATGGTTCGCACCCAATGACCGCCAAGGATTGTTTTTCAATCCATGGTTCGCATGGATCAAGATAAGTGTCCATGTGGTATGAGCGTTGTGATTTGGAAGTGTTGCAATGCCCCATTAAATCGTGGCAATGCTAGCATTTTAAATGAGCACTGCCCAAAATGCCAAGTGGTATGGTAGATTTTAGGGTTTGTCAACCTACTTAATCCACCTGCTGATATTCATTAGGGGATGAAGAACTCACCCATGAAACGGGAACCCCTATACACTCCGATTCTTTAGAAACAAAACATGGATGATTGTCCCATGTGAATTCGTAGTTAGTTCGGCGATTTTTCAGCCAGCCATGTTTGATGACGGCGGAGTTTTTTCCCTATATATCCTCGTGTATATTCTAGCCCCATTCTGGTTGGTAGAACCCCACTATGTTCCTATTGTCAGCCATTAACCATAGATATATCTACCGTAAATTCTATTAGGTGGCCCCCCCACTTATAAGTCGGTTTATAAACCCTATTAACTACAGTTACAATTGCCACAAACCATAGATATTGGAACTATAAACTAACTTAGCGAACTAATTCCCATTAAATCTCATTAAAACACATTAAATCCCATTAATTCCCATTAATCCCTTCAAAACCTGCCATGTCTTTCTGGTATCGCCATGGCAGGTGTAAAGGCGAAGTCGTGTTCCAGGGCCCGCGGTGGGGACTTTTCAGCCACTTTGATCAGCTGGGGTTCCGCTGTCCGACGAACCACAATCCTGCGGATTTTGTGATGTTCCTCATCCACAAGGACGGAACGGAAATATCTGCAGCTTGTGGATGTAGATAGAATCAGATCTATTCAAGAAGCATGAATAAACATACACATTTTGACTTGAAATGATTACCCCAAAATGGTTCTCCAGCGGGGAAATCTTGAAGATGGCAATGGGTGATCATAGAACTGGAGGAAGATCTTGTTGGACATTTCATTGAAAATAACCCAATATTTTCCTTTTTCAGCGTGTTGGGTTTTAACACGCCGATGCCACCCATAACTATCTATAATTACGAGCACTTGTGCTATGCACGTCTTTCGGGATTGTGGGAAGCTTCATGGCTCTTTGCGAAGCCGTTGATGACCTGCGATAAATCTGTCCCCCAAAACGCTCGTCACTTTTTTGCATAAACCATTAAACACCCTAGAACGCCCCTAAATTGACCCTAAGTGAACCCTAAAGCAGCCCTAAACCCTAAAATTTTCCCTGTGATAATGTTTTTGTAGTGGAATACCTGTGAGGTGTAGCGTGCTGTGGGTAGAATTAGGAACATTCACCGTTGCCTTTTTATTGATCAATCTTGAATCAGATGGGTCCCAAACTCCCAATTCTTGAAATTAAATCACATTGAATATTAAATAATGTTGCATATATAAATACAATGTGTTATCCCTTGTTTCTAGGTTAAATCGTTAAAGCCCCGATGTTTTGTTGGTGACTCCCCCAATCATGTCAAATCATGTTGTTTACACATGTCTTGTGCCAAAGTTGCATGGTTAACCCTCCATGCTACCAGATTCTCTTTTTAGATTCCACCAGATTCTACCAAACTCTGCCAGATTATATACCCTCTAGTAATCAAACATGGTTTGCTGGAATACTCACCATTTAGATCGATGATATTCCAGCCAACAAAAAACTCCATGTAGTGGATTTTCGCCATGTCACCAGAGGCTAAATCTAAGATGTAATCCATTACTAAAGTTAGTTCATTGCCATAACCCCCACGCGTATCCCAATCGTTGAGTTCTATGGCCCCTTGGTGAACCAAAAACGCCACAGGAGGGAGATGAGGTGCTGGACCAGTTGACCGGTCGTGAACCCCAGCCGGATACCGTTGGTGGATAGCGGCGATTGACCTTCGCTTTGCATAGAAATGGTGAAAAAAAAGCACCCAGAAACATTACCAGAATTGAATAGGACATTGGTGTGCCATTTTTGAGGAGGATCTCAGTGATGGATATGTTTTGGACATAGGAATTTAGAATGATTCATAGGGATTGATGCTATGAGATTTTGAGGAATCTATAGGGATCGGACTGGTAGCCGGATTACCCTCTGGTAAACCAACATAACGGAAAATCACCACTTTGAATTGGTAAATCAACGAACTAAACGATTATGTTCAATAGCTATGTTAAATTACCAGAGGGTATGTTTTATAAACCCCATTATTTCAATATACCAGGAAAACTGAGTGACATACGTGACATACGCGTGAAATTTGCAGCAGGCTGGCCATTGGTGGCCCACCTTGCAGGGATGATGGCGAACATCAATTCTCCCCATTTTGGTGAAGCTTTGATAGGCTTAAATCCCAATGTTTCTTGGACCACCGTTTTTGATTGGGCTCCAGGCTCCCTTCGCATGTGCAGGCAATTGGCGGACCAGCACCGCGGCCAAGCAGCTGACCACCCGCATCATGCATGCAGGTCATGGCCGCAAGATGAGCTGTGGATAGTCTACAGTTATGGCCCGAAATACCAGTTATTTTGTATTTATAACCCCATAAACATGGTTTATGCGATTGATCCCGTAGAAATAACCACTTGTAATCTATAGGGGGTTGGATTAATGGTAATGTAATATGTAGATAGTCCTTGTAATTGTTCAGATATTGCCTGATAGTTGGATGTAGTAATATGAAATGTAGTGATACACTGTGATATAATCCCCAGCTAGTGCTTACTGCAGATAGTTTGGGATTCAGGGGAGTGCATAAACTGTTAATGCAGTACTAGGTAATTGTTAAGATATTGCTATGACATACTATGACCATCACTAGCAATGGAGATCAAAAAAGAACACATAATACAATGCTGGGAACAAGATGGGGGTTTCCCAAAAATTGTGAATATTGGAAATACAATCCATTCCCGGTAATATTAATTAACCCCAAAACTTGCCCCAAAAAAATGAATAGATCATAATAAATCCAATCCTAAACCAGCGTTTGTTGTGGGGCAATTCATATTATAGGGAAAGGATATAATTTAATGGGATACATACCCTCGGGTAAAGTAACATAACTATGGAAAATCTCACTTTTTTTATGGATAAATCCACTATAAATGGCAATTTTCAATAGCTCTGTTAGTTTACCAGAGGGTACATGGCTAATATGGGCTAATGGTGAATGATATATTTGGGTAAATGAAACATAGCGACCTCACCTTGACATCACCATGACAAAGATAGCGAGCTGGAAAGCATCCCCTAAATGACCTGATTTTTTCATTGCATCCCCAAATAGAATATTCCATTGCTATTCCCATGATATTCCAACTGTATTCCATCATGATACCATATGATACCCATATATATTCCAACTATCTATATATATTTATTTATTTATTTATTTATACGTTAGTGATGGTCATAGTAATGATGTCATATACCATATACCCATATATCACCATATATCATATACCCAAAAGATATTTCAACTGAAACTTCCCCCAGTTTCCCCGGTTGAACGTTCCCCGTGCCGTGACCAGGAGATCACTTCAACCCCGAAGCGGCACGGGCCGCCTCCCGGATCCTCTCCAGCGACTCCGACTCGTCCGACGCTGAGGAGGACCACTATTTCCCATGATTTCACCTATGATTTTCCTACGATTTTCCCTATGATTTCCCTATGATTTCCCTGAAAAACCATCATGGATGGCTCTACGTTTCCAGGACGAAAGCAGCTCGGGAGATGAAGGTTCCACCAAGGCGAGGAAGAAGGCTGAAATCCATCAGTTGTAGTAGTTCAATGGGGATTTTGATAGTATGTAATGATATAACCCATAGGATCCATGTATGATATATATGGTAACATTTACCATCAATATACCCCAAATGTTAGCATATATACCATACATGGATCCTATGGGTAATGGTATGTAATGATATAATGATAGTATTTTGATAGTATTTTGATACTGCTTCTGTTTAGTTTAATACGTTATAATGATATTATGGTATGTAAACATATTAAACATATTAGATATATGGGCAGAAATGATATAATGGTATGTAAAGATATGAATAAACGGCTGTAAGAGCTGCAATCCATACTGCTTCTGTTTAGTAACTAGTATGCTATAATGATACACCGGTATGTAAACATATTAAACATGTGGGCATATATAGATATATTATATGTGGTATATACATATGATCATGGTGTGTATATATATATATATATGTGCGTGTGGGTGCGTATGTATATATAAAGTATCTTATTCTTATGATACAGCAGCTATTAATTGGTATTTTGGGGGCAATCAATACACCATGGTTTGAAACCAACAGAATGATGATAAAACCAATCAGATGATTCAAATATCACAGGGAAATGATATCGGATATTGGGATATATCTGCAACGCGACGGGGGATATGATGGGGATATGAACCAATCACAATGGGAAATACAGCTGGTGTGAATATGACTATCTTTGAGTATAGGTCTTCCCAAAAACGGTACCTTGGCCAAGAAGCCCCAAAAAGCGCTTTGAAGGGACATTGGTGGATTTAATAGTCATGTGGGAACCCCAAAATTCACGTACCATTTGAGAATGATATTTCCCACCCATCTGTACATATCTATACTAATACTGGGGATGGTTTATAGTTGGGAATACTGCATTAGTCATGTAACAGTTCAATGAAACGTGATTATCAGTCATGTAACACTTAAATATACCATATCTATACTAATACTGGAGCTAGCAACTGATTGTTCCAATATTCAGGGTATAAAACGTGACTAGTTGCTAGCTCCATCAACATCGCGCTATGAAATCGAACCATTTGATGCTGGCCTGCAGGTCTCAACGGCATGCAACAGATCTTTTAGTGTTCCAACTACCCGGTAAACTAACAGTTTGCGAACTGGAAAGTGGACCATTTATTTATTTCGTTGATTTACCTATTAATAGCATGGTGATGTTCCATAGTTATGTTAGTTTTACCAGAGGGTTTAGCAGGATGGGCCAAGTGTAACCCTTCATGTTTAAACCTGGCTGGTGGTTTGGAACATTTGGGTTATTTTTCCATATATTGGGAATAGTAACCCCAACTGACGAATTCATATTTTTCAGAGGGGTAGGTATACCACCAACCAGTATAATACAGAACCGACAAGATCAATCACACTGAGGGATTCTTGGACATGGAAATGCCTTTCGTTTCGACAGGGACCAACATGCCGAATACTATTGTCCAATTCTGGATATCCTTTACCACGGTGATCAAGGGACAGACTCGAGTGTTTGTGGACCCCGACTTCAACAGGTTGGCCAGCATCATTTGTGAGGCTCACCGATGCATCAAAGCTGGTGGTTCCTTGGATCATTTGTGCATTGAAACGAGAAGTTTTGGCGCGGCAGGTGGCGATCCCCATTGGAGGCAAGGGTACCCTCTGGTAAACTAACAGTTTGCTATGGACAATGGCCATTTATTTCGTGGATTTACCTATCAAAAATGGTGATTTTCCATAGTTATGTTAGTTTACCAGAGGGTACATTGAGAAGCAGCGAAGCAGCAAAAGATCTTCTTGCATGGCTCCATGGATGAAAGACATGTTTGGACGTTCGCCAAGAAAACAACCCAAGTTTTCTCGGGTAGCAGTGACCCGTAGCTATGGTTGCAAGGTAGTGCCCCCAATTTATAAGTTGGTTTACAACCCTGTGCAGATTTATGTGCCATAAACTTTTATAACATGTTATAACCCCTAGTTAACCGCTTACAAGCCAACTTAGCTGACGAACTGGGACACCACATTGTACAGATAAGTACAGATTGGGGATGAACAAAGAAGATTCAATTCATACTTAGCAAATTGCACGCCTGGTGATACATTGGGGATTGTGTATGGTAGGTGCCTGCAATTCCGGATTATCATACCTTTAATGGGATAAACCGTGCGAAGAGAGTACCGCCTGCAAATATGTGTGCCAGAAAACAAAAGATAGCCATGAAATTGCAATATTTTAGTTCTTGTGGAAAAATAATTAAAGCTGTCTCCCTAGTACTCTAAAACCAACCCTAGGAACGATTAAAACACAAGATCTTCCAAAGTGTTCCCCACCTTTTTTCCAAGGGTGTTTCCGGGGTTTTCTCACCATTTCTAGATGGGGGTTTCCTGAACTGGGCATATCCCAAAATGGATGGTTTATTTCATGGAAAATCCGACAATCAAATGGATGAGATTAGTTATGGGTACCCCCATAACTCAGGAAACCCCCGATAAAAATCCAATGAGAACTCATGAGAAGCTATGTTTTTTGCGGGTTCACCCAGTGTCATTGGTCACCCTTCTGTTCAACGCAGGTCTTTGGGCAACCGAGGACTGGAAATTTGGTATCGGTGACAGGAAAAATTGGGATTGAACCATCAATTTTATATTTGATGGGATTTAACCTTCTGGTAAACTAACATAACTATAGAAAATCACTAGTTTGAGTAGGCAAATCAACTACAAACAATAATAAACCACCCACTTGGGAATGGTAAAGATACCACCTGTTTAATATAGAGTTAGCTATATAGTCATTATATGGTTATTAAAGAGATGTGGCTCATGGTTATTAAAACATTGCCATCATTGAAAGATGGTAATGTGGATAAAGCAACGTCATAAACCATCCATGACTGGGAATGGTAAAGATACCACCTATAAAAATGGTGATGACTGGGGGATGGTTTCTTATTGTTTACCCACATTAATGGGATTTAACCAACAGAAATTGTGATTTGCTGGGCATTCCAAAATGAGGGAACAAACATGTGATTTTAGTCATGTGGGAAACCCAAGAACATAACCTAGCATTCCGGGATGGTTTATAGCACCCATTTATGTTTATAGTGAATTTGGAGATGGTTGTTGCTTATTGGGTTTACCACATTAATGAAAAATTGTCATTTTAATGAAAATAGTGATTTAACCAATGAACAACTGGGAATGTGTGTGTGATTTATCCTTTATTGATATTTTATGTTAGCCAAGTTGGTTTACAAGTGGATTCCCCGTTGGATTTATGTTTAGGAAAGGGTTCCAGGGGATCGAAGACAATCAGATACCATCCTAGTCTTAACCATAAACCATGCCAATTAGAGATCACTGTTTTTCTTTGGCACTTTCTTTTTGGAAGGGTGAGAACCCTAAAAGAGGTAAAGATCCCAAAGAAGGGGTACGGTAAGATCCAAAAGGGTGCCTTTTTTTCAGAAAAAAATGGGTCCATGTGTTTTTTTTCGGTGTCAGTTGCGGCGGTTTTTTAATCGGTCCTGGTCCTGGTCGCCCACAACCATGGTGAAGCTGAAGAAGGTGGTGGGCTCCACTGAGTCCCATTGCCGGGAGTCACAACTTGCCGAACGGTACCCTCTGGTTATGACTGACATAGCTATTGAAAATGACCTTTAATAGTGGATTTTCCCATTAAAAATGGTGATTTTCCATAGCTATGTTAAATTACCAGAGGGTAGTAGCGGACTTCTCCTGATACGGAATTGTGTTCGGTGAATGATTGTGATTCAGCTGGTATCTGGATGGCAACGACACACATCATATCATATCATCATTGAAGTAACAATCAGCAAAGATTACACCAACCTAAAAGGCAATTTGAGCAATAACACATGGATGTTTTACATGTTCTCAATCGTTGATAGACTTCAAAAGACCGAACATGATCAACCAAATTCTTAAACAAAATGAACCAGCATTGACAAAAATCATGGCGGGGCCTTAAATCAGGTTTGGATTGGTTGTGATTTCGCCACATAGTATGGGATTATGTGCAATTAAATCAAACCAAATGATTTGTTCAGCAGATCAAGTTACAGGTTCTGGGGTCCACAGGCATGATAATATGATGTTCCGAATTCTTGGAGCGAGTCAAAATGATTATTGTTGTTTCATGAAGCAGAAGGTGGAACGCATCAATGAACTTGATATTGGCTATGTTGGTTTTCATTACACCAAATGCATGTTTTTGCTGCACTGAACCGCTGGGCAATACCAGTAATTCAACATGGCAGCTGAAAACCCAGCATTTTTAGAAGAAAAAATCCTATGATTTTCATTAAGTCTTTATCGTTTTTTCCCATTAAACCATATTGAAACCAGATTAAACTATATTAAACAATATTGCCCTCTGGTAAATTAACATAAAACAACTTCACATTTTCGATGCTAGTGGAAACTCGTCCCAACCACCATCTGGGGCCATTTGATTCCCATAAACTAACATGTGGATGGGCCGTTGCGAAATCCTCCACCACCAATTTTGGATGGTTAAACCATGTTAAACCCCAATAATGGGATGTTTACCTCCTATCAACTGCAGGATTTCGCTGGCCCATCCACAGTAGCTATGGAAAATCACCATCTTTAGTAGGTCAATCAACTATGTCTATGGGCCATTTTCAAAAGCTATGTAACAAATTAGCACCAGTTCTATTTGGTTAAATTTCACATCTAAAATTCCAACTCTTAAAGTCTTTCCTGGGCAAATCCCAAAATGTTCAGACGCTAAGATCGCCATGTTCCTAGGGTTACCTATGGTCTTCCTATGGTTTTCCCATTCAAACACAATTTTCCTATTGTTTTCCAACAAGTTCATCGGGTAAATCCCATGGTTTTCCTATGGTTTTCCCATGGTACTTCCGCGCAGGAAAAAGCGGAACTGTTTTCAAGCACAGTGGGCTTTGATCCGACGCGATGGGCGGCGCATCTGGCGCGTCCCTGGACTCATTTGGTGGGGATGGAGGGTTGGGGCTGCGATCTACCTCTGTTGGTTGATGATTGGTTCCGGGATAACAAACTTCCCTTTATATATTGGGGCTTACAAGAATCCAAGAACAGGAATCCCAACCAACCAGTTTCATGACATGATAGAAAATCTGATGGCTGTGGATTTTGAACACTGCCATTAACTATAGTATACTATAGTTATATCTACCATAAATCTTCGTTATTCTAGTTATGTTCACCAACTTCGCGATTCCGAACTGGGGCACCACCGTTGTGGGAAGCCACGATTTTCATGGTGGTTTTCATGGGGATTTCAAGGAGTCATCGTGAAAAATTTAGGGTGAAAAAATGGGTGTTATTGGGATCCCTCTACTCACCCATTTATTGGGATTTATAATGGAACACCCATTTATTGGGATTTATAATGGGACATCCAATTTATTGGGATTTATAACGGGTTTTTAATTGCTGTGATGGTGAGTATCATGCCCTTTCTTAGGAAAGAACTGATTCTGGAACCAAGGACCGCGATATGGTAAACTACCAACTTGCGATAACTTGAGAGGTGAAGTTATACCATGATTTAAATGTGTTCTTGGTTTTACACCAGCTAGAAGCAGTTCCCAAATGGATGACCAAAAGTGGACTCCGGGACTCCGGGACTCTGCAATCCCAAACACAATGGCTATATAATGGGATTGGTGATATATTTATATAAGCTAATTAAGTGAATAATAATGATAATGATAATCAAAGTGATTACTTTGTAATCTCACATGAATCCAAGCTCTCCTACTTTTGATTTGGATATGGATGGAGCTAGATTCTCAAATCAATAGCTCTTGTATGACATGTTCCCAAACCATGTAAAGCAGTATAACCAACTACAATGAACAATAGCGCTCGTATTCAGAACGCCTTTGTGAACTCCAATATTGGTCACTTCGGAATTTTAAATGATCCACGCATGGTCAGGAAATGATCAGATGCAGCTAGGTCCAGATTTGAGGTGCTTCCAATAGAACTCATTGCGTTCATGAGGATCTGAAAAACACATATCATCATACCATGATGATTACATAATTTTACATCAAATTAAATTGACAATTTACTGACATACCATTCATGATGCTATTTCAACTCTCATGACGATAAAACATCGTCGCTGTAAAGGATAAGAGTTTGGTGCTCTCCGCCAACATTCAGAAGCCTGGCATCAGCAGGTCTGCCGTGGTTGTGTCGTTCACAATATGCGTGTTGCCTTTTTTGGGGGCGCTGGCATTAGAGAATGTAATGACCACCATAGACCATAGATGTCCTTTCCCCATTGGTCGGTTAATTAATAGAGGGGTTTGAACAAACCCCTTTAACAACAGGTAAATGATGATAGATGGTATACCTGACCGCCACCTATGTTTACCAAAAGCACAAAAAAATGATTCATCATAACATTTTTGATAGACATAATTAGCATGTTTTTACCATTATCAATATGATTCATGAGATAAGTTTCGCAGTGATGCCAAAGGGGATTAATCACAAATGCAAAAAAAGGGTCGTTACTCCAAGCCATTGATAGCTACAAGGGGAGTAAATTAGTCATATTTACTTCAACTGCTTGGTGGTTTGGAACATTTGGTTTATTTTTCCATTTCATATATGGGATGTCATCCCAACCCCATTGACGAACTCATATTTTTCAAGATGGGCACATTGCACCACCAACCAGTTGGAGCAACAGCCACGGGATGATCATCAGCTAAATGACTGACCAGGCTGGGTAAAAATTCATATGGATGATCCCAATTTTTTCGGTGCTTCATATATATATGCATATATATAATTAATATGGTGATAAACATCTATTTTCCATGCATGTGTTTGTAAAGTGTTGTTCCACTTGAGGAATGCTCTGTTTAATTGCTGAGAGTCCGCTGGGATGATCTTATGATTGTTTCCACTACAATTCTCCTCTGCTAATTCAAGAATATGGAAAATCATATGGAAAATCATATGGAAAATCATGGGTTTCTGATTTCTAGAAAATGATCAAGAATGTGTTCTTTAGATAATTTCTGAATTTCGCCCATGGATTTTCCATAGCTACGAAAAGGTTTCCATAGCTCTTCCATAGCTCGCCTCCCGGGTGATCCTCGAAAGAAAATTTGCCATGGATCCTGTGGTTGGTTGTTAGAAAAACTCCTCACAGTTATAGCCCTTTAAAAAAAAAAAACTTAGTTGTAACTGGTGAACATCTTCCGGAATGAGAATATGTTCTCCGGAGTTGCATCTGATGGCCAGAACTCAAGTGCCCTCTGCCAAGGAATCTCTTGGTTTCCTTGATCTACGGCTGGCTGTTCTTCGGTGCTGGCCATCAGGAACTGATCCGTTACGGAATCAATGAAACAACGGAAGGATGCTTATGGTTGGAGAGAACCATATATTACACCCCGCTAAAAATTTGGTGAATTCATGTTAAATTCCATTTATGTCCCTTGGCAACGTGATTTGGCAGTACATGTCTCAGATGAGACAGATTTCCGTTTCTAGCCTATTGGATGCCCTGAAATGCTCGACTTGTTTTTTTTGTTGGATTGCTATGTCAACCTTGGATGGGTGAGTAACCAAAATGTTGGCTATGTTAGATTGGCCATTTGTGAAGTCCCATGATCGTCGGAAAATGCTGGATCATAGAGAAACAGTTTAAACAGACCTGAAATTTAGTCTTTCAATCCTGCAACATATTGAAACAGACCTGATTTTTTAGTCGCAAAATCCTGGAAGATATTAAAACCGACATGTCCACGACGTCCAGATGGATTCGCCACACAATCCAGGAGAGTCGCGACATCGGATTTTCATCGTCCTTCCTTGCTTTGCCGGTAGGACTCGGCGGCAGAGCATGCCACGTGCAGGGTGACCTCAATGGGGGGCTGGAATTCTCTCAATGATTCGCACGTGTTTACACCAAGTACGTCTTTGTAGATGATATATATATATATACAGTTTTTGGATTTACAATGATTTACCCATATGAATTATCCGTGAATAAAGATGGCGAGTATTGTAATATAGGGAAAATCCCAAAAAGGATGGTCATACAAGTCTTATTAAAGATCTGGTCCGGAAAGGTTGCGCATCCTTCCACTGGAGGACGTACAGTGGAAACAAATGGAACGTCCGCCATTTTGGAGGCCATACAGTCATGGCCGTTTACCAATTAAAATGGTTATAATTGGTTATAAAGGGATTATACATTCCATAAATGGGGTTATGAGTACAATAATAAATGGTATTTCGGGCCATAACTGTAGTTTCTTTGAGATCATATTTTCTGGTTTCTTTTAATCCTTCAATTCTCCCTGGTTGAAGCAGAAAGAACTGCCAGGAATCATAGATTTCCCAATAAACCAATCCATAAATCCCACACCAAAAAATACTCAATATCAACAAAAAGCTCCCCATTGTTTTTATTACACATTCCACCAGGCTTTCGCTGGTCACGGCAAAATTCATCCAGCGGAGGAGAAGAGCCATGCTTGGATCAGACCTTGTTCGACTATCCGATGGCTCGGGACCAATGTCTTCGCATGTTTCAGGCGCGCCATTGCCATCGCCGCCGTGACGTGAGATGAACTGGCCGAAGGGTGGCTTCGTAATCATGGGGGTTGAACCAAAAACAACCACCCAACAGGCATATGATACAAACATATCATATACATATTAAATTATACATCATTTACACATATATATTTATATATCATATCCATATAAACGTACACAAATATATAAGAGCAATTCAATCATGCTGCTGAGCCGCTTCCCAAAAGTTGCCCAGCTCTTCCACAATGCCTTGATGCAAAGGGCACCACCATGTTCCCACGGGCAGTGCCGTTTGCCAGTTATATATGCTGAAATAACTGGTTTCTATGGGATCAATCACATAATCCATGGAATATATGGGGATTAGTTCAGTAATTATGAGTCAATAATTATAAGTACAAAAATCACTGGTATTTCGGGCCACCACTGCATCTGTTTCCACCATGAATCTGTTGGTTTCCCGTTTTCCCCATGTTCTTAGCCCATAACTCGTCTGGACTTTCAAGCACAGTGAGTTCACCACTAACCAGAGGAAAATAAGATGGTCTAGTTCTATTAATACAACCAGTTGGAAATTCTTCTTTCCATATATGTTCCATAATAGTTGTATAGTCAGTTATAGTTCTATGATATGTGTGTTTTAATGAATCGATGTATTACAATTCGTATGTGTGGATGCTATTTTGTATACCATATATATAAGATAAAGTAATATTGACATGTCACCCACAAGTCCAACAGTGTATTTATGTTCATCAACTTAGCTATCGAACGGAGGTACATTTTACTCCAAATAGATTTAATATGTGAAAAATGGCAGATGGATCTTGCGGAAGTCAGGTGCATTGGGGTGCCCTGAGTATCGTGGCCATCAATGCTATGATGGGAAGCTCGTTCGAGCATGTTCGCGCCAAGGGTGGAGATGTTAGCAACCAATGCTGGTTTAAGATGGCTATTTCATGGAGATATCACCATCAAACATGAGGGTTTTTGTTAGACAAAAAATTGAGATTGAAGGGTTATTTCATTGGATTGGTGTAAGGGACAAATTGCAGGAAAGCCTTATATTTTATGGTAAAAAAAAAACTTGTTGCTTTTTTCTGTAGATTTTCCCTTAGACCAATCGATTAATATATGGGGATACTGAGGTTTATTGGTTTATTTGATGGGGATATCATATATATATATAATATATAATATATATATATATATATATAATATATATATATATAATATATATATATATATATATATTTGATGGTTTAAGTGATTGGCTGAACCCTTCCAGGAAACCCATTTCGGAGACCCATTTCGGAGTCATCGGTTGTGTCATTCGGGGTTTGAATCTCCATGGTACGTTGTAAAGGAAAGCTTCTTATTCGGTTAACCCAAACGCTTTGGGTTCAATAGCAACAACCATATGATATCTGATGATCATATGTACCGTGTAACAGTCTCCAAAACATTGGAATTTTATAGAAATCCGTTTCTAAACTGGACATGTTGATTAGCCGTTTCTATCTTTTTGGTGTTTTTTACTGCAAGATTTAGAAAAGAAACAAACAAAATCTGGACAAACAACCAACAAATTCAACAAACATTCAGTTTTTGAATGGGGTGTTCGCTAAGCTGGGAATTTACATCCAGGTTTCCAACCAATATTTACGGGAGATCCAGGCAGCTGTGGTGCTGAGTTGTCGATTTGTCCCCAGTGTTTTGGAGAAAAATGACTCCATAGAACCGGTGCCAAAATGAGGTTTGCAGATGTGTTCAGTGGCAAAAGGTACCCTAATTACGGTGGATGGTTGCGAAATCCGATCAACCACCAATTTTGGATGGTTCAACCCCTATAAATGGGATGTTTACCACCCTAAAGGTTCAGAGAAACTGAACGAATTTCAATGACTTTTTAAGATCCATCAGATTCATCGCAATGTTTTATCTGTCGCGCCGTTCCCGTGATTGCTGGTGAATTATTGGCCTGATATGATCCGGAAAAATCCACATGGCTTATCAAAGTCAACCAAGGTTTGACTGAAATATACTGAAGTTCCAAGTGAAATTGGCCATGTAATAAGGTAATGATCCGTGATTTTTTGGACACAACAGATGGTGTGGCTGCTACAATCTTTTTTGTGGTTGGGCTATGTTTCAGCATTTAATTCTTGATGTCACTTTTTCAACCAATGTTTACATCACCATGTAAAGTATGATTACCATCTGTAAAATTTGTTACATAGCCATGGAAAATCACCATTTTTAAGTTTGGTAAACCATCTGTTTCAATTAGGGCCATTTCCCATGGCGAACTGTTAAATAACCAGGCCGGGTATATATGTTCCTATCTTTCACCAGTGATTTCTCAGCATATTTTCATGGCTGGTGTCCCAATTTTTCGCTCGTTATCACGAGGATCCATCACGTGGGCCATCACGGTTTTTCAGAACGAACGCTCCTGTAGGGATCTCAGAACGGCTTTTCAAAGCAACGCTGGGCGCAACTCATGGGAAAAAATCATGGGAATACTGTGGGATAGTCCCATGAATTTCCATTAATGATTGCTTATTTTTAAGGAAATTCTAATGGGAATATTTCATGGGAATGCTAATGCGAATGGGAATCTAGCGATATGAATGGAGCTACAAGGTGGTAATATGGGGTCCCAATGAAGAATGTGGTAAACCGTAAACCCAATGCCTTAGGTATATCCCCCGTAAGCCATAGCTAGGTGAACTAGATCATCTTAGCTAGGGAGCCTCACCTTGTATCATCTGAACTACATAGAACTAGATAGAAACTCAAAAGTCTAGTGGTTGACACGGCTATAGTGGTTGTAAGGATCTCGGTCGATTGTACCGAAGTATGGTATGATAATATGGGAATATAATGTAAGATGCAGTTCTTTTTTTGTTGCGATAGTGGGACCATCCCTATCAAAAGGGGCCTGTCTTTGGTCACCTCCTGGAACTCCATTGGAATGCTTCGCATTTGAGGCTTTCTTCGAGAATCCTCCAGTGGATACTACAACAACTTCTCCTACTTCCTTTCCAAGACCATTTTCGAATTTCCCGCCACCTGGGCAGGATTTGTGCATAGGAGTCAACTTGCAGTGAGAGGGGGAAATTTCAGGTTTCTTCGGGTTCATGACGAGCTAGATGAGGGAAGAAATATGTAGACCCTTATCATATCCACTGGCGAATAATTTGGTGAATGATGGTGAATGATGGTGAATGTGACACAATGTGAACTTCTTTCACATGCTCCTTTCACCTGAGAATCATGACAGGCATCATCCATATTTGCCATGGTGTTTTCACATCATCCAGGAGCTTTCAAGGCAATAATTCAATTGGCTGCTTCCACTTCAACTCCATTGTTTGGTTTGTGTCATGGTTTTCTTTTCAGTTTCCTTTACTGAAAACTGTTCAAGCCATTAAGAAAGGCACCCAATTGTTTTCGCTTCAGCAATCCAGCAATGGGATATCAGTTGTGTTTTGTTAATGGGATATATACGATATATACCCTCTGGTAATTTAACGGTTTGCTATTGAAAGTGGCCATAGACATAGTTGATTTAACTATTAAAGATGGTGATTGTCAGTATTTTTTGTATGTTTACCAGAGGGTATATTTATGGAATATCAATGATCACTAAATCTTGAGTAAATGTGGATGATTTCGCCGTCGCATATCATGGGATCTGGTTTCCATCAATCACTAACCAATCACTAAATGAAATTTCTGATAAAAAAAATCAGATGTGCTTGGAATTTCCCCCAAAAAAAATCCATGATGTTTCACAACAAATTCCCGAGGTGATGTTTTTGTCCATCGTTGTGAGCATCCTCTCCGTTTATTGGCTGATGGGTTTGCTGGCCAATCCTCTCGTCCTGATTTGTGCGCCTCGGACGGGCGCGCAAGCGCATGCTTGCACCACGCGGGGGCAGGGTGCTGAAGGGATGATTCAGCCAATTATATATATATATATATATACATGATATATAATTATATATTACAAATGGTATATATGGTGTATATATTATATATATACATGTATAATGGTATGTATAAATGGCATTATAACCAATCAATGGGGATATACTTGGGACAAATTGGGATATAATATAATGTGGGATTCACGCAATAAAACATCGCATATACTCCTGAAATGGTCCTCTTTCCAGTGACCAAAAGGCACCAGGATTTCTAGGTATTTTTCTGGGATACATCTTGGGGCAATAGCAAACAACCACAGGTGTGCAGGGCAAGGGGATATTGTTACAAGTTTGGATGAATACCTAAAGAATGAGCGCAATTCAAAGATCTAAATTCTATTTTTGAATTTGAATATGTATGGATAAGGATGCAGAATCCCTCATAGTGGGCATATATATATATACATATATGTATATATATATATGTATATGTATATATATATATGTATATATATATATGTGTATATATATATGTATATATATATGTATATATATATATATATCACTTACCGGGCACTGGCCGATTCCATCAAGAGAATAACCAGTGCCACAAGCAATATCCCTTCTTGTTTTCTTCGCTGGAAGTCAGTAACATGGCAATTAATCATCAAAGATGGTAATAAGATGTAATAACCATGAATCAATGCACTTGGAACCCAAATAATCTGCAAGAATCAGATTTTGACGTTCCAAAATTCAGTAATGAACTCAATTTGAGGTACATTTCTAATAGTTAACTGTGGTTCACAGTATAATCATTGTAAAGTACAATGACTGGATTCGGTATATCCTGGGCTAAACATAGAAATGGAACCAGAATTGTGGAGGGTGTCTCTATGAAATGATCGACGAATCAACAGGATGTTCCATGGTTAGTTTGAATTGCTGCAGAGTAGTCCCATCCCAATGTTAAATATGTTAAAGTACAGGATGGGACTACTGTTGAAGCAGAAATCCTAATTTTAATTTCAATCTAATTTTGGTATCTAGTACCATCTAAACAAACCCTACTGTTGAAGTACAGGATTGGATTTCTAAAAATTAAACGGACCATTAATGGATGTTATTTAATAAAAAATACTGCCCAAAAAATCTACATCCCAATTTCATCCAATTTCAGGATGGTTTACTTAAACTCATATAAACCCCAATTAAAGCCATATAAACCCATATATAAACTCATTTTCACCCGTCTAAAGCCCCATTTTTTGCTGGTCAGATCAGCATGACCACAAGAAGTCCTCTACTCAGGAGGTGCTCCTGCTCTCCGTGGCGTCATCGTCCATCGTCTTCTGCTTGAGTGCTCAGGCGGGTTTTCCTTGCTGGGAATCATGGTTAATAAGGGGAATCATCCCCAAATGGCCGAACTATTCAGGTTAGTGAAATATGATCATTTACCCTACAGTCATGGCCCTAGAAACTTGTTATAAGTCAGTGAAAGAATCCATGAAAATGGAAGGATAACATTTATAGCATTTAACCATAGAAATCACTGGTAAGGAGCTTTGACTGCAGGGTAAACTATGGATTTGCTGAAGATTATTTTGTCCACTGGGGAGCCGGTTAAGGGAATAGTTTTTTTTGTTGGGGGTCCTTAAGCAAATCCAAGTAACATATGTGGAAAACCATTGGTTTCCCTAGGACAATAATCTACACATGGACAAATGGTAGGTCTTATCGGTTTTCCAAATCCATGTTGGTTTACAGGAGGATAAGTGTTAACCAAACAAGACATAAACAATCATAGGATCTGCTTTTCTTGCACCAACATACATGAAAGGACACACCATACATGATTCATGATGGGAGAGTGGTGTAAACCACACAACATATAGTTTCCATGAAATATAAGGACAGTTCAAGCAACAAACAGTTTCGCGTTTTAAGCCAGATACAGCGAGACAATAAGACACATGGAATGTCAACTTTCAACTCCTCATTCAAGTGTTTACCCAGCTCACAATCAACATATCATTGACTCAAGGGGTTACAATAACGACCAACTACCATTAAGGACAGATATTAATCATTTACCCTTCGCGAATCAAGGATGGCTCGCTGGAAAGTCCGTCATCAAGCCGATACTCTTATTCAAACCTCCATTTATGGTGGAGGTTCCCTTTTTTCCCCACAAAAATCCTACAGTTTTGGCCGTTTACCAATTATAGATGGTTATAACTGGTTATAAATGGGATCATACATTCCATAAATTGGGTTATAAATACTTATAACTGGTAGATGGCCATGATTGTATGATTTTGCCAACTAGAAACCCAGCCTTTCCCAGTTGCAAGGCATCCACTTCAGAACAAGCCTATGCCTTGGCTCCCATTGCGCAGATCCCGCAGTTTGCCTTCGCAGGCCTGGCCTTTGATAAGACGGCCAGTGAGGTGTTTCGATTTGATGTGTCATGGCAAAAATAGATGCAAAATTGAAAGCCAAATATGTATATAATATATAGATATACAATATATATATAGATAGATAGATAGATAGATAGATAGATATATACAATATATATATATGGAGGTGTTTAATAGGAATACCAGTAGTACCGCACAAGGCGGTGGCGGAAGTCCTATCGGAGAGGTTGGCTGCTGTGAATCACGGATGAGGCTCTAAGTCTCCTCTCTTTCTCTCTCTTTTTCTCACCATCCATTTACCTACCCAGCTACCTATCTATCTATCTATCGATCTATCTATCTATCTACCTATCTATCTATCTATACCTATCTATATCTATCTATATCTATCTATATCTATCTATCTCTATCTATATCTATCTATATCTATCTATACCTATCTATATCTATCTGTCTATCTGTCTGTCTATCTGTCTATCTATCTGTCTATCTATCTGTTTGTCTTTCTATCTATCTATTTATCTATCTATCTATCTACCTTTATCTATCATTATCTATCAGTATCTTTCATGATATATCATTATCTATCATTATATTTCATGATCTATCATGATCTATCATTATCTATCACTATCTATCATTTTCTATCTATATCTATCTTTATCTATCCTCATTTTCCTATCTATCTATCTATCTATCTATCTATCTATCCTATCTATCCTATCTATCCTATCTATCCTATCTATCCTATCTATCCTATCTATCCTATCTATCCTATCTATCCTATCTATCCTATCTA
>Ga0126342_10006734_pt1 | contig 20436 bp, 5 predicted proteins | sample Cyp1metagenome_FD_92528 | JGI IMG/M metagenome (GOLD analysis project Ga0126342, IMG submission 92528) | Coral microbial communities from Lord Howe Island, Old Settlement Bay, Australia - Cyphastrea 1 metagenome | ecosystem: Host-associated > Invertebrates > Cnidaria > Coral ...
AAATATATATATATATATATCACAATTTATGGGAGAATTGAATGGGAGATTCGTGGGATATGAATGGTATAATAATGGGATGTTCATGGAGAATCATGGGACAATAATGGATAATCATGGGATAATGGCAAATTGATAATAGGATATGATTATGGGAAAACTAGGATATTATTTTTATTCTGGATATTATATTTTTGGGAATATTGGGAAAACTATTGGATTATGAATGGAAAACTATGGTATATATTTTTTTATTATTGGTTTAATTGATAATAGGCTATCAATGGGTTTACCCTCCGGGTGCATCAAACGTGGCAAGCTGTGAATTCATGTATAAAGCATTGTATATTAATGTATATTATAAATTATAGAGAAATATTGGAACATTCCCTGTAAATACATGTTTCTAGCTGGATCAGAGTGAATTTAGCAGAGGCAATATGGCATCGTTAACATCATTTGTGATCTCTCATGGTATTATTTGTGATGGTAATTAATCAATTATAGATCTGATCATATCTTATCATGAGTGCTTGCACCATCCGGAAAATTAATCTGTTTATGGAACATATTGTCTATTTATAGTGGATTCACCTATTAAAAGATGTGATTTTGCATAACTGTTAAATTACCAGAGGGCACGGCGATACAATGGAACATGAATCATGACAAATGGGGATTCAAATTTAAACAACCAAACTGGCGCATACGCGTACTGGCGCTGGAGATGATTTCGCAAACGAGAAGAAGGGGATCTCTCTTGGGCATGTGATCATGTGGGTGTTTAAGCGAGCATTGGTTGGTTGATTTCATGGAAAATCCCAATCTTTCATACAGTTATGGCCATGGCTACCGGTTATAACTGGTTATTTCTATGGGATTATACATTCTATAAATGGGGTTTTCTTAGTGCTTATAACTAATACATGGCCATAACTGTGGATGATGACTCGGGGTACCATATGGTACCATGACAAAACGGAAACCTCTGTCCGGAGATGGGCAGATTGACGGAATGAGACCATGGGATGGATTGCTGCGGAGTGCTGGGGAATGCTTGGTGCATGGTTAAATGCTTCGTGATTGGATTTCAAAAATCACTTGTGATCACAAGATTTATAGTAATTTATAGTACTATAATTATGTCCTTTCCGGGAAAGGAAATCAGGTCACAAATCCTTTAAATATGTCCTTTCCGTTTTCATCCTCTAAAACAATACAAGATTAGCGACCGCTGCCGTTCACTTCTCCAGAAGCCGTTCAGAAGCTGCTATCCGACAACACAAAGTCCACATCTGGCGCCGCAAAAAAACTGGTTCAGTGGGCAGCTGCCCTGTGCCGGTCCCTGACATGCCTCGAATGGCTGCAGGATTTTGACGAAATCGGAGCCTTGATCGGCTGCAAATCCCAAAGCTGACCGAGCTGTTGACGGCTGACTTGACTGCCCAAGTGAGTGGTGGGTGGGTAGCCCAAACTAAGCGACAATGCTGCTAAAATGTGGGAAGTTTCTTCCATTTTGCATGCGAAATTGCTGGTTGGTGGTTTGGAACCATGGAATTTTATGACTTCCCATTCAGTTGGGAATTTCATCATCCCAACTGACAAACTCCCATGTTTTTCAATATGGTTAAAACCAGCAACCAGATATTATCTTCATTGAAAATGGCCATAGAAATAGTGAGTTTTCCCATTAAAAATGTAGTAATTTTCCAGATGGTGAAATTGCACCACCAACTCCATGGGTTCAATGTTGAGAACTTCTGGTTCATACAGTTGTGGCCATGGCTATTAGTTATAAGTACTAAGAAAACCCCATAGAAATAGAATGTATAATCCCATAGAAATAACCAGTTATAACTGGTACATGGCCATAACTGTAGGTTCATAGGCCCCTAGGGCCTGACATTCCTTCAGTCTCGCCTCAGGGTGTCTGCCTCCGGGGCACTATTTTTTTTCCCTTCGCTCACATGTGGCAATTGAAAATCCCCTAGAAATGGATGTTCTAATGGTAAAGTCATCTATAAATGGAGGTTCTAATGGTAAAGTCACCATGTTTGATTTTTCAGATTCTTTGGGTGGATATGGCTGGATGATGTTTGGTAGGAAACCATCCATTTTTGAACTACCCAGTTATCCCCATGTGTCAGATTTCCAACCGTTACAGGATGGAGTTTTCGGTCAGTTTCGGTGTCATGAACCTCCATTTCAATCATGTTCAATCCACTCTTGATGGTTAACTGGTCGGTGGTTTGGAACATGTTTTATTTTTCCATATATTGGGAATAATCATCCCAACTGACTTTCATATTAGCCGTTCATGCTCAGAGACCTCCCAGTGGTACGGCAGTAATCATCCGACATCTGAGCCCATTGTATTGCCATGTCTTTGCCCACAGACGGTGTTCGCATGAAGATCATTTCTGTTGGTCAGAGTTGTTGCCGAGTTGAAGTTCAGGGGTCACAGGGTATGGCCCAATTCAACGAAGAATGGTGCAAACAGTTCAATGTTGGTATGGACTTGCTCATCACCGGATTTGAACTGTCATGGAGAGATGGGGTCTTTTTCTTTAAGGCCAATAGTGAGTCTACCAAGGTGTTCATTGTTCCTGCGGCATGTAGGGGATGTCTCAACACCTGTGAGTTCTTTGCTGGACTTGGAGGTTGGTCGCATGCAGCCTCCAAGATGGGAATTGAACCGGTTTTGTTGATTGATGCTGAGGAAAACGTTGCCAGAGCTACTGCAAAGAAGCTAGGTATCCCATGCATGAGTGCCCGTGAGTACGTGAGAATGATCCTTGATGGCCACCAGGTCTTCAAATGTATGTTGCATGATGATGTTCTTAATCCTGACACATGGGTTGCTGTAGGTCTTGCCAACATTGCATATCTTCTGGGGTCCCCTCCGTGTCAGCCGTGGAGCTCCGCAGGCTCTGCTCAGGGTCTTAAGTGTCATGATGGTAGGGTGTTCCTCAACACCTTGAAGCAAGCTGCAAAGCTTGACATCCGTGCAGCTGTGATTGAGAATGTGCCTGGGCTCCCTAGGCATCAGGATTACCGTGAACTCATGTCAGGTATTGAAGCTGAAGGTCTCAAACTCCATGTTCATGGGATTTTCACATGTGCCAAAATCCTGCCGGTGCAGCGAGATAGGTGGTTGGGTACGTTCATCCATGTGTCAGTTGAAGTGGATCCTGCCAAAAGGATCATGGCCAATGCGATCTCCTTTGCCGATCGTGCATTCGAATCTGTTGCCAAGTGTCCCACAATCAGAGATGCGGACGTACTCCATGTCAATATGAGTAGTGCCGAATTGAAACAACTGACAATTTGTGAGGAGTTGATCAAAATGTTGTCCATGATTGATTATGCCCCTGCTTGGCTGAAGAATCGATTGAATGGCATTCCTTATCCCTCTGCTGAGAATGTTCTCCAGGCCAGGGTTGTGATCGACTGTCAGCAGTTTATTGGTTTCATGGCTATGTACGGCAAGCAACATACCATCCCCGATGATTTGCTGAAAGCCAAGGGTTTGCAGACCATGGTAGTGAGAGATGCGAATGGGATTAGGTACATTTCTCCATGGGAAATGATTGCCAGCATGGGTTATGCCAGTGACACCATTCTTTCTGCCGACATTGAAGTCTCTTGGCGTATGGCTGGTAATGGACTCTCTGTTGCCCATGCTTGGTTGCAGTTGTATAAGACCCATGTGCTTCTGGGGGATGTGTCTCCTTTTTCGCCAAAGGGAACTCCTGTGCAGCAGGTGGCCGCCTTTCAAAATGATGCCATCAAATTGTCGCAGTGGGAATCCCAAATTGCTGGCCACTTCTGGGTACTCAAGCCTCATGTGGATCAGCCTCCTGAGAAGAAAGTGAGAACACATATCGCCAACACTGCGTATGATGCCGAAAGTGTTCCTCCCACCATTCCTTTCACTGCACTTGACCCCAATGACGGTGCCACCAGTGATTTGATGACGATGCCTGAGTTTGCACAAATTCATGATCCCAGAGGAACTGCAGTTGTCGGGAGTGTGTATGGAGGGGGAATGATTGCCTTGCAGCATGCTCAGAAGAACTGGGTGATGTTTGTCAACACAGAACCCTCAGAAGTGGTTTCCAAGATTGTATTGAAGGCGCTTCCTCATGCGAAGATTGACCATTTTAGCGAACTATGGATTGATGGTAGTGTTGTCTCATGGAATCAGACAGTGAAATGCAATCCAAGCCAAAGGTTGGTGTTTTGCCCTGTATTCACCAAGATCTCATGCCGTGAAGAATCCTTGAAAGTTGCACTGAATCTGCAAGTGGATGCCACGTGGACAGCCCGTACTGCTGTGGCTTACTCTGCTGTCAAATTGGGATGCAACCCGGACGCCCTGGTGGTAGCTTCCAACTGCATCCCACTGAAAGATGATGACTTTCTGTTGGAGTACGAAACCACGGAATTCCAGCTCAAGTTCAAAGCTTGTATGCCTGGGTACATCAGTTGGGCACCGGGTGCGCGTGAAACATGTGATGTTGGTATGGCTCCTGTCCCATGCACCATGAAGAGATGGTTTGCCAGACATTCCACCAAAAAGACAGTTCGCACCATTTGTGTCAGCCACAATACCAGTGTCCAACAGCTCATGCAAGGTGTCTTTCCTGATTTGCATGCCACCACCGCCTGGACTGCATTCCGTGATGATGTTGATATCAGCGGGTCGGACAAGGTGAATGACATTGGGGCCATCCAGGTCCAATGGAATGGATTTCGCCCTTTGAGAGCCACCATGATCAGTACCATGAGACATCATGGAAAGTCTGCAGATGCTGCTGCCATTCAGATTCAGTACGCGTGTGGTGGAGTGAAGAGACATGTAAGATCTCCTTTCAAGGTCCGATGTGATGAATTGACCCTGGCGCATGACATGACGGTTGGTGAAATCGCAGCCAGTTTCATGACTGTTGCACAACTCCAAGTCAGCATGATTTGCACTCAGGGAGCACATGTCCTTGACCCGTCCGTGTATGCCAAAGATACCTCTCCTGATGAAGTCCTTTCATTCCGGATTTGCCCCCTGATTGGAGGAGCCAAAAATGATGCCAGAACCCGCATCGGGGAAATGTTGAAAAGTAAGGGAGTCCCTTCCCTGAAGACAAGCTTGAGGAACGATTGAAGGGTTTGTTTGAGAAAGTTTCTCCAGACAAATTCAAGCTCAATCTCAATGATGATGCCTTCTGGACGCAAGTCAAGACAGTTGCGAGTGAAAACAAGTATCGCTTGATCACACATGAAGAGCTCAAAGCTTTTCAAGCTGCAGGCAGGAAGGGAAAGGCCAAGGAAGCTAGCAGTGATTCCAAGTCCAAAGTAGAGAAGGAAGCTTTCGTAGTCGATGCCAGCAGAATTGCCATTGACGTTTCTCACTTCTCTGCCAATGATGACTGTGTGAACCTTATCGAGGCAACGAGGTTTGGACCTGATCAGGCTGGACTTTGCGTTGTGAATGCATGCGATGTTGCCAAGTGGAGCACTGCAGGTGTGAAGAGCTGTGATCCCCTTGCGCTGCTGGTGGTTGGTAAGGGGTGTCATGAATATGGAGATGTTTTCAACATTCCTGCGCATACTACAGGAGGAACTCCCATCATTGTCCAAGGATGTATCATCCAATACGGTGATGTGCCCATTGAGTTCAACCTCAGAATTCCTTCGGTTGTGGTTGATCAAGTGGCTTCAACAGCAATTGAGTTCACGATATACAGAAGCCATGTCACATGCTGGGATGATGTCACAGTGCCTCTTCACTATATTGGTGTTCACATTCCTGAGCTGAGAGGATCAAACCTGCTGGCTACGTGGTCAATCAAGGCCTGGAACAAGCAGCAGCTGTCACATGTGTCCAAGGCAGACCATTGGCATGGGTTCTTCAGGATTGCTGACAATTTGTTGTGCGCCGTTCTTGGACGTAGCGGAGGAGCGGGTATATTTCTTAACCCCAAAACTCCGGACCGAAAACATGATCCTAGATTTGTTGCAATCTCCCTTCCCAATGGAAAGCTACCAGATGTGCTTGCCAAAGCCGAAGCATGTCCCAAAGCAGTTGGAGTTGTCAAAAAGGGAGAAGCGTATTGCATCAGATGCAAACGTGAGGATGCGGATCAGATGAGAGCGTTCTTGATGCCTGAAACTGCTTATGTTGAAACAGCCAGTTTTTCGGAAGATGAAACGTTGTATGTCCTAACCAATGTTCCACAGATCAATCGCGATGAGTTGACAGTTGCACTTGCGAAGGCCAGTTGGAAGGCGAATGCAATCAGACCTCAAGGAATGAAGCGTTGGTTGGTGGCTGCAAAGCACGAACCTCCCACCAGCCATTTGGGAATCAACGGAATGATTGTGGTTGTAGAAAAGGCCAAGAGGAGTGCTCCTGTGATGCAACCCGTTACCATGTTTGCCAGGGAGTTCAAGGTTGACACCATCCGAGACCCTGCAAACAACGTCGTTCAGGTGTCGACAACGTCCAGAATTGCGGAGTTCAAAGCCCAGATGGATGACCAGATCACTGCTGCTGTCGATCAAAGACTTGCAGAAGCCCATGCCAAGATTGAGGAGCTCCAGACAGCTCTTACGGATGTCAAGGAATCTGCTGCCAAATGCCATGCCAGTATGTCATGCGACATGTCCCAGATGAAACAGGAGCAGTCTTTCACCAGACAGAAATTACAGGAAGTTGAAGCTAGTGTTGCAACGTCTGGCCAGGCCATCATCCAGCAGATGCAAAGCATGTTTGCTACCTTGCAGTCCAGTCTTGAAAAGACCGTTCAGCAAAGCATGAGTGTGGAAGCTGAAAAGAGACCCAGGTTGGATGACAGTTCGCGCAATGACCCATTCTGCACTAAGTCCAATTGACTATCCTGCCGCAGAAAAGGATCTAAGATGTCAAAACCTATTGCTTTCCTCCTTGTTGTGCTGCAAGTTGTTTTTTCGCCTGTCCATGGTTTTCAAAAAAGGGACAAAGCTGAAGATGTTCTGCACCTTGAGGAGAGTGACAATGATGGATATGCGTACAATACAATGCCATGTTCCAAATGGCAATATGATGTTCCAAGTGATGCTCAGTCCATTGCGGACATGCACAGAGTAAATAACCTCTCAAAACCAAATAAAAATGTTTTCGTGTACAGTAATTATTGGTCTTACCACGTGATGGACTATCAAAAACTAAACAAAGTTTTGCACTCCATTCCCATCCGTGACAAGCCGTCAATTGGTGCTCAGAAGCCCGATCAAATACAAAATAAAGAGTTTTTTCAAACGTACAATGCAAGAATGTACAACTTGGGTATCAATCGCTTTCACATTAAAAAGCCTGCCTTTGTATGCACCTTTGATGCCAGTTGCTTTAATTCATCAAATTCAATGCTTATCAATTTGCATGCATGGTGGTTGAACAAGTGGAAGTCCGGCAGTATTTGCAATAACATCCAAAGAGGTCCTGGCTTGTCTAGCCCGTTCACCTCTCGCCAAAACAAAATGCCTGAGACTGGATGTAGGTGGTTACCTGAGATCGTGGTTGAAAGATTTCCAAAATGGAGGCAACTCCAGGTTAATGTAATGCCAACGTGTTTCCTCGAGGCTGTACCTTTTCAGCTTGACAATGGTGGTGATAGAGCTTCCTACGAGTCTAGAAACTCCTATGGTTGTCTTTGCCTATACCTTGGTTCTGCCATGAGGGGTAGGAATGGTAACCATCTTTTGCATGTGGTCAGTTCCAGAGGTGCGAGGGTTCCTTTCATCATGCTGGTCGACCGACCCCCGGAATGGTGGCAACTCCGGGTCATTATAATGCCACCTTGCTATATGGTAAAGCCGGACCTGAATCCATGGAGTGGTGATTTCTTTTGCGGGGGGTGCGAGATTCCAATCCTCCACAACAATTGGCTGTCTGGTCAGGGGGTTACCGCTGTTGGAACGCCTGTTGCCAAAAGCCTGCACCTGAATGAAGATTTCCAGCGGGGTGTTCTCCAACATCTCAATCGGGATGATGCTGAAAATCCTAAAAATGCCGTGCGTGTTTCCTTTTGGTTGATGCGCTATGGGAGATGTGAGCCACACCTGCATGCGCAGTGCCATCAAACAGCCATGCTGGTCGTTAGACCCCCGGAATGGTGGCAACTCCGGGATAAAATAATGCCACTTGCGTTGCAAAGTAATGACCCCAATGTTCCGTGTAGGAGTGTCATTCAAGTTCCTAAATATTGGAAGCTTCTGGTCGATGCCATGCCTTTCAATCATAGTCTTGCATGTAATCTCAAACAGCGAAAAGAAGATCATTTGTGTAAAGAGTGCAAGTTCTCTTCCCAACACAACTTTCAACTTGCGTGTATTGAGGAGTTTCCTGGAGGTTTGCTTGTTGGCGAGAGCCTGTATTTGAAGTTCACTTCCCTGGGTGGTGTTTTTCAACATGTTCGCTGGGGTATATCGGTCAATTGGGAGAAGGTTCCAGCAAACACCCGGTTGTCAAAAAGCGGCTGGTCATGTCACATGACGCATTGCCATTGCAAACTATGGATGGTCATACAACCCCCAGAATGGTGGCAACTCTGGGAAAAAATAATGCCGCCTGTTCCTAGGAAGAGTCATCCCAAAAAGGCTTTCAAGCTGGTCACCCGACCCCCGGAATGGTGGCAACTCCGGGTCATAATAATGCCACTTTCAAAAAAGAGACACCATAAAAATGCTCCGCTGGCCCTCCGTAATTCACAAAGATTTCGGGCCTTTGTTGGGATGCGCAAATTTGGTGTCATGCTAAATTTACCATGCATGTATGCGTGCTGGACTCCACTATGCATGAAACACAATGCTGATGTCAACCATAATTTGATGCAAGTTCAAAAAATTAACCAGTTTTTTTACAATACACCAAAGACTGAAGTGCGTCGTTTTGGTGAGGCCGATCACCCTGGGCCATTTGTAGTTTCCACATTCAACCCGGCGCAATTGTTGGGTAAAGAGGAAGACGTTGCGACATTTCTGGATGGAGTGTGGACCGCCAGCGAAACCTCCCACACTAAAGATGCTATGGATGTCATCCGTAGCAGATTCCAGGCCATGAGTATCAATGCTGTCTTCAGCAAGCCAGCTGAACGACATTCTGAAAACAATGCCATTTTCAGGGGAAAAGCAGTGGGTGCAGCTGTCATGAGTAGATACCCATTGCAACCTTACCCTGAGCCACTTGAACATGAGGCAGATTGCACTTGTAGATTTGCGGATGCAATAGTCCGCGCCACTCCTGCGATGCCTGTGTATGTTTGTTCCATATATGGTCCGCCTGAAAATAATACCACCTTGACTGATGCTGAGAAAGTGTTTGTTGCGGCCTCAAGACCTGGAGTTGAACGTGGTTTGGCGTTCAAGGGTCCTGCCCTTATCACGGGTGACTTCAATAAAGAGATGCATGAAGTGCCCTTCTGGCCATTGCTGAGGCGGAAAGGTTGGATTGACTGTGCCTTGGTTTGTCACCAAAGATTCAACGATGCTCTTGGCCATACATGTAGAGATAAGACACGCAGATCCTTTGTGCTTGCCAACCCCATCATGGCTCAATTCCTGTCCGGATGCAGCATTGTGCATGAGCAAATGTTTGATTCGCACCCTGTCTTGCAAGTCACTTTTGACATCTGTGCTAGTGTTCCCTATCGGTCGGTGTGGTCCTTACCACGCAGTATGGATGACTTGAAGATTGATGAGGATAAAGCAGACGAACAAGCAATTCTTCATTGCGGAAGGAGATGCAACAAGTTCCATGGTGCTCTGTCGGAAAGGAATGCGGAAGAAGCACTTCGGCAGTTTGCCTTGTGTTTTGAAGAAACTTTTGCAGAGGCCTGCATGAATGAGGAACACTCCCATGTCAAGTTGCCTGAAAGTTGTCGCAAAAAGTGTAGAAACAAGCTGAAAAAACTTGTTCCTGTAAGTGCGCCTGTCCTTCGTACGGGGGGAGATAGCGATTTTGGTGTGCCAATTTGCCAGCCTTCCATCAGTGTGAGAAGGCATGTGAAACAAATGCGCAGAATCCAGAGTTTGCTTAGGCAACTTGGTGCCTTCCAGCGTAACGGCAATGAAGATGCACATAGCCAGTGTACCCACTTGTGGGTGAGAATTTGTGAAGCCAACGGGTTTGAGAGGGGATTTCAGTACTGGATCCTTCAACACCTGGGCATGTTTGTTCCAACCAGCCTGCCTGACTGCACGTATCTTGAAGCCTTGTACTTTGACTTTCAAGAGTTTGTTCTTGCGGAAGTTGCACAAGAACGTTCCAAAAGGTGCAGTTACAGGAGGCAACAACTCCTGGAAGATGTGGGTAGGGGAGGTAGACTGATCTACAAGACAGTGCGTGATGCCATGCCACCACCCCTGTCCCATATTGGGTTTGGAATCGAACAGAAGGTATGTGCCCAACGATGGAAGAAAGAGGGACACATCAAACTGCTCTATGTGCCACCGTGTCAACTTGAAGTGGGGTATCCTGTCCATTTCCAGGGTCAAACGGTACTTCTTGAAGATGTTGATGAAAAGTTTTTATACTTTCAAACAAGGGTTTTTTGCAGAGATCCACATAATCTTGTCATTGTCCAAAACCAGAACACTGCTGATCCGAAAGAAATGCAGAAACATGTTGTGGATGCGTGGAGCGAGCTTTGGCAGTGCCCTGATGCCACGGATGACTGCAAAGAACAGGTTTTTGATTTCATTAACTCCATGAGTGATTGTCCCTCCAGCCCCTATAAACCTTTTTGCCCGAGGGAATGGAATGACATGATGAAGGGAGTCAAGAACAGAAGTGCCCGGGGCGCATGTGGTTTCTCCATGCTTGATGTCAAAAGGTTGCCAAGTGCCTTGTTGCTGTGGTTATTTAGCCTCTACGAAGCTGTTGAAAGCGGAATGCAATGGCCTGCGAGGTTAACCATAGCCAGAGTGACCATGCTGTCCAAACCAGGCGAAGAAATCAACAAACCTCTGGGTGTTAGACCCATAACCATCCTCAGCACGCTGTACCGTTTGTGGAGCAGATACAGAAGTTTGCAGGTGTTGAAATTTCTGGGCCAAATTGTTCCCCCTCAGATAGGCGGAATCGCCTCCAAATTAAGTGCCGATGTTCTCACTGCAATGGTTGGAGACACAGTTGATGACGCCCACAGTAACAACAACCACTGCTGTGGTCTTGTCATTGACCTCCAGAAGTGTTTCAATCTTGTACCAAGATGGCCGATTGGAAAATTAATGAAAAAACTGGGCATTCCGCCGTGTTACACAGATGCGCACATGGCCATGTTGAATAATCTCTGCAGGCACATTGAAATCTCAGGACAGATTGGTGACATCACTCCCAGTACGTGTGGTGTTCCTGAAGGTTGTGCCGCCAGTGTTGTTTGTATGTGCGCCCTCACCATTCTTGCCGCTCATGTCATGCAATCTGTTTCTCCAACGGTCAGTGTTTCCATGTTTGCTGACAACTGGGCGGTGATCACCAGAACTGTCCATGTCCTTGTTGCTGTGATCGGAATACTTGAGGAATTTGTCAGATGCCTTGGAATGAAGCTATCCCCTGGTAAGAGTTGGACTTGGGGTACGTCTCCGGAGTTACGAAAAGGGCTCAGAGTGGTTAGAATGTGTGGCACAGCCGTGCCAGTCCAAAACTCAGCCAAAGATCTTGGGTGTGACATGGCCTACACCGAGAAATTGAGGAAGAAGACATCCGTCACTAGGCTTGCCAAGTCTATCAGAGTTTTGCAAAGGGTCAAAAGAACCAAGGTCCCCAAACATTTCCTTGGGCGCATGTGCACTGCTTTAGGGGTTGGTATTGTTAGCTATGGCTCTGAAATTGTGAGGTTCACCAATAAGCAGTTTCATAGTCTCCGATGTGCAATTGCTTCAACGCTTGGGTTGTATAAATCGGGTGCCAATGCCCTATTGGCTACAAGTGCAACTGGGTTAACCATTGACCCTCAGGTGCGTCTTTTGAGAAGAAGAATCAAGTTTTTCAGAAAGTTCTTCAAAACCTTCCCTGATAGACAAGAAGGGTTTCTTCGTAGAATCACTCGTAATGTTGGGAAAAAATCTGCAGGCCTTGCTGCCCAGTTCCATTGCGCCTTCCTTGACATGGGCTGGAAATGCGAGAGTGGTGGTTGGATTTCCCATAATTCTGGCTTGAAATGCAACTGGGTTGTTGATTCCACCACGTTTGTTTTCAACTGCATTGACAAGGCATGGTGTGCACACGTTGCCATGCAGATGCAAAGAAAGGGTTTTGATGTCAAACAGTTTTCAGTCAAAGACTTTGTTGCTAGCCAGAGAGGTCGAGGACCTCAGCAACAAGGTCTTCTCACGGCTTATGTCAGCGGAAAAAATGTCACAAATGATGCTTTGTCGCATTATGCAAGAGATGATGCTTTGTGTCCCTTTTGCTCCTGCGTTGATGGCAAAGACCATAGGGTGTTTCATTGTCAAGGCTTGGTGGACTTGAGAAGAAAACACCATGAAGTTGTAAAGTGGCTCAAAAAACAGCCTAAAGCCATTTTGCACTTTGGTCTTTTCCCTGATGATAACGAAGCTATTTGCTTGCGACTGCAAACCTTCAACGGAAGTTTTGGTAAGGTGTTGCCTCTTTTTGACAGCTATGCCAGAGTTTATACAGATGGTTCATGTTTTTGCAGTACCTCGTGGGAACATGCAGTTGCTGGAGCTGCAGTGATTAAAGTGGTCGGGAACTATGCTTGGGAGCTTGTTGACCGGCAAGTTCTTCCTACCCCTGATCACAGCCCTTTTCGTGCTGAAAGTTATGCAGTGTTGCTGGCACTGCAGCATTTCTGGAACGTTCACATCTGTTCGGACTGCTCGGCAGTTGTTGATGAGATTGTTTGCATCCTTGAAGCCTGTCAGCGTGGGGACTCCATTGTTGTTAGGGCGCACTCCGACATTTGGGAGCCTATTGCCTGGCACCTTAGTCAGAGAGATATAGGATGTGTCTCAGTCACAAAGGTCAAAGCACATGTCAGTTGGCAGCAGATGAAGGAAGGTGATGAGAGGGTTCATGCCTTTTTTAATGATGCAGCTGACAAGGAGGCGAAGAAATCTGTAGCAGCCGATAACTTCGATGTTTGGCAAAAGTTTGAAAACATGTTGCTGGGAAGGAAAAAGCAGTATGAGATGGTTCGAAAATTTCATAATTTGGTTTGTGACATTCATGAAAGGTCTTTTCAGCTCAAGCCTCGCATTCGACCCGAAGATGTTACTCCAAATTTTGCTGACCTGTGGAACCTCCAAGGTTCTGGTAAGGTTTTTGCATGTCCGGAAGCTTGTGAACTAGAGCAATGTCCATATGGCAGTACCTTCGCAAAGAGGGTGAAAGGATGGTGGTCCCAACTGCAATGGTTTGAGGGGCCGCCTACAAGTGCCCTAGAAATGTATATGGATTTCTGCTTCGAAACCATGACTCAAGTCCCGGTGCGCATCAACAAAGTGGGCTGGGTCTTGCGGGAACACAGTGTTGAAGCCGATGTAACTTCTCACCGGCTGGGGTTACAGAATCATGCGTGGATACAGATGTTGAAATGGTGGGTCCAGCGTGCGCAAGCTCCAGGACTTCAGATATGTCGTTGCAATTCCCTTTTCCAGTATGGTCCTACTATCACTGCATGGGGAGTAAATATGAGACCAAAGCTTCTTCATGGACCTAGAGTCTCCGAAAGTTTGTGGAACTACATTCACCATGGTGGACGTTCTAACCGGAACTTCAAACGCCCTTGGAGCCCTAAAACGGGGTAAGTCTTTGCCTCAAAACGAGGCCAGTGTATAAAGGTGTGGGAGGCGCAAGGAACTCGGGCCCTCACCACGGCAGATTGGCTGCGCTCATCCATAAAGTGATAAAACTGACTTTCATATTTTTCAGAGGGGTTGAAACCACCAATCAGATTTTCAATCCACTTTTGATGGTTAAAGTCCTACTAAAATCCTTGTGTTTGATTATCTCCATGTTTGATGTCCAGAATTCTGTTTTTGATGATGTTTGCGTTCATTTCAAAACCTCTATTGTTGATGTCTAAATCCCGAGTTTATGAGGATGAATGATTTAACTTGCCATGGTTAATCCTTTCATTTGAAGGCCAACCCAGCGTTTAGTTTATCCAGATTGATTATCCCCATTAAATGATATATATATATATATAAACATACATGCCATGAAATATCACCATCAAACATCATTAAACTATACCCGTTCAATGTTTTTTAAATATTTCAACCACCATGTTTGAACATCTTTTTAGGATCACATCCTCATTTCTCATGGCCCAGGGTCCTCCCTGTCGATGATGTCTAGGTGGGTCACACAGGTGACAGCTGTGATAGAACCTGTTCGAGCACATCTGCCAGGCGCTTCTGAGATGAACTCGTGGTTCAGCGGGTGGTTTCAGCTACAAAACTGGATCTACATTCAAAAAATAATCACCGCCCCCTTCAACATGAAATTCCTGGGGGTGACCTAATGGAATTCCATTTGTTTCATTTTTTCAGTCCCCCATCGCCGCTCCCCTCCAGTTTCAGTGAGGATATAACGGGATGAAAGGCACGGCAAGACCCTGAGGTTTGCCCGGGCTCGCAACGAGCGTCCAAGCCAAGATGACGATGACGATGATGATGACGGTGACGGTGACGATGACATACAAGTTGATGGTATTACCCCGTTCCACATGAGTTGACACTGGTGATGATGATGATGATGATGATTTTGAATTTTTCTTGAAACCCTATAAGAAACCCCAAATGACTGATATGTAGAAGCAACATGTTCTGGTTAACACCTTTGCAACATAATTGAACATAAAATCCTTCTCGCTGTTTGATGTCGTACAGAATTCCCTGGTATTTACGCTATTCTGGGCTAGGGCAAACCTCGGGGTCTGTGTGTATTTCTTTATACTGTGATAATAATGGGATAAAACTGGATCATTTAACAGGATATGCTGCCTATATATGGAATCCGTGGTTTAATCAATTGCCATTTATATTGGGGGTGTATATATATTTATGTATATAACTATAACTTGTATATATATATATATATAGGTATACATTTATAGGTGTATATATATATATATATATATGGATACATAGAATAGAACATCCACAATTTAGTTCGATGATCTTCCCATAGAAGCCTCCACTTAGGGCATTTCGGCGTGCCAGCCATATTTCATTACCAGATTGGGATGATCCATTTTGTAATGGAATGCGCGGTCTGTGGGCCCACCGTTTATGAAATCGCTAAGTTGGCCTCCAATTTCACTATGGTTTATGATGCACAAAAAACTGCAATCTTTATGGGATTTATAAACTAACTTATAACTGGCATCCTGTGGGTATGTTTTAGAATTAGGTATGACTCACTCATTTTATGCTTTTGGATAAAAGGATTATTGATCATGAAATTTTGGGGTTCCCTATGTTCAGTCAAACACATATATCAATGCATTGGTTTATATAAGGGGAAACAATACAGGAAACCCTCAAATTTCATGGGAAAATCCATGGTTTCCGGTTAAAAAAATCCCTTATGCCATTCCATTGAATTTAATATTGATATCATGTATTGATCATATATATATATATATAATTTATATATTAATATATATATTATTGATTTAATATATTATAAATATTTTATATTATATTGATATTATGTATTGATCATTAAAATCTATTGAATTCCATTGAATCAATTTCCCTTATATCATATATTGATTTATCGATATCTCCAGTATGCTTAGGGTGAATATGTTGGGGAGATCAACGGCTTGGTTTGAGAGCACGGGCTGCTGATTTCAATCATGTGTTGTTGCCTTACCCTTTGGTAACAAAAAACATGCTGGACAATATACCATCTGGTTATTTAACATAGCCATGGAAAATCACCATTTTTAATAGGTAAACCATGTATAAATGGGCCATCTATACCATGGCTATGTAACAAATAACCAGAGGGTAGTCCGTTGATTTTTCCAGCTAGAAATTCCATTATGTTGATTTCATAGATTCCCATGATGTTCCCATGTTTTTTCCCATTCGTGCGGGGATTGTTGCCATGTTTGACCGGGGGTAACCGGGTAACCGTCTCTGAGATGATCGAGTGGTTGTAACTATACACTGATTGGTGCAAGCTGGGGCCCCCAGTTATCCAGCAAAAATAACTGGTGATTTTATGGCACTTAAATGGTGAATGAAATTTTGCTAGTTGATGTGTTTTGGATTGTATTGGTTTATGTTCTCCCCCATGAAGACTAGTTCGATATATCTACCATACACCCAACACTTATTGGAGTTATATATATATACATATGGGTAAATTATGGCGACCTCACTGTTCTCCCTCACTATAATCATAGTTAGTAAGGGGAATCATCCCAAAATGGCCCAAGCATTATGGTTAGTGAAATATCATAATTTACCCATATATATTATATATAATATGCATACATATATCCATTTATATATGTATAAACGTATATAAACCGATATAGTTCCAGATGGTGCACTAGCATTTCTTGGCTCCCAAGAAATGACAAAAATGTTCGATTCAGCAAATGAAAAACTTCCTGGATGATTCGACAATTACTTACCATACTTGGGCTTCTAATTCTATAACAATATAACATTATATAACTGTATATGTAAACAATTTTGCATTGTAATTTTAAGTCTATATATATATTGCAGGTCTAATCCATATATATATATATATATACTATATTTACATATCCATTGCAGTTCCAGTTATAAATGGATATACAACCCCAGTTTCGAAGGTAGGGATTGTAGGAGTTATATGATGTTATATCCTGAATTATGGGGTGTTACTACCACCACGTTTATACACATTAGCTCCATGTATGGTGCATGTAGAATTATTTAGATTCAGGCCATGTGTTTCGGGGTAAAAGTTGTAAGTATTCCACCCGTGGAACATGTGCAAATGATCAACTTTGCTATCTAGTAGGGGGCCCCACTTTGTAGGAAGTGATGTGGATTTGTCTACCCCAAGATGACAATTCATGGCAAATCTTTCGGGTTTTTTGCAATGTTTCCCAGAAAATACGACTCAAGGGTGATTGACCCACCTGATCTCTACATCTTGCAATGATCAGGTGTCACGATGAGGATTTGCTGTTTTTGAACGCCAGCACCTGAGAAAGTTTTTCGCAAATTTCTCAGAGATATCTGGAGATGTTTCATGTCGTCTCATATTTGTTCATGATGTTTTAGGGTCAAAAATGCAGATTTTCAAGGTGATTTAATGGAATATACTTAACATATCATGGACATTTAATGGGAATTTGGAATGGTGAATTTCATATAGTAAGTACTTCCAGGATGCTACGGTGGATGGTTGCGAAATCCTGCACCAGTTGATAGGTGGTTTATCCCATTATTTTGTTAGGGTTTCAACCATCCTTTTGGTGGTGGAGGATTTCTTCCATCCACAGTAGTTCAATGATGTTTCCCCATGATCTCCAGATGTTCCAACTCTTTGATTCTGGAGTGTTTTTTCTGCTCTGTTGACCTTCAAATTGCCGGGGGCAGAATCATGATGCATGCCTTAACAAATTCTGGATGGTGCCATTCCGGGCCTTCATGACCAGTTTTGAAGGGGGGAAATAGTGCAAAGATATACAAATAAATATCAGGAAAACCTTACAATGTGGGGCCCCCAAATGTTATGATTTGGTTTATGAACCCCATGAAAACTATAGTTTTTTGCGTATCATAAACCATAGTGAAATTGGAGGTATGTTCACCAACTTAGCGATTTCGTTTACGGGGGTCCCACATTTCAGGAAATCCTTCCCAATGGAATTGTGGCACTGCAATAGGCTTGATGACCCCCCCATAAGGTGGTGGTCACATACCTGAAACCGGCCGACATCCTGGATGCTTAACCCATAATAAAGGTCCAAGCCATTGATATATTATTCGGAAGATTTTGGAAGTGTATATTTATACAATTTGGGCCCCCCCAGTTATAAGTTGGTTTATAAACCCCAGTAACTATAGTTATAAATACCATACACCATAGTTATTGGACATATATAAACCAACTTGGCTATCTTGGGGGCCTCACATTATAGTTATCCAGAAAACACTCAGTTGACTACTATGGTCGCCAAAGTGTAGAAGTGGAAATAGCATGACATAGCATGACATAGGCTTGGAGCGTTTTTTTTTCAATCTGGATTCTGGATGGTGCGATTTCGGGCCTTCATCATCAGTTGTGAAGGAGGAAATAGTACAAATATCAGGAAACTAATTCAATTGTTGGAAACCGTGCTTTCTGGATGACGCGCACACAAGATACACAAGATACACAAGCTATTCCGCGCATTTTTGTGGTAGTAATGGAATGCATAATGTGAATGGCGTTCTTCGAACAAGTAATGGAACCCTGTTCTGAATATACCTGGAACCCCATTTGGGCCAACATCGTGGATGCTTAACCCGTAATTGTGTGAGAAAATGAAGCCATCAAACCATCCACATGTTCGGAATGTTATAGTTATCCGGGAAAACAGCAGTTAACTAGCTGATTGGGGTGACTGGAACATGTTTTCCATATATTGGGAATGTCATCATCCCAACTGACAAATATTTTTCAGAGGCGTTGAAACCACCAACCAGCTAGAATTTGTATCTGGAAATAGACATAGCATGCTTTCTAGCACCAATCTCCATATCCACAAAACCGCTCTTGACAATTTTCCTCACCTTGTGAGGGCAGTTAGAAGTTGATTTACAGCGAAACTTGGGGGTTTATGGTAGTTATAACTATGACGGGTTTGTACATCTCCTGGATTTATAAACCCAATTATAGTTACATCCCCCATGAACCATGGAATTCACCAAGTTGTTTGCACCAACTTAGCGATTTCACAAACAATAAGTTCTAAATCCCATCAGAAATCACCATATGTTGCTTGGTTGAATCATCATTAACAATGTGGGACCCCCAAACGATAGCTAACTTGGTGAACATACCTTCAATAACTATGGTTTATGATATTCCTAACTATAGTCTTCATCGGAAGGTTTTCTCGCCCGTCATCGGTTACAGCGCGGACTACGAACTGCTCCACTTTGTTTTCGACCTGTCAATGTGGACAACCATCGGCACCAAGAAGAACCTTGCAGCTCGCACCGGTGTGGCCCTGCGCCACCTCCTTAAGGGCTCCCCATGGACACCGCAGTACTGGAGAGTCAGACACCACGCCGTGCTTGACATGCAGCGGCAATGCGGCAATGCCACTTTGTTTCGCACTCGAGCTCCCTACGAGAGGTCTTTCCCGTACCATGAATGGGTCATGCATGAGCAGCGTGTTCTTGGCAGAGAGCGTCAGCATCTAGCTGGGCCAGAGATTTTGCACATGGCTTGGGTGCTCTTGCAACTAGACAAGGGCTACATCTGCGGAGACAAGTACAACTCATAGACCAAATCATAACATTTGGGGGCCCCACATTGTAAGGTTTTCCTGATATTTATTTGTATATCTTTGCACTATTTCCCCCCTTCAAAACTGGTCATGAAGGCCCCACACTGTAAGGTGTTCCTGATATTTCTACTATTTCTACACTTCAAAACAGTTATAAATGGACATATAACTCCCATAACTCAGGTTATATATCATTATAAACCCATTTACTATCTGGTTATGACTAACATAGCCATGGAAAATCACAATGCTATTAATAGGTAAACCATCTATTTCTATGGACTATCTATACCATGGCTATGTTAAACAACCAGAGGGTAAAACCATATTCAGCTATATAAACCTCCATTGTTATTCCATATAAAACCGTATTACAGTATTCCCGTATAAAAGCCATATCCCTAAAGATTATCTCCAGGTTATATATCATTATAAACCCATTTACTATCATTATAGACCCTGAAAATCACCAATTTTTAGTGGTTTCACTAATCTTCCAACCCCTATTTGGCAGGGTCTATGTTAATTTACTGGAGGGTAATATATCATTACAAACCCATTTATATCCATTATTATTCCATATAAAACCGTATTATTCCCATATAAAAGCCATATTCCTAAAGATTATCTCCAGGTTTTATATCATTATAAGCCCATTAATTATCATTATAGACCCTAAAAATCACCAATTTTTTGCGGTTTCACTAATCTTCCAACCCCTATTTGGCAGGGTCTATGTTAATTTACTGGAGGGTATATATCATTATAAACCCATTTATATCCATGATTATTCCATACCAGTAGTACCGCACAAGGCGGTGGCGGAAGTTTCAAAAATAGGAAACCTATAGGAGAGGTTGGTTGTTGTGAATCAGGGATGGCAAAGCGAATCCACTGATGGACCGAAAGGTGCTTG
>Ga0126342_10006735_pt1 | contig 20435 bp, 24 predicted proteins | sample Cyp1metagenome_FD_92528 | JGI IMG/M metagenome (GOLD analysis project Ga0126342, IMG submission 92528) | Coral microbial communities from Lord Howe Island, Old Settlement Bay, Australia - Cyphastrea 1 metagenome | ecosystem: Host-associated > Invertebrates > Cnidaria > Coral ...
GGGGGGCCGAAGGCGGCGCTTGGGGGGAGGGCCGGGTGCGACGGCGGCTTCGGCCGGGAGGCTATAACGAGAGGTCAGACGGCTAGAGTTCGACGACGTTGTTCGTAAGTAATGCAACATTTCCTGGGGTGGTCTTAAGATAGTCAAATAGTCCCTGAAGGTTTTTTTTCAAATATTTCGAATATTATTATGACCACAGGTTTTGGTTCCTAAATATTTAGAATATCATTCTATGTTCACAGGTTTGTAATTATTCTCCGTGGTAAATTAAAACCCTTTAACTTAAATCCCAATATATCCCAACAAAAAACCCTTTAAATCCCAATAACCACCGTCCCGCCACGGCTGCCGGTGGCCACGGCTGGGTGGTGGAGCTGGTCAGCCAGAGGCCTCAGAGCAAGTTGCAGTGGACCAGGGGCGCAACATAGTATAATATAACAATAATATATATATATATATATATTATTATATCATATTTTGATATATATAATCATATTAATATCATAGTTTATAAGTTAATATCAAATGATATGATATGATTTGATATGATATTTTGATTTATATATATTATTAACCATGATAATTTCTAAAATATGAAATAAACAGATTATTTCATATTTTAAAAATTATATACACAATATATATTAGCTAAGCACCCTTATTATGTGTGTATATATATATATCTATCCCAGATCATCCCATATGTAACCGGGATCTAAACCCATTGAACCCATCTACTAAGTTGGGTGCTCCTCCAGGTAAAACATCCCAAAGTAAAGTATCTTACTGTAAATCAAATTTGAATAGGTAAAACATCCCAAGAAGTAAAGTCACGTCCGATACGATGAGAAACATATATGTTTGATGAGTTGACTTGAATCAGAAGCAACACTGTGTAACGCGCAGCCGCACGTTTGCACTGGGCGCTAAGCGTCTAGGTCAAGGAGCACCTGGGGAAGCTAAAGGCCAGCCAGTCTGGCGCCAAACTTGCAAGAGGCAGCGTGCTCACAAATAGGGATCAGCCAATTCCGGCATCCATCCCATGCACTTATTGAGTGCCACGATAATTCTTTCAGCAACAGGGCGCGGCCATGCATTGCCGAGAGCGAGGGCAAATTGTCTCTCTGACAAATCCTCCGTCCTGCATGAAGAACATCCTTGTAGCTTCGCTTTCTCCTAGCATGCTGCGCGTTGCACAGTGTTGCTTCTTAGCTGGGGATGATAATAACCATGGTGATATTTGTTTGTGCTAATAACTGGCTATAACCTTTAAGGTGCGAATTGAGGAAATAATATCAATGATGATAATAACAATGGTGTCCTGCAGATTGAGGAAACGCCGATGGGATGTGATCCAAAATGAATCTCCACCAGATCGCGTTCGGGTCAAGCATGGGGACCTTATAGGCAACATTTTTTTTGCGTCATAATCACTGAAATAAACATTTATAAACATGACAAGTAACACAAGAACCAACACATAGGTTGAATCTAAATGACCCAAGCCACATTTCAAATGCTGGCTTCCCAGCAAATTTCTTGCTGGCAGCGCAATCCACCACCCTCAGCTGAAGATAGTGAAATCAGGATCAAACATGATCAAATTGGATCCAGAAAGACGCACTGAAGTAGCCTGTCAGTTTAATTTGCAGTCAAATCACCAACAATCATCGGTGTCCCCTTGGTATTCATTGATGATCCTTTTCAAGCCAGCCCTCAATCGTTTCCGCCCCCCTTGAGAAGTTGGAAACTGAAAGTCATCGCTCTTCCTGCGGGGGAATATTCATTGAACAGAGACGACAGGGACATTTCAAAAAAAAAACCTGCCAAAAAACGATTTCAGTGTGGTTTAATTTGATCTAGGTCAGTCCTCCCAAGAAAGTCAGAGAGTTTGACCTTCCGGAACTTCTTCAATGGTTTTGGCCATTTGAACTTTCCTCAGTGAAGTCATGAATTAAAACCAATCGGGTCTAACCAACTACCGCCAAGCAGACTGCAAATGCCAAGGTGCTCTTGACGGCGTACTTGTTCAGCCCAACAATCCAAAGACGTGGCCGGCGCTGAGGCAGGCCACCGTACTGAAAGCAGTCCATCACCTGTGCAAAGATGCGGTAGCAGGGGGCTCAAAAAATGTTCAGATTTAAAATGGATGAACCTTCCAGTAAATTTCATAGGGACCATAACTGATGCGAACCTTCCAGTAAACTTCATAGTGACCATCGGCTTTGAGCCTGGGCCATGATAATCATGTCAACATGCTTTCAGCCAAGCACTCAAAACATTTTTAGTGTGCAATCAAAAAACAACCGCAGCAAGCGATTAAAGAATTTTCGGTTCCGTCGGAATGTCAGGCCCTTGACATTCTCCAGGATATATGTATCTGGTAACCAGCGTCGGATTCGTTTGACCACCTTAGTTGAATCACACTAATGTGCACTTAACTTGAATTGTCCAGTAACAAATTGTCCTTTTGAAACTTTTGCAGTTGAGGTTCTGCAACACCTGGTTGTGATCTCTTGTCCTTCGCACCCTTCTTTTTTCCAATTGCAGAGAAAGGCTGGCAAGGAAAGCCGGACCCAAATATATGGATCAATTTTTCAACACCTAAGAAAGGGGTGAAAGATACGAGCAAACATACCACACACAAACACACACACACACTTTGGTCAACAGTGGGTTCAACAAAAGGTTCAGGCAAGATACCTCTGTACTTTCTGCAGTCCTTAGACAGCTTTTTCGGGCGATAAAGCTTTCGGATACGTTCACGAAGGGCTGGGTCACTTTCACTCATGTAGTAGGCTTCAGCCTGGAAACCAAGGTTCCTCGGCTTGTGCCACGAAGCAAGATCTATAATATGTTTCAGGTGGAGCATGTATGTAGATTGCACATCAGAATCACTCCAAGATTCTTAAGACATGGTATGACTGGTGCCAATCCCGCGCAATCTTCTGCCACCACCAATTTTTTGATGGGCATGGGAAGGCGCACTACACAGTGAGCCAAGATGAGCTATTAGAATTTAATCAGTGTGATCAGCCAACAGTGTGTGTGTGTGTAACATCTTGCACTGACCAATCCAAAGTAATGCTAGCCTTTTCTCATCTCGATTTCTCGATTTGACGCCAAGTAGCTTCCCAGCAGTCTGTGCTGCCGGAACCCCAAGCAGTTGTACGTCAGTGATCATGGCATTCACGCCCAGTCAGTGCACTCTAAGTCACCAGTTTTAACACGAATACATTTCATGTCTTTAAGACTGCAGATGTTTAGTGTGACAAATGGTCCATCAGTGAGTCAGTTTCCGGGCATGTTCTCGGTCAAAATTTAAGACGTCCTGTTTTTGTCACAGGGTCCTTTGGAATGGGTCTCACGTGAAAGCGTCCGTCCTGTTTTTGTCACAGTGTCCTTCGGGATGGGTCTCACGTTAAAGCGTTCAACTTCTTCAAGATGCCAGCAGCTTTCTTGCTTCCAGCCTGTTGTTGGATGTGTTCATGACAATGAAAATAAAGTTGATTGTTCAATGATGTGCTGTTGAAATATGATTTCATTTCGGCTGCAACGATTAAAAAAAAGACCCTGCCTTTGGTCGTCCTTTCGCTTTCGCCTTCGCCTTTGCCTTTGCTTTTGGTTTGCTCTTACCCTTGGCCTTCGCCTTAGGTGCTCCTGATGCCTTTCGCTTGGAACCTTTCTTTGGGCCCTCATCCTCATCATCAACCTGGTTATCATCATCATCATCATCCTCTTCTTCCTCAGACTCCTCCTGCTCCTGATTTTCCTCCTCACTTTCCTCACCTTCATTTTCCTGGTCCTCTTCATTGTCATCTTCATCTTCGCCGGCCTCATCGGCGCTTTCTCCTGCCTCATCCTCATCGTCATTGTCCTCGCCATCAGCGTCATCATCCTTGCCATTTTTTTTCTTTTTGGCTGGTACCACCTTCAATCAAACAAATAAATGACAGAAACTACGGAATGCTTGAATTTGACAAAGGTAGTTTTCGATCATTGGACAAGACAACTGACCTCTGACAGGTTGGGCGATTGGGCCTTCTTGTTGTTCGAGGACTTCTTTCGAAGCAAGGCCGATAACGTGGGCTCATAGAGCGGCGACTCGGGATCATACATGGCACCCCAGCACTTGGTTTCCAGCCACTTCATAAGATAGCCGACCTCATTGTAAAAAGGGTAAGGCACTTGAAGCAAAGAGAAGTATCATCCAAATTTCCTGCAATGCAATGACCAGTCAGTCAAAACCAATTTTGAGATAAGTAACATGTGCCTGGGTAAAACATACCCCCACAAAGGGAATTCTCTGCAGCACTGCCTCCCATGCAGTCTTGCCATCGCCTGATGGTTGGTTTGGCTTTGATTTGATTTCAAGTTATCATATTTTTGGCAGTAGTAGTAGTGACATGGGTCGAATCCAAATAAAGCCAAGTGACAGCAGGACAAGTCAAGCATCGCCGAAATATTGTACTCATGGAACAGTTCGGACACCTTAGAAGCACAAGGTCATAAAAATGATTCCAGCCCCCTTGATTGGCCAGGGGAAAGGGCCCCCCAAGATTTTAATCCAAAGCACCACCTTGGACGGCAGGGCGTGATATGCAACCGGCTCAATGTCATCATCCTTTCGTCGGGAACCTCGGCTGGCTAAATGGGCAGTGTTGTCTTTTTACGATATAAGAAGGGAAAATTGTGTTGAATGATTTTATGGATCTACTAATATACAGCTTAGAAACCTTTCTGTAAGCCTTCCAATTCCTCACCTTTCCCACCAACACCAATTCGGTTCCCTTTCCCGTAGATCTCCTTCTTCAGAACGAATGGAGCCGACCAAGTTTCCACCTTGTCCTAGGCAAGTGACCCAGAGCGGGATTTTTTCAGTGGAACGAACTGTGGAACTGAAATGCAACATTGCCTTGATTTGTAAACATGCATCAAAGTTTCATTCCAATCAGGGGCGAGGATTGGACCAATGCAGTCGCCATGGCTCGTTCCACTGAAAAATTTCCTCTTTTTGAACACCAGCCCATTATCTTCACTTTGGACAAGGTAAAGGCGTTCAAGTTGCTGAACATTGCTTCCTTTGTTCCTCTTCTTGTTTTGGCGAATCGATTTTTCGTCCCACATCAAGAACTTGAGGGATTTTGTCTTTGACATCGCTTCCGTTGCGGTCGGCTTCATCGCCGAAAGAAGTGAGGGGACGAGTCCTAAGTATTATTGTGACTATCAAATTCATCAGATGATTTTTCGAACAAACAGTTGAATCATCACATCGCTGTATTGAAATTCGAATGGAACGTCACCATCCAAAAATTTAGACAAGGGTCCCTCTCTCCCTCCATCCATCACTATAAACCCGTCACCGGGTAGCATGGAGCCATTCTCCTGCCTCAAGGACAATGCCGCCTGAAAGAGGCGCGGGTGGCGGCCCTCCCGCAGAGGGGGCAATCGGAGTGCCGGTTGGGTACCGGCCTCCCCACAGACCTTGGTGTCCTTAGTTTGCAACGATTTCCGTAATAGTAAAGGGATAGAACTTCAAAGAATTAATGTCATTCAATTTAAACATGAGAAACTGACTTCTCAGAAATTGCAGGCAAGCTTCAAAGTAAATTGCCACCATTTTGGTGACTTGGTTCCTGGAGTTTGTCCCAAACAGGATCGAATGATAGTTATTATAAGTGTTAAAAATTAGTTAAAAGATTTTTTTTAATGGCAAATAAGACTCGTCTCAGGGTCCACTTCTCCCCTCCATTTCGGGTAGGCGGTTGTAGACAAGGCCGTGGTCATGTTCTGGACATTGTCCTGCAAGTATCAACCCAATTAAGTTGGTTTCATTTCCAATTCGCACATTTGTCAATACTGCATTCAGAGATGAGCCTCTTCCACGATGAGTTTCACGTGGGTTCTCACCATATTGCATGCCTTGAGTTTGAACCTTAGCAGGGCTAGACAAACTTCAGGGTGGTCCCGGATTTTAGGCCGAGACTTCATTCGCAATGTATGAGTTTAATTAGGTTTCCCACGCATCAAGTTTCTTCTGGGTTTCTTCGTCAAGAGTTCGTAGCTTTTCACCACCTTCAGCAGCATTCTTCCCCTTGGAGCCTTTCATTTTAAGAGCAGCTTCGGGTACCTCCCGGTTCAGCTATATTTTTTGGTGACTGATGTCGATGAAAAATAATCAGAACACAATGAAAAACACAATGGAAATATCACACACCAGCCTTCAGGTGACCTGTACCTGACTCATCCTCCTCTTCCTCGGCATTGGTGCCAGGAACATCCTGCATCACAACGTCATCGTCGTCGCCGGTGTCATCATTCTGGCGGCAGTGGGGAAGCAAAGATGGGAGAGAAGTTTGGGAAAGTTCTGGCATGGCAAACAATGGGATGTCTCAAAATGAGGTGTCCTTTTTCCCCCCTTAATTTAATGATTTCTATAACCAAAAAAAGGGCACCTCATTTTGCGACTTACCCAAATAATAAACAGCCACCTTTTCATCGTTGTTCGACTTTGACGCCTTCTTCTCTTTGGCAACTTGCCTTAATCAAAGATAATGAGACAAAGAAAATCCTGTTTTGAATTTTAGATAACCCGAAAATTGTTGCTCAGAAGCATTCTGCAGTTGGGGCAAGATGCTCTTTGATGGTATCCAAGCGGTTCTCCACTTCGCCGTTGGTCACCCATTCTGAAGCCTTGGGTTTGACAACATTTGACCGATGTTGAGTTCATGAAAACGATCAACAATTATTGTGGATCATGATCTCACATGTTAAAAGTTCAAAACAAGAAGCCGACTTTCTGTGGCGAACCATGTTTTTGAAGGTTGTCTCGAAAGTGCTGCTGAATAAGCAGTCCTGACCAGAACTTTTGGCCAAGTAAACATGAAGGCCACCAAGAATATAGCAGTGGTGTTTTCCCCACCTCCAAAAAAGCCCAGAAGAGCTCCGCAGACTTGGGCCATCCTGGCAAATTCAGATGGCTGGAGATCCATGATGTTTGGGGGTTTCAAGATGGGGCATATTATAGTATGCTGTCCGCATGTGTTGGTTGGGAGTCTCAAAAACAAGATAAGGGGCATAATATAACTTCAGCAAATTACCTAATTTTAAATGTGACTTGATTATTTGGGGTCGTTTTTTTTTTGGGAGACCAGGCCAAGTGAACAATCAGCCTAACCAGCGCACCTGCTCTCCAGGTCAAATCCACCTTCTCGCCCATGTAGCCACATTTCCTCAGTTGCAGGCAAGCGGGAGCGGAGAGCGGGGAGCGGGGAACGTTTTTTCAGAGGCATGGACTCCCTGTAGATCTTGTGGTTTTGGCAGACCTCCTTCATCTGCGTCACCAGCTGTGCATCCCAACCATAGGACCTACAGTAGATAGGACAATGCAAAAGTAGGAAGAGGCAATCTTTGATTCATAATAAGCCAGTTGAATGATATACGAATTACTGCTTCAAGAAACGGAATCACTTTTGCAAAGAGATATTCCCGTAGTTCCAGCTGACCCACAAAGAGATCGCAAGTCCCTTTTCCATGAAGAGCATTGTTGATACCCCTCCAAGTCAACATGTCAGCTCCAAGATGGCCATTCTTCCAGCCATCGTACCTTAGAATCCAAATGCTTGTGACTAGGACCTTGGAATCAAAATGTTTGTACCTTTAGAAATCTTTAGAACCATAATTCCACAGACTAGATGCAACGCATAGAGGCACCACTCTATGTTGCGATGGGATTTTGCTTTGTTCAAGATCACCTGAATTTTGGTGTAGCTGTTGAAAGGGTTCACATCCAGATGCTTGTGCGCCAGGATCTTCTTCGACATGGCTACGGCAGTCTCCACAAAGGACTCTGTGACCTGCGGGCGCGGATGGGGGTCATCATCTTATCATCATATCATCAAACCATCCTCATACTATAATATATGAAAATGTTGATTTATAATGAGCCTTGAATTATGTATCCCCTAAATTTATCACCACAATTAATAATAAGCGATGCTCGAAATACATGTTAAGAGCTTCATTTCCAGAATTTTCGAGCATCATTTAAGAGGTACATATTCATCATTCACAACTTCATCAAACCATCTCATGCAACCCATGGCCTTTTCCGATTCGGTCCCAGCCCGATAATGCTCCATGTACTTTGCGGCAAAGGCTTCAGTACCTTATCAGTTCAGGGTTATTATTTTCATAATAATAGCTAAATATGATGAGGATCAACTTGTCACTAGGGCCAAATCTTCAAGGTACTCAATGCGCCAGTAACACGTTCCATTCGTTGCTTGCAATGCAACACAGAGATCACCTTCTGCAAGGTGGTGTGAACCATGGCCTCACGGTCGGCTAGCAGGTCTTGCCTCAGGTTCATTGCCATGAAGTAGATGTCCTCGTCGTTGGTGGCAATGAAGTATTCGAATTCAACCTGTGCAATTCGAATGGGTCGGCGTGTGTTTTTTGGAAGAATAAAAAACATAAATTGTATTATTCCCCGGCCAAGTCCTTTTAAAGTTGTCCTTTTTAATTAAGTCTAAATTAGCCGAGTAGTCAGGTCCTGCTAGCACTGCAGCCAAGGGTCTGAGAGAGCAAAGTGCTTCCATTTTGACAGCTTTTCCTCATCATTGTTGTCACGGTACATCGACCTAAGTTGGACCAATTTCTTGGGACTAAGTTGATTGAAGCTGGAAGTTTAACACCCCTTGCCACCAACATATTTAGGCAAGTGGCATCACAAAGGCAAAAACATTTTCTGGCGGCGAAACGGGCTTAACCCGCGAAGAATCCATAGACAGATGCCATTCAGGCCCTATCGCAACTTTGACTCTCCCATGAAAGCGACTGGGGCTTTCATAGTACCGGTCGCCAAGGTCATTTATGGATTTCTGCCGCAAAGGCACCTCAAAGGTCATCGTAATAATAGCTCCCAAAATGAAAATATGTTGTCATAGTCAGTCATGGTCTAAATGTAGTAACAACTAAGTCTTGGGCTGTCGGGTCAGGGTTGAAGAGCAGGTCACACTTGAAAATGTTTTGGGAACATACATAAGAAGCACTGGGATCCGCCGCCCCGTTCGGAAACAATGCAGCTTTCAATGCCCCAACATCGAAAGTAGCCTTAGCCAGTTGAGTGATGATAATTCCCAACTCAATTAAAAAATTGATGAACTGGTTTCAATCCACATTTGCTTCAAAGAAACCTGCCCTGCTCCCGACCCAAGCGCCACAGGATCTTCCGACCCCACGCCGGGCCAATTGATCTCCGCGAGCTCTGCCAGGGCCCTGTTTGCGGCCGTGATCAAATCCAAATTGTATTCAGCACCTGGGCAGGGCGAGTAAACCCTGAGACTTTTTGGGAACCTGTGCCGGGGAAGTACCACCTTTAACATTGATAACTCCCGGTAGCTAGTTGTAAGACCAAAATAACATCGTCATTGTCATCCCCATGAATGAGATTAGATCACATTAAAAATTCTACTTATATAATGAATCAAGGAAACAGTTAAACACCTGGCCTGAAGTAGCAACTGCTGCTTCATTCTCGGCATCTAGCCAAGGGGAAATGCTAGGCTGCTGCTTTGCAGTTTTTTTGGGTCCCCTAGCGGGCAGCTTGGGCTCAGGCTTTGCCTTGGCCACAGTCTTACCCCGACCTCCCATCTTGAACACAAATGCTGAAAGAATGTAAAGTGATCTCAATCAAGTTTCAAAATGCAGTAAGGCCAACTGAGCAACAGCAACAACTTGAGAAACTTCAAATTCAAATGGTTTTGGTGCTCTTAAGATAGTCACTGCACACGGGAGAGGGGTCAGTTGCCCCTCTCCCGTGTGCAGTCCCGGAGCGCTCAGGACTGCACACCGCCTCTCCCCACCAATCTTTGGGCTATGGATTTTTGATTGCACAGCGCCTCTCTGATTTTTTTTTTAGCCGCTCTTAAGATAGTACCAGTGAGGTGCTGTGCAATCCGGAGCGCTCAGGACTGCACAGGCTGTGCAGTCCGGAGCGCTCAGGACCGCACAGCGCCTCTCCAAAATGATCGGCTGTGCAATCCGGAGCGCTCAGGACCGCACAGCGCCTCTCCAAAATTATCAAAAATTAAAAAAATAGCGTCAGTAATCATTAGCTGCTCTTAAGATAGTCACTGCACACGGGAGAGGGGTCAGTTGCCCCTCTCCCGTGTGCAGTCGTGTGCAGTCCGGAGCGCTCAGGACTGCACACCGCCTCTCCCCACCGATCATTGGGCCATGGATTTTTGATTGCACAGCGCCTCTCTGAATTTTTTTAAGCCGCTCTTAAGATAGTACCAGTGAGGCGGTGTGCAGTCCGGAGCGCTCAGGACTGCACACGAGAGAGGGGCAACTGACCCCTCTCCCGTGTGCAGTGACTATCTTAAGAGCACTAAAACCATTTGAAGTGTAATTATTAAATTTTCTCGATTTGACTCAAATCTTTTTTTTCCCCATGTCCCCGGTCAGCGGTTGTCAGCTGACTAAGTTGAATTGAGCCGCAGTGAAATTGGTTTACTGGGTTTCTTCCCCCTGCTCCTTTTGAGCATTGTCACCGTTCATCATCATATTTTGAGCCCTTTGGACATCCTGCCACCACAGCTCCTCACACTGGCAGTCCTTACAAATGCTGCTATATTCGGATTGGTCTCGCCTCACAAGCCACAAACCCAGAGAAAGGTTGGTTCCGAAACATTGGCAATTTTTTGGAAATTATGATGTGCCGCTGAGTTACTCAGAAAGCCAACGCTTGAAGTAGCACATGAAACATGATATGCAGCAGCGGTCATAAAGGAGCTTCTCTTGCATGGTAAGCTCTCGTGGCACGGCAGCCATCACTTGTCACCAATCACACTTAAGCAAACGCGGCTTCATTTTTTTTGCAAACAAATGGTGGCTCCAAAAAAGTGTTGCTAGTCAGCTGTGATTCTAAATGACACGTGGCGCAAAGCACTTAAGCTAATTTTGCCATGCGGTGCCGCTAGCATCTTCTGGCTTGGAAACCCCCTTCAAGCCAACTTTTAAAGTAATTAGTAATTAGTCTAAATGTCTAAAGCTTTCGCCGAGACCAATGGCGGACCATTTTTCGGCCACCATCAATCTCCAAAAAGAGTTGCATTGCATCTTGGGAAGTCACCTTGAACTTGATGGGCCTCAAATCCTGAGTTTGGTTTCATCATATTTCAATTCAGTGTTTGGGTCCCTAAAAATCATATTCCCCGAAGAACATCACCCCAATAACATGCCTAGAGTCAACATCCGAAGCTTGCTCATGTGCCGTCACAAAGGCCGTCGCCAAAGCACCAACTGTCTTGAAGCGGGAAGCACGGTCCTGAGATAGCCGGATTGGATGGCCGGGGCTGGGGTAAGGATGAAATCGGCATGACCGTTTGATTGGTCACTTAAACTTAGTCAGTACCAGTCTAAGTCCAGGAATCTAAGAAGGTTCGTTTATCAGAAATCGGAGTCCAAGGAGACACTGCGCAGTCCACAACATGAGCTGCCCTGGGATGTTCAGCACGAAACCCGGGGCTTACCCAGCAAATCCTTTTCGGCTGCGCCGGAGCTTTCCTCAGATTGTGAACCAAGGTTAGATTAAATTTAAACATATTTTGGGGGATATTCATGTGACTTTGTTGAGTGTGCAAATGTAAGATCAGTCAAGCTAAGAGGCCGGTAAGGAACCATCATTCCACCAGCTCCCCTGGTATGGAAATATTTTGGCGAAGCAAGATACCTTACTTGCATCACTTTTTTGACCATCTGATTTAAAAAATGTGGTGAATGCAACCCATCAGATCATCAACATCCAAGTTGCAAACCTTTCATAAAGGCAAGAAATGCTGCAGTAACCTTGGGCTTGAGGGGATCCTTCTGAATCACAACATTCACCTGTTGCCTTAGACGGAGCAAGGATGTTGGGGGAAGGAAAAACCCATGTTGAAATCTAGGCATTTTAGACAAATAATGAATTCAAGAAGCATGCGTTGTGTAAGACGAGCCCCACATTCACGAACGGCTTTCCTTGTCTTGTCAGTGTCTATGGTCGTTGGAAGTAGGACACGCATCTCCCCAAACTCGATAAGCTTCCCAGAGGGCCCATCAACAGCTGCGTCACCTAGGTAGTCATAGTTTGATAGTGAACTTTAAAATCACATGTTAGACTTACTCTCAGTGGGTGTTCCAGGAAAGAGTTCAAACTAGAAACAAGACTAGGGACGGTTCGCAAGATCTTTGAAATAGATTTTCCTCCTTTTTTTGGCATCAGCATCATGTGCAGCAGCTTCTTCAGAAAGTCGCTTGCGATCAGATAAAATGAGACCCTGCTTGAAGGCTTGAATACCTTAGCTCATCACATAACCTGATGATGATATGTATTATGTAAAATTGCCGCCTGACATCCCCATGAAAAAGTTAGCCATCAAATAGAATTAACATTGGAATTCAAGGTGCGTCGTTTCCTCTCTTGGACTTTGTTGCGATCCTGTTCTTTTTGGTGTTTTTCCGTCCACATACTTTTTGCTACTTTGGCCACATCATCATTTTGGGGGATGGTCTCATTGTTTTTGGCCATTGCTTCTTTCACGTTTCTACGACGTCTCCTCAGCCACCCCTTTGCAGAAGCCCATTGGTCGCGTTTGGCATGCCCTGGCGCCCGAGGCTTTCGTCTCATGCAGAGCCGCTTGGTGGACTCAGCAAAGCTTGGAAACCCAGGATGGGAATCGGTGCAAAAACACAAGTTCCTCAAAATCAGACCATGGGGATTCCATATTGGGTAAGAAAGCCCGGCTTTTGTTGGATTCTTAGATAAAATGGTGCTATTGATAAAATAACAGGTTCTTTCAAATACAAGTCTTTCACCCCTTCCCCATTGACTTTTGAAAACGAGGATCTTGTCGTTGATTGCCATAGTTGGTCGCCTTTGGCAGCCAGTCATGATCAGGGAAAAGTAGTAAATTGTACGGGGATGATGACATACGATAAAAAACATGTTAAGACTTGTGGCCGCCAGATAATAACTCAAGCATTATTAATAGTAGGGGTTATCCAGGTTTTAAACTCGTAAAAATAAGAAGTGGCTACATTTTCAAAGCGGCCCAGTGGTTTTAAATCAAAAATCATCTTTAAAAACTCCAAATGATTAACCAGGGTTCCCACTCCATCTGCGCCATCATGACCAACCTTAGTTACAGAATAACATTGCGAGTTTACATCCCCAACTCTCAGTGAACTAGTTTTGGATTATGAAAAATTGTTCAGTTAAGAAACTCATCAACGCGGTTTTCCGGGAATTGGCATGACAACACCTCATCGTTGGCAAGGCATACAGGGATTTCCCCCCTCTTTCCTTTGCACCAACCACCTCTGGAAAAAGTCCGTTCGACACCGGAGGTGCTGAACCCCCAAGCTACGCATCGTAGCAAGACGTAGCGCAGTAAGCCAGTCGGGGTTTTCTCCATTTGAACCTGGGGACACATGCTGCTGACTATATTTACTTAACTGGGATGATGTTTGGAAAAACCATTACTTTGAAATATCTTTAGATCAGATTTTGGTTATTTGCAACTGCTTTTCCAGGCTGGTTGGCCATCCCAAAAAATCCATAAAGAACCCCTTTAATTTAAGCTATACTTGAGTTCGCGTAACCAAACTACACATGGGAGTGCTCATGCTGCAGTGGGCCCCATCAGCGATTGCTACGGTTGATACCGACTCCATACACATCACCTGGCGGATGACTTCGGCTTAGAGAAGCCTCGGGCACTTTGCTGTGCAGATGTGAAGAACAAGGATGGGTCAGGCTACAACACTAGCTTCAGGAACCAGAAGAGTGGCTACCCTCTTCGCGCAAGAAGCGCATGGGGATGAAGTTTGACTTCTCCCGGACAATATCCGTGGCGCTGGCAACATTGGAGACGTGATCAGACCTCTTACATTCCAGCTTTGCTGGGATTTTAAACCATTGATGAAATTAAGGTTATTATTATGTTGACATTTAAAACTGTTTTCGAAGATCTTAAACAAAAATCTTCGATCTTAAACGAGTAACAAGATTGGTATGCGGATAAAAAAATGGATAAATAAGAATGATGACCAGCCATTATGAAGACTAACACGGTCATTATAAAGATGATGGTGATGATGATGATGATCATCATCATGATCAGCATCATGATGATGATGATGATGGTGAAGATCGTGGAGATGATGATCAAGAAGATGATAAATATAATGAATATTGTGGAGTTGATGATGAATCAGATGGTGAGGATGCTAAGTATGATGCAGCTGAAGAAAAAACGATGATGATGAATAATATGTTGCAGATGAAGAATAACAAAAGTATGACGATGATGATGATGATGGTGATGATGATGATGATGTTGACGACGATGACAATGATGATGATGATGATGATCATGATGATGATGATGATGGAGATGATGATGATGATGATGATGAAAATGATGATGATGATGATTATGATCATGATCATGATGGTGATGGTGATTATCACCCTTGGTGTTGGCCATGATGAAGAAGAAGAAGAATTGGAAATGAACACAGTGAAGAGATCTTTTGTGATGATGATGATGATAATAATGGTGATGATGATGATTGTGATGATGATGACGATGATGATGATGATCATGATGTGGATGTTGTGAGTGATGGGGATTAAGGTGATGATGATGATGATGATGGTGATGATGATGATGATGAATAAAAATGATGATGATCACCCGTGATCATGATGATGATGATGACAATGTCATTAGTGGTGACGATGGTGATTATATTGGTACTGATGATAATAATGATGATGATGATGATGACGATGACGATGACGATGATGATGATGATGATGATATTGATGATGATGATGCTGATGATGATGATGATGATGATGTCATTGGTGGTGTTGGCGCTGTTGCTGATTGAAATTGGTGGTGATGATTGTGTTGATGATGGTGATGATGATGGTGATGATGATGATGATGATGCTGATGATCACCAATGATGATGATGATGATGATGATGATGATTATGATGGTGATGATGGTGATGATGGTGATGATGATGATGATGATGATGACTATGACTAAACTGAGCGGCTGCTTTGCACCAGGCATCCAGAGGATTCATGCCGTCTCGTCTCTGAAGCCCTTTTGCGACAGGCAGGACTCGGCCAAGCTGGATGAGAAGTTCATCCTTAGAAGGGTCGGTCGGGGCTTACGTATGCTAAAATCATAGGCTATTTAAAATCATGAATGGGGGGGCCTTTCCGACAGAACACCCAGAAAAAAGCAATAATCAAAAGGGCAGTGGACAGGGTTCACGGCAAAGAATGTTGCGACCCGGTGAACAACACGATCACCCACTCGGTTGGCTTCTAAATCTGAAAGGAACTTGGCTAGGGTTTGCATGACCTCGTAGTCTGGAACTTCCGTTTTGATGGCCTGTTTGACCAAACCAGTCCAGTTGTGTAACCTGGGATGGTGATTTGGGATAAACCTTGATAAAAACTATTGAGAAACATCATTTTTAGGGTTTCCCTTGAAAATTAAATCATTGCCATTTCGTTGAAGATACCGTGCAGTTACCCTGTTGAGCAAGTCCTCAGAAATTTGTCGCCCCCCAAGCTTTTTCATGGTCACATTCCCACCGGGAGCCACAAGCTTGATGGTCAAAACGTTCTCCTCCAACCTTCGCCTTGGATAGACGGGTGCTATCAACTGATTTCTGAGGAATTGGATGTGCCGTCATAACAAACCCAGCTAACATTTTATGATCATCATAAATTATAAACCAAACGGACCAAAGCACTTCATCAAAGCAGAGTATGTTCCGCTGATCTTCCAGCACTGGTTCTTGGTGAAAAGAAATATCACGGTATCTAGAAACCTTGGCTGTCACTGGTGAAAATCATCAAAGGTTGTGACTGGGATCAAGGAGCATTTAAACCATTTCCAATTTGTTGTAAGAAACTTTTTCAAAGCTGAATTGAGGGAGCAAAGATCAAATGTTTCTTCATCTGCCACCCTCACGACGTGCATGTGCTCGTCATAGGCGTCTGACAGCAGTGCAAGGGTCCTAGGCTCGCAGAAGATGAGGTGCCACTGGTGGGTGTAGTGATCTCTCCATCAACATGTCATATTGGGTCCTGTTGACATGGTGATTCATATTTGATTGATAAGTGGTGAATGATAGAGGTATGTCACATAGATGATATGTATCATAGATAATTATAATTATATATATATTATATATTATATGCGACTTATTATGATTATGTATATTTATGTGTGTATCAGATTGTATGCATATATTTATGTGGACGAGCGCAGGGGGAAAAAACAAATTATTTTGAAAGTCCGATTTTGATTGGACGAGGCGCAACGCGTGTTCAATGGTCAGCTTGTTCAGAAAGTCCTTGCACTTGCGACCTTCTACCTGGGCGGGCAATGGTTGTGATTAACAATCAACTTCAACAAAAAAACTATGACTGACACGAAAGGATCATTTTTATTGATGATGAATCATAAGCAGTAGCAGTGTCCATATATTCACGTAATGATATGTTATTTGCGGGTTTATACTTATTGTAATAAATATCATTTTAGCAGTGTCACGGTTACCATTATATGCATCACCCTCTATTTTTCAAAATCCCCAAAACCTAAATGCTGCTTTGGCACGCGGTTTTTGCGCTCCATTGCAATCCCCTCCTTAGATATTATTGGCATTAACTGAGTGGCTCAAGAGACTGGCTGGCAACAAAATTGCAAACCAGTTATGTCGAACTTGAAATGCTGGCAAAGTGTCCACAGTTGAAAGCAGTGCTTCAAAGTGGATGGCCATCCGCGCTATCGGTGTTCTCAAACTTTCAAACCTTAGGCATGGGTTGATCTTAGGCATAGGTTGACAATGACAAAAAATGATGTGACTGTCTGACTTGACTCGGGTGCGACATTGCACTTGCATCCCTTGACAAACAGCTCAGACTGTGGGCTGCATGTTTGTGCTAAATAAAAAACAAAGTAGCCAAGGCGCCTGTGCTTTGCAGCGGAAAGCGACTGACACTTCCACCCTGTGTTCTTCTTGACCTCCTTCGCAAACCGGTCCTGGCAAGCAGATGGACGAACCCCCACTGTATCAGCATGATTCCCCTTTTTGGATGATTCCCCTTTTATGCAAGTGTCACTCGGGCTCATGTGTCTACTCACCTCCCTGCCTGTTCCCGCACAGACACATGCCCTTTTTTCTCCGTCCTATCATCGCTGTCTTCATGGCATTTTTTCAAAAGAGCATATGGTGCTATTGTCATATGCTGGCCTGTAGGCATGGTCTAAAAGACAAACTACACACCGTTTTCGCCATTGTCATCCTCACCCTCCTTCTGCTTGTCAGCTGGCAAGCTTTGGTTCTTGTCACCCTCTTTTTTGGCATCAGTCTTCTTGTCAGTGGCATGCTCAACTTTCTGATGCTGGCGTTTGTCGCACTTCTCAAACTTGTTCTTCACACGGGAGATGAGTGTCGCTTTGGGCACCCTTACATGCGAACTTTAAAACAGGCCAAGCAAATTATGCGAGGGTTTGGGCAAAGCAACTTTATCAAAATTGTCCAACAGAAAATCTTAGCAACTTCTATCTAGGCTAAGCTACGGGGTCGGCCAGTCTGAGACCGGAGACTTTGGAGCAGGAATAGGCTCCGGTACGTGGATGTCATCCCCAAGTTCGTCATCTGACCCAAAGAGGTCTTGGGAATCCGCTGGCAAATCCATGGCTGTAAGCCACCAAAAAAAGGGGTCAAACCAGTGGTATCTTGCTCCAAAATTGCTGCTGAAAATGTGTCATGGGATAAAGTTTATGTGCACTGGAAATAACGTCAAATAACCCTCAGCTGTCAGTCCTTGAAAAGAACTGAATGCTGAATCATCTTCGCTGGGCCATCCAAGAACAAAGCCAACCTGGGCAGTCGCAAGCACGGGGAAAAACCGAAATCACGGGGAATGGACAAGATGAAAACTCTTAAAGCAAGAAACGTTTCCTTAAGGAAAGGATCGGCGAAAGATGGCCGCTGGCCCACCCTGCGCCATGAACAACATCTATCAATCACCCCTCCAAGACATTGGAATCCAGTCTGCAATCAATCAAAACCAGCCTTCTGACCGCATGGCACAAGTCCCGGCACTGTAGGCGAATGTTGGGGAAAATTGCATCTTGGCCATCCGTATTACCAGCCATGGTTGCCTAGGCAATGACAGCAAACAATTTCAAAGATTAATCATTACCAGGTAGACTTATACCCATTTTAGACTGGTTGCCAAAGCCAACTGCTCATCTGCCGCACCATCTGCAGTGATTGCCTCTATGACGTTGCAAAGCTTGGCCTTCATCTTGGGGTACGCTGTCCTGAGCAGAACTGCAATGAAAAACCCTGAGCCTGGAAAATGGGGTTGCGCAAATTATAACGGAGCTTGAGCTTTCAGTCAATATCTCAGTTAAGATTCCTCTTTTTTGAGCTGAACGGCATGTTCGATGTTGGGCAACAAAACCCGGAAATGACTTTCTCCGTGAGTTCCTTGATTTTCATGGCATGGCATTGGCCTGAGAACCTTCCAACACCGATGGCCCCAAATTGTCGAACCAAGTCTTCACTGCAAGCACCAAACCGAATTGCAAGCCAGCCATTGCTGGCATCTTGCAAAAGGGATGCACTTTGGGCTTCTGACCTCAACAAAGGAAACCATGCCCAAATACATATTCCGATTCCACATGCAAAAAGATGGCTACTGCTGGCCACTGCCGAGATACAGAGTTAGGATCGACAATTTCCTGGCTCCTTCACCTAGACAGGCCTTCATCTTTCGAAGTTTTTTTCGTCCCTTAGTCTTAAGTAGTCTCCGGCATCAGCAAAAATCAGAATCAAAATCAAAACAGCCAGGCAGTGACCAAGTCCCACAAAATTCGCAAACAAGAGTCCCACTTGCCCTCCTCCTCTCCATGATTCCCAGAAGAAGTCCTCTTGAGAACGCTCCGGAAGATTGAAGCTGCAGGCACCTGAAATCAATGGCATTGGAAAGATTTAAACGGCTGCAAAAGTTGAATTTCCGATATTTGGCAAATGTCATTGAAAGGGAAACTTGGCTTCAAACCACCATTCCATTCACAATAGCTGTGGCATCTCCATCTGAAGCCTTTGCCACTGCCAAGCGATGGATGCTAGTAGCTTCATGTTGGACCAAGTCTTTGCGCTTCACAAAAGCCTAAGTGCATCACCCAAAGTCAGCAAAACCAACCCAGGGAACAAAACAACTTATTGATAACCATATGTTTAACCAGGTAACCCCACGGCATGCCCTGAACTTTGACCAGGAAGATGGTCTGATTCCAGCTTTGGAGCACTGAGAAAATCCAAGGCCTGTTTGTGTCAACTCCACCCATGGAAAGTCTTTTTCCCAGTCTGACCAATGCTTCCAGCAGTGCTGGTTCCACTCCTGGGGAAGTGGCAGGCCGGAACAATTGCTTTGGGACTGGGACTAAGTTCAGAAATGGAAACCGCCTGAACTCACATAATGCTCGCCTGGGCTCAATCCACCTCTGACCATGTAGCTTGGGCATCTTTTATGCCAGACGGGTTGGCATGGCGCGATGATCGCAGGATGAAAGTCAAAAATAATCAACAGTGAGTGACAACTCGGTTTTTCGTTCTTGGCTCTGACTTGTCAAACCGCCTGCGTCTAATTGAATACAGTTAGTTTATCTATGATTTGGATACATCAAAGCACACTGCTAGGGTTTGAGCAGCAAAATGCCGCTAGATAAAAAAAACACTGGGATTCACAAAGCATGGGTCAAAATAGAACGTGTCCAATCAAAAATGTGGGTTAAGACCTATTATGCCATTTCAAAACATTGATTTTTGACCCATACTACCAATGTTGATTCTTGACCCAAACCCACATCCTCATTCATCTTCATCCTCATCTTCTTCATCATCATCCCGGCTGGCCAGGTGCCCCGACAGAGCACTGGACCAGCTCCATCTCCATGCCGTTGCCATCGGCCAATGCTTCCGCTTACGTGGCGGTCGGGGCGTTTGTAATTAAATAGAGGGGACCTTACGGTAAATAAAATGGCAATCTATCATAAATAATAGTTTCAATGATACATTGAAGTTGATCTGGGCAATTTAATGGGTAATTGATCAGAACATGGCCATCCAATTATTTAGAGCAGGTATCATGATGATCATCATGGTAATCAAAAATGTCCTGGTACTATTGGACTATGTTAAGAGCAGGCCAGTTTCAGAGGCCACTGCGCGGTGTAGCTAGACTTCATACCTTGGACCGGGATACGTTTGTTGCGATGTCTTGTTCGTGATGATGGCCCTGTCACGCACCATGTCCAAACTCCATGACCCACCCA
>Ga0126342_10006736_pt1 | contig 20435 bp, 19 predicted proteins | sample Cyp1metagenome_FD_92528 | JGI IMG/M metagenome (GOLD analysis project Ga0126342, IMG submission 92528) | Coral microbial communities from Lord Howe Island, Old Settlement Bay, Australia - Cyphastrea 1 metagenome | ecosystem: Host-associated > Invertebrates > Cnidaria > Coral ...
CGGGGTTCCAAGGTTTCAGGGTTCCAGGGTTCCAGGGTTCATTCCGGATTTTGAAGGCTGCAAGTCCCCGCGAGCCAGCCCCAGCCCTAGAGATTGAAACCCAACAGGCCCTGCTGTTGGGAATAAACCATCCCCAATTTCAGCATTTTTATAGATATCATATGGTTACCATTCCCAGTCATGGTAGGTTTATGGCATTGTTTTCATTGTTTTACCATGTTTTACCCTCTGGTTATTTAACATAGCCATGGAAAATCACCATTTTTAATAGGTAAACCAAGGTAAACCATCTATAAATGGGCCATTTTCCATGGCTATGTTAAATCACCAGCCAGCCACATAACCTCAGGCCGCAGCCACGGCCGAAGCAGCAGCAGCCACGGCTGCAGCAACTGCTAGCGCCTGGGGCCTGGGTAGTGCCATTGCTGGTGCTTCGACGGCGGGCTTGACGATACTTGGTGGAGTGGCGATCGGGGGATGACCAATGGACGATCTATGTATTATGGATCTCTATATATATATATATCTATATATATATATATAGAGACAGACAGACAGACAGACAGATAGATGCATAGATGGATAGATGGATACATGGATAGATGGATGGATGGATGGATGGATAGATAGATAGATAGATAGAAAGAGATAGAGATAGAGATAGAGATAGAGATATATAGATAGATGATTACAGTGTACATATATATATATTATATATGTGTATAGAGATTTGGATTTATATGGATTGAAGTGGATTTATATGGATTTATATGGATTTATATTATAGGAAACCCAAAATCCTTGTAGAAAAGTGGGACACCTGGAAATTACGAGGAGTATATATTCTATAAGATCCTGGAAGCACAGTTCTATGTGTTTGGGGGGGTTTATATACAAAAATCCTCTGGCCACTAAACATTAGGGAAAATGATGAATAATCACTAAAATATCTTTTTGGCCACTAAATATTAGGGAACATTATGAATAATCAGTGGATGGAATGGGGTACTTGTGGATGCGCTTGTGCGTCAAGTTGTGAAGATGTTGTTGGCCCAGTCGAGACCTGTGATTTTGAAGATCGAAGACGTGTGGAGATGTTGTTGGAAATAAGACGTGTGAACTTATGAGGTTTTTCTTTGCAACCTGAGATTTGTGAGGAGGGTACCCTCTGGTAATTTGACAAAGTTATGGATAAAAAGTAACCGTTTTCAATACGTAAATCATCTGTAAACGGGCATTTTTTTCCAGAGGGCAAGCGGCACCTCAAAAGTCGAAGTGTTGGAGCATGGTATGCATCCCTGGGAGAGTCCTTTGTTGTTATAGGTGTTGCCAAGTTTGGATACTTTATGGTTTGACATATCTTGAGATCTAGATCCCTTATTGTGAGGCGTGACATACAATTATTATATAACCATACCAAGCTTGTATGTTGTGTTCTTAATATAGCCAGATTAAATTCATTACAAGTCTGATTATTATAATATATTATAATGTAATATATGATATAGTATAATAGTGTATTCATATTATACTGACATTATACACCATCCTAATGATATATTATTTTAATGATACATAATGTCATATATAGTAACCTCCCACTAAAATAATGATCAATCACTTTTCTATCGCCAAAGGATCTCAGCTGCCACTGCTGGAAGTTCATCAGATGGCGTGTCGCACATTGCCGGGATGACGGTTACTGGGACAACAGCGGGAAGCTGTTGGGTGGGGATGGGGGTATCATATTGTTTTTGGGGATAGCAGAAAAAAAAATGAAAAACACATGTTAATGTGGGCAAGCCAATGCCATAAACCATCATAAACCTACCATTTGGGGATGGTTTATACCAGCCATGTATGGTGAGTTTAGGTATGGCTGATTATCGGGTTTATCCAATAATACGGTGTTTTTCACCCAAAGATGAATAGGACATGATGGAGACGGATGGATTTCAGAGCAACTCACAGTTTCGATCTTGGATGTTCCAACGTTCCAACCCGTGGACTAGTTTGCCAGATTTGCTGACAGGTTCGGCTCATAATGGAGCAGATTATGACAATGGTGGTGGTGGTGATGATGATGATGATTATTATTACAGTATGTTTATTATTATTACTGTGCTACCATTAGGTGTTGGATGGTATTGTGATGATGATGATGATGATGAGGATGAGGATGAGGATGAGGATTATGGTGAGGAAGAGGAACAAGAAGAGGAAGAGGAAGGAATGACAGCCGGTACCTGAGGTGTGTTGATCGACTTCAACCCAGCCACCTCACATTCCCAACGGTTCAAACAGAATCACAGGATTCCAAAGATGAACTGGATTGTAAGTTCAGACAAGTCAGATTGAAGCAACCGATGTAATTATTTCAGACTCCGAGTTCAAAACGGTTCAGAACGTCGAAAGATATCCATGAGGGTCACGATTTGTCAAGATGTGAGCCCCCCTAACCCACAGTCTCCATGTTGTTTCCATCCTACCGGTGAGAAAGATTCCAGAGGATTTTCCTATTTTTCAGGCGGGTGGCTCAACCACCAACCAGCACATGTTGGATAGGTTTATCTAACCCCCAAGCGGGTCAGTGTGTTGCCATCCTGTGCCATGTCAGGTTGTTCACGCCTCTGCAGCCACTTGGAGTGCAGACACCAGACACTCAATCTCCGCTTGGGGATGGTGAACAATGGTGATAACCTCATGTTTGCGGATTCTTTTTTTGGAGATTCACCACATTTTTATATAATGAGAAAAATAGTTATCCAAGAATGAATGGTGATTTATAATGATTTCCCTGCAATTTTTGAGGGTTTCCCTTTGCTATCTCTGACTGGGCTGAACTCCACTGCTTGACATCATGGGAGTATCAAGCGGTCAGTCGGTCATTCTGACGAGCAAATAGACGAATCATGGAAGCATAATGAGCAAACAATAAGATACCCTTGGGTAAACTAAACTAACATATGTAAATGTGGAACATTAACCAGTTGTAGATTCTTTTTTATTGGGGAAACCATTTGTTTTTCTCATCTTTTTGTATGTTTACCCTATGGTAACAAAATGCATCTTCTCAATCTTATATGTTTTTCAAGTCTGGTGATCCCTTTTGATGGTCATATTACTTTGACTCAGGGGACCACCAGTAATTATGGTTCTATCCCATGTCCTTTGGTTGCAATTCTCTTCCAAGAATTAATAGAAATATCCATTTCATATTATATGAATATAGATACTTGATGATAGTTGTATAAGATTTCCTTCGGTGACGACCCCCCTTCCATGTATTTTCCTTGGAGAACCCCACCCTTCCCCGGTGCGCTCGTCGCGGCGAGGTTCGCGTGCGCGACGTCCGCCTGGCTTTCCGCGGCTTCAAATCCAACGCCTCAGCGGAACGAATCAAAGCTGGGAAGAGCTATCGAGACGTGGATCGCAACGGTGGAGACTGGCGATGGGAAAGATTTTATATGATCATTATGGGGATAGTAATGGGGATTACATGAAGTCTGCCAAGACACATTTTTCTAAAGCAAACATTTCGCCATAGGAGCTCTGTGCTGAAACATGCTGAAACTAAGGGTAACTGGTAACTATATAATGCTTGTTGATGGGCCTTCGTAGCATAGCAACTTTGGTGCCTGCGCTTTCAACCAATGCAACAGAGTTTTTTCCCGAGACACAAGCGTTTTTACCCGTGCCCCAGTCTTGGATAGGTTTGGATGGTTTATGTTGATGTCCGCATCACAGTCGAATGGTACGAAGGATTGCAATTCGAGAGCTCACAACCCATGCAGGCCATGTCAATCCATGTTTTGCTTCAAATTGATCAGCTGTAGGTAGCATCACTATCACTTGCAACAGGTTTGTTGGTTTCCCTTCAACCTGGCTATTCTTGATCATTTGGAGCAAGAGCGTTTTTGGTCTCGGCGGCGGCGTTTTTGTCCGGCAACAACCAAAATAAATGCTGTTCCAGGCGAAGACAAAAAAAAGGGCACCAGGAAGGCTTAGGTAGGACATTCTGGGGATTATTATCACCATTATCATCATCATAGGCACCAGGTAGGATGATTATAGGCACCAGGAAGGCACCAGGTAGGATGATTATGATTCCATGATGATTTTTTCATGGTGATAATAGTGGGGATCACGCGGTGCCCCATACGAATTGTAAAGCAACCCCCAAAAAAGATAGAGCAGCAAGGCATCCTATACTAAAATAGTCGAACTATGTCGAACTAGTGATGATTTACTTGTCCATCTTTTTTGGTGGTACTAAAGTGACAAAAAAAAATGGGCGTAAACCATCCAGTGTTTTCTGGAGATGTTGGTGGGGAAAAAAGCAACAGACTTGGGGATAACCAAATTTTCTGGACAGACATGTCCTAGCCTTGTGACTAGAGTGAACCTCTTGGTCCTGAATATTGAAAAATAATATGTACTGTATAGAGTTTGTTTCTCAAGCGCAATTCAATTGTCGTGCAACACACAAATACATGCGATATGTCACTGATATGTCTTCCCATAAAGAACTCCCATATTCAAATCCTGGCTGAGTCACCATGCATGCAGATAAGACGCGAAACAAAGCTAGTTGGTGACTTGAACAGATGATTCCCCAAGAAATCTTGGTGATGACCTCCACTAAAAAAACCACCCTGAGGAGATGTGTTGTTCTACCCAGATGGCACTGCCAAATGGAATCGCTCTCAAGATCTAGGCGCGGGCAAGGGTTCCGATATGAAGATGGCAGGGTGGTGGTGCCGGTGGTGCAGTCTGGTATAGTCTGCTGCTGGTGAGTTTGTGCGTATGTTGTACCGTGTGGAGATTTGCGGAGATGGGTATATAAACATCTAGAATACAAGCTATTCGGACGCAGAATGATATCATGTTCGGATATGTTTAGGATTGTTGGGGTGGATGAACATCCATTTACTTGCTGTATTGATGTTCACAGGCTACCAGGGTTTTGATCCACAGTCCCTGGCGCCATATCATTGACCTGTCAATGTCTGCTTGGGCCACTGCTTGGGATGATTGATGGCTCCTAATTTTGCTATTCTGGAGTATGGTCGCGCAACCCACAGATAGTTTTACAGTGTGTTGTCTTACAGAGCTAGCTATAGTGGACAAGAGGCATGATGGGTGAAGAATCTTTTGGAAGGCTTGATCAGATTCGGAATATGTTTCAATAAAGTCTATATACCCTCTGGTAAACTGACATAACCATTGAAAATCACCACGTTTCATAGGTAAATCATCTACAAATGGGCCATCTTCCATAGCTATGTTTAAAACGCTATGGCACCAGGATCCCAGGGGTCCCAGGATCTCGTTGTCGTTTCGGACCAGGTTCGCTGCCGTATCCGTTCCTGCATCTTGGCACCAGTTGGAGTATTTGCAATGATAGGACATGATATGACAGTCATGGTAGTAGTAATAGAATATATGTGAATATACATATGAATATAAATGAATAGAAATGAATATTGAAATCCAGCGCACCCTGGCATTTCTCCAATCAAAATCTTGCCACGACACCCTCATCCAAGATGACCTGCAGGACATTTTTTGGCACACCAAGTTTTGCTGCAAGTGAGGCTTTGCCATCGAAAAAGTTCGGCTTATCTGACATTCGATGGTTCACAAGTCCATGCATGCACTGCTCGAGATAGGCGGGGGCTACAACTGGGCTAACAAGATGGCAGCCAATTATGGCCCAGTGTGCCAGTGGTGCATGAGTCAATGTTCATTGAAATGTGTAGTGTCATATTGGGGAGTGACTTGAGATGTTCAAACATTTGTCTCGTAGAAGAGGTATCATTAGTTACTTTCACGTTCGCCTTCCTGCCAGATAAATTGGAGTTTGCACAAGAAATGTTTGCTTTCAAGGGGTTAGTAAAGAGCAGTTTGTATATGTCAGAACGAATTGCTTTTCAGTGTAAGTGGCAGAATTTGCAATGACTGCTTGCTCCCATGAACCGTGGCACTTAGATGACCTTGGGCCCAGTTGCCCCGTTCAGGCCTGGACAGTTGTGGTGGGCCGTGCCTGATGAACGCAGCTTGGGTGTTGGAGCAGTGGATTTCATGGGTGTTCACCAGCAGACCTTGCTGGGGATAGAGGCATTTCCAAACACGGTGGTGGAATGGAACAAAACTAGGAGTAGTTGATGTAATGAATGATCTTGGTGGCTCTTTGTCCCAATATGATCAAAATTCCGTATCCGTATAAAAGGTGTGTTTCCTCAAAGCATACGGGAGAATGGATTTTCCTAACCTCGCCCCCTTGCGAATGCGGCGGAAAGGTCAGCTGGATGACATATTCCAAGGTATGTCAAGACAACAGGAAGTCTTAGAGTTTTATAGTAAATTTACCCTCTGGTGAACTAACATAGCAATGGAAAATCACCATTTTTCATGGGAAAATCCACTATAAATGGCCATTTTCCAGAGGGTACAGTGATTTACAGTAATTTACAGTAATTTACAGTACAGTAATTTACAGTAATTTATGCAATCCTTTGAGAGTCACAGGCCCTTTCATGGCCTGAGTTTTTTTTGTTCCTTGGGATCATGGTGGGTAGACCAAAGGTATACCTGGAGAGTTTGTGCTGCAGAATGCTGTGTCTTGGCGATGGTCGGTGATGCCGTGTTGAAGTGCAGTTTGTAGGAGAAGTGTACGATTTCTGAGGCAAACATAGGTAAACTATGAGATGTTGGAGCCTGTGACTCACTGTTTACTGTATGTGTTTTTCCAGATCGCAAGTAGTTTGGGTTCTGATAATTGTTGTGATTTTGGCACCATGACCTCTTGCCGAATCATTCGCAGATGTGAACCTGACTGTGATCCTGCATTCTCGAACATATCATGTTGGTCACAGAAATTGGGACGCTATTCATGTTCGCACATCCCAAGTCCACCAGGGCACAGATCAGATGTCCCAGTGATTGGAGAAGACTTGAACTTGAACGGAGTGGCCAAGTCCAAAAAGGGTGTAGTTTATATGTTCTATCCCAAAATTGAAATTAAAATGGCCGATCAAACTCGGAAAGTGATCATAAACCCTTGAATTTCAGAGCTTTTGAGAATGGATTTCCTTGGATCCAAGTGGATGTTCATCCGGGCCACCGGAAGTCAGGAGCATTTGTGCAACCTTCGCCTCGAAGAACCCCTGTGGCTTTCCCCGGACCGACGGATGGCCGTCAGGCGGGCTGCGATGAGCAAAGCACGTGGGGAAAGGGGCGCTTTACTGGGAAACCCATCATGGAAATGGGGAAACTTCTCTGGTTGAAATGCATTCTACCAGCAGTTTTAGTTGGAAAAGGATATATAATGAACTAAAATCTTCACCTGAGTGGGAGAGGATCACTCTTTTCTTTGCACTTTGAGCAATCATGTATAATCATATATATATATATATAGCTCCGTACAAATCTTTCAACGTGTTTCCCAATAAACAAACACTGCAGTGGTTCCCCGTCTCAACCAAACCAATCAAAATCACTCAACCAAACTCAACAGCCTCAACAGCAGGTGAATTTATATATGCACATCTTCATACTATTCTACATATTATATTATATTATATTATATACTATATTGTATTATATTATATTATATTATATTAGATAATATTATATTATATTATATTACATTATATTATATTATATTGTATTATCTTATTGTATCATATTATATTATTTAGTTATCATATCTTATAATACATATATATATATACATATATCTATCTATCTATCTATCTATCTATCTGTCTGTCTGTTTGTCTGTTTGTTTGTCTATCTATCTATCTATCTATCTATCTATCTTGACATATATATATATACTGCACATCTATGTATATATATATATATATACATATCATATATACATATTTGGGGAGCAACAAAACAGATGTCACCTTTCCTTTGCATCTTCCAGCTACTCGAGGTGCACTCCGGAAGTTCCAGGGCAAAACTGGAGCCTGAGCCCAGGCTTTGAGGCTGTGGGATGCGGCCTCGGAGGGTCTGAAGATGTCGAGTTCAGATGGATTTTGCACCTGGAAAACCCATGGAATCCATGGATGGAAAATCTATGAACATTCCAAATTCCAAGGGATTAGAAAATTGTGGTCCCTATGATTCCATGCATGTGCGTAATTGAGTTGAGAAGTTGGAAACTTTTGAGGCTCTAAGTTTGACTGAATTGATGTGTGTTGAATGAGACTTCTTCCTCTGTGTTGATCCATGTTGAGACGCCCAGTTGATGATTTAGTGGTTCACTTCCGCAGGAAGGATCGGTTGCGTTGCGGAACGTACAGTGGCTGGCTCAGAGAGATGCAGGAGAATGAAAGGGCCTTTTGCCCTGGAAGAAAAATAGACAGGAGATAAAGCCACTGCAAAAGGATATGCGGATGGATCAATAATCCTAGAATCCTATGAGCATCTGGCAATACCAGCGGTTTTGATGTTCACCAAGAAACCATAAGAAACCAGGGATTCGACACATGCGCGTTTTGAAAAGGTTTGATAGTATATCTATCATATCCTGATCATGTCGGAATTTGCAGGGTTGAAAGCTGGAACATGTCAGGACTTCCTAGTTGCTCAGCTATAGATGTATCAGAGGGCTTTTTCCCACTCCTCAGAGCTTCCTAGTAGAATTGCCCTGGCACCTTTCAATGCTAGAAAGTAGGCCTGAAGGCCCTTTGTTGAATTCATCTCAAGGTATCTCAAGGTGCGATTGTCTGGAAAATAGGGATATACCCGTAAATTCAGCGGTTAATCATTACTATTATCCCCTTGACAATCAAAGCCAAATTCACCTTGGCTACGGCTTCATCCATATCAATCCCAAGCAAGGCTGGGTCAACAGCTCTACTACGATGGTTTCTTCATGGGTGCTTTCCACGAGGCTGGATGCTGGACGATCTGGACGAGGTATGTCCAAAATGACTGATGACAAATGCCCTACAAATATCAAACATGGCATGATTGGCATGATGATCATAATGGGAAATTCCCCGAACTAAATATGATGATCATATTTTTTTGGGCCTTACTAATTATATATATTATGTTCATTTCTTTTCCATTTTGGTGGATTCAATCCCCATGATGTCCGCCATCGTTCGGGGTCACCGGGTCACAGGTCACCTGTTCGTCAGGCCTACGAGGATCAAGACTGGCAAGTGCTTCCACAGGTGTTCGGGGCTGAGAAGATCCCAGATCCCATGGGATGTTCCATTTGCACCACAACGAGTTGCTCAGACTGGAAGGGCAACTCCCCCAGAAACGACATGCTACGTGATAGTAATGAATGTGTATATATATATATATTTAGAGATATATACATACACTAATAAAGAGAAGTAGGTAGGTAGGGAAATTATAGCTCGTATAGGTCTCATTGGGTCTTTGTAAATGAGAATAATTATTATGATAGGTCTGTGTGGTTCCCAGTCATATATGTTTCTGCGAGGTTTAACACATCAAAGGCTGGTTCATCTGTGGTTCAACAACCCAAAAAGTGATGTTGGTGACAGGGAAAACCAATCCTGAAAATGGTTTGGATTACGCCTCCCAGCTTAGTTGAGGGTTTGGTAGGCGACCAGCCTGGAGGATTTCTATGAATTTCTATCCCTGCACTGTTTTGCATGAGTTGTCCTTGGTTGCCAACATGGCATCTTACCGGCATTCAACGACAAGAAAGGTCTATCAAAATCCCAACAGCTTCAGCCCTGCTTGGGGGTCTGGAGGTGGTGGACTGTTTGCGGGTCGTTTTCGTGTCGTTGAGCTCTAATTACGTCGCCGCGCTGTCTATGGGGAAAGTGAGAAAAGGAGATTTGTGACGTGTGAAAGCACATTGTGAAGTGTGAAGTGGGGAGTGTGAAGAGTGGTGTGTAAAGTGTGGAGTGTGGAGTGGAGAGTGTGAAGTGTGAAGTTTGAAGTGTGAGGTGTAAGGTGTGAAGTGGAGAGGGTGCAGTGTGGAGTGTGAAGTGTGAAGTGTGAAGTGAAGAGTGGGACGTGTGGAGTGTGGAGTGTGAAGTGTGGACTGGAAAGTGTGAAGTGTGCAGTGTGCAGTGTGAAGTGTGAAGTGTGGAGTGCGAAGTGTGGAGTGTGAAGTGTGAAGTGTGAAGTGAAGAGTGTGAAGTGTGGAGTGTGGAGTACAGAGTGTGGAGTGGAGAGTGGAGAGTGTGAAGTGTGGAGTGTGAAGTGTGAAGTGTGGGGTGAGAAGTGTGGAGTGTGATGTGTGAAGTGTGGAGTGTGGAGTGTGGAGTGTGAAGTGCTAAGTGTGAAGTGTGGAGTGTGGAGTGTGAAGTGTGAAGTGTGAAGTGGAGTGGTGGAGTGGAGTGTGAAGTGTGGAGTGTGAAGAGCAGAGTGTGGAGTGGAGAGTGTAAAGTGTGAAGTGTGGCGTGTGAAGTGTGAAGTGTGGAGTGTGGAGTGTGAAGTGGAGAGTGTGAATTGTGCAGTGTGAAGTGTGGAGTGCGAAGTGTGGAATGGAGAGTGTGGAGTGGATAGTGTGAAGTGTGAAGTGTGGAGTGTGCAGTGGAGAGTGTGAGGTGTGAAGTGTAGACTGTGAAGTGTGGAGTGTGAAATGTGGAGTGCAGTGTGAAGTGTGAAGTCTGAAATGTGTGGAGTATGTGGAGTGCGGAGCTAGAGTGTGAAGTGTGGAGTGTGAAGTGTGGAGTGTTGAGTATGAAGTGGATTGTGGAGTGTGAATTGTGGAGTGGAGAGTGCGGAGTGTGATGTGGGAAGTGTGGAGTGTTGAATGTGAAGTGGAGTGTGGAGTGTGAAGTGTGGAGTGGAGAGTGCGAAGTGTGAAGTGTGGAGTGTGTGGAGTGTGTGGAGTGTGAAGTAAGAAGTGTGGAGTGCGAAGTGTGGAGTGTGAAGTGTGGAGTGGAGAGTGTGAAGTGTGAAGTGTGAAGTGTGATTGGTGGAGTGTGGAGAGTGTGGAGAGTGTGGAGAGTGTGGAGCGTGGAGTGTGAAGTGTGGTGTGGAGTGGAGAGTGTGAAGTGGGAAGTGTGAAGTGTGGAGTGTGGAGTGGAGAGTGTGTAGGGTGTAGTGTGTAGTGTGGAGATTGTGAAGTGAACTGTGGATTGGGAAGTGTGGAGTGTGGAGTGTGATGTGTGGAGAGTTAAGTGTGGATTGTGGTGTCTGGAGTGCAAAGTAGTACTGGGAATTACTTCGTGTAAGGTTTGCAGAATAAAGTAGTACTGTGAGGTACTGTGCGGAGGGTTTGTAGTACAAAGTAGTACTGCGAGGTGTTCCGGATGTGTCAAGCAAGAGTGTCCAACCAGAGTGTCTTCCAAGAGCGTCTCAGAGTATTGAGAGAGAGTGTTTTACCAGAGTGTGCCACAAAAGTGTCAGGCAAGAATGTATCACAAGAGTGTCCCACAAAAGTGTCCCACAAGAGTATGCCACAAGAGTGTCACAAAAGAGTGTCCCACAAGATTGTCCAAGAAGAGTGTCAACCAAGAGTGTTCTGCAAGAGTGGTGTTCAATGCGATCCAGCATCTCCTGTTCGCTTTTCATTGTTCTGTAGGAACCCTTCTTCTACGTGAGTTTGAAAAAAATGCATGCGGGTTCGTGGTTTCTATCAGGTGTTCTCAACTTCTGTTTGGACCGCTGATCTCTGACCCCTTTTTTGTCGGGCTACCGGCTCAACCTCTCGGCGGGGATGAGGCCTTTCTACATTGGTCACTTCAGGGAAATGCGGATGTCAGGCAGAGCTTTGCAGGGGAGTTTCCCCAGCTAGGGCGCAGAGGGATCATGGTGTTGGCACATGTCCATATCCATGGCGTCAGGAGATGTCAGGAGAGACAGAAAAATATTGACCACCATGAATCCAAGGTGATCACCATTTTTGGCCCAAAAAATAGTTTGAGAAATTTGGGTGTTGCATTTTTACTTTTTTTTGAAGTGTTTTCTAGTTTGTTCGATCATTTCAAATATGTGTTTAGTGTACCCATACAAAACCGATCAGAATAATGATTGACCTATATGATTTTTTGGGCACCAACCCACCCGTTTTTTTGGATTGAGTTTTGAGAGCTCCAAGTCTCAAAAAATTGGCCCAGGTAAGGGTCAATTCTTTTGGCCGAACGGTGCGCCTTTGTTCAAGGCATGGAATGCCTGCCGGATCTGCTAAGCAAAACGGGAAGATCTCCCCAATGTTTGCCATACCGATGGTTTACTACTGGGTTTATTGGGTTTATGTTTGGATCGTTCTACTTGGCTCATGTGAACATAATGCGAGTGTTTGCAGCAACTTCCCAAATCCCCATTTCCATTGAAAGGAACGCAAATCCACCAGATATGATTGATATGATTTACTGGAGCCTGGATAAAGCTGGGAAAGGCAATGAATTTTGGACCCCGGCCCCATGGACTGCTCCTGGCGGTCGCAGGGAAGCCTGAAGGCGGGCAAAGTTGTGGATGGTTTCGTCTTCGATGAGCCCTGGCAGTCCTGGGCTGCAAGCGGATGGAAGATTGGAGAGTAGCAGGAGTCAACTAGACAGATCTATGATGTTTTTTTTTAAATGTGTTTTAATAGTAATGCTATAAATAAACATTAATACTGTGTATATATATATGTAGAGATAGAGAGAGAGAGAGAAACGTTAATTCCGGAAACTTTGCAATTATACTGCAATTCGGCCATGAAAATACAGAACTGTATTTGGGCCTCCGATTGGCTCATGGAGGTTGTAGAGAGCAACTGCAATAGCAAGGATTTTTTGAGTTTTGCAGAGGTCTCTGTATATCATTTGCGTTTTTTTTCGTATTTGTATGGCCTTTGATCCTATGGCATTCTCTGGCAAACCATGGAGGTCTCCCTTTCGCTGAGATTTGGGTACTCCAACTCTGTGCTAAGTCTTAGTGATCATGTCAGTTCTAGGTTTGTTTCTTCATGTTTCCTACATTTTTGGGAAGGAATGGAATTTGGAAGCCTGTCAGGTATTAGTATTTGTGCTTCCTTTGTTAATATTGGCTTATCATTGCCCCGACAGGATCTGAGATGTCAATCTTGGATATTGAGGAAATTGGACATGTGGAAATCAATGTGGTGCTTAAGGCAGCTCAGAGACATGAGATTCTCATGGTCTTCATGGAAGCATCGTGGTCATTAACGGAAGCAACGACTGCCTGTTTGTTTGGAGTGCGGAAGCAGTGCAGTGTTTCTAAAAATTGTAATGTGTTTATGATAGTTTTTTGGCCTATAGCCCTATGGCTCAAAAATACTAACCCCAGAGCTGGATGATGTGGATGCAATGGGCTATGGTACTCGTACCAAAATGAACATGTTGCGGGTCTATTGATACGTAGAACGCTGGCTTTCTGTGCTGCGGAGCTGACCATGCAGATTGGCTCGGCAGAGGAAGAATGGTCCAAGATGCAATAAGTTTTTGCCACAAGCAAAGTGGAAGTTTCCATAGATGGGGGATCCCCAAATGGATGGTTAAAATGGACAATCCTGTTAAAGTGGATGATTTAGGGGTACCCCTATTTCAGGAACCTCCAAATCATCTAAACTACAAAGATTGCATGACAACAGCACACGGCGTCAGCAGCTCAATGGGGTGCACTTTCCTGCTCATAGTAGCATGGTCAGAATATCTGGACACTGTTGTCAGACCTGTGCGGACAATCAGATACGATGATTATTCTTGATATGCATCATCTTGGCCCAATGTGCCCTAAGTCACCAAAGTCTCTTTACAGCTGTACACATGGTGCAGCTTTGAAACATGGCCATGGTTGCCATTCTGGGCTCCACTTGGTAAACTTTTTTGGCTCCGCTGATTGAGCCTCTGCTCTGCGGCAATCATGGAGGACTTTGAGACGGGAGATGCTTGTCCTTGGAGATCTGAACATGGCTTGGAAAGGGGTTGACTGCCATAGACCGTGGCTGTCCCACAACATTTTGGAGTCAGGCAACTTGCGATGCTAGTCGAAGGATCATCCCGTTCTATCCCATGAAGGAAGTGCCTCTTCGGGGCTTTAAATGTGTTTAAAGCAGCAATAACAATCAAAAGTCATCCCAATTTGCTCCCAATATTTCAGAAAACACCATTCGCCTGGTCGTAGCCTTGCCTTCCCAGCTCAGGATAAGATTGAGCAGCTGAACAACCTTCCAGTATGGCAGAAGATCGCTGAAGGCGACATTCATTTAGTGACCCAGAAGGACCACTGCTGAAACATGGTTGATGAAGATGCGTTTGAAATGCCTATATTAAATGGTTGGGAACTGGTTGGGAAATGGCTGCTTAGTGGATGTTTAATCAATATGTGAGGGATATTTGATGGATGTTTGGATATTTCATGGATGGACATGTCAATGTGAAGGGGAGTTTCCTGCCGAAGAGGCAACGAGGGCTGATTCATCTGGGACAAAATTTGAGGCTGCTCAGGCAGAATGGCTCAGGTCCTGAACATACGCAAATCTATCCTGAAGAAAGTTGCAAGACGTCCCTTCCTGAAAGGAACAAAAACCCAGGAGTGTGTGGGGTGTTTGTGCTAAATACGCGTTCAACATTTGAACACTTAATGGTGATACATGTCTATTTTGTGTGACTTCTCATCCCTCCTCCAAACTATCGACTATCAACCCAAAACTCCCTATCACCATCCATCGGGTTATATATTTTGGACTTGATTGGCATGTTCTATGGTGCCTCATGCGGATCACTCCACCCCATTCAACAGCAACTCTCATACTTCTACATTTCATTGCAATTCTACTAAAAGGTAATGTGCATACACATATAATATATATATATATATAATTATATATACACATATTATTACATATTATTACATATTATTACATATTATTACATATTATTACATATTATTACATATTATTACATATTATTACATATTATTGCATAGTGTATTACATATCATTACATATTATTACATATTATTACCACATACATATCTACACATATAAAAGCCTTGAAGAAATAGTCATTATATTATTATATCACATACTGTCACATACATATTATATGAGCTACAGCCAAAATTTAGGTTAATGGAGAGTAGTATTCGAGACATCTTTATTTTTTGGAAATTGAACTGGGGCGTGGAAAACTATCATACACTCTTCAAAAAGTGATGCCTTGGAGCTATATACCACATATTGACCGTTGCTCATATACATATTATATACATATTATATACATATTATATACATATTATATACATATTATATACATATTATATACATATTATATACATATTATATACATATTAAAGCATTCTTATATCATCTATGACATATGTTACACAGCACATATAGCTGACAGCGCAGGACATCCAGCAGCTGTTCAGCGTCATGGACGATGGCCGCAAGGGCTACGTCTCGGGCTCGGATCTCATGACGCTGCAGGCCGTGGATGCGGCAAACCTCTCGGAGCACGACCTGCAGGAGTTTTGTTGATGGAAATGCAGCGGGATGCATACGGAACATGTCTGGAAAATGTTTGGAATATATATATATATATTTATATATTTATATACACGGAATATAGATATATTGCATATAGATATATGGAATATTACATATATGTAGAATATATACATAATATACATGGGATACAACCCATGGAACATGATATTTCAGTCTGTCTGAAAACCTTGCAACAAACAACTTTAATATGATGATAAACAAAATCATATAATTTTGGGTAGCATTTTTTCTACACACTCGTATATGATGGTAAGTGGCAAGTTCAGCAATTGGGGAATCTACTGAGAATATGTGTTTGGCACACCAAATCATCAAATATTTTATAAAACATAGTCATGTTCAATGGGAAAATTAATGCCTTGAAAAATGAATGACAGTACGTATATATGTTGATATGGAGGAAAACATCATGATTTCATGGTGGTCATGACTTCACGAACTTGAATGATGGCAAGTATATGGGGCGTCATCATTTATTGTTACAAATCAGGGGAGTTTGTTATATTATATATACACATGCTACAAATGTGTATATATATATACATACTGTATATACATATTCTGTGGTTGTTAATATACATTCAATACATAACTGAAGCAATGTGTACAATCCAGGTTTATTCTAGTATAATTTGCCAGAATACGATACTTGCACAGGATGATCCTGGAAGATGGCATATAAATGGATAGTAACTGGGATGAACTCCCTTAAATTTTACCGGAAAATAGTGGGACAAAACCCAGATACAGAATCAGTAGTTCAGTATCTGGGGTTTATCAGATGATGTATCTTAGGATTTGACGTTTCTTTGGGGATCTCAACCCAGTTACCTGCCATGTACTAACTTCATTAATTTTCCCATTGGGATTGGTATCAGATGGGTTGATGAATATATAGTCTTCGATCGATATGTTATCGACAAGTGTCTGGAAGCAAATTGCAACCTTGCCTCTCTTGTCATGGTGGAAAGGACCTTGACTTCTGAGGACACGTTCAATCCTAGCCGCGTCGACATGTGTTTGGCAATTTCCTCCCTTTAACGGGAAGTTGATTTTGATCCCATACTTACCCTCTGGTAAACTAACATAGCTATTGAAAATGGCCATAAAAATACTGGATTTTCCCATAAAAAATGGTGATTTTACATAGCTATGTTAGTCATTACCAGAGGGTATGTTAAGGTCATGCTTGCTACCTACTGCTCCATATGGAATCCCCACTGTGCACACAAAATTTACCATCCCCAGCCACATGATTTCATGCAGGCTGCTAAATTTATTTGAAGAAACAAGTGACCGTCATTTACCGTATCGATATGGGAGACACAATTTAGTAGACACCAATCTGCTGACGTTGGCAAGTTGCTAGATTCACTATCTATCTTGTACATCCATTGCTTGAGTTTCTTGGGTACCCATTTTTGAACGGCATCCGCTTGCCTGTACCCTTCCCAATCGATGTTTCTGGCGGACGTTACCCATCCCGCAGGAGTTGGTTAAGGAGGTGGATAAAGATGGCAACAGCAAGTGCTCGCCCGAGGAGCTGCCTGGAGCGGTGGAAGAACTGGGGTAAAACAATGCCATTTTTACCAGCCATCACTGGGAATGGCTTATACCACCTATAACAATTGTGATTGGGGGGATGCTTTATTATTGTTTTACACACATTTGAGAAGTGGGAGGATCGCCTGCGAAGTTGACGGAGTTGACATGTTCTACTGTTGTGTTAGTTGTGTTGTACCGGTGGTTTATGTAGTCATTAGAAAGCATTATTACAATGTGGGGCCCCCCAGTTATAAGTTGGTTTATAAACCCCATTAACTATAGTTATAAGTACCATAAACCATAGCTATCTTGGGGGCCCCACATTGTAGTCATGAGAAAGCCGGCACACCGAAACACGTCAACATTTACCCAGCAAACGTGCTGCCAGTTGCCACAGCATATCTCAGGGCCTTCAGGGCCTCAAAGCTGCAAACCTGCCATACACATGGGGAAATCTTGTGATGGTAATGTGGATATATGGGTATGGATCAATACCTATTAATACCATTTTTAGTGGGATGAACATCTATCTACCAGCTATTTTGATGTTCACCAGGGGTACAAGGTTTTGACACACTGCCATATGTGGATATGATGATCAAAAATTGAATGCCCAAGAATTAGGATCATCATATCTATATCCATACCCATCCATATATTTGATATGGATAGATGCTTGATTTTTTGCCCCATATCCATGCATTTGTCGTGATAAGCCACCGAAAGTTGAGCAGAATCTGACTGGATGATCCCAACTACAAACTCTTTGGGTGGCCATTAGTTTGTGTCCCTTTTCATAGCAAGGCCACCGTTTGCTGCAAATTTACGGTTAAAACATGTCAAAACAACTGTAGGACTGCTGGGCTGGTCACCCTGGCTGGCTGTATCAATTGTATTTCTAGATTTCCAAATGATTTCCCTCAACAAAATTATATAGAGAATTATAGAGACCTCCTCTTTACGCTGCAACCCTTCAGTGCAAAAACACAGGAGACTTCATTTGAGTAGACTTCCAAAATTTCATAGATGAATATGGATGATATTCCCATTAAGAATGAAGCGTTTAACAGCCAGCGCAAAGCTGGAGGGGTTCCGATGACGCCCAGGTTGTATCATGCGATCACCTCTGGCGCTATCGCCTTCAACATCGTCAAGGAATCCCTACGGAAGAAGGAAATCGAGGTGCGATCCTACAACTGTGACAGGGAGAAGTTGCTGGAGTGGATGAAGACTGAGACTCGGTTTGCTCGGATGAGTCGATGGTTTCATGTTTAATCAAAATGGGGTCAAAATGAGTGGAAGTAACTTATAATTTCTGCGGAAGGCTGACGGAGTTGAGAAACTATGTTTGTTGCAATACACCCATTGATTCACGATGATATTATATATATATTCATGATTGGTGATTTACATGCCATTACATCATGTGTGTTTAGATGTACATGTACGTGTAGGTACGTGTACGTATAAATATATATATAATGATATATACTGTATATATATATGTATTAATATATATATATACATAATACATATATAGATAATCATAAATCTGTACAACGGGGCCGGGGAGAGGTTATGCATGGTTATGCCACTAGTGGGTATCCCTCTGGGATGAACGGCTTTGTCTTTGCATGGGAGCACAGTTTTTTCTTTCGGATCTGAAGTGTGTTGTGCATGGAAGGCATATTACAACAGAAAGTACGAATAAGTACGAAGTGAATGCCGAAAAATTGGAGTAGCGAGCAGTCTCTGGTAATTTTTTTCGGTCGGTGAAAACATCCTCCAATTGTAGATGATTTACTTCTAGAAGATATAATTGTTTCCCATTGACATGTTCAAGTTCCCGAGGGTCGCGGGTTTTGAACGTCTGTGGTCAAAGATTCCTGTCCCCCAACTATATCCATAGCGAAGTCGTTGGGATTTTGATGGCTCCCAGAGGAATTCCTATGAAGGTACCTCAAATCATCCAAAATCTGTTGCTTTTGTGCCACTCCTTCGTTTGATGATTGTTCACAAACACTTCCCAAAAGAGAGCGTCAGGATGGATGATCTGTTGAACATGAATATGAACTAATATGAACTAATCAGTAACTCTAAGTAGCTGCGGAAGCAAAGAGTAGCTTGCTTGTTGGTACTGTATCAACTGGGATGCAATTGAAGCAACATGTTCAAGAGCTGATTTGGAGATGTGTCAGGCCGCATTGCGGCCACCAACATGACAGGCCTATTCCCAGCGGTTTTCTTCAAAGCAGGGTCCCGCGGAGTACACTGATCCATTGCTATGTGGGTTTGTCTGCAAATGAGATGCCCCCGCAATTCCAATGGAGTATCATAATTATCACATATGATCACCATTGAAATTGTTGTGTCTACTTAGTCTACTTTCTCAGTTGCGGTGTTAACCCCCCAAACATATTTTCAGACACTGCCATCACGTGCCATCCCCCAGGAGTATGAGACTACAGCTGCATTGTGGTCCTTACCTATGACCATTGGGTCCTTCATCACCTTTGCCCTGGTGGCCAACACGCACATCGACCTCTTCAATGCCTGGAGGGTCCACAACGCCTTGCAAGAGCAGTTTCCGGTGCCCTGGTGGCGAAACTTGCCGCGTTGCGGCAGAAAGTGCCTGGTAGATGTGCTACAAAGGTGGAGGTCTCCCAAACTTCAATGGATAAAGCGTTGGCAAGAGGTTGATCCAAAACCTCCGGCTGATGTTTACAACTGTGGCTGGAAATATGGATCAATCTTGAACTCCCATCACTGAATATTACTCCAGTACTAGAAAATAGTCAGCCAATTTTCAGCTTTCGAGGTTCAAACCGCAATGAATGTCTCAATGAATTTCAGCAGTGATCAAATTAATTACTCAAAACCGGGGCTCTATTCGGGTGCTCAAACAGTCCCAGCGAGCACGAGTGTGTATCATACTCATGGCTGCACAATGCTTGGGACAATGATCCCAAATGACAAGCACTTGAGTTTGCTTGATAATAGGGGTCCCCCAATTCCCATTGTTGGTGGCTCGGTCATCCTGTAAACGCGTTTCTTGTGACGGAATTCCTATGAGCACGGATGCGCATTTTTCTCCACGTATGTCATCTTTTGGGGTGGGGTGGGGTGGGGTGGGGCACTCACGTGATGCTATGTGATAGATTTTAATATATATATATAGATGGGTTGGGGTGGGGACGGGTGGCGGGAGATAGTAACATCAATTGGCACTTGCAGGCTCACGTGATGCTACGCTATGGATCTTACCTCACAAATGTGTCCTGCTATAGAGATGTGCTACATTAACCCAGCTTTGCAACCCAACAGCATACCTGAATCTTCCACCTACGTCTTTTTTCAGACCCTGTGCCAAAGTCCTGTTTTTTCAGTACCCAGAAAACTTTTCAGGACCTACTCTCAA
>Ga0126342_10006737_pt1 | contig 20433 bp, 15 predicted proteins | sample Cyp1metagenome_FD_92528 | JGI IMG/M metagenome (GOLD analysis project Ga0126342, IMG submission 92528) | Coral microbial communities from Lord Howe Island, Old Settlement Bay, Australia - Cyphastrea 1 metagenome | ecosystem: Host-associated > Invertebrates > Cnidaria > Coral ...
CTTCTAGCAGCAATTCTGCCTAGTTGGTGAAAAGGGTGCTGGGACTGTGTGTAGCGATAGGGGGCCTTGTGAAGCGATGCCATGACCTCACCACATGAATTGAGTTTTGACCGTCGCACATATAAAAATCTACCATTTATAAATCATCCATATATATATATATATGTATAAACTTTTACACCATATAAACTCAGCCCCGTGTTTTTCCAATTTGGTCACTACCGGGATGGCCCTCAAGCGCTACGCCGCTACGCGCACGCTAGGCCAGTTCTCGGAGATGATCGATCAGAGTCACGGCATCGTGTCTTCCACAGCGGGCTCCAACTACTTCGTTGCGTGGCCGCGTGGCCGTGGGATGTGGCCCTGGCTCCGACCATCCAAGCGGGGCAGAGTCCGGCACAAAAAATGGATGATTTCAAACATGTACATGGTTGAGAGAGGGAACTTGAACTTCTGATGATTTGTCAGAACTTGTTCAATTCACAGTGGTTTAAGTTGGGTTAAAGGGAACATCTGAAGAAAACCTCGATGAATTTATGTATAAAAACCATGGTTTCCTGTAGGTTTCTCTCCAAAACCAGTACATTCACTTTACTTTTGGTTTTGTCGATATGGTCCCCCACTGGATCAACTGGTGCATACTTTTCCCATATCCATCCCTATTAAAATGCATGTTACAGTACATAGACACAGCCGCTCAAGCACTTTAGGTTCGGATCCTGAGCACCTTAAATCGGGAACTCTTGCGCCTTGGCGCAGAGGTCATGTCGGTCACGACGTGTTCGTGTGTTCGTGACCTGCTGGACCTGGCTGTAAGCCTTGGATGTGACGACGTGTATGCTTATGTCTATGTATGTGCATATATTGCGATTTGGTGTTGCCTATTATTTTGGTTGTATTTGTTTGCCATTGATTGTGATTCATGCATGTATTTATTTTCACGTTTGGGGTTGCTCATGGTGGAATCGCCAAGACGATTAACCACTTGAAATTACAAGTTCAATGTCTTGTGTTCGCAAGGGCAATGTTTTCTCATCTGTGTTCAACCACTACCAGCCCCTCAAGATGAGGGTTTCACATGACACCTGACTCCCTCCTTGGATGATCATTTGCACATCCGAGATCATCCCACTCGATAATTTAACATAGCTATAGAACATCGATGAAAATGGTTTGTTTCTAGTTTCTCGATGTTTCTAGATGTTTCCAGATGATATAAAAAAAGGTGATTTTGCAGAGCTATGTTAATTTACCGGAGGGTGCGCTCTTTTAAGCTGTAGCCTGTGGCACTGTGGGTATCTGCCTATAGTGACCCCGCGATGAAGCCAGGAAACCCAACTGCTCGGTAGCTTTGCACCGTCACTCCCATGCCGCCCGGCTCAGTTTTTGTGGCTTTTTGGAAACCTCAAAATTCATATCGTCTAAAAATGAATGTAGTGACTAGACATGACTAGACTAGTTACATATAGTTACATAAACATATTTTCATGTGCATAGTGGATAAGATAAAACAAACAACGGTGTTTCATGTGAAAAAAGTAATCATTGGAATTATCGACACAGATTTTGCTATTTTGGGGTGGGGTGGTGAGCAAAGCATGGGTGGACAAAGATGATTACCATGGGGTAATTTAACATCGCCATGGAAAATTCGCACGGGAAGAATATCAAAGTCCTTGAACTGAATGTGGTCATTTTCCATGACAGATTACCATAAGGCGAACCCGACTAAATCCTCATGTTTCTTGGTGACATTCTATTCATTTTCCATACAACCCTTTTGAATTCCCATGAACCATGGGGACAAAGCCAGATCATATTGGGATAGTCAAAATTTACTCAGGTCTCCAGGATGTGAAGAATACTTCAGCATAGGTGAACGGATTGGTTCAAGGGAACCAGTGACCAGATGGTTTCATATGACTGGACCCATCGCCATTGACTGCCATCCCCGTGAAGCACTTCAACTCCGGGTGCCGTCCTGAGGCTGTGGTAGACATTTTGCCACCCGAAGCAGACAGCACGGTGCAGAGTATGGCGGCTGAACTGCAGTTGTGTCATGGAGTCCTCCGGTCTTGGGGCGAAATCATCAGGGGGAGTGTCATTTCAAGATGGGTATGGTCATGGGGATGGTACTTCCTAGTGCTCCAAAGAGCCTCCGAGAATTCGTTTGGACCAAAAACAAGCACTCCTCATGCAGGACTGGTAGATAAGCATAAGTTAAGCATGAAAAACATTGCAAGGGAATTTTACCTGTTTTTCCCCATATATATATATTTATATTATATATATATACATATTATATATGATTTATATGGTACCAAAGGGTAAACTAACATAGATGTGGAACGTCAACCATGTATAAACCGTTTTCCTGGGGAATTGTGGGATTTATTGGGAATTCACCCTGGTTGGACAGCGACCTCACTGGACATCATGATGGGGAATGGCTTGGGGGAATCATCCTAGAAACAGGTGATAATTCATGATAATGGTCAATTATACATTGAAATTCCCAATTGGCAATTGTTAATGAAAATCCAGTTGCTGATGGTGCTAGAGTCTGCGAGAGAGAGAGAGAGGGAAACATATAGAAATATTATGAAAAATTACTTTGTAGCTTGGTCCATTGTAGTGCTGTGGATATGGGTCAGAAATTGTCTAAATCCCGCATAATCCCGCAACATGCAGGGTGTTGTGCTAAGAATGAGCAATTTTACGTGAATCCGCTGTACCCGATGTTTGACGCGTGCAAGGTGGTGTCCCATCGTTCGTTTGCTAAGTGGGAAAAGAAGCCGTGTAAATTCGATGGTTCATGGGCATTAGGACTACTACAACTTTACTTAGATGATTTTAGAGATTTTAGATGGGTAATAAAACCAAGAAGCACAACCACCTATACCACCTATATTTGTTTGTAACTGTATTGCATAGCATTATAGTTGCTGTATCTCTATCCCTATGACCTCCCCATTGGTTAAATCAGCCAGCAAGGCCATGTCCGAGAAGCCAGATGTGACCTATGCCGACATCGGTGGTATGGCCACCTGGAGAAAAAAACCTCGAAAAGTGGCAGGGAATATGGAGAATGGCTTATGATGAGAAAGATTTCCTTTATTGTGATATGTATATATTTATATAATGTATTGGATATGTATGTGAGTGTATATATATATATGTTTATACACAACTGCGTTCTAATGTACATCAATGATCACTACGACCATGGAAAGAGAAACGCCAATGAATTCGAGGCACAAAAGCGAAATTAAGTACCAGGGTGCATCCAGCTCGAGAGCTGATCAAAAAAGATTCAGCTGTCATGGTAGCCACTATATGAGATACGTAGTGCTATTATGGAGATATTATGAACTATTTATTACCATCTGGAATACATGTACAATGCACAACCACGGCCCAGCATGTTTGCGCGTGCAAGTATTTCGCCAGACTTAGCGGTCCTTAAACGTCTTACCAAGGACATTCAGAAGCAGGAGATTAAGGAAGCGGTGCCTTTGGATGAATAGCCCAAAAAACGTGGCAACTAACCACTAGTGGTGGTCTTGAAAAGAAATGGGTCCTTCTGAAAGCCAATGGCCTCAGAGAAAGCCATGAATTTGCGGCCACACAGTGGGCCTTTTTACAAAGTGAGCTTTTAAGGTGCAGGGCGCAGGGTTTCAGAATTTGCTCCATCCATCTCTTGGAATGTTTTCGTACCTAGTCCCTGCCTGGCCCCTTGAACTATGTTCCTATTTCTTGACACCGTTTGCAGTAATCCGCCACCTGTTCCGTCCCGTTTCTTGTGTGTCATGGCTATATTTTGGTGAATCCCCGTTCCGGCGCACCAAAGCCTCCACCGGCCCAGGTGGAGTTGCCGCTGACGCACAAGGAACTCTACGCGCAGATCGGCATCGACCCGCCCAGCGGTGTGCTGCTCTATGGCCCGCCGGGCACGGGGAAGACGATGTTGGCCAAGGCCGTGGCCAACATGACCACGGCCACCTTCATTCGAAGCTCGGCTGGCTTTGCTTGAGGCTTATAGGGACGTGGGATGCTGAAAAAAATCTTTGAGGCCAGAAATGGGAACAACCCCATGTCTCAAGGTACATTTGAGTCATCACCAACGTTCTGCAAGTTTTTTTGTCACTAGCAAGTTGGTGTCAGTTGTTGTGCCAGTTGTTGTGCCAATGTTGCTTAACAATCATTTTGACATCTGTCAACGGCCCAGTGCAAGGAATGGTGGGCTCTGAGTTTGTTCAGAAGTACCTGGGCGAAGGACCAAGGATGGTCCGGGACGTGTTCCGCTTAGCTCGTGAGAATGCCCCCTCCATCGTCTTCATTGACGAGTTCCTTGGCTGAGTTCAACGGGGGGCCTTTGGATACCCCAGGACACTCAAAGTAAGCATCACATTTTTTGTACAAAATCCCAAATGATGTGGTTAGTTTATGAAAATTTAACACAAGAATATATATATATATGCTTTTAAGTGTTTTTAAGAATGGAGTGTCCAGACCTTTGGATTATCCACTCCAGCGATTCTTTGACATGGAGCTAAAGGAGGAAGCCACGGCTTACGCCACGCCAGGATCGACGCGATTGGAACGAAGCGCTTTGACTCACAGACGGGAGCAGACCGAGAAGTGCAGAGAATTTTGTTGGAGTTGTTGAACCAGATGGATGCTCGCCAAGAATCATGAAAAAATCGCAGATTCTTGCGGATGGGATGATGGTTAATCATGTTAAATCCGCCTGTAGACTGGGCTGCTTTTCATGAAAAGTCCCAACATGACAGTAGTTGTTCTGGGTTGGCTTTTCGAAGTGCAACTATAGGGTGCAACTGAATCACCGAAGGTGAGCTGAAAAAGAGAGGCAAGCTGAAGTGACGGCACGTTGGGAATGCAGTGCTTAATTCTCAAACACCCAATTGCTTTTGGTTACTGAAATATATGATACTAACATATGCACATAAAATGATATATACATACGTATGTATAATTGTATATATGTATTATATATATATGTTCAACTTTAACCTCTAATTTTGGATCGGTTTATACCACATATTTATTATTTTTTTCATCATCCTTGGTTCAACTTGTTCTTGTGCGTCAAAACCTACTGTATATGGTGACCGCATTTTTGTGAGATGAACATCCGCTTGCCACCTGTGTAGTGTCATATACAAAAAGGTACTTGACTTTTTGACTCATATCCATATGCCATATTGTACAAGTTGGTGCCTCCCCCCCTTCAGTTGTAAGTTGGTTTATGACCCCCAATGACATCCAATAACTATAGATATTGTGAAGTTATACAGCCGATGCTAGGGCAGGGTGACCTGATAGCGATGGATGGAGGGAGAGAGAGAGAGAGAGATTGGAGTTATAGACATTTACAAGCTATAAACCACCTTAGCTAATTATCGGGCACCACCTTATACATGCATTATATTAAATGCATGTTCCATACATTTAGTATTTAGACTATATTCATGATATTGAACACGCCATGAGAACATAAATGGCTAAGCAACAACCTTCATACATACATACATACATACATACATACATACATACATACATACATACATCATATTAACATTATACTTATCAACCTATATATTATAGTATTATAGTTTATCTTCTATGATTTTTACCATTGAATCAGTCCGGAGAGGAAGAAATCATGCTGATATATATATATACAGTATATACATATATATATATAATAATAACAGAAATTTGTATTCGTATAACATTATTTAGGATGAATATATATGTATATATAAGTTATACCATTATGTTAATATTATATAGTATATATTTTCCATATGATAATTTCAGTCTTTTTGTGATCAAGACTAATGATATCATATAATATCACCATTCCCTATATCATCTAAAATCTAGTTATCATTATGTTCCATATTATTAATCATAATTATCAATTATAGTTCTTAGTAGCATCTATGGATAATTTAATTTTTATTGATGTCATAATAGATAATGATAACCATCAATAGTGTTATTATCAATAATTATCAATTATAGTTCTTATTAGTTGATAGTTATCATGATGTTCATATATTTTCATGTCGCTTCTTGATGTCCTTTGCTGCGGAAGAACACCCTGCCAACTCGCTAAGGATGGTTTCGACCAAGATACCACGGTGAAAGTGATCATGGCTACGACGCGTGATCGAAGTGATACCACAAAGGGGCCCTTTGTGGGGTGGATATCGCCGGACAACTATAGTCCTATGAGGTTTCATTATATATGTTCATTCCTTACCATGAGGTCCCATATATAAAGCCCATCAAGTTCCATAGTACTGTAAGTTTTTATCAATGGGTTGGTTTAAATTTGGTGGTTTTCCTGTAATTTTTTCCCTACACCAATCCATTGAATCCAACCACCAAGTTGTAATTTGATGCCAGTATTTCCATATAATTTTCCATAATTAGTATTGTCCATCAAAGTTATAATTTGCCATCATACATATATACATATATATATATATATCCCTTAACCAAACCATGATATCTATTTTTTGGTATACAAGTTCCATATAATTTCCATAAAAAGCCCATTAGTTTCCACGCACACACGCATATATACATATATATATATATATATATATACATATTTGAGAGGTTGCCAGGCACTTTTGACACCGCGCCCAGGAATCGTCACGACACGCTGGATCCGGCGCTACTTCGTCCAGGGCGCTTGGACCGGAAGATCGAGTTCCCGTTGCCGGATCGGCGTGGCCAGGCGTTGATGGCATGGCAACTGGAAGTCCATGGGAAAATCATAGGAACACCTTGGAAGATCCCTGAACGAATGCAGGTTTATAGCTTGGAAAATCACCTATGAATGTTGGATTTGCTAGCAAGCCATGTTGGATTACTAGAGGTCATAGATGTTGACCTCTGGAATGGTAGTTTATTGTTGGGTTTGGCAAAACTGCTGGCTTAAGGGATAGTAGTAGACAAAAATCAGAGGTCATTTTGTTTTTCATAGCCATACTCTCAAATTTTAGATCTCCATACTCCCATTATAAACCATTATAATTGTATTTTGTCAATATTTTGGAGGTCAGGCAAGTGGTTCAGCTGGTTTGTCGATGATTTTCTAATTTATGGATATTTATGGATATTTATCATGTTTTTTTTGTAAGATTAGAATCAGATTGCCATCATATAGATGGTAATTCAAATATGATCTCGGCATATTGAAGCGGTTTGGCCCAGTGTAGTCCATTGTTCAGGCCAACGAAGTGTATCTTCGGCACCAAGGTCAGAAGCGGTTGATCTTCCAGACCATCACATCCAAGATGAATCTGAGCGAGGTGGAACTGTTGGTGGCTTAAAGCTACAAGGTGGTTGCCAAGACTCCCCAAGATAGCTAAGTTGGTTTGTGCTATAGCCATGACTTATGATAGGTGTATCATGATATATCTATATTGGTTAAATTTCGTGAATGCAGGGTTGATAAACCAACTTCTAACTGGGCGGGCCCAGGCGGGCCGTTTGGGATAGTCTTTTGCCTGTCAGGAGGTTGATCTGGAGGACTATGTGTCGCGACCCGAGAAGATTAGTTGCGCTGATATCGCGGCAATTTGTCAAGAAGCTGGCGTCTCGTCTTGGAAGTCGAGGTTTTTGTTGACTTCTGGGGTTCTGGCTGGAGCAACATCTGGCAATTCTGAACTTGGAACACGGCAGGTCAGTTCATCATCCAGTACCAAACACAATGACTAGCAGCTAATGTCAACCCCGGATTAACAAACCCTGGTTGATGAACTGTGGTGGTTCCCCCAAACAGTGATAGATGGCTACTGAAATGGTACCCCCCCAACTAAACAGCCCAGGGGTTTATTAATCCGGGGTTGACATTCTCATTATACGGCTCTGGGTCGGAACTGGCTACCCCAAATATGGGGATATAGTTAAGAAAGTCAAGACTAAAATGCTACCCCCAAATTAATTGGAGATTATCCCAAATGGCTTTAAAACTTAATCCATGTGTGAACCCCTGGGCTTCCAGGACAAGACCAACAGTTTGAACTGTGTCAAGTGTCAAATCCGCAAGAAGAACTGGTGACGCCTTCAATATACGCAAACAACAAACTTGTTTTGACCAAGAAATGCAACAGATATACCATCCCATATATGCCATCCCATCTTTATGTATATATATATATATATATACACCACACACATATGTATATATATATATAAATGCATACATATCATAGATATATACACCATATGTCCCATAGATCCCATATTGAAGCAAATGACGATTCTGCCATGAGTTGGACTGGCGATTCTCCAGGCATGCAAGCTGTGCGCCACAATCGTTACGTCATCCTGCCCAAAGACTTTGAAGCCGGCTGGAAAGACCATGCCCCTGGGCAAACAAAATAAAAATCTGATGTGGGTTGTGGATTGTGGATGTTGATGATTTTCATGTTGATGATTTTCATGTTGATGATGATGATGGTGATGATGATGATGATGATTCATGATGGTTCCACTTTGTTTCTTGAAAATTCGACTTGTTCGTTTCTTTCTGTCTTGAAACCCCCGTCTCCGAAAGATCATTGCATCCCAATTGTACCATTTGTGGCGGGTGGGATTGCGGAGAGCCATTTTGCTGCTAGGCAATGGTTGGTGAAATGTTAGCAGCTGTACTTTGATATTACTGCTTCAACCAATGTATTTTGTTGGTTGATGTTAACCATTGAAGAATAGCAGGTAATTCATGGCAACTCATCAATTCTTCAGTTGTTGTTTGATGTGAAAAACAACTTGCCTGGAATGTGGATGGGTTCAGAACACTGAGGCCAAAAAGAAAGACCGTGACTTCGATTTCTACGGATTCTGAGTCACGCCCCTGGAGCGTTCCGTTGAAGAAAAGCCCGTGTCTCCCACATAAACAACACATATTGTCAGAAACAGCAGGAACTTATGAACTTGCGTTCGAAAAAAAAGACTGGATACCGTTCTCAAACACTGACCTCTTTCATCTCTGATTTACCTTCACGACACAGAATCATTCCTCGCTGATTTCCAAGTCACTTGCGTCGCCGGACATGGCAAGCTGCGCAGAAACGGGGCCAGAAATGGGGGTTCTTTCGCAGCTGGCACGGAACTAATTATGGGATGTATGGAGCTGCAGGCAAGACCCTGCAGTGGTTATGCTGGCACACTTCAAAGCTTTAGGTTTCCTATAGTTCAATGCAAAGTTCAGTTCAATGTCCGACGAGTGCAGTAAACATATTCCAGACATAATAACTATATAGTATTATATAGTAACATAGCTATACCAAAAACATCCATAAAGATTATTTGTACACAGTGGGGCCCGAAAACGATAGCTAAGCTGGTTTATAACATCCTTCGACGCAGGCCGCGTGCTCCTGGACGACCAAGACATCTCACACGTGCCGCTGAAACTTTTGCGCGGCCATGCGGTGTCTCTTGGCAGCGCCAGAGTGAGCGGAGTTGGGTGTATCTATCCATGTGGGAAGAATGGGAGAATAATAGGAGAATAATCGGATATATAATTCGGCCATAATGTAATCAGATAAATAAATATAAATATAAATATATATATATATTTAGGATTCAGCCAATCATCTAAAAATGGGATAACTATATATATATAATGAACTATTCTAATGGGATACTAGTTGGATTCATAATATACCAGTAGTACCGCACAAGGCGGTGGCGGAAGTTCCAAAAATGGGAAACCTATAGGAGAGATTGGTTGTTGTGAATCACGGATGGCAGAGCGAATCCACTGATGGACTGAAAGGTGGTTGGAGCTGTGTTTTTTCGAGTGGCTGCAATGGTTGCAGTGGTCACCTGGCCGGCCACCTCACCTACAACTGCTGGATGCAGTGTGGTGTAGTGCAGCTGTAGTTGTAGTTGTAGTGTAGAGGACTTGTAGTTATGGTGTAGTGTAATTAGTGTAGCGTAGTTGTAGTTGCATTTGTGGTGGTGAAATGAGTGTACTGTAATGTAATGTAATGCAATGTGGGGTAGGGTAGTGTAGTGTAGTGTAATTGAGTGTAGTGTGGTGTGGTGTTGTGTGGTGCGGTGTGTTGTGTAGTGTGTTGCGTAGCGTTTTTTTGTGTAATGTGTTGTAGTGCAGAGCGTAGTGTAGTGTAGTGTAGTGTAATGCAATTAGTGTAGTGTAGTTGTAGTTGCAGTTGCAGTTGTAGTTGTAGTTGATGTAGAGTAGTGTAGTGTAATGCAATTAGTGTAGTGTAGTTGCAGTTGCAGTTGCAGTTGTAGTTGTAGTTGATGTAGTGTGGTGTGGTGTTGTGTTGTGTAGTGTAGTGTCGCGTGGTGTAGTGTAGTGTAGTGTAGTGTAAATGAGTGTAGTGTATTGTAGTGTAGTGTAGTGTAGTGAATTGAGTGTAGTGTAGTGTAGCATAAGTCTAAGTGAGTGTAGTGTACTGTAGTGTAGTGGAGTGTAGTGTAGTGAGGTGTAGTGTAGTGGAGTGGGGTGTAGTGTAGTGTAGTGCAGTGTAGTGTAATGTAATTAGTGTAGTGTGGTGTAGTCTTGTGTAGTTGTAGTTATAGTTAGTGTGATGTAGTGTAATGTAGTGTAATGTCATTAGTGTAGTGTAATTTAATGTAGTGTAGTTGCAGTTGCCGTTGTAGTTGCAGTTGTAGGTGTAGTGCAGTGTCATTCAGTGTAGTGTAGTGGAGTGTAGTTGTAGCGTAGTGTAACTAGGGTAGTGTAGTGCAGGGTAGTGTAAATGTAGTATTGTTGTAATTGTAGTTAGTATAGTGTAGTGTAATGTAGTGTAGTGTAGTGTAATTGAGTGTAGTGTAGTGGAGCGTAGTGGAGTGTAGTGGAGTGTAGTGGAGTGTAGTGTAGTGTAGTGGAATGTGGTGTAGTGTAGTTGTACTGTAGTGTAGTGGAATGTAGTGTAGTGTAATGTAGTGTAGTGTAGTGGAGTGTAGTGTAGTGTAATGTAGTGTAGTGGAGTGTAGTGTACTGTAGTGTAGTGTAGTGGAATGTAGCGTAGTGTAGTGTAATTGAGTGTAATTGAGTGTAATTGAGTGTAGTGTAGTGGAGTGTATTGGACTGTAGTGTGTTGGAGTGTAGTGTGGTGTAGTGGTGGTTGTAGTTGAAAATGCTACAAAACTTTCACGTTTTGCTCACTTTTGACAAGGTGCACAATCCCTTGCGCCTGCCACGCGAAACGACATCTGAACGCCCAAAAGTGGTCCGAACCCTTGGTGTTTTTAACATGTTGACTGCGAAATGTGCTTCGCGTCACAACGGTGCGCACTTTTCCGACATCTCAATTTCCAAAAGTTGTCCAAGAACGGTGTGTTTTGTACATTTTGACTTTGAAATGTGCTTCACGTCACAACGGCGTGCACTTTTTCGACATCTCAACTTCCAAAAGTGCTCCGAATCTGAGGTGTTTTTAGCTTTTTCACTTGCAATTGCGCTTCGCGCCGCAATGGCGTGCACTTTTTCGACATCTCAACTTCAAAAAGTGCTCCGAACGTGAGGTGTTTTTAGCTTTTTGGCTTGGAAATGTGCTTCGCGCCACAAAGGCGTGCAATTTTTCATCTCTCATTTGCCCAGCTGGCTCCGCACCCGCCCCTTTAGCGAGCCAACTTTTCGACCCTCCGGAGCCACAAACCATTGGAAAAACACAGTGTTTTTCGCGACTTCACTACCTTTTCGCGCACCTGGATCTTCCTTCTTCTGAGACTTTCTCTTTTTTGATCTTCTTTCTTCTCTTCTCTTCTCTTCGCTGACTCTTCCCATCTCTGCTTTTCATCTGTCCATATTGTCGGAAGTTTGACTTCTAAACTTTCTTCGATAAGAAAAAAAGGTGATTCAGCCAGTGCTGGGAGTATATGGTTTAAATTGGGATACCGTACTCATGGGATAATTGTGGTATAGTGAAAAAACTGGGATTCAGCCAGTGCCACAATGGGATATATAATAGGATATTAGTATATATATATATATATTTGTATGGATTAATGTGGGAGAACAGTGGGAAAATCATGAATAAATCTTATGGGATAAGTATAGAATAAACCGCCCCCCAAGATTGAGATTTTTGAATTTAGGCATGCCGCTATGGGATGATGTAAGATAACCCCATGGATGGCTTATGGCATTGGGTTTACCATAGTATTCGCGACTTAGGGAACCAAGGGGCTTATAAAAATAATAGTATATATTTGTTTGGTGGTTTGGAACATGTTTTATGTTTCCATATATTGGGAATAATCATCCAAACTGACTAATATTTTTCAGAGGGGTTGAAACCATCAACCAGATATATATATATAATATACATTTTTTTTACAGCACATTACATAAGTAAACAAGTTTCCGGAACATATGATAGACAATCTGGGAGCAGTTTTAAAACGAACGACCTCACTGAAAAGTTTCTACTTCGGAGGTGTGTCATCCCAAAGAAAATTGCCCAGATACAATCAGGCGGAGGGCATACACATCTCATCACATCTCCATAAATTGCAATGTTTGAAACAAGGAGACTCTAGGAGCTTGGCAACCAAGCTGCGGTCGAATCCCAAGACATACAATTAATGGGCAAATTGGTTCTGGTGGCTTCCTACTTTCATGACCTTTCTTCGATTATTCTTTGGTTGCTACATTTGAAATGACGTGGAGATTTCCGCAAGGATTCCAAGCAAACATGCGGTATTGTTCATCTGGGTGTCTCTGAAAATTGAATTTCGCTCCCCAAGGTCGCGGCTTAAAGTTGATTTTGGGGTATACAAAGTTCGACACCCCATCAGTATAATAGTATAATGTTCACCTACTCCTAAATATGTGTTGGAAAACTGCAGCAATGACTGACTTTGCTGTTGGACACATGGCCATGCTCAGATTCCATGTTGACATTGTTCAATTTCGCCCTCTTTAAAAAAAACAGATTATCAAGTTCCAAGTCCAGTTCCAACAGGTGTTTCATGGTGTTTCAAAGAATTCAGAACTGGGGTTCGACGTGTTCTGTGCGTCGGACTGCCATGGTAAACCAAGGTCCATCATCCCGCAGGATCCCTTCCTTTTCGCCGGGAACCTGCGTGACAACCTGGACCCCTTCGGTGCGCCGCAGGGGCGAGAGTTTGGGAACGTTGAGAGGGAAAAACCCATGGAAAACCTATGGCAAATGGATGGAAAATGGATGAAAACCTATGGAAAATGCAGTCTTTCAAGAGGGTTCCATCATGTTCATCCAAGTTTAAGGGATATGAATTATGATATTTTGCTAGATCTTGAGATATATTGGCATGGCCAGGCCATGATAATAATGCTAATATATGGTAGTCCATAATATACCGGCAACGCCCAACTGATAATTAGGCAATTGAGTATAGTTATGTACAGAGGGCACAGGCGTCCTTAGTTCCTAAACAGTACAATACTTGCGAAGAGCTAAAACCCAACTCACCCAAGCAGGGCGCAAGCTTCGCGACAGCCAAGTTGACAGACACCGTCGCGAAAGCTTTGCGCAATTCCAAAATGTTCAGCATGTTCAGCCTTTATTGTATTCAGATTACGTGCAACTAAATACGGCGAAACTCGGCGAATGCACATCGTGTGAATGTTGACCGCGCGAAAGCTGGGAGTGTGGTCGCGAAAGCATCACAGAAGGGGTTGCGAAAGGATCATGTGAGTATGCTGAAATGACAGACCCGTCTTGAACCCTGCTCAATTAGTTAATTAACATAATTACCTGATTATGTTGGATTCATAATAGCTAGTTGGACGGGGAAACTAAAGCAGCTAACATAACTGGGGGGCTCCTTCCGGATGGTTTTTACCATCCAAAAAATGTGGAGCCATGGCGTGGGCATAGTTATTTTCACGCTATTCTGTGATGTTGGTAAATCTGGGGCCTATTTCCTTGGAAACAGAATGGTGTTTGTGTCGATCTTTCCTGAAACCATGCCTGTGAATCTTTTGGAGTGATGTAATGTGATAGATCCATGGCACACCATCCCTATCACCAGAAATGGGTTGCATAGACCCTCCAAAATTGGAGCCAATTGGAGCTTCCTTATTGGGTTAGCACATGAATTGTTGGGTTCCCATGGTTTACCCGGCATGTCCCAACGGAACGGGAGGCATGTCCCAGCCTTCCCAGCATTTGGAAGCCTTGAAGAGAGCCGGCTTAGAGGCGGATGTTGTTGTTGTTGTTGTTGATGTTGTTGATGTTGTGCCTGGGAGTTCTGTACAATAAGATTCTTGGAGTCGTGTCGGAGTAAGCCTGCATTTTACTACCTTGTTTCCTTTCTTTTTAGGATGAGTGTTACAGATCACTTTTAGCGCTTAAATGATGGTTACCCTCTGGTTTTTTAACATAGCCATGGAAAATGGCCCATAAAAATAGATTGTTTACCTATTATAAAATGGCGGATCTTTCCATGGCTATGTTAGTCATAACCAGATGGTATGAGTTATGAATGATGAGTTCTTCAACTTTTTGATACTATCCACTGGCTGTACTAAACAGGGCCTAAACTTGGTGGCAATGATTGGACTACCCACCATATATCACTTGTCAAAATTATTTGTTTGAAGTTGGCCCCCATATCAATTCAGTTTGTGGTAAACCCAAAAAGGAAGAACCCCCCAACCTTACAGAGTTTTATCGATGAATGGCGGTTTTATAGCACTTGGCTTACGGCAATAATAATCCAAAGTTCATCCATTTTTTTAAGTTAGATACCAATTTGTGTGCCGGTAAAATCCCAATGTTTTGGGTAGCAACCAACCAAGTGGTAGGATTTGACTTGATTTGACCCACCAAAATGGGGATCGTCTTGCCTTGCCAACATCTTGCATATGTTAGCTACAGACCAACTTAAACTCACATAAACCAACTAATATAATATATAATTTAATCCTTATTTGTTGGACAAATCCTAGATTTTCTTGGAAACCAAAACCTACATCTTCTCGGAAGAACAAACCGGCTTTTCTACCAGTTGACCCAGCCGTGTCGTTGCAGGATCTTCCGTTGGACACGGTGGTGCACAGCCGCGGTTCGAACTTCTCAGCGCCCTGGAGATATCTGGGATGTTCTGGGATCAATACCCAATGGTTTAATGGGAATTCATGGTGATTCCATGTGATTTCATGGTCATTCTTATTTTAGGGATTTAACCAACGAACATGGGGATGTGTTACTTAATAGGATTTTTTTTACTATACCATGGTGATTCTAATATATTTTAATTGTTTTTTGTGATTATTAGGAATTTGGGATTTTGATTTGATGCCATCCTGTAATCTATCCATGCCCCTAAGGTAATCTGTTGGTTGATGGTTAGTTGGGGGATTATGCTATACACTATACTATTTTGTATAGGTTTGTATAGTATAATCCCCCAACAAACCATCAACCAACTCACTATACTCATGGATTATCGGAACTCATTATGGAAAATCGTGTGAACAAACCTGGATTTGTTATATAATATTACATAGTTAGACTATCCAATGATATTTGAAGGCTACTTCTTCCTTGACTACGCAGCTTCTGTGGAGCAGTGGGGTTTGCTGCTAGCGGTGTGGCGCCACCAGCGCTCAACTCTTCCAGTTCCCACAGCTCGCCCTTGTGAGCCTTGATACTTTGAACACGGAATGTGAGGATTTTGAAACGGGGGTGTCAACACAACCTCGAGCTCATTTTCGATAGTGGACTTACATTTGACATAAATCCTCCGTCAAATTCAGGGGAGCGCTTCATTGAACGTGGCTTGCACACTGCACAGCCACATTGGTTGCGGTGCTTGGCAACCAGATGATTGTTTGATTCGCGCGTCAGCGTTGCAGCAATGAATTTGTAGCGATTCATTCTTACTATATTGTTGTTTGGGGTATTTTGGGGTACATCTATACTGACCCTATATAATGGCAAGTCTCACTTGCTACCAAGCCTAAAAGCCAAACAAATCCAATGGTTTGAAGGGAGCTATAAGGATCTAGGGGCATCTAATTATTTCCTATCAGTTCCTTTTTAATGTGGAGCTACATGATAGTGTGTATATATATATATATATATTTAATTTACTATGATACCGGAATGAACCAATCATAGCAACCTAGAATGAACAAATGATGATAGAAATTACCCCTGGCGTCCTGTGGATTATCATACTATGGTAGGTTAAATTGGTCATGTGACTTTCAGGGAATGGCTGGTCATGATCAATAATGGTTAATGATGGTAAAATTGAGATTCAACCAATAATACGGCTTTATTAAGGCTCTATGAAGGGTTTGGTGGCTTAAGCACCCCAAAGGTATTAGCCTACCCCTAGTTCAAGTGGCAGAGTCTCACTCGAAAGTCATGGTCAATACTGGCTGATACATGCTATACTGATTCATACTGGGAAGTGTCATGAGGATTTAAGCCATTTGCAGGTTTATTAAGGATTTAGGTGGTAGGGGGTAGGGTTTATTGATGTTTTTCGTGTGTTTTTTATTCCGATGTTTATTACGCACCAACAATAGATTGTTTCTATTCCAAATGTCACCTACCAATCATGTTTGGGCTTAACTCAGGGCGAATCTTTGGCAATCATTGGGGATGTCATGGAAATGGGAGTCGCCATGATATTTTCCCAATAAGAAATCCAGCAGAAATGGGATTCATAGGGAATGTGTTGTTTTTTGTTTATCCCTTCTTCAAACCCACGGGTAAATCCCCAAAGAGTGTTCAAGAAAAACGGGGGACATTCTGTCACCAAGAATGATTCAATGTTTATGGGTTGTCAGTTGATGGTTGGCTGTTTGTGTGTTGATTTGTTGGCCATTGTTGAATGGACAAGTACTTGATGCCGTGCTATGTCGCGCCAGTTGGTTGAAACCTCAGGTGGGCCAACGCCAGTTGCTTTGCTTTGCACGCGCTTTGCTCAGACAGGCAGGGCTCAGTGAAGTTCAGTTGCTTGATGTTGTGTGAATCAGCCATCTCTCTGAAATCATTTTTCTTGGTTTTGGTGGGAACCATGGGTAAAGACGAATAATATGGGAATTTTATTGTCATGACTGAAGGTGAGCTAAGCTAGAGACTATGGCGATGAGGTTTAGATCAACTATATAACTTATATAACTTATATAACTACATTAATTTCAAAAGCATGTATGAACTTCTTTTCTAACTCCAGGTCATTTGTCTCATTAGCATTTTCCGAAATTAACAGCAACCGACATCAAACCCACACTGAAAGTATTGACATGGTTCCATAGTTTTGCCTGTGGCAATTCAACATAGCCATTGAACAGGACCCATTTGGATAGATGATATACGTATTCTTTCCATTGCCATTTCAACAATGGCAAGCTGTTACATTACCAGAGAGCATGCGTTAACAACCAGATTTAAATAACATTTAAGATGTGTGCATTGTGTGTTTCAACCCCAGAAAAAAGTATTTACCCTCTTCAAACCTGATATCAAAACCTGTATATAGCGCCTGAAAGATGTGGCCCCATAACTAAGTTGGCGCAAATAACTCCAATAACTATGGTTTATGGATGTTCATGGTATATGGGATATATGGAAGTTATAACCCAATTTAGCTATCTAACTATCCCTGGATTGGTTGAAGGGAAAATCTACAGTTCACCTTGGTTTTCATAGGTTTTCACCATGACATATAGGGTTTCCCATGTCAATTGTCCCTGAAACCAATCCGCTGAATCTACCCTCTGGTAAACTAACATAGCTATTGAACATTGCTCATTGATAGTGGATTTACCTTGATTTACCTATTACAAATTACAATGTGTAAATTTATAGTTGATTTGCCTATTATTAAATTGCCTATTTATAATTGGTTGATGGTGATTTTCCATAGTTATTTGTTTGGTGGTTTGGAACATTTTGCATTTTTCCATATCTTGGGAACAATAATCCCATTTGACTATATTTGACTCATATTTTTCAAAGGGGTAGGTCAACCATCAACCAGGTCTATGATGATTAATACTCATTCTATCATAGGTATAATGTTATTAGCTATATATATATATATATGGTTTCCCAATCTTCCAGCCGATTATTTTCCATAGTTTACATAAAACGTTTACCATCTGGTTACTTAACAGTTCGCCATGGAAAATCACCATTTTTCATAGGTAAACCCAGGTAAACCATCTATTTCTATGGGCCATGGCTTCCATGGCTAGGGTCTTCCAAAAGGGGGACCCCAGCTTTTCAAACCAGGCGCCTGTGGTGTTGCTGGATGAAGCCACGGCCAACATCGATGCCTTGACGGACGCCAAAGTGCAACAGACGTCGCTTTGGCGCGACTGCGGCGCCAAGAGATGGTAGGAAGATGGTAGGACTATGGGGTGTCATCCCATAAAATCCTACATGTATATATATATGTAAATAATATACATATATATATATATAAAAATTGCTGATTTTTGGTTGGTGGTGTGAAATAGTTGTTTTTTTAACCATAATTATTTGAGGTGATGATCCTCCAGTAGTTTTTGGTTCCGGAAGCAAATTGGTGGCACTGTAACTGGTCAGTGTGGTGCCCAGCAGAAATTGTTCACTGCACTATGTACAGTTGAACCCCCCAGACTTGGGTGGTAGAACCCGGGTTTCCTGTAGGTAGTTGTTCCTTAAACCCAGCGGCCAGATAATGATATGTTTCTTTATTTTTACCAAGGCCTTTGCACCATATTGCTGCAGAAATGCTAAGTACTTTTCAAATCATTTGTAACTTGCCCAGATCTCAAGCGTGTCTCGCTATTGGCATGACATGGGTAATCATGGGGATGGATCAAAACTTATGATGCATTACTAATACAGTACAGTCTGTGTACATGAGCAACAACTGTTTAGATCTGAAAAGCCGGGTGTCGTTTAATTTTGATGACCACATGTGGGTTTGTTCAAATTTGTGTGGCACCTCCAATTCCAATGGATTAGTTTTCCACTGTTCCCATGAAAAAAACTACAATTTTAGGGGTTGCAAACAAGATAGAACCGAATATAACATGTTACTATATTCAAAATCCACGTATACATAATAATATAGTCTCACCTGTTGAGGTGGCGATGGAGACAGAGACTGAGAGAGAGAGAGAGAGAGAAAGAAAGACCCACACACACACACACACACGCACACACATAATGCATATGTATGGTCCTTTTGAAGGGTTATTAATTTGATGGAAGGGTATGTGCGCCCGAAATGTTTGAATCCTCAAGCCTGTTTTTCTTTTGGGGTCGCTTGCCGTGGATGGTACCTAGAGTTGCGTTTTTGGCTGGCTGGTTGATATCTACATTCATTCACTACCCCTGGTCATCTTCAGAGCGCCTGCTGATTGAGACCTCTGCACTACGTGTTGAAGTCCAACAAGCTCGCGAAGTGGCCTTGGAGCTGGCTACTCGCAACAGCAGCTGCGACTGGGAGATTTGGCGGCAAAGGTGGCTTCTTAGAGCTAGTCTCCTATTTGATCTGTGTTTGATAGTCTGGATAGTCCGAATCCGTTTTTTCCCTTCACGTCCTCGGGTTGCACTTGCTTCTGACACGGGGGGCTCTTCGTCTGATACTGACGAATCCTCCCAAGGTGGTGAGCTGGTAGCAGTGCCTGCAAAGGGGAAAGGATCTTGGAACACTTGGGGCAAAACTCGGCCATCTCGGCCATCTGACTTCAAGCTGGGTAAGAGATAGAGATGGGTGATTATACCCTTGACATTGCGGAAGTGCAAGTCCTCATTCACTATCCCGGCGATCCAGATGGTTTCAACTGGCATCATAGAATATTACTACATCGCATCACGGGTGGTGTGTGGCTGACTTTGACTCCAGACCATGACATCCAAAGACATGATCTGAATGCAGTTGGGCATCGCATACTGGAACGAAGATCAGTTTTTCCTGATGACATCGCTGCTGAAATATATGCCCATGATCCCATCAGCAAGATTCAGTTGAACCAGTTCAAGAAGAGGGCCAAGACCCAAGCTGCTATCCTTGGAGAGGCGGAGGTTGAGGAGACCGAGTCTTTTCAGTGGCTGGTGTGCGAGTCGTCCCATCCTGATTTTGGAACAGAGATTGGGGAGGATTTGCTGTTCAGCGAAGCAACTGGGTTAGCCTTCAGCCAAAAAGGAGTTGTGATCATCAATGGGGAGGAGGTGTTTGTTGAACGGGTGCCTAGTAAAGATGTTGAAGACTGGCGAAAGCTGAAGGGCTTGGAAACTGGCGATCAGAGATTGCTAGGCAATCAGCCCGATGATTCGGGCAAGAAACGTCTGGAGTTGTCGGCGGCTGTGAGCTTGATGAAAGGGTCCACCGAGAATTCCGAGGAGTTTCCCATAGCTGGAGTTCGAGCTGCGAAAGAGTATCATGAGGCTGTTTCTTTGGGCGCCAATA
>Ga0126342_10006738_pt1 | contig 20432 bp, 18 predicted proteins | sample Cyp1metagenome_FD_92528 | JGI IMG/M metagenome (GOLD analysis project Ga0126342, IMG submission 92528) | Coral microbial communities from Lord Howe Island, Old Settlement Bay, Australia - Cyphastrea 1 metagenome | ecosystem: Host-associated > Invertebrates > Cnidaria > Coral ...
AGACGTGCATGGATGTTGCCAAGAGTGGAACTCTGGCTATAGGTACACCGGAGTTATCTACTTCGAATTTTTGATATTATAACCGGTGTTTTCATGTCTTACATCCGCAGGTGCCGCAGGGAACTTTCGTGTCAAGTGTGCGAAGGAAAAGTGCCCGAGCGTTGCCTCCTGGGGGAGGCCGAGCTACCAAATAATTATATATATATAATTACATAATATGTCCTGCAACTTATTGTGTGTCTAAACCAATAATTCTGCTCCCAAATGTAGACATGTTCTCGAAATGGTCCCTTGTAATTATAGATCAATTCTTGGAAGCTGTGGATGCCAAATGCCATTGCGAACAATAGCCAATAATTCACACTATCATATAAAACAAAGCACTATCTAGAATATAGCAAAGCCATTCTCAGAGTGCTGGATGGATCGGCGTCAGATTCAATGTACTAATGATTGGATCGTCCGCCCTGCCCATGCATTTGAATGCCACTTTATTTCATGTGTCCAAAACATTCCAAAACTTCAAAACCACTGGACTTTTTGTGGTTTGTCTGAAAATCAGGGTACCCCTAAATTCATCTAAATTCATGCACTGCTTTAGAATCCATGGTTCCCGATTTGAATTGCCATGGACATTGCCATCTCTTGGGGGTTGATCCCCCATCCACCCCATCCCTCGGTCCCCAGGCTGCCGGTCCGGCTGCACCTGCGGGTGGATTCATGCGCCGATTTCCGGCGAACTGCAACATGGTCTGTGGTAATCAGGAACCCACCATGCTTAGCCTCTGGTAATTTAACATAGCTATTGAAAATGACCATAGAAATAGTTGATTTACCCATAGAAATGGTGATTTTCCATAGTTTTTTGTATGGTTACCAGAGGGTATTCTAGGACACACCTATACAACATCATATCACATCATAACTATGTGACCGTTGTTCATATATATATATATATATCACACTTTTCATTGGTTATAGTAATTATCCAAATTCTTGACACACTGCACTATAGCATACTATGCCCCTGTACCTTTGTTATGGTTGGGTCAGTCTAACCATAACCCTCTACTGATACTTGGAAGCAACTGGGTTCTGCACCTGGCAAATCTCACCTCAGAAGACGCACATAAAATTGGTTGGTTGGGCCGGATTTTTGGGGGATGTCACTGTCACTGCTTTAATTTATAATGATATATAATGATATGATATTCATGAAACACATATAAAATCATATAAATGCATGATAAATAATATCCGTGCACTTTTTATTGTAGGTCAATTGCATCCTAGAAACCAACCATTCGGCAGATCTGGATGGGACAGCCATTGGGACAGCCCTGCACCCCCCAACCCCCCACCATGGCAACATCTGGCAGCCAGGCTACTGACGATTTCCCATGGCGCACAAGGTAGAGGCAGGAGCACCTCCTGCGTCCCAGGATGTCCAGATATGACTAACTGTTTGCTGCTTCCCTTGGTTCATCTTGGTTCGCATCAACCAAGATGTTCATACATGCTCAAACACATTCATGCATGTTCACACATGTTCATACAAGTTCATCCATTTTCATCCATGTTCATACTGTTTCCCCAGAAAATGGAAGGCCAATCTATCGCTAGAACTGGGAGTTTCCAACGAAGGTCCTGCCGCCAAGGACCTGTAGATATGAGCCTCGGCAGTTGACCGCGTTGCATGGGAAAAAACACTTGGACTTTGGGCCGTTTTACCAAGAAACATAGGGTCACTGGATTATAATGAAACACATCTGCAAATAACTAACTAATGTTTTTTTTGTGTATTATATAGGGGATTTCTTGTAATGTCTGTTTCCAAGTGATGGGATGGGGATGCAACACTCAAACAACACCCTTCGTCATTCGCCATATCGGAATCAAGGATTGCCGCGGAAATTTGGAAAACCTTTGATTGGATTGTATATATATATATATATTATATTTAACTATATATATATATTATATTATATTTAACTATATATACTTATAATATAATATAAATCTTGAATGTTGTTGGAATGATGCCCACCTCCGAAGTGTTGTTCGTTCACTGCATTCATTCATTTGGGAACAGCAAATTCTGGGAGTTGGGATATCATCTGCTCCTATCCAGCACCGTGTGATACCGCGGCTCCGGGCTCTTGGAAGCATCGCTTCTTCTTCTCATCTCCGTTCATCTGATTCCAGCGCCATGCACCTGTCGATCAGGATTCAACTAGGACAGAGCCCCAAAGCCTGGTGAAAACATGTGAAAACCACATCCTAATGCATGATACCCTCTGGTTATGTCAAAATAGCTATTGAAAATGGTGATTTATAGTGGATTTTCCCATTAAAAATGGTGAGTTTCAATAGCTATGTTAAATTACCAGAGGGTAGACTACGATCTTTGGGGATTCAAAGCTACCAATTTTTGTTTGTTTGACCTTATGTGTTCAGTATGTTCAAATCCCTGCAGTTGTATGTTCCTGGTTTCCTTTCTGGTTGACCAGTCACAATTCAACTGGGCCGAAAATGTGGAATCTTTGGTTTCAACCCATATTGGGATATTTTAGGATTGCGTAGCTGAAATTTGAGGTCCCCCATCTTTGTCTAACAAAACCCCAAACATACCATGTCCCCTTTCGCGGTCCTTTAGCCTCTGGTGACTCTGGTACAGGTGTTGGCTCCTGGTGCTGTGGGAGACCTCCGAAATCATAGGCTAAAATTCAGTGAGCAACGCTCCAGGTGTAGGGATGGGTTGGTGCGATTTCATATCGTTTAGGATGCAAGCAGCAAAATGGTGGGTGGAATACCCAGAAGCCAGCGGCCATCCAGAAATGATCTTTTCAGTGGAAAAATCCAGTTCAAGATAAAACAACAATGTCATACCCAAAGGACAATAGCAGTAGAACTGGATTTCCCTACCATTTTGATAGCATGTGACCTTCGGATGTTGCCTGTACCTTTCAATGAACGTTCGTGTGAATTTCTACTCAAAGTTCTTGTGAGAGGCTCCGCAATGAACAGGATATCTCAACACTTATGACAATTACCCTCTGGTAAACGTTTACGTAACTATGGAAAAGTGTGAATAAACTGAATAAACTCAAAGTTCTTGTGAGAGGCTCCACAATCAACAGGATATCTCAACACTTATGACAATTACCCTCTGGTAAACTGTTACATAACTATGGAAAATCACCATTTTTCATGGGTAAATCCACTATTTCTATGGCCATTTTCAATAGCTATTTTGACATAACCAGAGGGTACAAACAAAGGTTGCAGGGGTTAGTTGATTTCACCCAACCAAAAAATGATCGTTGTTGGGATCATAGTCACCAAAGGATGTTCACGAAAACATGGGCAAAAAAGCAATCAGAAATTGACCTTGGGCTTTTTGATGATGTGGAGTTGTTGTTTAGGGTTTGAGGTTTGTTTTAGGGTTTCTTGTTTTAGGTTTTTAGGGTTTGGGGTTTTAGGGGTTGTTGTTTAAACACGCTGGGCCTATGCACGGGGTTAAGCCAAAGGATATGCTGGAATGGACCACGGGCACACGTATGGTTTGCAGCGAAATGTTTGAACCTTGCATAAATAGGTGGGAAATCACCCACAAAGGGAATTAAGGTATCATTATGCATCATTCCTCTGTGCATCCATCTACGGGTTGGTTCAAAGGACACTTCATAAGGATGGATGATATGATACTGTAAATCCAATACAGTAACAAAATTAATCATCTATAAACCATCCAATAACGAGATAATATCACTATATACAATATATATAATATATATATATCCAGTATATGATGCAAACCATCCACAACTTTGGCAAAAGTCTTTTGTACATCTTTTGAGGAGAAACAACGTCTCTTGGATCTTCTGTGGTGTTAAAACTGATCACATCTAAGGGCGGGCTACTACAAAACACAGTCGCCTGAGAATCCCTCTGCTCCTTCCAAGGCTTGTATTCTTTCAGGAGAATCAAGTCAGCCTCAGCTTGGCGATTCTGAAAGATCTGCCTCAACTGGGTATGGCAAAAAATGGCTGCAGCCAATCGCTGAGGAAAAGATGAAATAAACAACAAACCATCCAATTTGGTTGGATTTGTCTGGTTTTCAGCAAGAATTTGGTCTGGAAATAGGCCATACCAAGAGGTGCACCGCATACAGGGTTTCCATATTCTGTTCAGGTTGTTCAATTCCTTTGGAAATCATACAACTACAATTGAACTACTGTACCGTTCATACCACTAATTACTAATTACCTGCTAGGTGATGTTTGAAACAGCAAAGGAGCAAACCTTGGACCTCCTGACGAAAAATGTCCGTTCCGAAGGGAAACAAGGGAAACAAGGGAAACATCATTTTGGTCTGGTTCAGTAGACAAATTAAATCCAATCCGCGTAATACGAACTACCACCAAATAGGCTCCAAAATGAATTATAGATCTCAACATGACGACAATGGTCTTTTTCAGGTGGCATCTAACAATAAAGGGGGATTTGGGATTCCCAATGATTACCGTTGATTTTTCATCATTTTAATCATTGACCCATTCGTCAAAAAGTGGAGGACATTCGCCAACTCTTACCCTCTGGTAATTTAACGTAGCTATGGAAAATCACCATTTTCAATCCCATAGGATCCATGTATGGCATATATGCTCACATTGGGGGTATATTGATGGCAAATGTTACCATATATAGCATACATGGATCCGTCATGGGAATGGGAAAATCCACTATAAATCACCATTTTCAATAGCTATGTAACAAATTACCAGAGGGTAGCCAACTCTTATCATCTGCCAAGCCATTCCGGGAACCCCAGCAGCTTTTTGTCCGAGCCCCCGGCGGCCGGCGGAGATTTCCGTACATGGAAGTGTTCCAAGATCCGAGGGTCGTCCAACAGATTTCCCAGACCTCAGAGTGGATGGTTTCTGGAGATGTTTGGAAAGCACTAGGGATGTGACCGGCAAATACGAGTACAACAATAAGATCCATATCCCATAGGATCCATGTATGCTATATATGGTAACATTTACCATCAATATACCCCAAATGTTAGCATATATGGCATACATGGATCCTATGGGTATGGATACCCAATATGGCAGTGTGTCAAAACCTTGTACCCCTGTAGTTCACATCAAAATAGCTGGTAAATGGATGTTCATTCCCCTAAAAATGGTATTAATAGGTATTGATCCATACCCAATATGGATACCAACACGAGTTGGCCGAAAAATGTGCAGTACATTAGATATCTTGTGTGACATGATGTAATTGGTCTAAAACATTGTCATGAACCACTCCGACACGTGAAACTGTGTTGGCCACCTGGAATCGTTTCTTTGGTCAAAAGGTGGAACGGGAAAAATCTATCACCAGCCACTGATGTATAGAATAGCCTAACACGGGCAACTAACATTGGAAATCATTTATGGCGGACTGGTGGATTGTCCATGTCCGTCAACATCCCAGGCATCCCAGGCATCCCAGGCATCCACACTGACGTGTCCCAAGGCTGTCTCGCTGAACTCCAAATTGAATCGCGCTCGGATCTCGTTCTTCACGCGGGCTGACCTCAGAATCAGCCCGATGCTCAAGTTGCTGATTGGCACGTGCTTAGATACTCCAATTAATGCCCAACTGATATCCAATATCCAATTAATGTGAGTAACCCCATATATATATATATTAATACACATAATATGGCGCTTTCCAGATTTTTGTTGTAAAATTGAACCCTTGAACCAATTTTGAGAGTGGCTGTACTAGACTTCAAGTTTTGGACATGGGAACATGAAGATACCTGAAGTGGATCATTTTGACGGTTTTTTGGACTCCTGATTCAATCACGCCGGTGACCTAGTCACTGTAAAAGCTGGGGCTATGCCACGTGAGACGAAAAGGACTAAGACAGACAGTAAGCTTGATTCAAATGCCCTCAAATGCTTACACACATCTGGGATCATCTGGCTTAGGCTTGGAAATTTTGGAAGATTCGAAGCACTTGCATACTGAATGAGGCTCGATATTCCTGGATGTCATTCGAAATTGGAGCTTGCATCACCTGGATAAACTGCCTAGGCATCAGCCAAGAAAAACACAATTTATATAGGTTCAATCCACACCGGCGAGACACATCATCTTGCCACCATTCTCCTCTCACAACCAGCATTCCAGGGGTGACAATGAAGTCAGAGTAGTGGCTGGGGAATAACTTCAACGAGGTCTCCAAATTCTAGAAGACACCTTTATGACAGATTTGTCTCCGTTGGGATGTTCATCATCCATTTTAGCCTTGCAAGATCCTTGGTATATACATGTGACTACCCAATATTAGCCATACCTCCATTGATGCCACTTTTTTCATGATCTTGATCCATCTTGTACGGGATGTCCTGTAATATTTGGTAATCACATGTCATGTGAACAATGGTCAATACTCACTATATGGTTGATGGTCATCCCATCCATAATAAGGATCCAAAAATCATGGTTGTGAAAAAAATCCCATTAAATCACCATTGGATGACTAGCCCCGTTTTTAATGCTTATTAACCATGAGTATTGACCATAGCTCATGTCATGTCATTCTTTTGGACCTGCAATTCTACCAAAATCGACTCAATGGACTCAACTGCACCTCCAGCAGCACCTTGAGGTAGCCAATGAAATCCTCCCAGCAAGACACCCAGACCTGAGCCAAAAAAAGGGTCCAAAATCATTGGCCAACACAGCTGTTGCCAGATGGCTTAATTGCAACACATTCTGCCAATCGTCTAAAACGCTGAAAAAAAAAATCATTTACATATGATTATATATGCTGGAGTACTGGAGTTTAATGGATTTTTACTGCTTGGTGGTTCAAACATGTTAAAACCCACTTAAAGAGATGGAACGAACAAAAACACATAAAGCACTAAAACATTAGCCGATGTTTATCCTCATTTTGCCAAATTTAAACACAATCATTGAACCGACCAGTCGATGAGCCATCTGGACATGGTTCGAACCCCCTGGGATTTCCGGATTTTACTGTCGAAAATATGGTGTTTACTGGTTTTTATACCCTCTGGTAATTTAACATAGCTATGGAAAATCCCCATTTTTAATGGGTAAATCCACTATAAATGGCCATTTTCAATAGCTATGTTAAATTACCAGAGGGTACCACATGTTGCTTGGATTCACCTTGGCTCAAAGAGCCATTTTCTGTCCTGAAAATGAAAACAACTTTCAAAGGTCACGCCCTCGGATTCTCAGTGAGGTCAGAACTCCTACAACATACCACAAACTAATCTGGTTGGTGGTTTCAACCCCTCTCAAAAATATTAGTCAGTTGGGATGATTATTCCCAATATGTATCAATCTTTCAACATGCAGCAAGTGCCACTTGGGTCACTGGGTCCAGGTCGAGATGATCCAGACGTATGCAGGATTCACCTGAGGCATCTACTTCATCTTCACGCAATCCTGTGGGACACGTTCGCCGGGCATTTTCTTGTTTCTCATACTCCTGGCGGAAGGTCGAACTGAAGGGGAACTGAGATGAACTGAGTGTGTTTTTTTCTCCAATGGACATGTCATACTGGTTGGTGGTTGAGCCACCCCTCTGAAAAATATGAGTTCGTCAGTTGGGATTATTATTCCATTTATTCCCAATATATGGGAAATTCTAAAACATGTTCCAGTCATCCAGTCACCACCAACCAGGTCAATATTCTATCAATGAAGGTCACAATCCGGCAATCAGCTCCATGGCTGCAAAACCACCCGGTTCGAACATGTTAGATGAATGAAACAAAAAAAACGTCTTCTTTTTTTTGATAAAGGGATCTCGGAATCCTATGTCTGATTAATTGCCGGAGGGTAAAACATGATCTGGTGAATTTGGAGCATGCAAAAAATGCTACATGTCCGCTGCTACTGATTTCGTTGCTGCTGGGCCCATCGACCTTGAAAAAGTGTACATCTCCCAGGTTCAAAACCCATCGAAAAAAAATCTCGGGATATCCTGTGACCAGGATAACGTCGCCTTAAAAATCATTGGGTTATAACCACTGATCCCAATGACATCATTGGGTTATACCTAAAATTCATTGGGTTTTAACGATATCATTGGATCAAGTGATGACACTGATGATGTTTCGCTATGTTCGGGGACATGGCTATCATTGGACATCATATTCCATCATGTTATCCCAGCATATTTTGCATATTCCCTATGTTTCATTATTTCAGCGTATTTCAGCGTATGTCATCAATATTTCATGGTTCATCTCTGGATTTTCGCTCATCCCCCTCCATTGGTTCCCCATATACCGAAACCGCCGTGGACTACCACTGACCTCAGATTGGAAATACGGCACCAATCGCCCCGCTCTCTTCCCCAAGACGCTGTGGCCTGGGTGAGGAGGAGTCATCTCATTCTATCCTCCTACATCACCAGTGGAAACCTATAATATCATCGAAATATCCAGCTAGGGATCTTGTATCCCATAATATAACCATGATATAACCATCATTGGTATCCCATAGTTATATGTTTCATCATCATCCAAAAATAGATGGTTACCCTAAACAATGTTAGATGATTATTTGGAGATACCGCTCTTCGCAAATCCAAAAACAAACACTGAAAATCTCATCACTCTCCCCGAATACAGCACTCACCTGACATGTTGGGCTGAATTTGGGGATAGTCAGCCCTATCTATTCTTTTGGGATAGTCACTATCCATTTATCTCGTATATTATCCCATATCATCCCATATAATCTATGATATAACTTATAACCATCATTAGTATCTCACCATCGAATCATGATATAATTCCACTAATCATTCCACTAATATAACTGAGGCAAGCACCAAACACCCCAATAAACATCAATATGGAATTATAATTATAATGAATTATATCCATGTCCATTATATCCATTGATTCAATGTATTTAAAATTTAAGTAACCCCAATATTCAAAAAAAGCTGAGTGCCAATAATAATTCCATCAATGGTCACCTCATCACTCCATGGCTCCGGTGTCCGGGACCTCCGGATACCTCCGGGTCTCCCCAGCTGGCCAGCAACAGATTCACCAAGGCCAGGCATTTGCCCAGCGTCAAATGCTGCAGCACCTCGCTGCTGTGGAGCCAGGCCTGGAGCGATCCGTGGAAGCTGTGGGAAAAATGTGAAAGGGTGGACGAAAACATAGGGAAAACATATGGAAAACATATGGAAAAAGGGAAACACCATGGAAAACATGGTGATCAAAGCTACAAGGAATGGTTAGCAACATGTGCTAAGTGGTGGTTTTGAAAGATGTTTTTTTTTTTTTGACGGTGCTTTATATGTTTCAAATTGATCTTTCCATATGATCATCTATTTATATAAAAAATGGGGATGTAATCTACCAAATGCACCGGATAATTTTCAAGATCTTTATATATATATATATATATGAATGGATCAATTTTATGCCCCTGAATGATTATTATAGATTCGATGCCACAGTTTTAAGGACACCACTCCACAACACCTTAGGTACTTTCAGTGTTTCTCTGTAGGCGTCCGTTGCAAATCTATAGCATGGATTGCCGGGCGAGGGCCGCATGGATTCACCTGCTTCAAATGCAAGGATATGTCGGTTGAGACGAATATAACTTATGCATGTTCCATAATGTAATAACACATTCTGATGTGTTTTTTGTCAACCACCCTATGCCTTTTCCTCTTCCTATCTGTGTTACATCATGTTACATCCAACTCTTGGGTACTGTCCCTTGCCGCCAGGGTCTACTAACATAAAAAAAAAATCCGAATCTAAGCGAGTGATAATTTGAGCTTGATTTATCTTTTTGGGGTTACTTAAATACAATATCAATGTATATATATATACACCAATATATCAATATATATATACACCAATATATCAATATATATATATATATAATATATATATATATATATATATATCAATATCATATACCCTCCGTTTTGCTCAATTCAATGATTTTCCCAGCTATAAACCTCCGTTTAGTTCGCACACTTTCCAGCCACATTTGAATACCAAAGGGCATATCCCATTATCACAGTATGATCATTGTATTGTCCATTGTATTGTCCCAAGAAAAACCATAGGAAAACCATAGGAAAATGGTGGTTTAATGGGATTTAATGGGATATAACCTCGGGTAAACTAACATAGCTATTGAAAATGGCCATTTATAGTGAGTTTTCCCATAAAAAACATGGTGATTTTCCATAGTTATGTTAGTTTACCAGAGGGTATCCTTAATATCCCATGAATTTGCCATGAATTTATCCCATGAATGTCCCAGCACTATCTCATTACAATCTCATTAGTATGCTGCAGTATGCCATTATTATTATTTATTATTATTATTAATTATTATTATTATTATATATATATATTCAAAAATATTATTATCATTGTGATAATAACTATTATTATTGTTGCTACTATATATGAGCTCTCTGAGGTTCTTTGAGGCTCTGGCCGCAATGGAGATCCGATCGTGATTCGTTTGCTCTGGGATGGGCCATCCGCCAAGCAACCTCCGCCAGGCCGATACGACTACCCCTTGGTTTGTTGCGGGGGGTGATGGATGGTGATGGGATTTGCATATTTTTCTGCAGTTTCAACTGGAGGTTTCCCAAGTCATCGGGGTACCCCATGGTACTCCCAGTCATTTGACCATTTTAATTAGTAGTGAAACAAACATGGTGACTTGGCCTTGGCGATCTCCCATGACTTAAGAACCCCCCAACTCTCACTGCAGATATGTTCAAATGATGCATTTTGTGCGGTACCACGACTTGAGGCCCGTAACACCATCATGACAGCTTGTTCCACCAATGACAGAGGTACCTGGTTGGAAAAATGGTCCAAGATCCCCCCCGAAAGGCAACGTACCGACCAATGCACCGCTCTAAGTTAAACTAGTTTCAACATGTTTCAACATGGTTCAAATAGTTTTTGATAGTCCCCTAAAAATCCATCGATTCTGCATGGTTCTGGTCAGTTCTCTTGAGCTCGTGATCAGCACTGGTATCGAATCGAAGGCCCACACGTGCTCTGCGGCATCGTCTGCGAAGCCCGAAAAGCCCAAAGGAGGCATCTCCATCAAGACAGCGAAGCCTTTCCTGAGAGCGCCGGTGGCCCGGTGGCTGCATCCAATCCAGGAATCCTATCCCATAGGATCCATGTATGGTATATATGCTAACATTTGGGGTATATTGATGGTAAATGTTACCATATATAGTATACATGGATCCTATGGGTATGGGAATCACTAGCAACTGTCTCAATGGGCCGAGGCACTTGGAGGTAGCCGAATACTCCACCTGGGTCCAGGCAGCAAAGAAAGCACCATGAGGATCGCATGGAAGATCACAAGGCATTCTATACACCTTTTTTTTTGGGGGGAGACCTGCCACCAACCCGAGATGGAAGATTTCTGAAATCATATGGGGATGGGTCAAAACCTATAGTATTACCATGTTTTGGGGGAATAAACATCCATAAACCAACTTAGGGTACCATCCGGGTACAAGGGTTTTGACTCATAGCCATATTATGAATCCCTGTTGGTGGTGTCTTTGGGCGGGCTATCGCCTTAGATCATCGCTTAAAAATCTGCTTCCCACCTGTAGTCCGCAGCTCGCCTCCGCCACACGTTGGATCTCCTGGCAGGACCGGAGTCTGAAAAAACGGGGGGATCCACAAATTTCTGAATGGTCGATTTCATGGAAAAATCAGAAATGACATGGATGATCAATGATGATCAATGGGGTATCCGCATTTTAGTAAACCTCCATATAAAATATTGATATGGTGTTGGGAAACTCACGATCACAGAGAAAAAACATATCACTGGCTCGGACAAACTCAAAACTGCGTCCGGAAAATTGTGGCGCCTCATTTCAAATGGCTGAAACAATATCGCCAGAACACGCTGGTCCTCCAAGCCAACCTTCTTGTAACCTTTCCTCAGCATGCAGTTGAAAGGCTGCCATGAACAACATCAATTTGATGCAAACAATGCAAACAAAGGGAGGGAAACGCAGGGAAACTCTATATGGTAAGTCTGAGAACCTGCAAGGAATGCCAACATTCAAGTGAACGTTGAATTTATCTTGACATCAGCAGGATTTGTGTGGATCGATTGCAGGTCTCTTGCCGAAGGCTTCTCCCCTTGCCCAGAATGACATAATGGCACTTGAAGCACCAAAGCAGCTGGTGTGAATTGGTGTGATTTGGTTCTAAGTTGCCCTGAGTTGAGAAGAATTGATACAGTATGTCCCATTTTGATTCATTTTGATCCATTTCGGGAGGGTTTAACGATGACGATTCTAATGGGTCTCCCTGAGATTCAGGCAGCATCCAAAGAAGAAGCACCTAAAGCTGTACGGCCATGTGGCAAGAGGAGTTGGGATCCAATCTCTGGGCAACAAAAAACAACAAAAAACACATGGCTTTGGCAATGTTTGGCACGTATGTTTTTCTTCTCGGGAAACGATACGTCTGGATTATGATGATTCTGGATCTGCCGGAATTCACTCTGAAAAGTTCCTCCCAGCGCCCCCAGCTGTATTTTTGGCCTTCTGGTAGCTGTGAACCGCCCACACACACACAAGAAACAAATCCAAAAAAACCAGAGAAGAGCAAACACTATCTTCAGGGCCCTCGCTGCCATTCTCTTTGAGTGACTCTGTGACTTCCCGCGCAATGATCCATTCATACAGGATTGAGCACGAGGGATTGGAATCACCAAGCGCATGTTACGACAGGCAAACAAAACAACAACTCACACCCGAAGAAACATGGACTCTGCCAAATACCCTCTGGTAAACTAACATAGCAATTGAAAATTGCCATTTATAGTGGATTTTCCCATTAAAAAATAGTGATTTTCCATTGCTATGTTAGTTAATCAGAGGGTAGGCAGTTGGAACACTGTGTTCCTCCAAACATCGGTTCTTCTCGTCTGTTTTTTTGGGTGTAATTTTGTCTCAAAGCCAGAGGATCCATGGTGCTGGAATATTTACCCTAAAAATGACCCCTAAAGTAATTTAAAATAATCCCAATGTAGGTAAATATTCCAGCACCATGGATCCTTAGGGAAAGAATAATCCCATGTCATGTCTTTAAAACGAGCAGCATCTTGTGGATAGACTTCCTGATGGTAGCACGCCTGCAGAAGTTGGATACGAAGACACAAACCGTAGGAGAATTGATTGAACCATATCAGCCATGTCCAAACCATCATTTTAGCAAACATACAGCACCTGTCTAGTGAATGGTTCAAACAAGGGTTTCATTTCCCGATTTTGTACATTGCATACTGATTGTTGTACGCCAATGACTGTTGGCAACATTCCTGTTTGTGGCAACCGGGTACGATACACACACCAACCACCAAAAAAACACCTGCTCTCGCAAACCAACATGGCAAGATATGGCAAGAAGGGATGCATTCAATGAGCATTGTCATTGGAAAATATGTTCATTCATATCCACCAGGTTAGCCCCACGAACAATGGATAGATCCTGCTGGTGACAGCGAGTAAATGCGAAGTGTTTTTCTCTAAATTCCCCATGCATCCCCATGCCTGTTACTGAGACTCCTCATTTGTGTGGCTTAAATCTTGTTGTCGGATAGCATCTGGTTATGACTAACAGTTCGCCATGGAAAATCACCATTTCTAATAGGTAAACCATCTATAAATGGGCCATCTATACCATGGCTATGTTAAATAACCAGAGGGTCCTGTCCTGTCCTCCCTGGATATCCACGAGATAACAGCGGCCTGCACAGCCACCAGCAGCTCTTCTTCCGACAGACAAAGCGTCCTGGTCTGTCGGATGGCTCCAAGGCATCCGGCGCTGTTTAACCATCCAAGCATCAAAACATCGGATGTTGTTAACTTGATATCATAGGATTTACCCTCTGGTAAACTAACATAACTATGGAAAATCACCGTTTTTAATGGGAAAATGAACTATAAATGGCCATTTTCAATTTTCAATAGCTATGTTAAATTACCAGAGGGTAACTTGATATCAAAGGATTTAACCAACCAACATGGGAATTGATATACATAATTTATACCATCAAAAAATAGGGATGCCATTACCAAACCTTTTCTTAGGATTTGGTGGATTAAGTCCCATTTCTGGTGGGGTAAATCCAATATGACTCGATATCATAAGATCTGTAAGCAACCACAATGGAGATTCAATGATCACACTTGTTCAAAAACCATGTCATTAAACGGATGTGTCTGAAAATGCGTTCTACGGTCTATCATCATTTGTTCCGTGAACATTTTCCAGAAATTGGGGTATGATCATTCTCAGACAAACGTAAACATACCCTTGAAGTTTTCTGTTTGGTTTATTTGGGATAATTACAAGCCATTTCACAGGGATACTATGTGCCAACCAGCAAAATGCTATTGGATAGGTGTATTGGATTCATGGCTTTCTGCTGATTTAATCCCATCGGTGAATCATAAAAAAACACACATTGACATTATCATGAAATATTCACATCTATAATGATAGCTATATAATAATAGTTATAAAATGTTACAAACATCTATAGTTATATAAATGATAGATATATAAATGATAGTTATATAAATGATAGTTATATAAATGATAGTTATATAATGATAGTTACCCTCTGGTTATGACTAACATAGCCATGGAAAGATCCACCCATTTTCAAGTTCGGTAAACCATCTATTTCTATGGGCCAGCTATACCATGGCTATGTGAAATAACCAGAGGGTATATATGCCATGATCACAAAAATCACCACATAGCGAGATCCACCCAAAAGAAGATATGTATGTTATGCCAGAGCCTACAAACATGTGATACTGCATGGATTATGTTGAACCTATTTCTTGTGGTTTCAGGTCTTGCTTTTTCTCAAAGACAAACCATGAGTAGCCATACCATTTCATCTGCCCAAGTATCGCCTGGGAATGAATCGCACCATGGAAAAAACATGAAACAAATGGATATATATATATATAGCAAATAATTAGGATATTTGCTATTTTCAGTCAGGTCGGAACTACCATTTCCAGGGTAAATTTGTCGAAAAGTCATAAACCGTGCCGTGCCAAACTTCTCAATTTGCACGGTTTTAGCATGGTTTACCTCTTACACTTACTCTACATTAAACGCGTGGTTTATCATTGCATGAATGAACCCCCATGACCAGATGCTAAAGCTAATTGATATTGATTAAATATCCTTCTTGCTGCTGAACTCCTTATGCTTGTTGTCAAATCATCAATCTACATGTTCTCAGCTTGAACCTATATGGATCCCATATTTTAATTCGTGAAATCTCACTTGTTCCCATTTCAATCTTCCTGCTTTTTTGCTTGGCAAATTCCCCAGCAAACCCACACCCGCCACCGCAGTGCGCAACTTCCGAACCAAGGGTCGCATCCTCGTCCTTCGCTGCAAGCTTCGACGAGTCCTCGGCTGACTCCGACTTCCAAGTATTGCCTTGGTTGCGGTGCTGACGGAAGCCTTTGCACAACCCAAAATGTCGGGAATGATATGCTTCAATGGGCTGCTTTACATATATATTGGTGGTATGATGTGGTATGTAGTACATGTGTATATATATATAAATATATATATATATATATGTATATATATATATAATCATATAAATATCATATATATATATATATATGTATGCGAAAAAATACGAACAAAACATGGATCAGGGCTCCTTCTATTTCCAAGGTTTATTCGTCGCTTTTGCTGAAGATGGTATAAGCGATGTCATGCCATTGCCAGGGCACTGGATCTTGGAAGCGTGGGAAACTGAAGGGAAAATTGTTTGGTCCAAACAATGTTGCAACCTTGTGCTGGATCATGACCCATAGGATCCATGGTGCTGGTATATATGCTAACATGACTGGGGTATATTGATGGGATCCATGTTACCATATATATAGCATACATGGATCCTATGGGTGATGGAATCCTGCCATGTTCATGAAGTTTCGCATGCTGGCCCCCAAAAAGCTGCTTTCCCCTTGGTTTTCCACCAATCATCTGGCGAAGTATGAGGATGTGCTAATAAGCAACACCTTGTTGTTATCAATGACTTGTTTTGGTCTTGATGTTGTTTTCTCATTTGTTTCCCATTATCATCCTCTATCGTTCTACCAGCACTACTTCGGACAAACGCAACCCTTTGATTTGGATCATCATCCCCAGGATAGATGATCAAAATAACGTGATTGAAACATATTGAAACCACCAACCAGCCGTGACTCTAACCTGTCACCTGATCACCCAAATTTTCAAAAAAATGATAATAGAAGTAACCAAGTCTTGCTGAAGCCTTGATACATTTGCAACATTCTATCACAAGCACAAGACTGTGGTTGTCCAGCGGAGGATAAAGAAACCGTTTTGTTCAAAGTGAAATGCGTCCCCTACTAGCGTCTGCATTGAGAAAAACAACATCGCCATGTTGAAGACTGTCCACTTTCTTAAATCAAATTGAATCTAGGCAGAAAAAGGATAATCAATTGTCTCGATTATGACTGCTTGGTCTATATATGGATTCTGGATGTGTATCTGGTATATACGGGTACTGTACCCTCGGCAATCAAACGTGGCAACGGAAAATCCATCATTTACGAATGATTTTCCCGTTACAACCATCATTTCTATAAAGGGTATTTTCCATTGCCATGTTTGATTACTGGCGGGTACTACGAGTATCATCTGCCAAATGCCGGGTCCGATGAATTTTGCAGGTGAGGGATGTGGTTCAAGGGTTCGATCAAAATCAGCGTCCATTTGTTGTTGAACATTGTTGATATCTCGCGACCAGGGGGTAGCCATCAAATGCATGAGTATGGGTTGAATTTAAGACTAAGGGATACCCCGTTTGCCATAAATTTAAGGCTGTGAAGTCATGTTCCTTCATTTCTGCAGTTACTGATCCGCGTTTTGTTTGGAGGAATCAATTCTCACTCAAACCCATGAGGTTCGGATTCCGCTTGCTGCTGAAAGGAGTAGTTGGAGGTTCCGATAATGAAAATCGTTTGTCATGTCTTTTCATCATGACCCCCACCAGGAAAGAGAGAAACAACACATTTGAATTGACTCCAAATTACTCCAAGATGATCAAACTGATTTTCACATTAATTTCTAACCTTCCTTGTGTTCTTGACAAACGATGAAAAGCTCCCGCAAAAGTCGTATTCCTCATGAACACACAAAAAAAAACAATGTGCATCCCCTCTTTCATTATCCTTACTTGGCACAACACACACACACAAATGCTTGCAGCAAGGTTGCGACTGCTGTAGCCATACCATTCGGATTTTTCGTTCCGGTGAGACCTTTCGTTCCACTGGGACCTTTCATTCCACTGGGACCTTTCGTCCCACTGGGACCTTTCGTTCCACTTGGACCCGTCATTCCATTTGGACCAGTCGTTCCACTGGGACTTGTGTTGCGGCTTCCATGCTGGTGCCATGATGGTTCGCGTGAACGAGTGTGCCTGACAGCAGGCTCGGCAAATTCTGTCAATGCACAACATACCATCCTCTGATTGATTGTGTCGGATTTAAGTTCGACATTATGCATGAATAAACCAATCTGGATCCAGTTTCCCCCTTTTCACTAGATCTGGTGGTGCTTGGGGTCACCACTTCGGAGAACATTTCTAAAGATTTGTGTCATGGTCAGGTTACATGATATATGGGGTGTGGTCATCCCACCATCATTAGGGTTTCGTTATAATGGGTTCGTATATATGTATATGCTTGTATTTGTATGTCCCATAGGATCCATGTATGCTATATATGGTAATATTTACCATTAATATAATATACCCCAAATGTTAGCATATATACCATACATGGATCCTATGGGTATAACATATATTAATGGACTGATGACCGTCTCCCCTCGGTATGTAGAAGCCAACAAACATGGCTCCTTCAGCACGTGAGTCTGGCGCACAACCCATCATCAAATCCGTGAAGACACCAGGTCCCCGAAGAAACCATGCGAGTTTTTTTTTGCGTTTTTTTTGATTAATCCTATCAAGCCATCCCACGTTCAACATATGGGGATGGGTCAAAACCCTGGTACCTAGTGAACCCCAAAATAGCTGGTAAATGGATGTTCATCCCACTAAAAAAATATCTATAGGTATTGACCCATACCCATATCTTGACAATACAATTTATATCAATCAATCATGTTTTGTTGCTTCAATCATGTTTTATCACCAACATGCCCATCCATGTGGGATGGGTTCATCTACCAATCTTACGAATCGTAGATAGCCCAAAAAAAATCGCGGCTTGGGTGTGAAATGCAGGTCCATATCTAAAAATAGCAACGAATGAAGATGAATGAAGAATATTAAAGTACATTAAGGCACATTGAAGTACTAAAGTGTCATCCAGTCAGTTTTCTCACTATTTCCCCAGCAAAATCTCACTGAACCCGGTGCCCGGTGGTGGACCTGTCACACAACGGAAGACCAAAATTCCGGGCGGGACGCGCTGTCGCTGCAGCGGCCAGTCGAGCCAGTTTTTGCTGCGAGGGGGCCAGTTGCGCAGTGTTATAACCCGAAATTAGAGCGAAAAGCACATGATAATTACCCGTAATTACCAATTTTTGGTACAATTTTGGTTGCAATAATATATATGTTATAATGAGTAATGCAATCAGACTTTGGGTATGTCTACCAAAGCACATGTTTTTTGCATCGAACTTTGGTATAATGATCCTATTTTTGGACAGTGTTAATCTGTTGGATGCAATGTTTGTCAATGTGAAAACCCTTTATCTATCCTTCTGCTGCAGAGTAATTTGTTGCTTGCCACTGTTTGTTAACATTATTTGCCAAGTTCTGGATGCTAAATCGGCATCCAAAAGTCAACATGTTAAAACTTAATTTGACACCAACATGATATGCGTGTTTTTTGGTGTTTGAAATTATCCAATTCCTCTGCCAAGATGTGGTGCTATGCGGTGGACCTGTCTGGGGGTAGCACAGGCCTGTCCTGTTCAAAGGTTAAGGTCGCATCCAATGCAGCCTGGGTGAAGCGAGCAGTTGTCTGGCGCCCTGTAAGATGACCCTGCAGTGGCTAGGGAAAAGCACGGAAGATAAACATGAGAAAATAGATTCATAGATGTGTAAAACAGATTCTTTATACCCTTTATACATGGAGGGTTCAGAAAAAAAAACACGCCCTCATCCTTTGAATTGTTGCCGCTTAAAATATCACCCATTGGTGGATATTTTGGTTGATGTCCCCGGGCTTTTTTTAACGTGCCGTGACTTTAATTTATCAACCCGCCCGCAAAAAAATGCCTGAAAAAATGGATGTTTGATAATCAAATTACAAAATCAAGAAACATCTCCAGCATGGAAGGATCAATTTTCTTTCTCTTGTGGCAATGCTGAGCCAAAACTTGAGCTCCCAATTTGCTGGAGATTCGCACTCATTCTCCATGTTTGGTGCTTAAAATGTCCAAGTTGTAGGGGAGCAACAATTTTGAACATAGATGGGTTTTACAACCCATTTATAGTAGTATTAGGGATGATTTATTGTTGGGTTTACCACATTGCCCATTTTGGGTAGCCCAACTTTCATCACCCAAGAAACATCCAATCCCATGACGGATCCATGGTGCTGCTATATATGGTAACATGGATCCCATCAACAAAAACCCCAGTCATGTTAGCATATATACCCTCTAAGAATTTGTTACATAGCTATGGAAAGATCCACCATGCTATTAATGGGAAAATCCACTATAAATATCTATTTCCATGGCCATTTTCAATAGCTTTTTGTTAGTTTACCAGAGGTTATATCCCATTAAATCCCATTAAACCACCATTTTCCTATGGTTTTCCTATGGTTTCCCAGAGGGTACCAGCACCAGCCGGATCCGTCATGGGTTTATTGCTTTCCTGCCAAAGTCACGCAGCAACCCTGGGATTGGCCGCCCACGATGACGCGGCGGGGATCGCCAACTCGATGGACCTTCCGTGCACATTTTAGACATGGACAATGCATGTAGAACTGTATAGCATAGAAAAATACACATATCATATGTATATATATATACACATTTAATAAAAGAGTGTATTGAAAACACGTGTATATAATGTTTAGTTCTGATTTGTAAATGCCCCCTGAATAAAGCTAAATTTTTCCCAAAATAAATAATAAATGCCCCCTAAATAAAGCTAAATTTTTTTGGCCCTAAAAGATTTGCCCAGATGGGGCTGATTTTTTTTTTCCATGCTTTATTTGAGGTGGCTTTCATGTACTAATTCATATTGCCAGCTCATTAGATCTTACCTTGATAACTTCA
>Ga0126342_10006739_pt1 | contig 20430 bp, 18 predicted proteins | sample Cyp1metagenome_FD_92528 | JGI IMG/M metagenome (GOLD analysis project Ga0126342, IMG submission 92528) | Coral microbial communities from Lord Howe Island, Old Settlement Bay, Australia - Cyphastrea 1 metagenome | ecosystem: Host-associated > Invertebrates > Cnidaria > Coral ...
AGATCATCATATTCACACATATTCACCATCATATTCACCAAGAAACGTGAGAGGTTGCAGCATCTACCCTCTGGTAATTTAACATAGCTATGGAAAATCACCATTTTTCATGGGAAAATCCACTATAAATGGCAATTTTCAATAGTTTTTTGTATGTTTACCAGGCCGGGTAAGTTCTTATCTTCACCATTGGCATGTCCACTTTGGATCACTTTGGATCAACTTAGGCTGCCGAAGGCATCATGAAAAGGAAACTTCCCAACAGCAGTGGCTTTCTCAAACAAAAGGGGACCCGAAAACACCTCAATCACCTCAAAACTCAAAATTGATCCCTCTAAATGTCAAGTTTGGTGCAACTGTGTGTTTTTCCTTATTTTTGAACCAAAGGATGAAGGTGTAAGCAAGACCAGGGAGCTTTTCTTGGTTAGATCAGTCAAAAATCCCAATTTGCACTGGTAAAATCTAGTTTTTCATTGGTAAAACCTTCCCTGAACTGCTCGATTTCAAGGGGCCTCGAACGGCTCAACCGGCGAAAGCGTTTTGAACGAAACACGCCAGGCTCCCGGCGACAGCCGAGTCGAAGCTGGAGCCGGAAACCATCGATCGTCAGGCCGGAAACCCATGGTGTCTATGTGGATGTATCATCCTGAAGTAGATTCATATCATCGAATATGGGATTTTCAAAGAGATTCCCATAAAAATATTTATTTATTCTTGTTTGACATGTCCATATTATATCAATTCAGGACATTATAAATACATACGTACGTACATACAGTCACATGCCTAAGGGACCATAGGTATACGACCAACAACCGAGGGCGATATTTTCACCAGCAACGCCATCAGAAGTTTGACACTTGACGCGATTGGGACCCTTCACTGGCCGACCATATTCCCTTCCATCCTCCAACCAGATTCCGCGCAATGTTTTGTGTGTATATATGTAAATTTAATTAAATTTATACATTATTATGGGTCGTTGCCCACAATACCATACAGTAATAGAAATGAGTGCAGACATGTACTTAAGATGACAGCATGCGATATATAGATACATATGTATAGATATTGATACAAATGATTTTAAATGTATGTCTTGTAGTACTCTTAATATGTGACCAACCTATAAGAGTTAGGGTGTTAGTTTCACAGCAAGAGGGATCTTGCCAAAACTATGTGGAGACTTTTGTGACGCCCATCATGGAAGCCCTCGACAGAGGTTGGGAATCTAAAACTTCCTTAAATACAACCAGGTAAGACAAAGCATTTTCTGTTTCCTTTTCTCCTAAAAGCAACTACATACATATCATATTATAACAAAACATATGATATAATATAATATGATATAGTATAATACAACATAATATGATATAATATAATATCATATCATATCATATCGTGTCATATCTTTCAATTTCATATCATATCATATCATTTCATATAATGTCTTGCCATATCATGTCATACCATATCATATCATAGCATGTCATTTCTTGCGATCTCATACCATATCATATTATTATATATCATAGCATACCTTTCGTAATATATTGGATATCACATATCAAATATATTACACCATACCGTATATGATAGATATATCATATATTCCTTAATGCATTGAATATCAGATATGATATATTCCATACCATATATCATATCACATATGAAAGCAATCAGTTTTTGAAGTGTTGATCTCCAACTTTTCAACGGTCAGCCTTTTGACTCCTTGTGGTCTTTTTCAAAACGCAGGCCTTGAAGCAAGGAGAATTGAGAGCCGTAGAGGTGGGTTTCATGGCAGGTTTTCCATGGGGGATCCCCAAGAGTCGCCGCTTGGTTTTTTGTCGAAACTCCTACGAAATTTATGGATGACATCTGTAGCCAATCTTGAGATCATGATTTCCTGTTGGGAAAATGAGCTGAACATCGAACTGCAATGTTTTGCATATGTTGGAGATGAACTGCTTGGTGGTTTCAAGCATTTTTAGCCATAGACATGGGATGATGATCCCCACATTTTTTTGTTTTTTTTTTCAAGGACCAAACACGTGGATGAGCAACAACACTTGGTATTGAAGCAATAGGAATCGACAATTAAGCAGCAAACTGTGGATTATAAGCAATGATATATTATAATATATATATATATATTATATCCAGTTGTCACCGGATGTGATCCAGTTCTCGACAAGTCAAGTGATTTTATTGTGATGGATTGATAGATTTGATTCGATGATTCATTAACAGATGGATTTGATGATTGAAGGGGTTGCTAATTTCGACATCTTGGGTTGCTTGATACGCTCTGATTACTATGCGTATTGGTACTAAAGTGTTGCCATCCCCCCAATAAGACAAACCCTCAGAATCACAATTCTTGAGAGGAAAGTAGTCCTCCACCCCCCAAACTCACGGCAGGTCTATATTACTTGGAGGAAGGGCAATGCTTGATGGATCTGATGATATACCCACTTCATATTTTTTCGCATGCGGATCTTGGGAAATTGATGGATTGGGTTATGAACTTTCAGCAGATCTTCACACACTGTTGGTGAACAAATGATAGATTTGAGTATCGATAGTGTAGTCTTCTTTCATGCAGATTGTGATATTTAGATGGCTTTAGCTTTAACTGCCATTCAATAAAGATTAGATACCGTCTGACTCCGTTTACAGATGGTGAGTTTTGATGGATTTAAGGATTTCTTGAAACAACATTCAACCACGAATTGGATAACGACCGGCTTTCTTTGAAGGTCGTCTCTTTTGTTTTTCCCCAAATCTATTTGTCTAGAAGCAGGGTCCCCACAGATCTGGTGGAGTCTATCCTCAATTTCCCTTTTCTTCAATGGCCAGAACTGAAATGGGTCCATCCCCATTTCTTCAATCCATTTTGCTGGGAAAAGCCAACTTGACACCTCGGAGTTGAGCCTGAAAATTGGGAGTTTCGCCAACAAAAATGCTCGGAGTCCTCACCAAAAACATCCAAAAACCAGGGGAACTGGTTGGTGGTTTGGAACATTTTTTATGACTTTCCATATATTGGGAAGAATAATCCCAACTGACTTTCCTATTTTTCATAGGGGTAGGTATACCACCAACCAGGGGGAAAATCACCGCAGGCGATGCGGAGAAGCTGTCCCTTGCCCTTGCTCTCCTTGCAGATGGATGGTCGTCCTCCGCAGACCGCGGCGGAGCAGCTGGAAGTTTTCACAGGTCGGGAGATCACAGCGACTCGCTGTGCCCCCCAAAAAAAAACCCAACGGAACAGTTCAACTGGTTCAACTGGGTATGATTACCCTCTGGTAAACTAACATAACTATGGAAATTGGCCCATTTGTAGTTGATCTACCTATTATAAATGGTGATTATATCTGGGTATGATTTTCATGAATATGGGTTTGTCTGAAAATGTTGTGTACCCCTACACCCAATGGTTTTGCTGATCATTATCCCTACTAAATGGCTATAATTGGGGGTATACCCCATTTTCAGACATACCCATATTAATGATATTTGATGATAAATGTGTTCAATTTTTAAAGTATAACAGGACAGATTCATGATCCTAATTGGCACACATGATGCCCCCTGGGGGTGCATAGACCTCCATAGCTGATGATAAGATGTGATAAATCCATCTATATAAATCCCCAAATGTATAGAAAGGAGCATTCATCATTTTTGCAGATTTTGTCGCCATCTTTGGTGAAGACCTGCGAACATCTTACCCTCCAGTAAATTAACAATTCGACCCTGCCAGATAGGGGCGAGTTTCCACTAAAATGGGTTATTTTCAGGGTCGAACTGTGAACAATTGCCAGGTCAATCCCATTGATCATCCCATTTATCATTTCTATCCATCATTATTAGTCACTATTCACCTATTAATCATATGGTAATTCTCTTGATGGTCCCAAAAGGGATTTTTCTTCAACCATCGTGAGGTCCTTGCGGGCGTCGTGTCCCTCTGCCCGTGCGGCTGGAAGGTGCAGCTGCCATAACTTGCACAAAAAAGATTACACAATGTTACACACTACATATACCCTCTGGTTGTTTAACATAGCCATGGAAAATGGTCCATTTATAGATGATTTTCTCATTAATAGCTCCATTTATAAGGGATTTTCCATGGCTATGTTAAACAACCAGATGGTAACTTGCCACATCTTCAGACATATGTTCTGTTTGAAGTTCAGAGATGTTCCAGTGGGATCCAGTGGCTTTACGCTCTGGTGAGGATACCTCCAGGGACCCCTATAGATCTAATGCATTCCACCAGGCTTTCGATCAGCCGAAATGTTGGTGAAAAATATCTACGGTATCTAATATCGAAGTACCCAAATCCTTCCGGAGGTTTCCAAACTCTCACAAATGATCAAAAATGAGATATTCTATGATATTTTCCGTCAACCACATTTATCGTTTTTTCAAAATTTCTATTCAAATAGCCACCTATCAAACTATCTCTGTCTATCTCTGTTTATTCCTATCTATCCCTATCTATCTCTATCTATCCCTATCCCTATATACGAATCTATCTCTATCTATCTCTATCGATCTTTAACTATCTCTATCTATCTATCTATCTATATATATATATTTATCTACCTCTATCTATCTCGATTTTATCAATTTATCTTAATCTATCTCAATCTACCTCAATCTATCTCTATCTCTATATCTCAAGCTATCTCTATCTCTATATTCCAATCAATATCTATCTCTATATCTCAATCTATCTATATCTCTGTCTCTGTCTCTATCTCTACCTCTATCTCTATCTATTTCTATCCGCATCTAGCCTCACAAAGCCTCATCTATCCATCTATCTGTCTATCTATCTGTCTATCTGTCTATCTATCTGTCTATCTATCTATCTATCTATCCATCTGTCTGTCTATCTATTTGTCTATCTATCTGTCTATCTATCTATCCATCTATCCATCTATCTGTCTATCCATCTATCCATCTACATATCTGTCTATCTATCTGTCTATCTACCTATGTATCTATCTATCTATCTATCTGTCTATCTATCTGTCTATCTGTCTATCTATTTGTCTATCTATCTGTCTATCTATCTATCCATCTATCTGTCTATCTGTATACCTATCTGTCTATCTATCTGTCCATCTATCTGTCTATCTATCTGTCTACCAATCTGTCTACAAATCTGTCTATCTATTTGTCTATCTATCTGTCTATCTATCTGTCTATTTGTCTATCCATCTATCTGTCTATCTATCTGTCTATCTATCTGTCTATCTATCTGCCTGTCTATCTGCCTGTCTATCTGTCTATCCATCTATCCATCTATCCATGTATCTGTTTATCTATCCGTCTATCTATCTGTCCATCCATCTATTTGTCTATCTACCTGTCTATCTATCTATCCATCTATCCATCTATCTGTCTATCTATCCGTCTATCCATCTATCCATCTATCTGTCAATCCGTCTGTCTATCCATCTGTCTATCCAATCTGTCTATCCATCTGCCTATCCATGTGCCTATCAATCTGTCTATCCAATCTGTCTATCCATCTGTCCATCCATCTGCCTATTCATCTGTCTATCCGCCTCTCTATCCAATCCATCTGTCGATCCATCCTTCTATCCATCTGGCTCTCCAGTTGTCTATCCATCTGTCTATGTATACATATAATCATATATATATATATCCATCTGTCTCCATCCATCCATTCATCCATCCATTCACCCATTCACCCACGCACCCACCCACCCACCCACCCTCCCTCCCTCCATCCATCCATCCATTCCTCCATCCATCCATCCACCCACCCATCCATCCATCCATCCATCCATCACATCCATCCATCCATCCGTCCGTCCGTCCGTCCGTCCATCCATCCATCCCTCTCTCCTCTCTCCTCTCTCCTCTCTCCTCTCTTCTCGCTTCTCTCTTCTCTCTTCTCTTTTCTCTCTTCCCTCTCTCTCTCTCTCTCTATCTATCTCTATCTGTTTCTCCATCTCCATCTCTTTCTGATCTATCCATCCCATTCTTGCGTTTGGGTGTGTCTGAAAATAGGGAAAAAAGAACATAAAAAATCTAAATGGCTATTTCTGGAAGATGATTCACTGATTATAATCCCATATCACCATGGCCTGGTGATTATAAACCCTAAATGGAGGTTTCCTGAAATGCGTGTACCCCCAGTCATCATCCATTGCTAGATAGGGATTTTCCATTCTTAAACCATCCAGCTAGAAATGGGTATCCCCATTTCTGGACACCTTCATAATTAGTGTGTATATACTATTGATCATGAAATTAAGCATTATTAACAATCATTAACGATCATGAACCATTGATATTTAACCCATAAAACCCATTGAAAAATCCCATTTAAATCCCACCTAAATCCCATTTAAATCCCATTTAAAGGCCATTTAAATCCCATTTAAAGGCCATAAAAAACCACCATTTCTTGATGGAAAAACCTATGATTTCCATCGAACATGTCGCCAGGTGCCTCGGAGCCCAAGGAGCTCCTGCGTTTGAACCTGGAAGCGATGCAGTTCAGCCGGCGCTGGTCACCATGGAGGTGACCGGGAATGACCGGGAGTGACCGGGAACCCCGGTGGCCCGGAGAGTTTTGAAAGAATTTTTTCATGGGATTTTACTGAGATTTTGATGGTTTTACTGGGATTTTACTGAGATTTTGATGGTTTTAATGGGATTTTACTGGGATTTGCTTGGGATTGAATGGGAGTTTCATATATTTTTTCATGGGATTTGTTCATGGGATTTTGATGGTTTCAATGGGATTCAACGGTGATATCATGGAATTAAATATGGCATTTTATTTTAATGGGATGGGGATCGTAGAACATGGGGATATATATATAATATATATATGTATATATATATATATATATACCACCAATAAGATCATATGGGGATTCGATCAGGGTCTGATGGGATTATTTTTCTTGCAATCTATGATATGTTCCCTGGGCGTGTCTGAAAGTCGGGGATTAATCAGCAACAATTGGGATATTTTATGGGGCTTGAATGCGGATATGATGAGATATGTCTGAAAATTTGGAGACAACACGCTTTAGCACCATTCTCCCGATTAAGCTTGCCATTTGGGGATACAATTTTCAGAAGCTCGGGGTGTCAGTTTTTTAATGTTTACCCTCCAGTAAAGTGAAACAGCTATGGAAGTCCATGGGTCTTCTGCAGGAAACAATCTACAAAATGGTGGATTTTCCATGTAAATGTTTGTTTACTGGAGGCAATTTCCGGAGGGCACTAATGTATGACCCAGAGACAATAAGACTGGACAATCCTGCATCAATCCAAGGATGTTCCTGACTTCAGAAACTGGAGTGGCTATGTCCAGTATATACATATTATAGACATACACGTCGAGATAGCCTCTGGTGTTTACGTTTACATAGCTATTGAAAATCACCATTTTCATATATTAAAACATCTATTTCTATGGTCAGTGGGGCTTCCAGTTCGCGACCTGTTCGTAGGTCGTTTTCACCGGTCATCCCTGGCAGGCTTCATTGCCCCGTCTCGCTCTATGAGAAGCAGCTGATGCTTGGGTAGTGAAAAAAACCACGACTGGTTGATTGGGTAGTACCCTCTGGTAATTTAACATAGCTATTGAAAATTGCCATTTATAGTGGATTTACCCATTGAAAATGGTGATTTTCCATAGTTATGTTAGTTTACCAGAGGGTATCACAAGGCAACAGGAATTGGAAAAAACCAGGTTTCTGACATGGGATAAAATTGCTGGTGATATTGTTGGATGAAAGTTTTACATAGTTTTACGAGAACAGCCGACTTCTTAGTAGTGTACGTACATAGTTTGGCTTTCCTTGTCATTCCCACTCAAGTGGGATCTAACTAATGCCTAGGTCATGCCCACTCGAGCACGCTGTGCAAAATGTTTGCTCCACTAAGTTGAAATACACAACTGTCATGGATTTTTGCAGAGAGTCCGGAGCCTTTCACATGGGTATGTGAACATCATTGTTCACATCCCTCATGTAGAGAATCAACAGGGTACCGAAATTTGCTGCCCAGGACCCCAGGAGTCGAGGAATTTGCTGTGGACTATGCAGGTCGATTGGTGGGTTGGTGGATTGGTGGGTTGGACAGCCTTTTTGTTGGGTGAAATTTTGAAGTCTCCAGGGGAGCGCAGGGATTTTTTATTTGGTGTTTTTTTTTTGTTTGGTGATTTTTTGTGTCTACACCATTGCTGGTTGGTGGTTTGGAACATGGCTTATATTTTTCCAAGTATTGGGAATAATCATCCCAACTGACTTTCATATTTTTCAGAGGGGTTGAAACCACCAACCAGATTGAATCTTAGGGGATCCAAGCAGCTTGAGCCGCGCCGCAAGCCGCAGTGGAGAGTTCATCCCCCAACATATTGAGGGAAGAGGCCAATCCTTGGACATCAGCCAAGACATATATATATATATAATCATATGATATCATATACTATATACATACAAAAACTATATATATATATAATCATATACATTTATATACTATATACATACAAACACAGTGTACACATATTGGGGAATGTAACCTTCAAACATATGACAGAAATTCCTGCAATGGCTAATACTACGATTCTTCCCATCAAACCAAAGGTGTACCCAAGTTCTTGATAGTCAGATTCCTTGGGAGCGGTAGTTCTAGAAGTTGTCAGCAATTCAGAATCTCCGACCCAATTGTTTGGTTGACACCTGGAATGCGTGCGTTCTACCCACTGGGGAAGTGGCCGAACCCCCCTCCAGAAATGGAGCTGTTTGGAGGGCCTGTTTGTGTTTAGTATTTTTTGGGAAGGAGTTAACTTCGAACTGCTGTTCAGTTGAAATTTATGTGAGATATTCCCATGTTTTCACGCCACAAATTGCTTTGCGGGAACCGACTTGGCAAGAAGAACGCAGCGATTGCAAGTGGGTGTGATAAACCGAAAATAGGATATACCCGCGTCCATTTTCACGAGAACATGGTGGATAAACCAGTGGATGGAATCGAATTATGGGTCTTCCCATCATTTTCAGAGACACCCATTTAGTAAGTCCATGCTTCCTGGGGTTTTTCCCATACGTTTTCCGGTGGTTTTTTTGCGCCGGGCCTGGGCTTAGCCTTCCGCAGGCTACGTCTTCCTCTTTGCCGGAGAGGAGAATTCTCGTGAAGTTTCCGTTTGGGGTTACCGGGTTGGCGACGTGCCTAGTGACGCTGTTGCACCCCTGTCGGAAGTGAACAATTGTGTGAGTCCGGGTCTTTGTGGGAATGCGCTTTTTGGATCTTTTTGGTAAGTTTTATGTATTGAATAATTTTCAAACATCTGTTTTTGTCTGTCTTAGTTTTGAGGCGTAGCAGTTGTAGAGCTATAAGGCTATATGTATATAGGTATGTATTGTGTAAAAACTTTTGGCTTCAAGTCTTGTGTGTATACGGTACATATCCAAGTTAGTACATCAGGCAAAAAATAAACTACAAGGACCTGAAAGCAAACCCGTCAATCAGCTGGGAAAATTCAGTTTGGTAGAAATATGCTGTAATGCAGCTATTTTTGCTATGAAATATTGTATTGAGTCAATGAATATCAAAGAGGAATGGAATTCAATTTTGGCCGGTTGCGCCACGCTCAACGATAGGGTGGTGTTTGCTTCCAGGAAACGGCACTCTTGATTGACAGGAGATGTCATTTTGTCTCCAAGCAGTACTGCATCTTCATGACAGAGTTCCCTGCATCTTAAAGAGATATGGAACGTTTTGTAGGGATAAGCATGCTGTTGTCTTGAAACAAAATGTGTTTTTAAAACACAGTATCAATTCAGATTATATGGACAACACCATGCCTCTTATCAGTCATAATTTAAAAGAATGTGGCATTCCTTCAGGAAATTGTGGCATACCTCCGTGCAACATTCTTCTACAGAGAGGGCAGCGTTCCTCTTATAAAATGTATCATTACTGTGAAGCACGGCCCTGAGATGTGCACAGCATTCCTTTAGAAAGAGTGCACCATGTCTTCCATATATATTTGGAACAAATATCGTATGTCTTCCATCGAGGTACAGTAATACTATTTCAGAGAAGGTAGCGTCTCTCTAATATACAAGTTACTTTTTCAAGAGTGCGGCATTCCTTTAACAAAGTACTTGATGATTTCATGAAATATTAACTTGAATGATGGTGTTCTTCAATCTTCCTTCGAAAAAGAAACAGCATTCATGTGAACAAAAATATGGCATCATTTCAAAATATCATAATTCACTATTTGATATTTTTTTTGAAATATGTTCATTATTTTACATGTATACACTGTATCGCTTTCAAAAGTGTGTGACATTCCTTTGAGAAAGTAGCTTTCAGGACACACATGAGTTCTTGTGAAAGAGTCTGGCATTGTTTAAGTTCTTGTGCTAAAGGGAACCCTTTCACATGTATATAGATATGTATATATATATATATGGCAATCCTTTCGAAAGAGGGTGATGTTGTTGTAAGAAAGTGCAGTATGACTCCATGGAATGGTCATTTGAACAAAAATAATGCAGAAAGTCGAGCATTATTTTGAAAAGGTATTCTTCAAGAAGCAGTTGCACTCTAAGAAACCATGCCTTTATGCAAGATTTCTTGAAAAAGATGCAATATTGTTATATTCCTTTGGTGACACTCCTTGTTTAGAAAAAGAATACACAAACAGGGCCACCTCCTCCAGAAAATAGAAAATACGGCCTTCCTCCTTTAGAAAATAAACAATATTCAGGGACTCTTGTCCAGACCCCCCCTTTCCAAAGAGTCTGGAAATATGTTTTTTTTGGTGTGTGTGTGTTTCCCTGGTTTTTGCAAGTTTTTTTTTGTTTTTTAGGTTTCCTCCTCCTCCAAAGAGTATGGAAGTAATTTTTAGGGGTGTGTGTCAAATTGTTGTGTAAGAATGCATCTGGGAGTGAAATAAAATGGAACAATATCTTAAGATGAGATGATCTGCTTTGAATTGCAGCAGAGGATCCCTGAATTTTGAATGATCGATTTGTGGTTTGACATAGCAAATCACTGTGGCAATTCACTGTAGGAATTTCAATTTTCACATGTCGAATAAGCATTGAACAAATGATCAGAAATGATTGATACTCATCGAATCAATTTAAGGAGCTTTCTGAGATGCATTTTCTGGCACCCAGGGAACACAATTCCAGAAACCTCCTTTTCCTTAAAACTCATATCCAATGGTTTTGAAATGATATTGGTGGCTGCGTAACCCCCATTATTCTCCATTAGGTTCCAATTTTTATTGCTTGTTATTACCCTTTGGTAAACTAACATAGCTATGGAACATTTTTCATTTATAGTTGGTTTACTGTACCTACAAAAATGATGATTTTCCAGTGCTATATTAGTTTACCAGAGGGTATATACCCATATCATATTAATATTTTTTCAAAACGATCTCCAAACACATTACATACGTCTCCGAACAGTTGGAACCTTGGAAATGATGGGGAACACATCTCCGAACGACCATCCTGGAAACATGTTTTGCATCTTTTCTCGGCAAAATTTCTTGGCATTTTATGGGCCTATAATTCTTTTTTTCAGATGTGCCATGGTCCAAACTTGGAAAAAAAATCCCCAACTGGGGATGATAGTTACCGATCTATGGGGACATTTTTGGGATGGTTTATAATGGTACCCAATCATCCAAGTCAGCCCATTTTAGTGTGTTTCCACCATGGTGATTTGCGGTACCAACGATTTTAGGACACCTTTATATTACCCTCTGGTACATCATTAATCACCATCATTAACCATCATTAACCATCATTAACCATTATTAACCATTATTAGCCATTATTAATTACCATTAGTTGGGTAAGGTTGGTTTATGGCATTGGCAAATTGGGTACACCATGCCGAGCCACGGATAGAAACCCCACGCCAGGACCCAATGCGCCGCTTCTGTCAGTGGCCGAAACGCTTCTTGACAGAGATGCCTTGCATCAACGCGCCAGGCGGGACCCCGCGGCAGCGCTGGTCTTGCTGTGTTCTGATGACTTTTCCAAAGGGTTTCTGCATATCTGTGCTACGATTTCATAGATCATTCATATCTATTCATATCATATGCACATGACATTTTTTTTGACACATATCATATCATATGCACATTCATATCATTCTTTTTATGACACCCAGACATACATAGGATTATTTTGGTATGTAAATAGGACATAATAGAAACATGTCTCTACACGTCAATATTTTGACTCGCACCATGCTTGTCGTACCATACATGCATATTCACACGTGATACAATGTAACATATCAACATATCATACATGATAAGTATATAGACATAGACACTTCAATCTATCATGAATGGCTTTCAATACTGTTTTCAGTCTCCCGAAATGGTGAAATTGGACAACTGGGGAAGGTTTACCTCTTGGGGTTTTCTTTGATCTCTTTGCTTCGCAGAAACATGGTCGTAATTCTTCCCGCCATTTTCGTCAATGTGAAAAACCATAACATGGTTACGATTCTGATTCAGCATATACTCAGAAAAACATGTTAGCATCAAATATGTTGACATGGTTGCCGTAGTTTTAAGACTTTATGTTGACATGGTTTATGTAGATATTTGATATTTTAATTTGTTATGGTGTATGGTTGTTTTATGGTTATGGTTGCCGTATTTCAACGGTTACCCTCTGGATATTTAACATAACTATGGAACATCACCATTTTCTAGCTGGGAAAATCCACTATTTCTATGGTGATTTCCCATGGTTTTTTGTATGTTTTACCATAAAAAAAAACCACCGGAGATTTTCCCGAGATCTCCAGGTATGACCTTAGGCTTCGTCCTCCTGAGCCCTGCATCCTTCCGAGCCACTTCGCTGGTCCAGCGGCTCCATGGTGCCCCGGACGGGCCCAGGGCCCGGGACGTGGGTTGAAAGATGGTCGTTTTTCCATCAGATTTCTATGGTTTATCTATGGTTTATCTATGGTTTAATCGTGGTGATGGCTTATCCATGGTTTATCTGGTTTATCTATCTATTGTTATATATATTTTTCAGTATCCACAATTGATTTATAGAATGTTTCGTATCCCCTATTGATTTATGATTGATTTATCAACTATGTAACTGAAATCAACCACGGTTTATCTGCCCCGGGTAAATGATAATGACCTCACAGCGACCCAACCCTGGAATCATGGTTAGGATTTTGGGAATCATCCCCAAATCACCTTATTTCAAGTTAGTGAATTCTTATAATTTACCCAGAAAGATGGTAAATACCATGGTTTAGATATGGGTTTGTCTGAAAATAGTGTACCCGTAAACCTAATGGTTAATCATCTTCCCTATTCAGTTGCTATAATTTGAGGTATATAACCCATTTCCAGGCACACTGATGTGTTACTAATGGTTGAAAGATTCAACGGGGATACCCAACATTAATCCAATGTTGTTTTTTTCCTTCAGTTTTTCATGTGTTGACAAAGACATGAATCTGGAAGATTTTGAGCAGATAGATATGTCTCCAGGACCTCTCGAAATTGGATGGTTTATTGCAAGGAGCAACGCTTGCCTGTTATAAAATGAGTTTTGCAAGGTGAAATGACCCAGAGAACCTGTTTTCCCACTGTCAGGGACTCTGGAAGCCTTGAAACTTTTAAAGACATCAAGGAAAGATGTGGCTTTGCCCGGAAATGCAGTACCCTCCATTCCAACGGGTGATCAGTCTATTGATTAAAGCTGCCATTCTTCACAGCCATGTTTTGGCAGATCTCCCCTAAAGATGACCGGAAAATCTGGCAATTTTCTGGCATCTTTTTCTTCCAGAATCTTATGGTGTCGTCTCGTGTCTTTTAATGCATAAAACCACCAAATTCAAAAGCTTGGACAATGGCCACAAAAAAACAACCACCATCTGTGTACTTCAAAACCTTGCTTCTTCCTTTACGAAGACCATCCTGGTTGGTGGTTTGGAACATTTTTCATTTTCCATAATATATGGGATGTCATCCTTCCCATTGACGAACTCCATCATTTTTCAGAGGGGTACAGTAGGTCAACCACCAACCAGTAATAGATATAACATGATATAACTATAGTTCATAGATGTTTTCATAGGCTTCATAAACCAACTTATTTTTCCTGGGGGGCACCATCCTTTAACCATATAATAACCATATATTAACCATTATTAACAGTATATTAACCACATTAATTAACCATCAACCACAGTATATAAACCATTCCCCCATTTCTCACCACGCCGTACAGGGTGGCCGACCACCGGGTGGTTTTTTTTGGGTGGTTTTTTGATTCACCGATTCGCCATGGAGCCATGGGGGGGTTCACCGTGTTTCTGGGATAGCTTATTCCATTGTGTATATGGAATATATATTGGAAATATAATGGAATACATGGAATATATAATAGAATGGAATATTTTATGAAATATATGGAATATATGAAATAATGTATGGAATATATGTATAGCTTATAATAATATTAATGGAATACTTCATTGAATATAATGAGTTCGTCAGTTGGGATTATTATTTCCAATATATGGATATACATATATACATATTATACTGTTATTATTTTTTATTTTTCCATATATTGGAAATAAGAATCCCAACTGACGAACTCATATTTTGCAGAGGGGTAGGTCAACCACCAACCAGTATACATATATATATACACACATCCCAGTATGTTACATATATCTCAGACAATAAGGTTGCTTTTAATCCTTTTTTTTTGCTGGCTCTATCCCCATGTCTTGTTTACGCATGATAATTCAATCGGCCACTCCTTTAAAAGTCAGTAAACACAACATTAACACAATCCGATATGTATATATATAATTATCCTAATTTGCTGGATTATATCACTCCATCAAAAAAAGTAACTTTATAGCGCTGTATTGCCCTAAGACCCTACTTGGTGGGGCAGTTCCAGTTGTAAGTGGTTATATTATCACAGTTGTAGTGGGCCCCATATCCCAACTTATGGGGGTGACATCACCATGGTTATCACCCCAACTGCAGCCTTTTTATTCAAACCTTTTCGGACTCTGGTTGGGTTTAGTGGATAAATTATCCTATTAAATCCCACTAAAAATCCCATTAAATCTCATTAAATCCCACTAAAAATCCCATTGAATCCCATTACCCTCCGGTAAACTAACATAGCTATTGAAAATTGCCATTGAAATAGCGAATTTTCCCATTAAAAATGGTGATTTTCCATAGTTATGTTAGTTTATCGGAGGGTAAATCTCATTAAATCCTATAAGTTTCCCCACATTCTCTGCAGACGTCTACGGCTTCGACGTGGTGGACCCGCTGCGGCTCTTGCAGCTGGCCCTGAAGCAGCCGCCGATGCCCGAGGAGATCCCCGAAGAGGTGGTTTCCGCTGGGAAACTGAGATGGGATAGATCTATGAGCATTTAGATCTACATAATATTATGTATATATGTGTGTATATATGTATATATATATGTATATATATGTATATATATATATACATATGTATATATATATATATATATATATGTATAAGTATATTTATATATATATAATATATATATATATATATGTATGTGTGTGTATATATATATATGATATACTATATGATATACTATATGATATACTGTACGATATACTATACGATATACTATATGATATACTATATGCTATACTATGTATATATATATATATCATTAGTCATGATAGGTTATTGCAAGTCATTATCTGTTATTCTATGTCATTACAGTATATATCACTATATATCATTGTATATATATATATATTCACCTATGCCTATATGTGTCGATGTTGATATATGCACACCAAATCCGCAGGGCACGGTGCCCGTGCCGCTGGAGACGGAGCCCTACCTGTTAGCCTCGGAATACCAGGAACTGCGAGCAGGCGCTGATGGGGGCGCTGATGGGGGCCGAACGTCCCCAGTGATGGTGGAGTTTTTGGTGGGTTTTTTGAAACCCAAAATGGGTGAAGATGGTCACTTCGCCCTGGTGAAATGGGTGAAATTCTGAGTCAGCAGCAATTTGTCGCGGTGAAAAAATCGGCACTGGAACTTTTCATTGGTAGAACAAGGTAAATTCACCAGCCACAAATGGGTCGTTGATTGCGATTGGATGAACATCACACGTGGGATGATCCGATTGCCTCGCATAGATCCATGGTTCCATTGGTGCCTCCGTGGTCCAAGTTGGTGTGCCTAGGTGAATGGTTTGCGGATGTTTATGGTATCCTCTGGTTAACAGTTTGCCATGGAAAATCATAAAATCCACCCATGCTTTTAAGTTCGGTATGGCCCATCTATTTCGATAAATGGGCCATGGAAAAACCATGGCTAGCCCTGTGAATGTCATAACCAGATGGTATATCTTTGCCACATGGATCATCCCAGTGAATGGCCTAGATTTCCCTGGGGGAATCTGGAAAAAACTGGCCAGGCAAGACGGTGTCGACCACGACTTTCCTGCGACTCATCGCGAAACAGCTGGGGATTGAGAAGAACTTGACCTTGATCCAAAAACAGGCCACAAACTCAGAGGAACTCAGCAAAATTGGGCCAAGTTGTTGGCTGTGGCTTTTGAAAAATGAGTGGTATACCCTCTGGTAAACTAACGTAACTATGGAAAATCACCATTTTTAATGGGAAAATTCACTATAAATGGTGATTTTCAATAGCTATGTTAAATTACCAGAGGGTATACTCCGCACGTTATGGCCATTGAATTATGAATGATGTTGGGATAATGATGACACATTTTTGGATTCGGGGCGCTCGCATATTTTTCAGACACACCCTGCTTTTGTCTGCCGTCCCAAGGCGGAAGCTCTGGAAGATGCCAAGAAACGCTTGGAGGTGCTCAAAGATTTCAGACATGGCACTGGAAAGAACCAACATATTTCTGGATGATTTTCATCCATTTAGATCATTTAGTTGGGAGATTTTCCATTGCCATGTGGGTATGGATCAATACCTATTAATACCATTTTTAGGGGGTTATTCACATCCATAAATCCCAGCTATTTTGATGTTCACTAGGGGTACCAGGTTTTGACACACTGCCATGTGTGATGAATCGTTGATGGACTCCACGGGCAGACATAAAAACTGCTGTTTTTCCTAGTGAGCACCGCCAGCAAAGCAACAGGCGCATGAAACGCAAGGAATTTTCGCGGGAGGAAAGATATCTGCAGGTTTTTGAGCAAATTTGATTGGTGAAGTTGCACCGGTCACTGGATTGATATCTATATATATATACATATGGCAAAGTGGCAGCCAGTACCCTGAAGACCATAGGACACCACCCTCCAAATTTTGGATGCTTCCTTTGAATTTTCTTCCTTTTGGACCAGTTTTCTGCGGAAACCCCGAATTGGGAAGTTTCAATACGTTGATCTTTTGGCACGTTGGTGGGGGATATCTGGGTAGCATGGTAATCTTCCTGGTGGTAGCGTCGCAAGACCTGGGTCTCATGCACTGCTTGATGTTTTGCCTGGTACTCGGATAGAACTGAACACTCAACATACCCTCTGGTTATGACTAACATAGCTATAGAAAATGGTCATTTATAGTTGATAAAACCAATTGAAGATGGTGATTTTCCATAGTTATGTTAGTTTACCAGAGGGTATCTCAAAATGACGATTCTATGGGTCAGACTTGGGCCAAAACTGGATGCTTTACTCTGACATTCAGAATATCTATTTTTTTGGAAAACACATGAAAAAACTTACTTTCACTGGTAAACCAACATAGCTATGGAAAACCACCAAAATGTGCCATTTTCATCCATTTTCAAAAAAACCCGGGTACTTTCACTGGTAAATTCGCCCAGCTCAGGAGGCACAAGCGAATGGCAGCGATCCGCCGGAAGGAATCGTGCTGGATGATGAAGGCGATCCGCGCGGGACGAAATTCATCGGCTCTGTACCCATAAAATGGCCATTTTCATAGGGGGAAGTGGTGATTCAGCCGTGGATGGCATGGGTCTTTCTCTTATTCAGAGGAACCACAACGTGCTCCGCCATGCTGGTGAAATTGTGGCACTGATGTGGACGATGTTGACTCCATTCTACATGGATATATCATGATATATATATATATAATATAATATAATCAATAATATGTATACATATAATTACATATATACATATAATATCTTTTCCGGACATTTGTTTGGCATTTTGCAGTACTTCCTGACCCAGGACTTATTTAGTAGTCAGTTACTTTTTAATACAAATCATAAAGATGTGTATATGGATTATGAAACTCACCAAGAATCCCTGGTAAACATCATATTTACAGTAGGTAAATCCATCCGTAATTTTTGATTCCCAATTTGGATCGATTTTTCGATGGTTCACTGCAGCTTTTTTGCTGACCTGGCTAAGCAGCCGCCTGGTCCAGGTCAGCCAGTGGTTGAACTCGAAGAGCCCTTGAAAAAACCATCCAAGGGCTACGTCCTGCAGGCTCAAGTTGGATTTCATCACTAGAAATGGGTGGGATATTTGAAACGGGAATTCAGAGGAGATATCATCAACTGTCAAAAGTTGGATAGCATTTTCATAGCCATATCGGGGGTCATCAACCGATTTATGAATATCAATGGATTGGTTTAAGGGAAAATTTACAGGAAACCATGGTTTTTACCATTAAATATGGGGTTTTCCTGCAATTTTTCCCCTAAACCAATCCATTGAGAATAGGGAATTGAATACTCCTGGATTCCCAAGATGGGAGTGGTGACCATCATCCAGAAAAACCATCTGTTGACCATGGCACAGATCTACTGGTGGATGTTGGTGGTTGCTGAGTGGTGGTTTCATACTGATCTACTGGTTGGGATACCAATGAATCATGATATATACAGTACATATACAATATATATATATATATATATGTCTCTCTCTCTCTATATATATGTATATATAATGCGGTTTGAAAAACATAAAACCAACCACACTGGGGATATACTGATGGCATATGTTCATCTGCTGGCTTCAAAGATGTTCAATTTCAACCATAGAAATGAGATGATGATCCCCAATGATGCGCATGGAGGAAACCAGCAACCAGACTAGATTCGTTTAGTCCAGGGGATCAGCAAACCACCAAGAATTCTTATGAAATCCATGGTGTTTCGCGTGGATCCCCTTGATTTTGGGGTGCCATGTGTCATGTGTAGCCTACAAACTGAGGGGATCCACTCGGAGTCTTGAACCTCACCAAAAGACCAGTTGAAAAACACGGTGTTTTAAGCGATGTTTCAACCCGGTAAGCCATCCAAAAGTCCTTTTGCAAAATCTCAGATTAGGCAATAGATTTTCTTCAACCTTTGGGGTATATTCATATGATATCACTATATATAATCATATTATAATATATTATATGTATATGTATCATATTCATATATATATATAATCTATCATTCGCTCACTGCTTTGGGGTTTCATCGACAACGATTCATCACGCATTGAAAAATTGGAATGATCCCCCAGTGATCCAAACCACCAGTGGATGACGAGTGATCACCAGATTTGGGATCGCATCGCAGGGCTTCCCGGAGTCGGCAGAGCAATTGGAAGCCATGAAGTTGAAGATGGGCCTTGTGCCAGATCAGGTGCCCTGAAAGATGAAGGTTGGACTTTTTTTTGGGGGATGAATCGTACTAACCAGCAGCTGAATGATGTAGATTCTGACCAACTTGGGTGTTTTCTTTTTTTAGAAGAGTTGCAGATGAGATATTGAAACACTAGAAGCTTCCAGATGACATTCATGGATGGTCCCTGGACCCCAGAATTTCAGATTTCTAGCAGGTGATGGTGGATTCTCTTTATGATTTAGATGTGATATGATATGCAGGAACTATATCACCATATGTATATATATATATATGTATATATGTATATACTGTATATGTATATGTATATTACTATATGTGTATATGTATATACTTTATATGTATATGTATATGAATATACTGTATATGTATATGTATATTACTATTAATTATCATTATTCTATAGTTGTTGTTATTATCATTATTATTATTGTTATAGTTATATATCATTATTGTTATTGTCACTATTTTCATTATTGTCAGTATTACTATTAATTCTTAGTTATTGATATATATATATACATACACATGTTTTTAAACAATTAATCATTAATTTTCAATGACTAATAACAATTATAATTATTACTAAATTTACTATAAATATATAATTATATATATATGTACACACATATTTTGGAGGATATCGATTCCCGAATTGACATGTCTGCGGGGACGTTACATGGTTGCTTCATCTCTCATCATATCCGCGCTTTGTGGCTATAGGCGTATACT
>Ga0126342_10006740_pt1 | contig 20428 bp, 16 predicted proteins | sample Cyp1metagenome_FD_92528 | JGI IMG/M metagenome (GOLD analysis project Ga0126342, IMG submission 92528) | Coral microbial communities from Lord Howe Island, Old Settlement Bay, Australia - Cyphastrea 1 metagenome | ecosystem: Host-associated > Invertebrates > Cnidaria > Coral ...
AAATGTGCTTCGCGCCACAACGGCGTGCACTTTTTCGACATCTCAACTTCCAAAAGTGGTCCGACGCTGATGTGTTTTGTACATTTTGACTTCGAAATGTGCTTCGCGCCACAACGGCGTGCACTTTTTCATCTCTCATCTCGCCAGCTGGCTCCGCACCCGCCGCTTTAGCGAGCCTACTTTTCAACCCTTCGGAGCCACAAAACCACGAAAAAAACACAGTGTTTCGCGACTTTCCTACCTTTTCGCGCACCTGCATCTTCTTTCTTCTTACTCTTTCTCTTCTCTCTGCCTCTTCCCATCTGTCCATATTGTCGGAAGTTTAACTTCTAAACTTCCTTCGATTAGTCCGTTCTACCTGGGTCCTTTTGCACGCATCAACATACCAAGGTTTCGGGCATTGCCCGGCCGGTCTAACTTGGAGGATCCACAACTCGCACGACTCGTCGCTGGTGAACGTAACCATAAATATGGGACTTTCTAACGGCGTATTTACCACTTCCTAAGTGGGATCATAATGGGATGATCCTCCATGAAAGAAACGTTCCGAAACGAAGCACACCAGCTTTGAGATCTTTATCTGTGATGTGCCACAAAGGTACGGTAACTACATTTAAATATACGGACTTTTAAATATACGAACTGGTATTTCATACTACCTCCGTGGCCTCGCGGTCTGGCCCGCCCCCCACATATTTAAATGTCGTTACCGTAGTTTTGACAGGGTAAAAATTCCTCATTGCTTGTTTCGCGGTGCCGAACCCTGCACTGAGAACCCAGAAACTGGTAGTTGGGAGGGTATGCCCAGGAGGCCATGGTGGCAATTTCATACTGTCACCTACTGTGTACTAAACACTCACTTTAACATCCTCTAACAAGTGCAAAACCTAGATACATTGACTCATTTCAGCTGTTTCAGAGACCATAAATCCGATATATCCGCAAATTCTTCCCTTTGGGCAAAGGAATACACCTCAAAAAAAAATGTAACTTGGAACTAAATAATTATGATACGAAAACATCGATCCCTCTTGATTTCTATATTAATTCATAGTAGCTGTAACCCATTCAGCCCATTAACCAATTCACCAAAGTTAAGTGAAGTTGATTAATTCAGGTTGACCATGCACTAATTAATGGAGTTAATTAAACGCCTTACCATTCATCCATCCAACTTCTCAGCGCAAGCCACTCTTGTTCGAAGCGTAAACGATCTTCCTCAGCCAGGGTGATGTAGTGTCCGCGCTCCTGGCGCAACACCACGGTAGGTGGTGCCCAATTGGCAATTAGATGTTGGTTGCTTTATGTTACTCAGAAAATGAAACTATACTTCGTTACAAATACCATAAACACTCATAAACCATAGTTAGGCTCGTTATGAACCAATTACCTTCGATTGGTTGCTGCTTGGCGGAGTCATTGATCGGCACGTACCTTTTCAAAGGGTAATTCTTCCCATCCAACAGCTTGACACCAACAATTGGCTTCCGGTCTATGTTGCTTGGATGGTACCCTTTGGTTATGACTAACAGTTCGCCATGGTTAAGCCATGGCCCATAGAAATAGATGGTTTACCGAATTTAATAGCATGGCGATTTTCCATGGCGAACTGTTCAATAACCAGATGGTAACTAGAAGACTATTTCAGAAGCAGCATTTTGTTTGGGATTTTACCTGAAGAGATCAAGCTTAAGTAATGGGGTCTTGGAAATTTCAGCCACCTTAATGAAAAAAACCTACCAAAAGGCTCATGGAAGGACGTTGCAACAAACATGATTCTCAACATATGGCCTGAAATGAACAATGATCAAAATGTAACATGTGGCATGTTTTTTCCCAATGTTATATGTGTGTCCGTGTTCTGAATCTCAGCTTGGCTTTTCAGATGCCAAATAACCACCGAAAGACTGCTTTCAAGTCAGTTTCAGTTGGTATCTCATGGTACAGTACCTGCATAGTAGGTAGTTCCAATGCCATTGAAACGTGGAAATTCACAAACTGGAACAGGTACATGAGTCATGAGAGTTGCAAAATCATCCAAAATTATGAAATCAATCGTAGTTACCATCAAATTACCTTTGGTAATCCTAATCAATCCCAGTTATTTATACATGGGGAATTTTCCATTGTCAATGCAAATTACCATAAATAATTGCCATGTTCTTATCCTTTGGTAATCAAACATGGCCAGCTGGAAATTTCCCCAGGTTTCCCCATTGTCAAAGCTGTAAATCTACATTTGGTAATCCCAGCCACGGACACGGAGGCTACATGCCACCGGAGATTGTGTGGTGCCTGAAAGCTCCAATTGTAGATGCATAAAAAGTATCCGATATAGTCATTTCAGCTGGCTACAAACATCATATACACACATGACTGTATAAATGACATGTGGCATATGATACAAATGTACTGAAAAGTATGACATATGTATGTATGTATGTCTGTCTGTCTGTCTGTATGTATGTATGTATGTAGGTATGTATCAGCTTGATATACATAGATAATCATGTGCGTGTATATATATATATATATAAACAACAAAAACATATATATATATACACATGCAGTCAGTAAAATATTCCCAATCATGTCCATACTCTTGACTATAATTGGTTGTAAATCCTCTTCTATTCGCATGCATCACCTGAAAATGCTGTGAATTTCATCACCATTTTTCGTGGTTGAATCCTATAGAGAAAACCCTATATTTTCCCAAAAAATGTGTCCAATTTTAATCATAAGGAAGATTCCCATAATCAAAGGCTTGATATTCCTTACTTACGTATTGATATAGAAACTATCAACGATTTCCATATCATAGGGAATACTACTACTACTACTACTACTACTGCTACTACTACTACTACTACTACCACTACCACTACCACTACTACTACTACTACTACTACTACTACTACTACTACTACTACTACTACTACTACTACTGTGATATTGATATATCATACTATATTATGCATTGATATAGAAATTTTAATAATATTGAAACTATAACTATTTTTGTTCCCATAATCTCTGTTTTTCGTTCGCCTCTTCGGTGAGATTCTTCCACTCCATCACCAGCTGTGGCAGGGGTTTCTCCGGTCTCTCCTGGCGACCAAACTTGGCGAAAAATACAATATAGCAACCACAAAAAGGAAACATATAGCTAATAAATGCTAGTAACCTCAACGAAAAGAAACTGGTTTAATTTACCGCTATTTTAGATTTGACCAAAATCTATTTTTTGGGGGGTTGCTATGTTGTATACGGTGTAATTATATATGATTTTGTGGTAAAAAATGTAAAATACAAGAAAAAAACATATATATATATATAACAACCATCATCCAAAATCAAATATAGAACATTGCGGATACATAACCTATCAATGATTTTAAACCATGTTGATGGTTTTCAAACCACTAGTCCCCGTTGAGAAGTGAAATCCTGCTTAAAAAATGCAGGTTATTGCTGGTGCCAATTTACTTGTCTGCCTTTTTGGTGGTTACTGGACACCAAAACCGATTAATTAATTAAGCGTTTATTTTTGGTTTGGGTTTAGCCATGATTGTTTTTCTCTTGAAATTGACAAATATGAAGTGACAGATGTGGGTGCATCCTTCGTGCACAAATAGGGCGTAACCCAAACTTTTTATTTTAATGGACAAACTTGCAGTTTCAATGGCAACAATGATGATCATGACCCAATGGGCGTTGAAACCGGGGGCTGTTATGTATGAATGAGAAGGGACATCTACCGCCATGTAGATATTAAAAAAAAAAAAAACTTCCAATGTGTGTTGTTTATAATCCCGGGACATGGGTATGGGCCAAAATCAGTGGACCCCTAAAATGGATGGTTTCATTCCAATTCAAAGCGATCAACACCATTTGTTGGTCCATTGGCTCTCCAATTTTACCCCGCTCTCCAATTGCTGCCCTAAGAATCCGCAAATAGGACGGGCACACGCACAAACTGTTTGCCCTTTACTTGTGATGGCAACGATACCATAGCTAACCTTGGATACCCTGCAAAACAATTAACAATTCATTCGAACATAAAATTAGAAGAAGCAATGTTTGCCCAAAAATCAGTGGGTTAGCTAACCTTGGATACCTCACCTTGGACATCCTTCTTGGGATTCAAAGCTAAACATCGAAAACAACGAATCCCAGGTTTACCCAGTGAGACCGATTAACATAATCCCACCCTTAAGATATTCAATAACAACAGGCCCCTCCTGACTTAGTGCTGGATATATCAGAAAATGGTTATATTTCAAGATCGAATTGACTGGTAGTGCTGGAGGTTAGTCCCATTATTCCTGTGGTCCCGTAGGGACTGACCATCTGCATCAGTATCAAATATGATGGTCAGTATGAAGAACTGTAGAGACTGTAGATTTTTGGCCGTGGTAAAACAAACTAAAACAACCACCCGCAGCCCTAATGTTGAAACCTGCAATCTTTGGCACTCCCAACTGAGCCACTATTGGCAGTGGAAATCCCCAACTTAAGCATAGGTAAATTGAACCATCCGCATTAGATAAAATAAATATTCATATATGTGTGTGTGTGTGTAAACAGGACGAAAGAAACAAACAAAAACATATTTGTAGATGATGAAATCATAATTAAGAAACCGTAGAATATGCAATTTCCTTACAACCATGTATAATCTATGGATATCTATGGTAATGTTACGCGCTGACACCATCGTTTGCCCAAGAATCCAAAGGCCACAACATGTACATATATTTTGAGACAACTATCAATACATGTTGATCCGCATAACATGATTGTTGGGGTATTGATAATACCATGCGGGTTGAAATGTAAATGCATGGAAATTGTACCATGGTTGGATACATATAATACCATGTAGGGTTTCTGACCTGCTTTAACAACCAAATAGTTAATCACGCTGATTCAATGTTCATCCATATCTGCAGTTGATGGCAACATTGACACTTTGCCGTGCCGCAGTAACATACGTACAGTCGCGGCCCAAGGGGAATGAAGGCTTGGCAGCTCTTGTTGGATTGGCTCACGCTAGCAGAGCGGGCCCGTCTCATCCGCGCAGCGGTGGGATTGTGCCGAGAAGTCGAGTTCAGTGGGTCAGGACGGTAGCCCGGAATACTCAAGGAAACACTAATACATGCTACAACAAAATACCTGTATGATTACAAGATTACCATCTTCCTCGTAACCCCTGAAAGATTCACATCATTACCATTTAGGTTGGGGGGGTTGGGGGGTGGTATCCTCATTGTTCATCATCATTACATAACCAGATTCTTCCCCATGACCCCTGAAAGATGCATACCAGTACCATTTAGGTGGGGGGGTTTTGGGCACGACATGAACTATTCTGCAACAGACATGTTATCTTCTAACGAACTAAATGATGCTGATCATGATAATAATAATGATGACGATGATGATTCTTCCCGGTCCGGGCAAACGATGGTTACGTTAGTAAAGCAATAGGATCCACCATCCCAGAATTTACCATTTTTTATAGGTCGTATCAACCGTTAAAATATGGTTGGTCAATTATTGCTTTACGCGCATTATATGGAATTTCTATGTTGGACGGTTACTGCCCTGCTGCGCCTCCCCATCAACAACTTTGGTCTTCTGCCGGAACCATTCGAAGGCGAATTGCCTCAGATATTCCAGATACCGTAGGACTTTGCCAAGTCCTCTGCCAGGTTAAATGACCGAATGGTTCTGATTCCAGTCAATAGGGTTCAAAGGTGACACTGATTTGGAGCCAGACAAGTTCAAACAAACTCACAAAAAAGAACAAACATGGTCCAATTTTAGTGACAAGTCACGAGTGGGCAATGCCACATAGCGGATTTGGATGGACTTGCTTCTTTCAGATTAATGTGGGTAAAACAATAATCAAGCATCCCTCAAATCACCATTTTTATAGGTGGTACAAACCATTCCCAAACGGTTGGTTTCTGACATTGTTTTACCCACATGATTTGGGTCCGGAATGGTCTTAATGTCTTTGGTATGTAGTTTGGGACAATTCAGCAGAAACCTTTTGGGATTTACTCTTATTTGGTTGGTCTTGTTGCTCTATGCATCGTTGTCCGGAACTTTAAAACTGGGCCCGTCCAATCATGCTGATTGTGGATACTCTGCATATCGATGAATAATACATATACATATCATATACGTATATCAAATGCATATCATATACACAATATATTACGTATAATATACAATAAAGCAATAATGCAATTAGGTAATAGTAATAAAAATATATCTAATAATATAAATCATATATATATATATATGCATGTTCCAAAACAATGCAGAATCAATGTATCGAACTACCAATCCGGTTGGTTAATCCAGCAATGCTCAACAAAATGTGGGTGCTAAAAATGGCCCACGTAAGCCTCATGTTGCCTTGCAGGATCCACCTGTCCATTTTACAACAACGTCGAAAGTTCAAACCCCTCGAAAAATAGTCTTCCTCTAATGCAAATTTGGTACCTCCCGCCTCCCCACAAAAGGGTTTACAGTGGCTTCTATTATATATATATATAAAATAGTAATTATTATTAGTATATCACAATAAATTAACATTTGAGGGCATCCCTGGTTTTCAGACAAATCCCACATGCTTGTTGCTTAAACTTCCTCCGAACAATATCACTGGACGCCATTCGATTCCCCCAGGTTCCGATGCGGCAACTTTGGCTTTCGAAGGTGCGGTACCTGAAGTAGCTTCATTATGTGTTTATCTTGAGAAATTTACAAGAAAACCATGGAAACTCATGGAAGCCCATGGAAACCCAGTGTTTTCCTGCTAAACTTTGGTTGTCTTAGTATTGATGTTACAAATTCATCAACAAAAAGTGTAGGGAGCTGCCAGATCCCAGATGTCATTGGGTTGGTTCTTTTGCTGTTCCTTGACATTTTTTTACAATCTAGGATGTTCCTATAGTTGTCTGGGTTGGTGGTCAAGCCAAAAATAGGAATGTCTTTGATTGCCGGGTATCACATATTCGACATATTCCATCAAAATGGTCAGATATGAAGTTTAAGCTACCAATCCAAAGTTTATGGATATTCATCGACGCGCAATCCCCAATACTTAGCTGCTGAAAGCCATTCAATTGCTTCTTGATACCACTCAAGTCAAAACCCTTACAGTAGCCGGTTTACCCAGAAATCTGAAAACATCAACTAGCCTTGCAAATGGTGTCATTGCTGTTTTCACCAAAATGTTGTAGTCATAACCCAAAAACGATGATTTCTCAAATTGCTTATATACTTCGAGTGATCCCCACCAAAAAACATTCTATCTGACATATATTCTGACATTCTATCTGGCATATATTCTGGTTATTTTATGGCAAGACTTTCTGACGGGGACGAGGAGGAGAGGACGACTCTGATGAAATCTGGATTTCATCAGAGTCGTCCTCTCCTCCTCTTTCTCCTGGCATTCTATCTGGCAAATCTTCTGACATTCTTTCTGGCGTTCTCTACATATCTGCTATATCTTATATCTTCGAAAATTCTTTAATATATGGTTGAGGCCCGGCTGGGACCACTCTGATCCTGTGCCTGCGATCTAGCGCTTGCAGTTGAGGTCCGGCGGAGGCGAAGGAGCAGGAGGAGGAGGCGGCGGGAGGAGGCGGGACAGCTGACATAAAATCTAACAACCCTCACCTGACAGGTGGGGAATGAATGGGTGATAATCATCCGCAGCTGCCAGCGCTATCTTGAGGAAACATGTTTTTCATATCTCTTGACAACTCATTGAGATTAGGAAATTTATATAATAACAAAACACAAACCCACGATCTTACCTCACACATCCTCACACACACACCATCACACCATCATCTAAAGGAATGTTCAATCTAAATTGAGAATTTACGCGCGCAATTTGCCCTTTTTATCCCTTTTTAAGAATTGAACAAAAATCATTAGATGATATTAGATGGATTGAAGTCAAAAACGATCAGTTTTGCGATGTCCATCGTTTTTTACCAATCCCAAACCTACCTTGGGTCCACTTCGTTTCTTTGCCTGGCATGACATCGCCAGTAGGGCCACGAAGCTCGGCAAGGAAATCATGTCAACCCCAGAAAGTTCCCTAAGTACCCTCTGGTAAACATACAAAAAACTATGGAAAATCACCCTTGTCAATGGAAATCAACTACCAATGTGCAATTTTCAATAGCTATGCTACCAGAGGGTAGTCCTCATTTGCGGCTAAAGCGGTAACTTTTTACCCCCCCATTGATCAGCAGCAAGGTGTGAAAATCAGGGTTGACAGTTGACATCGTAGCTATTGACCACTTACTAACTTTGATCATCCCAGCAAACCAATGCGATCAGACATAGGCTGTCCAAAAGAGGAATACATCCTAAATTTGCAAATTTAATTTCAACATAATTGTCATTGATTTTCTCAAAGATTGGGACTTTGAGGTTCCCCATGGTTCCCCAGTTTTGGGCAAAACCCATGCGATCTATCGATATACCTGGACTTTTTTGTCCAGCTCATGCTCTGAATTGTCTGAGATTTCAAACGAAAAAGAATGAACCGGGAATAAAACACCAAAAACCATGGAGTTGTATACTGCACCCCAATTATACGCGTGGGATTTGCCAGGAAATGAGACTCTTCCAATATATTCTGTAGATATGAGTGAGACATATTGAGACCAACTGCAACGTCAATATGATTTCATGGACAAGTACTGTCACCAATAGCATGTGGTTGGTGACGGCTGGTTTAAGGCCGTGTAAAAGATATGGAACAATACGAATAAATCACCAGAATGGCAAAACAGTCATAGTGAATATTGGCAACCACCACTTGTCCACACATATATGGACATGTACTTGTCTCTCCTTTTGGGAATTGTTGTAGCAACTGCTTGGTAACAGGGCACTTCCAACTGGGCCCCTAAAAGGGCCAAAACATGGTCAGGGTGGATCGTTGGACCAGAGTATTGGGGTGGTGAAACTGTTTCGATCCTGAGAACCATCTAACAAGTTAACATGGCAATGGAGAACTCCAACTTTCCAGAAGAAATATGGCAATGGAAAATCACATATGGCAATGGAAAATCACCATTTTTAATAGGTAAACCATCTATAAATGGGGCACTTCCCACGGCTATGTTAAATAACCAGAGGGTATCCAAATATTGCTAGTCAGTACGGGGGAAGGACTAATCACTTGTAACTTGAAAGTGAACCATGAAGGCAGGTGGGCATCTGACTGCTTCGTCCCATTGTGATTACAACAGGGCTGCACATCTGTCAGAATTGCCACTCAAATACGCTTCGGTTCAAAGAATTCAACGAAAGCGGATTTATCAGGGCCCCTGTTCTGGTATCATGTCCTATGAAAAGCGGTTTCTAGCCGGATTAAATATCATCCTGGCTGTAATTGGTTGGCAGGGATTGCAACCAGCTACGCTTCTGTACGTCCCTTGTTTCCAGCATTCTAGAAATGATGGATTGGTTCAAGGGACAATGTTCTTGAAATCCATTCGAACGCCCCTATATCTGGGAGTAGAATCTAAGGTGCCCTGTTTTTTTCATTTAATGTTTGATCCCTATTTCGATTCAATTCATTACATCGATCATTTGAATATTCATGATGACCCTATTGCAGTACATGATTCAATCCCCATTATATGACACTTCTATCTCATTATGATTGAAATTTGAACAATCCCTATCCATGCCATAATCTCCACAATGATTTAAATCCAATCAATTACATCATAGATCTATGAAAATAACCTTTGCATGGTTTCCCAATTATGGATCCCCAATCCAATTGCATTTTATATACCATTACCATTGTAGCCAATCATATCCTAACCATGTAATCTAATTGATTGAATCATAACAATCATTGTTATTCTTGATATAGTGATATGATGATGATATTATGTAAAATTGATTCTATATTGGATTCTGTGTATAATATGTATATATATATATATACATGTTATATATTATATATAATAGTATATATATTATACATATTATGTATATACATATTATGTACATATACATATTACATATACATATAATACACCATCATACATAAGTTATATAGTGAGGATATAAGACACTTATTCCTTATAAAAATAACCATTACAGTAACCATTCCCCGCCTTGGTCCGCTTTGTCCTTCCCTCGTCTTTGACGGGAACCTCTGCCAGTCCCAGGTACTCGTTGGCTCATCCCAGGAATTGTAGATTATATCCTGGGATAACCTAAGATATCACCTGATTTTTGAGCTACTTGGGATTCGCGGGATGAGACTAAGTAACCTCCCTTTTCTATTCTTTGGGATTTTCTTTGGGCGACTCAAAGTCGCTCACCTTAGAGGGCTGGCTTGGTTGAGATCGAGATTCCCAGATTCCATTGTGGTTCACCATTCCCAAGAAACCTGTGATAAGTAACGTTATGATAACCCTGATAACATGTAGGTTATTGCTCAGGGAACATCATAAGATTATACATGGTTATTCACCAATAAAACGCTGATTGATTTAACCATGTATAACTAACCTATGATAAGTAATCAAACAATGGGTTTTGGCCATTGCTCAAATAAGGGCTTACTCAATCAAAATTGTGGTTGAATCAAGCAAAATGAATTTTGGCCCAAATCAACTGGACCCACTTCAAACCACACATGGCTTGATTCAGGACACAAACAACACATACTTCAGTTCATAGCAATTTGAGCCTTGAACTGGCTTCCAAATGCATCATCCATTTATTTTGAAAAAGGCTATTGTTGGGCCATGTTTCTCCCTGCATGTCACCATGTCACGTGAATCCAATTGCTTCGTATCTTACTTTATGAGTACTCTTTTCATGCTTGTTAGCCTCTGGTTATTTAACATAGCCATGGGAAATGGCCCATTTATAGATGGGTTACCTATTAAAAATGGTGATTTTCCATGGCTATGTTAAATAACCAGATGGTAGCTTGATACACTCGAATCAATCTGGATTCTTGCTGTTCAACTCCCAAGGTGTGGATTCTGGCATCTCCACCAGTTGCTGAAAGATTATCCCTGTAGTTCCACGACCTTCTCTAGGACAACTCAGATTTTTCGGATTTGTGTCACGAACCGAAGTGAAACAGAGCATTCTCAACTGGGACGATTCTTCATTCCCAACCTCTCAAAAAAGCATTGAAGAGGACTGAAGATCCTGGAAACTATGGGGATAACATGGGATAACATCTTTAAGAAACACCAAGGAAACTCTTTTCTATCTATGTGTGGACTCCTATTGATAAGGTGCCAGTCAGTGGGGTCAGCAATTGGCACCCTGGAAAGTCATATCGGTCGATGTCCTAGCCTCCTTTCGTTTTTGGAGCTCTTCATTTGGAAATCACACAAAATAGTGGGCAAACACGGGAATGGTTTCTCTTTTTGGCTCAGAAAATCATTTTGGCTCAGAAAATCAAAATTCGCGTTGGATTTGGTTGGTTATATGGTTGCTTCTATCATATATCATATATCTATCAAGTTCCTATATGCATCACGTACATCTCCAGTGTTTTTTTCCATCCTCTGTGTCATGTCCCTGTGATTTCCGCCCACCTGCTTGGCTAGGACCACTTGCATTGAAACCTGTGCCAGCCATTGGTTGAGAAGCCAGCAGAAGTGCCATCACTGAACATTCTTGGACAAATCATGAAAAACCATGAAGATTCTGCCCCCATCAGATTTCTGGTTATATCACACATGCTTGGGTTGCGGGAAAAATCTGACATTAGCGGCATATTTTGAGATTATGATACATGCGATGCGGCCCTCCCAAGGAACCAGGATGAGGCGAGGGTTGATCCCAACAGTCTAGCTGCCACCGCTAAAAAGTGACTGGGACTATGCTTTGCCATGTGCCAGCAGATTTGCCAGGCATGCATCATTGACTGCTTTAGTTCATGAAAAAATATCAAAATCATTCACCAACTGCAGAGTCAACTATCACACAAATTATATTAGAGCATATGATGTTTTAATGAGAACCACGCCGTTCTTACCCTCAATGCATGTCTGATCACCTATTTTGTAAGAACAAGTCAAAACTTATCCATGCTTAGCCACGTAATTATATCAATCATGTAAACACGGACAGTACAGGATCCTGACTGAAACAACCCTTGGTACGTTTGCAGCTGTCTTCCTGACGGACTTCAGTGGTGTTTTTTTCTACTTCTGTCGAGCCATTTTCAGAAGGAAAATGATCAGTTTACACAACCAAGTCTAAGAGACCCAAATGCGATATTCCGCTCAGTTTTTGTTTAGTTGTCTAAACATGTGACATGTGTAGACTATATCTGTAACACCCAAAACCTAAGTATACACAACTACAGAAAGTGCCAAACATATCCAGAAATGCTGAAGCGATGGTTGACTCTTATCAGTCTCGAATCTGACCCAAGCGCAAACCAGAATAAGCCTTCTGCAGTTCGGAGATGTTTTGGGAATCTGGCTCAACCCAAAAAAACATATTCTAGACAGCCTACTTTCGAGTGCATGCCCGAGTTACACCTCCATGTCCCAGCCCTGAACATCCCTGGACCCAAGGTCGGGTTCTACCCCAGCCCCAATAAAAAGGTCATAGTTTTCCAATGATTTCCCCATTTCTCAGAGACCTTTGGACCCACCTCCTCGATCTCATCATCTTCTTCCTTGACCTCAGCTTTTTCTTCCCTCTGCTTCTGCTTGCGGTTCACCTCAGGATCTTGGCAAAACGATCATGCTGGTGTTTCAAAACTTCGAAGCCCATTCCATTCCATGGTTTATCATCTTTACCGATAATATTACAGTATACCAATCAAAAAGAAGTGACGTCCTACAAAAACAAATGTAATTTACGTTTTTTTCTTGGGGTTACTAGTTCCTAGTTACTACTTTCCGTAAATTTGGTGAGACAAACAAAAACATTGATGCAGGGAATGGGGTTTCTTCCCAAGTGGTGCAGGATTGTGTCCATCAGTTGAGCCATGTGGGCAGGAATCAATCTTCCAACTCATAGTAATGGATTGAAGGGGAACGGCCCACAGCATTCGTCTGTATCCCCTACGCATCGGATACTGCTTTGGAACTACGACAGTACCAACCAACTTTGCAAACTGACTTCAGCTGAACATCCCTGGCCACAAAACACTAGAAATAAAGAGAAACTAGGTGATGCAAGGCTACACATGTGTGTATGAAAATGGGGTACCCCCAAAGTTATGGTCATTGTTGTTGTGGAAGGAAAGCACAGTCTTACTATATATTTTTTATTGTCTATCATTTTTCAATCCAGTGGATTTGGTCAAGTGATGTTTTGACCACGGTATGGTCCTGCCAAATCGGCTGCGGTAAACTTGGACACGTCCAGGATCTTGAAGGAACTTTGGTTACAGCAAACAACTACCCAAGACTTTGGGATCTGGTGGCCTTCCAAAATCATCCAAAATCTATAGTAAGCTGAATCTCAAATCTGTTGTGTGTAATTTGTTTTGAATTGAACCATGAAGGGCCTACGGGTTAGAGGGCGAAGTTGATGTCACCATGGCCAACCCTGGGTCAACCGTTCAACCGTTCGGCTCACCTATCCAGACCAATGATGTCCCCACATGGGGAATATAAAATTGGGTTTGTTTCTGTTTGTTCGGCATACCATCGAGAACCCATTGGTTTGAACGATGGACGTTGCCCAACATTTGTTCAACCAACCAGTAATAATTCAAAAAAAATGAACTATTGAAGGTGATTATTTTCCATCACGAAATTGCCAGGAGGTAAAAAAGTTTCGTGGTTTTGACTTTTTACACGATATTAGCCAATTAGGGATCATCATACCATGTGTCAGGATGAAAAAAATGGGGCGCTCATGGCCATCCAAGATTGGTTACATTCACCCAGAAATTTGCAGGAGTACCCTATCCAAGTAAAACTGTACCTCACTTTCCCACAGGGATACTTTTCGGATTTATTAGTATAGTGTATATATATATATATGTGTGTGTGTGTCACCCAATCTAATTTTGCCGTAGACAACTTCCAACCACAACGTTAAACCACCAACCAGCTTTAAGACCCTGCCAATTCAACAGCTCAGGTTTTGAGATAATGGTTTTGGATTTGTGCTGACACAGGTTGTTGGATAATGAAGCTTCCAAATTAATTGTTGGTTTCTCCCCATGTTATTTTTTTCCCAGTAAATATGTCATGTTTGGTAGTCAAATCCATAGCTTTGCTATACTTTGCTAGTAGAAGCCCTATGAGTCCACCATTTTGCTGATAAAAGCCATAACTTTTGCTAGTAGAATCCAGAACGCTGATGGTAAAATCCATGTTTTTGCCAGTCACATTCCCATCTCAACCTCCGAGCCCACGCCTTTGAGGACGAAGCAGCACGCTTCCCCATCTGGGCATGAACTATTTGTGGCGCAAAAGTACAAAGAAATTGGGGCGGATATGGGTGATTATGGGTAAGTATGGCTTATATATTCCCATGTGAACATATTTCTTGATGATAATTCTAGCGGAATTCAAGTTCCATTGCAAAGGTTGCAAAACTTCCATTCTCCTGAGTATTGACAGTCCCATTTTGATAGGAATTTACGACTACCATTAACTACCACTCGATGATTGACTAGCATCAAGACTTTCACCAAGACATGCTGTGATTTCACACTTCTCGACCCTCAAAAGCCCTACAGTTCGGCGACCACCGAAATAATGGGTTTGGGTTAAAAGCTCATAAGCCATCTACCCTCTAGAAAACTAACAGTTTGCTGTAGAAAAAAAACATGTTTCATAGGTAAATCAACGAACTCAATGGCCATTTTCAATAGCAGCTGTGTTTTTTTCCAGTAAGTGGAATGCAGCGCCGTCCAACAAGCGAATGGCTTGTACGAATGCCGTGCTTCGAGGCAGACAAAATTCATGTGTAAACACGAACCATACCATAATTATGACCTACCCCTCTGAAAAATATGAGTTCATCAATTGGGATCATTATTCCCAATATATTATGGAAAGTCATAAAATACATGTTCCAAACCACCAACCAGATAATATTGTATAATAATAATAATACTATACACATTATTTTCATAGTAAATCAATTTGTATATCATACAGGAATGTCCCAGTCGTAAAGATGAACCAGATCCAAACACCTGCACTGCTCTTTGCACCTTGGAAAAGGTCAAAGATGCACCACCATGGTCCACAGTCGCTGCGCACACATGTTTTTTTTTCTGGCTGATGTGCTAATTTTTAAGCTGGGGGTGATGGGTGATAGATCATGAAAGAAGTCGTTGTCATTTTCCATGGTCAAGGCGTGCGCCCAAGTGACAACATGTCACAACTGGCTTTGAAACTTGCTCACCTGTGGCTTGTGGATAGTATACCTGTGAGCCATTTCGGGCATTGGACGGAGATGGACGGAGACTTGGATCACAATATGTCACAAGTCTGATGGCAAACTATATACAGTAATAATTTTCTGGTAGCAGGTATCTCAACCCTGAAGACATAGCTGCTGTCTATTGGTCCACAATACTTCAACTTGTGATCCAATCCAAAACGCATTGTTTGCTGTTGAAGAAGGAGGTATCAAGATTCCCAACCCACATCCACACTGTCCAGCCGTATCCGGTGATGGACAGCGGCAGTGAATCCAGAAACATCTACCAAAATCGCCTCGGTCTACCTGAAGATACGGTGGATAGAAGAAAGCCTGCACCGATAGGTGGTTTATCCCATTATATTCCCATTATTTATAAGGTTTCAACCATCCAAGGTGATGCAGGATTTCTTCCATCCACAGTATCTCCTGAAGTTCATTTCAGACACTGCTTTTCGGACAATATGATCGATCCTTGCATGCGGACAACGCCTGAAATGCGCTTGTCCAAGCTTCAAACTGAGATGTTGACCCTCAGGTTGGTCAAGTTGTAATTCAAAATCTCTCCCGGTAATGTGTGCGTGTGTGGCAAGTTGGGTTATCATAGGTAGGATGGAAATAAGTTGCAATCATTTAATATCATTAATATCACCCAGAAACAGAAAAACTATATGGATTTATGCAGAATCAGGATTTTGTTTTGATAGGCCTCATGTCTGATTGCACAACGTGATGCTCCATGCTAAGAATTGCAACATCTTGGGCTTTCGCGTGGCTCCACAACAGCGAAAATGTCCCGCTGACCCCTGACACTACCCTTATACCCTTTTGGTAAACCGACTCATTTTACCGCTTTGGTGGTGATAATCCACAATTCAACCAGGAAAAGTGAGTCATTTGGATATCCAGGGGCTATTCTGAGGCAGAAACATGTTGTTTAGCTTGCACTGTGAAACGAGGTTGCTGCGCATTCTGGAAAACCTCCACCAAAAAGGACAGGTCATGCATGTGTCGCTTCCAACAAAGGAAATCCAAAGTGAAATCTCTGGTTTCTCTTTTCTTCATCCAGATCCAGAATTTCTCTTAGTGTTTCATCTATCATCATATATCAATATCCAGACTTTCAGGTTTAGAATGTTTAGAAACAGTATATTGAACTTGTCCATCACCTGCCCGCATCGCTCAAAAACGCCAGTGGCATTGCATCATGGCCTCGTGGCACGTTGCGCAGTTTCCTTCCGCCCAACATTCGACAGTGCCCGGTAGATAGCTTAAGGATCCGAACAAAGTAACGTGGTTAAAACGTGTTAAAACAATAATAAACCATCCCCAAGTTCACCATAATTTCAGAGGGCTGGTAGAAAAACAATCAAACATGCGACGTGGTTTATGACATTGTTTTAACCATAAAACAACACTCCTATAATTGTCGATTCTGTCCAAATTTATTCTGCGCGATTCTGCTTACCTGGTGGTGGAGTCGTTGAGCCCATCCTGGTAACTTCCCAAGTTGGCCCAATGAGAGCAGGTGGTCCGGCTGATCCCCCCAAAAAAACACCATCCTCCACAAGACCCAGTGGGCATCGTTGCTAATCTGAAAAATCCTGGTGAATATGTTGATAGTGAAAACTCATTTTGTTCATTTGGTTGATGGTTGAATCCCATTTGATCCCATTTGTATCCATTTGTTGATGATGGAAACATCGATAGGGCCCATTTAATTGATTGATAGATTTCCTAGTTGAGCCCCCAGTTTCAGGGCGTCCCAAAATTCAATGACTGTCAAGTGCTTTCCTTGGATTTCAGCGGACCCCTTTTTTAACGCCACTTTGCAGTTCAAACAAAAACAGCACGCGGCAGCTCGCCGGATCTACAAGTGGGCAGGGACAAAAACTCGCTCAATTCATATATGTTTATGATTGGCATATAATCCCATTATAAAGATGATTATCCCATGATAATCAAACTTCATGCCATAAATTGCTACTTGAGTGAAATCCTGAAATCCTTGTTTTTTGCAGTCTACAAAGGGTTGCACCGCTTGTTTTACTGGGGAATATTCTGACCGGTTGCGAAGCACCAAAAACGTTGTCTGGAAAGCCCCTGTGGATGCTTTATCCCCTGGATGGGGGGCACCTGCCGGGAGCAGTTGGGAGCGGATCCCCCAAGCCTCAAGAGGAGTGTGGAGGCCGAAAAACATGAACGCTAGACAAATGCAGTTTGTTGATAAAAGGGACGGGTTAACCTGAACAGTTACTATTTGCATCTATTTGCTAGTTGCTAATGGGAGGTTTACCACATTAGCACGTTCACACTCTGGCTCAGCTGTGATCGTTCAGAACAACTGGGATGCCCAACAAATGGGATGGATTGGGATGCTGATTCCCCGTGACGAAAAAACATGACCCTGGGACCGTTCTGAAATTGAGGTCTTCATGGTTAAACCAGAAACATGTTATTTGTGTATTATGTGTCCATCCCTGTTTTCTTGGCCACACACCCCATGTTTTGACCTTGTGCCGGCCAACCCTATGTTTGTTTGTTCAATCCTTACTTTTTAAGGCCAAAAATCGCGATAATCCCTTTGGTTTCCGGATTGCAATGCATCCATGCCTCTCTATGTTTTTATTGGTCATAGCCCACCATGTTTCTGCCCCTGCGATGGATCTGCGACACACAAACTCCTCCCAAACAGCGCTTGAAGCTGGTTGTTTGGCGGCTCCGCAAACCAACCTTTCTAGAATCAGTTCTTAGTGTCTTAGTACCCAATTTGCACTGATCTAACATGATCTAGTTATTATATAAATGTCTATATAGAAATTTCGGTGAATGGAGTGTGGTTTATGGCGAGTCCCACAGGTGTTTGACTCAAAATGGTCGCCCCAAAAATTGGGAGATCATGGAAAAAAGACAAGTGGCCTTGTGCGAAAATATGGCACAACAGACATTTATTGGTATATCATCAGCTTTCCGATTAAAATGGTTAAGGGGCATGTTAAACATGATACCCCGTTAAACACACCCATCCCCTTCACGACGAAAGGTTTGGTTCTTGGGGTGCCTCCAGTCTTCCGCCACTTTGGGGCTGTCCTTGGTCTGTGCCTAAAAGAGAAGGCACGCTGTACAGCTGCGCTTTCAGCGGTCAACTGCACCGTGCTATGGTACTAATTTCTATGCATTGGCTTCGCTCAAGGTGCACCCAACAGTTTTTGATGCCCCAGTTGAGAGGTGCTCGCCACAAGGTCGTCCCTTGAAGAAGCGTTTCTTTCCAACCGGGACCAGAGGGGGCTTGAACACTGCTCAGTTGTGGCTATTTCATGACAAAATGATGAACATTGATGAACTATAGTGGGACAAAATATGGAGCATCCTATTGACTTGAATCTTTATGTAACCTCAAAAAAACACTCAAATTCTGATTCTGCGAATATAATCCACTGACTTAAACTCATGCAGTCACAATGATGGATGAGATTAGGCTATGGGCTGTCAACTCTCGCATTTGTTGCGGGGTCCCTTTTTGGGGAATTACATCGAACAAACAATATCAAATACACCAAACAACATCATGATATTGGACAACAATACATCAATGTGTAATTCCCAAAGCCGAAAATCACGGGGATGTTCTCCTAATGATCTAATATGATCTAATGCTTGTCATGATCGATGATCTCTAGAAGTTTCGCTAAGGCATGCAAAGTCAGAAATGTTGGGCATGTTGAGCTTTCAACCGTCGAGTATCAGGGCCCTTGGATTCTGCACGAATCCTGGCCCAATTTTATAATGCATTCCAAATAAAATTTGGAGGAAGATCCTGGGGAAGATCCATAAGATAAGACATGCATGGCCATCTTTGATTCAAAACTGCAAACGATGATCCCAACAAACATGTAAATAAGGGGCCCGGTTCAACCACTAACAAAATTCATACAGTATAGCATGACGCTCTCAACAGCCCGGTTGCAGAATACCAATGCCACAACATTGGTATTGTAAAACTACATTACTTTCTGATTTTCTGCGTCATAGAAATCTAATAAGAGATAAACTGTACACGCGTCTAATGATGCACATTAATGCAAACCTTTGTTTTTTGTTATTGTAACCATTCCAGTGACGTCGTGATTTGAAGTCATGTTTAAAAATGTCTCCAAGTGGATCTTCGCCCAGCGCAAAGAACATCACGATGTGACCACACAGGCCACTACAGTGATGTCATCCATCTTGCCGCCAGGCATCCTCAGGTCAGGGATGGAATCTGGGCCCATAATTTCATGATCCCCAAAATTGGAGGTCATGACCGTCATGAACAACAAACATTTCGACCAAAATGACTCGAACCATCAACAACAATGGATCTCCTCAAGTGTGGGATGGTTCAAGATTCAAGATACACAGTCGTCAGATATGCAGGTCGAAGGTCAATCTGAATTTTTGAGCCACATCCAATATCGATCTCACGAAGAAAACCTAGTGATTTCGTTTTACTTGCGGGTTTTTCATGTGAAATTTCCTTGCTGACTCATGGATTGCAAAGATTCCAGAGATTTGGGAATGACCAACCCCATCCTACAATGGTTGAGTCAAGTTGAGACAATAGAACCTGTTCATGTTTGGGTCCCGTATGTAGGTGGGTGCCTTTAATAGGGGGCCATCGGAAAGGCAGGTAAATTTACCACACAAGGGACAACTGGGATATTGAACTAGATTATGGGTGTCTAAAGTTGGTTTCCCAAATGCTGCATGGTTCACAACATGTTACAACTATGAAAAATCAGTGTGCTTAGCTACCAATGAGTTTTGGCTCACACATTGCAGATCAAACAAAGTGCCAAGTTTCTTGAGGAATTTGCGCCTAAAAATTATAGTGACGGACAATCACTTAGAACGTATTTTGGAAAAAAAAATCTGAATATTACTGCTTTTTTTACGTTCTAAGCCTTGCACTTAGAACGTCGAAAACCATACACTTAGAACGTCCAAA